>Ga0209794_1000532_pt1 | contig 52683 bp, 43 predicted proteins | sample EBPBio232013_DNA_FD_185869 | JGI IMG/M metagenome (GOLD analysis project Ga0209794, IMG submission 185869) | Wastewater treatment Type I Accumulibacter community from EBPR Bioreactor in Madison, WI, USA - Reactor 1_5/23/2013_ DNA (SPAdes)... | ecosystem: Engineered > Bioreactor > EBPR >...
CCGACATGGTCATCGACCTCCTGATCGACGCGCCACGCCGCACCCTGGTTGGTATTTGATCCCCCCAGATGTCTCACGAACTCAGACACAGAACAGCCCCCGCGGCCACGCTCGCTCCTAGACCCGTGGCAAGGCACCCTTCGAAGCACCGTCCTGCGGTAACCAACCCGCGCATATCAGACTGACAGCGCCGTCGACAGACACGCCGACCCCCGGACCCAGCCCGAGAACGAATAGAGCGCCGCCGAGCAGCCAGCCCGGCGGCGCCCACCCCTGCCCCTTGACAAACACACCCCCCATATCAGCAGAAGGTAGTCAAATCCGCATACCTTGCACGGTGTGCACAGTTGACTAACGTGCGCTAGCAGAGGTTAGGAGACACCCCAACACCGACCCGGGGACCGTCAGTAGGCGCCGTCGGCCTTGAGGACGGCGCGGACGGTGCGCATGAGGATCATGACGTCCAGGACGGGTGACCAGTTGTCGACGTACCACAGGTCCAGGCGCAGCGACTCCTCCCAGTTCAGGTCGGAGCGGCCAGAGATCTGCCACATGCCGGTCAGGCCCGGACGCACCTTCAGCCGGCGCATGGCGTCGGGTTCGTAGGCGTCGACCTCGCGCGGCAGCGGCGGGCGCGGCCCGACCAGGGACATCTCGCCCCGCAGCACATTGATCAACTGCGGGAGTTCGTCGAGGGAAAGCCGTCGCAGGATGCGGCCAGGCTTGGTGATCCGCGGGTCATGCTTGTGCTTAAAGAGCATCTCGTTGACCTGGGGGTGGGCCGAGAGTTCACCGGCCAACAGCCGCTGCTCGGCGTCGACCACCATGGTGCGGAATTTGACCATCGGGAAGGTCCGACCGTTCTCCCCCACGCGCTGCTGGACGAAGAAGACCGGCCCGCGGTCGTGCAGCCAGATGGAGAAGGCGATGAACAGCCATACGGGCATCGTCACCAGCGCGATGAGCGAGGAGCAGAAGATGTCGATCGCGCGCTTGGCCACCGCATCAAAGCCGCCGATCGTCGGGCCCTCGACGTGCAGCAGGGACATGCCGGCTGCCGGGCGCAGGGTCAGGCGCGGCGAGGCGACCTCATTGATCCCGGGGTGGACGAAAAGGTCCACGCCGATCTCGGCCAGGGCCCAACCCAACCGGCGCAGGGCCTTGCCGGAGAAGGAGGCATCAGAGGCGACGACCACCGCTTCGGCGCCGGTGTCCCGAACGGCAAGCAGCGCCGTCTCCGGCCCGCCATACACCGCCACATTCGCCACCCGTTGGGGGTCCGGCAGATCGGAGGCACAGGCACCGACGACCTTCATACCGGTCGACATCGGGTCGTTCTGGATCGAGGCGATCATGTCGTGGACGGCCAGGCCGCGCCCGACGACGATCGTCGGCTGCAGCGCATGCCCGTGCGTGCGTGCCCGGGCCAGGCGACCGCGCAAGACGCGACGCGCGATCACTGTGAGCAGGAAGATCAGCGGCACAGCGACGAAGAAGAGCAGCCGAGACATGCGCCAGCCCAGCGCCACGAGCGTCACCGACAGCAGCGCCAGCAGGATGAGCAAGGCGTGGCCGATGCTGCGGTACTCATCGAGGCCAATGCCGAGATTGTTGACGCGATAGGCGCCCGAGCGCCCGCAGATGATGACCCAGGCAAAGGGCACAACGGTCGTCAAGAGAGCAACACGCAGGTTGGGTATGCCGCTGTAGAGCGCCATGGCCGCCACGAAGCAGGCGACCAGGGCGGCGAGGAAGTCGCTGACCACAACGCGACGTTGGTAGCGGATGCGCCAGCCGCGGCCGGGGCCGTCCTGATCGACATTCGGATGAACCCAGTCGGGGATATGCCACGAGGTCTGAGCCTGGGCTCGTGAGGAATGACTGGTGGTGGTTGCCCGTGGCTCTGTGGCCTCCGGTGTCGTGCTGCTCACGGTCCCCCCGACCGCATGCTGCTCGGTGTGCATGCCCGTTACACGATCCTTCCGCCGCCGCCGCAGCGACGTCCGTTTCGGCCCCGGTGGGCGGGGCCGGTGATTCCGGTGTTACGCGACACGATGAGAGTGTCCCGTGGGACGGTACCGCATCCCGGGGCGATACCACACAATAGGTGAGAAAAAGTGCGCCACGCCGGGACAGGCGCCCGCGGATTGCGGACGACGGTCACCGGCGTGGCGGTCACAATGCTCAGGCTTCGGCGGGAGCTTCCTCGGCCGCCTCGGCCTCCGGCTCGTCGTGCTCGATGCCAGCCTCGGACTCCGCGTCGGCGAGTTCGGCGTCCAGCGCCTCCTGGCTGATCATCGCGGAGACATTGACGACCAGGGCTTCGGCGTCGGTGACCAGGGTCGCGCCCGCGGGCAGCGCCAGGGCACCGGCAAGAATCTGAGTGCCAGCCTCGAGGCCTTCGACAGAAACCTCGATGTTCTCCGGAATATTGGTTGCCTCGACTTCGACCTGGATGCTCGAGTGGTCAACGGTGACGACCGTCTCGGGGGCAGCTTCGCCGGTGACGTGCACGGCCACATCGACGGTGACCTTCTCGCCCTTGCGGACAACGACCAGGTCGACATGTTCGATGATCGGCTTGATGGGGTCGCGCTGCACATCCTTGGCCAGCGCCAACTGCTCGGTGCCCTCGATATTCAAGGTGAGCAAGGCGTTGGCGTGCTTGAGAGCCATCATCGTGTCGTGGCCCGGCATCGTGATGTGCACGGGGTCGGTGCCGTGGCCGTAGACAACGGCCGGAACCTTGCCGGCGCGGCGGACGCGCCGCGCCGCGCCCTTGCCGAACTCGGTGCGCAGTTCGACGTCCAAGCGGTTATCGGTGGACATGGGATCTCCTCAGGGCACAAACGGCGCCGCCGAGGACGGGTGCGCCGTGAATTAACGGTATGCGGTGGGCCTCGGGCGCTCATCGATACGGTAGGCGCGACATCATCGGGCACCACCGCGTCGATCACGGACGGCTCACGCCGCCCCTCGCCGAGGCATCGGATCTAGTTTAAGGCCGAGGGTGCGGACGACGAAATCCGCCCCCCGCGGTGATCGTGCCCAGGTGGGTGGGGCCCAGGTGGGTGGTGCTCAGGCGCGCCCGTCGAAAAGCGAGGTGACCGAGCCGTCCTCGAAGACCGCCCGAATCGCCTCCGCAATCAGCGGAGCGACGGAGAGCACCGTCAGCTTCTCGAAGTGCTTCTCCGGCTCCAGCGGCAAGGTGTTGGTGACGATGACTTCGGTGGCGACGCTGGCGGCGAGCCGCTCGGCCGCCGGATCGGACAAGATCGCGTGCGTCGCGGCGATGACGACGCCGGCGGCACCGGCCGCCATACATGCCTCCGCCGCGTTGACGATCGTGCCACCGGTGTCGATCATGTCGTCGACGACGATGCACACCCGGCCCGCCACATCGCCGACCACCCGATTGGCGACCGAAACATTCGGCCGGCTGATGTCACGGGTCTTGTGGATGAACGCCAAGGGTGCGCCGCCCAACCGTCGCGACCAGTGCTCGGCGACCTTGATCCGCCCGGCATCCGGCGAAACCACGGTGAGTTGCTGATCGGCATACTCCCGGGCCACATAGGCACTGAGCACCGGCAGGGCCATCAGGTGGTCGACGGGGCCATCGAAAAACCCCTGGATCTGATCCGTATGCAGATCGACCGCCATCAGCCGGTCGGCCCCGGCGGTCTTGAATAGGTCCGCGACGAGGCGCGCCGAGATCGGCTCCCGCCCACGGTGCTTCTTGTCCTGGCGGGCATAGCCATAGAAGGGCAGGACGACACTGATTCGCTTGGCGGAAGCGCGCTTGAGCGCATCGACCATGATCAGTTGTTCCATGATCGCTTCGTTGATCGGCGCCGCATGGCTCTGGATGACGAACGCGTCGCAGCCGCGCACCGACTCTTCGTAGCGCACGAAGATCTCGCCATTGGCGAAGTCGTAGATCTGCGTCGGAACCAGGCCGGTCCCGGCCAGCCCGGCGACCTCCTCGGCGAGTTCCCGGCCGACCCGGCCGGAAAAAAGCATGAGGTTCTTGCGCGTCTTCTTCGAAATGCCGGTCATGACCCCGGCTCCGTCTCGATGATCTGCTCCTCGAGCGCGGCGGCGGCCGCGGCGGCCGTCTTGGTCCCGGCCCGCGCTCGCGCCACCCAGCCGGCGATATTGCGCTGCCGGCCTCGGGCGACGGCGATCTCCCCCGGCCCGACGTCATTGACCAAGGCGCTGCCGGCCGCGACATACGCCCCATCCGCCACGGTCACCGGGGCGACGATGACCGAGGAGGAACCGACGAAGGACTGCTTGCCGATGCGGGTGTGCGACTTGGTCACCCCGTCGTAATTGGCGAAGATCGTGCCCGCGCCGATATTGGCGCCCTCACCGATCGTGGCGTCCCCGCAATAGGTCAGGTGCGGCACCTTGGCGCCCGCGCCGATCGTCGCATTCTTGGTTTCGACAAAGCCGCCGATCTTGCCCTTGGGCCCCAGCTCGGTGCCCGCGCGCAGATAGGAATAGGGCCCGACGACGGCGCCCGCGCCGACGACGGCCAGTTCGACCTCGGCGCGGCGCACGTGTGCGCCATCCCCGATCTCGCTGTCGCTGATCGTCACTTCTGGGCCGATGATCGCGCCGGTGCCGATCGTGGTGGCGCCGAGCAGCTGACTCCCGGGGCGGATTGTGGTGTCGGCGCCGATTGTCACCTCGACATCGATCCACGTGCTATTCGGGTCAACGATCGTCACGCCCGCACGCATCCACTTTTCGGTGACGCGAGCGTTCAGTTCCCGGCCGAGGTCGGCCAATTGCACCTTGTCGTTGACGCCTTCGGTCTGCCACCAGTCATCGATGCGGTAGGCGCTGACGGTCCCGCCATCCCGGCGGGCGATCTCCAGGACGTCGGTGAGGTACTTCTCCTGCTGCGCATTCTCGGTCGTCACGCGGGCGAGAGCGCTGCGCAGGACCTCGGCGTCGAAGGCGTAGATCCCGGAGTTGATTTCCTGGATCAGCAATTGCTCGGCCGTGGCGTCCTTGTGCTCGACGATCGCGGCCACCGCGCCGTCCGCATCACGTACGATCCGGCCATAGCCGGCGGGTTTGTCGGTGACCCCAGTTAGCACCGTCACCACCGAGCCCGAGTCAGTATGCCGATCCACCAGTTCCTGAAGGGTCTCGCCGGTGAGGAGGGGGACATCGCCATAGGTGACCAGGACCGTGCCGGTCAGGCCCTCCGGGAGTACATCCAAGCCGCACTCGGTGGCGCGCCCGGTGCCCTTGATCTCGTCCTGGTCCGCGATCAACGCATCCGGGTCGACCTGCGCGATATGGGCGGCGACGAGATCGCGCTGGTGGCGCACGACGACCGAGAGATGCTCGGGCCGGGTCGCGCGCGCCGCGGCGATGGCATGCCCGACCAGGGTGCGACCGCAGATCGCATGCAGCACCTTGGGGGTGGCGGACTTCATACGGGTGCCCTCACCGGCGGCGAGGATGATCACGGCAGCGGGGTGTCGATCGGACACGAGGACGCGGCTCCCAACAGACTCGGGGATATCAGGCAACCTGCCCATCGTATGCCGCGCGCCCCGGCTCCCGCTCACGGCGCCGGCCCATCGCGACCGGCCCGGCTACTTCGGTGGCTGGGGCGCCACCGACCACATCGCGGTGGCGAAGACGCCCGAGATGTCGGCCGGGTTGAGCGCGGACACCAGCGCCCATGGGAAGCGACGGCGAGCATGACGGCCCATGGGAGATGAATCCTTTGTGGCGGTTAATCGGGCCGGGAGCGTGGCCTGACGTGGCAGTTTGTCACGGCCCCGGAGAGCCGTTCAACTATCCGCGGGTAACCAGGCTCGGAAGGGCCGGCGCCGGCGGGCGCTCCCCGGGTAGGAATCGAACCTACGTCGCTAATCCTGATTCAAAGTCAGGCGGGCCCTACCAGCAGACCAACCGGGGAAGAGCCGGCGTCCTCGGACACCGGCCCCCCAAGGGTAGTCGAGACGGCACAATGGTTTGGGTGAGCACGTCCTCCGCGCGCACCCGGCGCACCGGGCCGAAATCGCGGATGACCGGCTCCCAGCGGCGCGAACAACTCATCGAGGTGGGTCGTCGCCTGTTCGCCGAGCGCGGCTTCGAGGGCAGCAGCGTCGAAGAGATCGCGGCCAGCGCCAAGGTGTCGAAACCGGTGGTCTACGAACACTTTGGCGGCAAAGAGGGGCTGTATGCCGTCGTGGTCGACCGCGAGATCGCCGACCTCACGGCCCGCATCACCGAGGCCCTCGGCTCAGCGAGCAGCCCGCGCGTCTTGATCGAGCGGGCGGCGCTCGCGCTGATGGATTACATCGAGGAAGAGACGGACGGCTTCCGGATTTTGGTCCGCGATTCGCCCCCCGGGCAGAGCACGGGCTCCTTTGCCAGCCTGATGGGTGATGTCGCCTCGCAGGTCGAGCACCTGATGGTCGCCCAATTCAAGGGCCGCGGCCTGGACACCAAAGCGGCGCCGATGTACGCGCAGATGCTGGTCGGCATGGTTGCCCTGACCGGCCAGTGGTGGATGGACTCCAATCGCAAGTTCTCGCGCGCCGATGTGGCCGCGCACCTGGTCAATCTGGCGTGGAATGGCCTCTCGGCCATGGAGGAGCGCCCGACGCTGCGGGGTTGAGCCAGCGCGCTAGCGGAGCTTTTCGGCGACGGCGAAGATCCGGCGGAAGGGCAGGATGACGCCCGCAGGGGTGCGGGGGTATGCCTCGCGGAGGCGGGCGGCATACTCCTGCACGAAGGCCTCCCGCTCGGCGGGCTCGGTGAGCAGGTCGATGACGGGGCGCAAGCCGGTCCCCTTAACCCATTCGAGGACGGGGTCGGCGATCTGGTTCTCGGGATCGAGGACATGCAGGTAGGTCGTCTCCCAGGCATCGACCCGGCAGCCAGCCCGCGTCAGGACTTGGAGGTATGTCGCGGGCTCGGCCGAACCGCCGCGCTTCAGGGCCGCCTCCAACTCCCCGGCCCGCGCGTGGCGCGTCGCGACCTCGCGCATCAGCCGGTGGCTCGGGGCGCCGTAATTCCCCGGCACCTGCAGGGCGAACCAGCCGCCGGGGCGCAGCTCGCGGGCCCACGTGTCGATCAATTCCAGGTGTCGCGGAATCCACTGGAGCGTGGCATTGGTCACGACCACATCGGGGATGGCGCCCAGCGCGTTCAACGACCAGGTGGCCAGGTCGGCCTGCACCCACTCGACCCGCCCGCCCTCATCGAGGGCGCGCGCGGCGTCGAGCATCTGGGTGGAGGAGTCGATCCCGACGATGCGGGCCGACGGCCACCGATCGGCCAGGCTCAGGGTCAGCGGCCCATTGCCGCAGCCGAGATCCGCCACCAGCGCTGGCTCGCTCGCCCCGATCCGAGCCGTCAGTTCGGCGAAGGGCCGGCCGCGTTCGCCCGCGAACTTGGCGTACTGGACCGGATTCCAGATCGTCGACATCTCGGGGCATCTCCAGGGCAGTCGGGTATCAAGTCGCTCACGCTAGGAGCCAAACTATCTCGACGTCAAGATATCTGGGGCTTAGAGTGAGAGCCGTGACCGAGCCCGGCGATGATGTGGATGCCATCGTCGCGGCCTGGCATCGGGAGCGACCCGACCTGGACCTGACTCCACTGCATGTGCTCTCGCGGGTCACTCGTTTGGCGAAGCGCCTGGACCTGGCGCGCCGAGATGCCTTCGCGGGCTTTGACCTGGAGTCCTGGGAGTTCGACGTCTTGTCGGCGCTGCGGCGGGCCGGGGCGCCATACCGCCTCTCCCCCAGTCAACTCATCGAGGCGACGCTGGTGACCAGCGGGACGATGACCAATCGCGTCGACCGGCTGCAGGAGCGGGGACTGGTCCTGCGCTTGCCGTCCCCACGGGACGGCCGTGGGGTGCTCGTGGAACTCACCGCGGCCGGCGCGGCGGCCGTCGATGGTGCGCTCACTGCCTTGTTGGCGCGCGAGCGGGCGCTGCTGGCTGGGCTGAGCGCGGCTCAACAGGAGCAGTTGTCGGCGGCGCTGCGGGAGTTGTCGACCGCGCTGCCGTGATGAGTGCCGCCGGGCTGCTGGCGGCGGGTGCCGCCGGGGTGCTGGCGGCGGTCAGCCGGCGATCTCGGCTGCGGCCAGCCAGGCCTCCTCGAGCTCAGCGACCTGCCCGTCCACCTCGCGCAGGGCCAGGCTGAGAGCGGTCATGGCCGTATGGTCACTCGCCTGGGCCGCCATATCCGCGTGGATCCGATCGGCCTTCTCGGCCAGCCGCTGCAACTGCTTCTCAATGCGCGCGACCTCCTTGCGCGCCTCCCGCACCTGGGCCGGGTTGGGGCCGGGGGCCGTTGCCGTGGTCGCGGCGGGGCGGATGCTCGGCGATGCGCCTGTCGGGGCCGCCGAGCGCAGGTCGAGGTACTGGTCGACGCCGCCGGGCAGGTCTCGCAGACGGCCGTCGCCGAGCAGTGCGAGTTGCTTGTCGGTGAGGCGTTCGAGCAGGTAGCGGTCGTGCGAGACGACGACGAGCGTGCCCGCCCACCCGTCGAGCAGGTCTTCGAGCGCGGTCAAGGTGTCGATATCGAGGTCATTGGTCGGCTCGTCGAGGAGCAGAACATTGGGCTCATCGAGCAGCACGCGCAGGATCTGCAGCCGTCGGCGCTCGCCTCCGGACAGATCGCCCACGCGGGCCTGCTGGCGCGGGCCGGGGAAGCCCAGTCGCTTGGCGAGGCTGCTCGCGCTGACCGGCTTGCCGTCGAGCACGGTGCTGGCGCGCACCGCCTCGATCGCCTCGATGACCTTGGCGCCGGCGAGGGCTTCGAGCTCACGCACTTCCTGGCTGACCACACCGATGCGCACGGTGCTGCCGACCTTGCGTTTGCCGCTGTCCAGGGGCTGGCTGCCGTCCAGGACGCCAAGCACGGTCGATTTGCCGGCGCCATTGACTCCGACCAGGCCGATCCGCTCGCCGGGGGCCAGTTGCCACGTGACCCGCTTGAGGATCGGCAGATCACCGAACGCCAGGCTCGCGTCGTGCAGGTCGATGACGTCCTTGCCGAGTCGCGCGGTCGCAAAGCGCATGAGTTCGACCGAATCGCGCGGCGGCGGCTCGTTCTCGATGAGGGCCGAGGCCGCGTCGAGCCGGAACTTCGGCTTGCTCGTGCGTGCCGGCGCGCCACGGCGCAGCCACGCGAGTTCCTTGCGCAGCAAATTGTTGCGGCGCTCGGCCGTCACCGCCGCGATCCGGTCCCGCTCCGCGCGAGCCAGGATGTATGCGGCATACCCCCCGTCGTAGGCCGATACCGCTCCGGCGACGACCTCCCAGGTTTGGGTGACGACGGCGTCGAGGAACCAGCGGTCGTGGGTGACGACGACCAGGCCGCGATCCGGCCGCGCCCAGGTCCGCACGAGGTGGTCGGCGAGCCAGGCGACACCTTCGACGTCGAGATGGTTGGTCGGCTCGTCCAGGAGGAGCAGGTCGGCCTCGGTCACCAGGGCCGCGGCCAGTGCCACCCGGCGACGCTCGCCGCCGGACATCGTGCCCACCCGCGCATCCAGGCCCCCGACGGCGGCGGCTTGATGATCGCCAAGCAGGCCCGCCAGGACATCGCGAATCCAGGCTTGGCCGGCCCAATCGTGTTCGGCCCGCTCGCCGAGGACGATCTCGCGCACGGTCGCTGCCGGGTCAAGTAGGTCGTCCTGAGCGACGGTGGCGATCCGCAGGCCGCCCGCATGCGTGACCCGGCCGGAGTCGATCTCGCGGGTGCGGGCCAGAACGCCGAGCAGCGTCGACTTGCCGCCGCCATTGGCGCCGACCACGCCGATCCGATCCCCGGTGTTGACGCCGAGGGAGATGTCGTCGAGGACGGCCGTGATCCCCGTGTGAACGGTGACCCGCTCGACATTGGCCAAATTCGCCATCAGCGGGCGGCCGCCAGCTCAACCGGGCCGACCGTGACGGGGCCGCTCGCCTTGCGCACATCGGCGGCCGATCCACTCGCGGTCAAGGACACCGCCAGGTCAATGGCGGCCTCGGCATCGCGGGCGAGGAAGGCCACGGTCGGCCCCGAACCCGAGACGATCCCGGCGAGGGCACCGAACGACATACCCGCCTCCAGGACCTCGGCCAGGGCCGGCTGCAGCGAGATAGCGGCGGCCTGCAGGTCGTTGCCCATCGCCGCGGCGACGGCTTCGGCATTGCCGAAGCTCAAGGCCGCGAGCAGGTCGGCGCTCGGCTCGGGGGCGGGCACCGGCGTGGAGCCGCGGAGTCGATCGCACTCGGCATACACCGCCGGGGTGGACAGGCCGGTCTCGGAGAGGGCGAAGACCCAGTGATAGATGCCGCGGGCGGACGTCGGTGCGATGCGCTCGCCGCGGCCGCTGCCGATGGCGGTGCCGCCGCTCAACAGGAAGGGGATATCGCTGCCGAGCCCGGCGGCAAGGTGCGCGAGTTCCGCGGCGCTCAGATCCAGGCCCCACAGCCGGTGGCACGCGAGCAGGGCGCCGGCGGCATCGGCGGAACCACCCGCCATACCTCCTGCCACGGGGATCTCCTTGGTGAGCCGGATCCGGACCGGCCGGCCGGCGCCGGTGACATCGTGGAGAGCTTGCGCGGCGCGCAACGCCAGATTCTTTTCGTCGGCGGGGACGCCCGCGGCCGTGCGACCCGCGATTTCGACGCTCCACTCCCTGGCGGGGAAGACCTCGATCGTGTCGTAGAGGCTGACCCCCTGATAGACCGTGGCCAGGGGGTGGAAGCCGTCAGCGCGCGGGGGACCCACGCGCAGTTCGAGGTTGACCTTGGCGGGCACCTTGACGCAGACACCCGGATGGATGTGCGCGGCAGATGTCATGAGCCCACCCTAATCAGCTTCCCGGCTCGCGGTGGGGTGGGGCGAGGCGGCGGCGATCGCGGCAAAGGCGGCGATATCGAGTTGCTCCCCGCGAGCCGTCGGATCAACTCCCGCTGACTCCAGGGTGGCGGTGGCGGCGGCCGTCGAACCGGCCCAACCCGCGAGGGCGGAGCGCAGCATTTTGCGGCGCTGGGCGAAGGCGGCGTCGATGACCTGGAAGACCGCTTCGCGGGGGACATCGGTGCGCGGCGGCTCGCGACGGGTCACCGCGACGAGGCCGGAGTCGACATTGGGCACCGGCCAAAAGATGCTGCGGGCCACGGTCCCGGCGAGGCGCACGTCGCCATACCAGGCTGCCTTGGCGCTCGGCGCGCCATAGGTGCGGGAGCCGGGGCCGGCGGCGAGCCGCTCGGCAACCTCCAACTGCACCATGACCAGCACGTGCCCGATGCTTGGAAAGGTCTGCAGCAGGTGCAGCATGACTGGCACGGAGACGTTGTAGGGGAGGTTGGCCACGAGCCGGGTGGGTGCGACTGGCAGGTCGGTGACCTTCAGGGCGTCCCCGGGTATGACGACCAGCCGGCTGCTCTTCTCGGGCGCGGCGACCTCGATCGTGGTGGGGAGGGCGGCAGCGAGGGTGGGGTCGATCTCCAGCGCGATGACGTGCTCGGCGGTATCGAGGAGACCGAGGGTGAGGGAGCCGAGGCCGGGACCGACCTCGAGCACGATGTCGTCCGGCGCGACATCGGCGAGCCGCACGATCCGGCGCACGGTGTTGGCATCGACGACGAAGTTTTGCCCCCACTGTTTGGTGGGCCGGATGCCGTGCTGCGCCGCGAGCCGGCGGATGTCCGCCGCCCCCAGATAGTGCACCCCGGCGCTCACGCCCGACACCTTATGCCGTTGCCCGCATCCCCTCCGCCATGCCTCACGGGTCCCTGAGCCACTTTCCCGCCCATTGCCGAAACGTGGACGTACGCAACGGATCATTTCCGTTGCGTACGTCCAGGTTGTCTCCCAGACCGGTGTCACGTTCCGGCAATGGGCGGGAAAGTGACCCTCGGCACTCGAGGCTCAGGCCGCGTGGGCGCAGCCCCAGGGCGAAAGGCCGGCGATGGCGTAGTAGCGGTTGGCCACGGTGATCTGCTGCTCGCGGGTGGCGAGGTCGGCGCGGGGGGCGAAGTCGGCGCCGCCCATCGCCAGCCAGCTCGCGGTGGCGAACTGCAGGCCGCCGTAGTAGCCATTGCCGGTGTTGATGTGCCAGTTGCCGCCGGACTCACACATGGCGATCCGGTCCCACATGGCGGCATTGGCCAGGTTGATGCCGGCGCCGGAGGTGTTGCCCGCGTTGCCGCCACCGGTCGACCCACCCGACGAGCTACCGCCGGTTGACGGGGCCGGGGTGGTCGGCTTGGCCTTGGTGCCCACGGCGATGACCTGATTGCGGGCCTTGGTGGTGACCTCGGTGCGGACATACGACAGCTTGATCTGCTTGCCGTCGTGGCGCAGCGAGGTGTAGATGTTCACGCTCTTGCCGACGTGACCGGTCGTGATGACCTTGGTCTGGCCCTCATAGAGCGAGGAGTCGTTCTTGCGGATCGTCTCGAAGGGGATCGTCTTGGACTTCTTGATCGTCGCGGTGCTCACCCGGGTGACGGTCAGCTTCATACCGTCCTGCAGCGGGGTGTCGAGGCCGGGCGCAACGATGTCCTTGGAGCCGACCTTGACCTTCAGCAGCGCGAGCAGGCCCTTGACGTCCGCCTCGGTGCTGGTCTTGCGGGTGGTCTTTCCGTCAACGGTCACGGCGACCGACTTCGGGGTGATCATGGCCATCGCCAGACCCTCGCGGCCCAGCGCGGCCGAACGCGAGGCGGACAGGACGGCATCCTCGGCGCGCAAGCCGAGGTCCTGCAGAGCCTGACCGACCGTCGTGGCGGTGGTCCAGTACTCCTTCTTCTGACCGTCGATCGTGACCGTCAGCTTGCGGCCGTAGCGCACGACGATCTTCTGGCCGTCGCTGACCGCGCTGTCGACACTGGGCACGACCAGGTCGTGCTCCCCGATGGTGATGCCCTCGTCCTCGAGCACATCGCCGACGGTGCCGGCGAAGGAGTGGACGTTGGAGGTCTTGCCGTCGACCGTCAGGCCGACATTCTTGTCGAAGTGGGCGACACCGGCCACTCCCGTGGCGAGAGCGCCGACCACACCGAATTGGGCCAGGCGCCGGACGGGAAGAAAGTTCACGGATACTCCAGTTTTGTAGTTCCGACCCGGCGAGGGGGCGGATCGGCACAGCACGAGCCACGAAGGGGTGTTTGTGATGCCGCACCGGCGTCCTCGCAGGTGGCGAACCGGGGCCGAGCGGCCCGTCTCGTGCCGGCTGATCACGGTCGTCGAGATCGGCGGACATTTCAACCATGGCGGATGATGCGCCCGAAGGTCAAATTTCGGTAACGACGGTGAGACCTATCTCGCACCACAGGTCACAGGAGTGCTATGCCGTCTCCCCCGCCTCTCACCAGGGGCCGTACAACTCCTCGCAGGTCGCGCTGACGGCCTCGCAGAGGTGGGCGACGGCGACCCCAAGGACACTCGCGGCCGTCCGGGCAGTGGTCGCCAGCAGATAGGAGGAGTTGACCGCGCCCCGCCACGGGTGTGGGGTCAAATAGGGCGCATCGGTCTCGAGCAGCACCCGATCCAGCGGCGTGACCGCGAGCGCATCCCGGAGCGCGTGGTTGTTCTTGAAGGTGATCGGTCCGGCGAACGAGAGATAGAAGCCGCGTTCCAGGCAGGCCCGGGCGAAGCTCACATCGCCGCTGAAGCAGTGCATGATCACCCGCTGCGGCGCGCCGACCTCATCCAGCACCGCGAGGATGTCGTCGTGGCTGTCCCGGTCGTGGATCTGCAGGGGCTTGCCGACGCGCTTAGCCACGTCGATATGCCAGCGGAAGGACTCGTGCTGGCTGGCCCGGCCCTGCTCGCCGGTCCGGAAATAGTCCAGCCCGGTCTCGCCAATCACCCGCACCCGCGGGTCGTGTGCCAACTCCTCGATCAGGGTGTATGCCGCCCCAAGCCCGCCACTCTCGGCAAGACGGGGGGCCTCATTGGGATGCAGGGCCACCCCGGCGACCACGCCTGGGTAGCGGTGCGCCATCGCGACGCTGGCCCGGGCACTGTCCACGTCGCAGCCGATTTGCACGATGCGGTCGACCCCGACCTGCGCCGCCGCCGCGAGCGCCTCCTCGATCCCCAGCGACGGGCCGTCATCCCGCACGATGTCGAGATGAGTGTGGTTGTCCACCAACGAGATCGGCAGCCGATCCGGGATCGGCGGGAGGCTGTGACGGGCAGAGTCGTGCGGCATACGGCTGCTCAGTCCGCCATCCGGGCCAGCTCCTCGGCGACGACTGATTCGTCGAGCTTGACGAAGGCCGGGGCGGGCTTGGCGATCGGGGTGCCCGCGACAACCGGGCGCCGGCCCCACGCCGGCGTCGCGGAATAGTCCCCGGTGATGATCGGGTAAGCGCGGCCGTCATCGAGGTCCGTCACCTCAACGACCTGAGGCATCGGCATGAAGTCGCCCTCACCGCCGAGGACTCGGTGCACGGCATTGCTGGAGTGCGGCAGCATCGGGGCGAGCAGCGTGTTGCAGTCGCTGACGCACTGGGCCAGCACGTGCAAGACGGTGGCAAGCCGCTCGCGCTGGTCCTCCCCCTTCATCCGGAAGGGCTCGGTGCGCGAGATATAGGCGTTGACCTCACCGACGACGCGCATTGCCTCGGCGGTTGCCTGCCGCAGCCGCTGGCGACGCAGCAATCCCCCGACGACCTCGAACCCGGTCTCCACGGCGGCGAGGACCGCCTTGTCCTCGGAGGCGAGCGGTCCGCATACGGGGATCTCGCCGAAGCTCTTGTGCAGCATCGTCGCGGTGCGTTGCACGAGATTTCCCCAACCGGCGACCAGCTCGGAGTTGGTGCGCTGGACGAAATCGCGCCAGGTGAAGTCGGCGTCGGAGGTCTCCGGGCCGGCGGCACAGATGAAATAGCGCAGCGCATCGGGCTGGTAGCGCGTCAGGACGTCGCGCACCAGGATCGTGTGGCCACGGCTGGTGGAGAACTGCTGGCTCTCCATCGTGAGGTATTCGGAGGAGACCACTTCGGTGGGCAGGTTCAACTCGCCATAGATGCCGGGCTCGCCGCCCTTGTCGCCCTTGCCCATATAGCCGAGCAGCTCGGCCGGCCAGATCTGGGAGTGGAAGGTGATGTTGTCTTTGCCCATGAAGTAGTAGGACAGCGCGTCGGCCTCGTTCCACCACTCGCGCCAGCGCTCGGGATTACCCTGCCGGCGCGCCCATTCGATGGAGGCCGAGAGATAGCCGACGACGGCGTCGAACCAGACATACAGCTTCTTGGTCGGCAGGTCCCGCCAGCCGTCCAGCGGCACCGGGATGCCCCAATCGATGTCCCGGGTCATGGCGCGCGGCTTGATGTCGTCGAGAATGTTCAGGCTGAACTTGATGACATTGGGCCGCCAGGTGCCGCTGGCCTCCCGCTCCTCCAAATAGGCGCGCAGGCTCTCGGCCAACGCTGGCAGGTCGAGGAAAAAGTGCTGTGTCTCCACGAAATCCGGCGTCTCGCCGTTGATCTTCGACCGCGGCTCGATCAAGTCTTCGGGCTCAAGTTGGTTGCCGCAGTTGTCGCATTGATCCCCGCGTGCCTCGGCATACCCGCAGATCGGGCAGGTGCCCTCGATATAGCGGTCCGGCAGGGTGCGACCGGTCGACGGCGAGATCGCGCCCTTTTGGGTGCGCTCGATCATGTAGCCGTTCTTCCACACCTGCGCGAAGAGTTCCTGGGCGACGGCATAGTGATTGCCCGTCGTGGTGCGCGTGTAGAGGTCGTAGGAGCAACCGAGATCGGCGAGTTCGTGGGCGATGATCGCGTGGTTGGTGTCCACCAGCTCGCGAGCGGTGACGCCCTGACTGTCGGCCAGGACGAGGATCGGCGTGCCGTGCTCATCGCTGCCGCTGACCATGAGCACGTCGTGGCCGCTCATCCGCATGAAACGGGCGAAGACATCGGAGGGCACGCCGAAGCCGGCGACATGCCCCAAGTGACGCGGGCCGTTGGCATACGGCCACGCGACGGCGGCGAGAACTCTGGTCATGACGGGGATTTTACGGACCCGGACCGACACCGCCGGACACACCTCTCGCGCATGCCGGGGACTCGACACACGGGCCGAATAGTTTAGAAATTGACCAAAACGTAATCCCCAGTGACCTTGACGCCATCGGGTTGTATCAATCCCTGGCAGGACGTGCAGACGTCAACGACAAGCGCCTCGATCCGTCACCTGCCGCAGGTCGAGGCACTGGAGGGAAGAAGACTTATGAAGCGCACAATGGGGATCCTCAGCGGTTTCGCTCTGGCCGGATCGCTCGGGGTGGGCCTGTCCACCTCGGCCTCGGCCGCGACCTCGACTGGCGACGCCGCGATTAGCATCAGCTCCGAAGCTGGTGCCAGCAGCAGCGCGAGCTGCCGCTACAGCCTGATCAACCGCGGCGTTCGGATCTGGTGCCCCAAGACCATCCCGGGCACCGCCTTCCGGGCGGGCGCGAAGTGCAAGCGCGCCAATGGCACAACCTTCTGGAAGAACGACATCTGGCGCGTCCAGGGCACCGGCTACAGCCAGGCCGTCTGCCCGATCGGCACCAAGCGGATCGCGATCCGCGCGCAGTACCGCTGATCGCGCTGGTCGTGGCTCGCTGCGGCGAGTCCGGCCGCTGAACCAGATGCACGACGGGCCGTGCGGGAGACTTCTCCCGCACGGTCCGTCGTGTCGTGGGCGGTGCCCTGCGTCAGGCGTATGCCGCCGCGCCGGGATCGCCGCGTCGGCCGCGCCGGGTCTTGCGCCAGCGATGCACCGTGCGCCACAGCCAGAAGAAGGTCCCGAACAGCACGAGCAGCGCCAGGATCACCAGCACCGGGATGAAGATCGCAATCAGCGACAGCCCGATCGAGGCGCCATCCTCCATCGTCGAGACCACCGGAGCGCCGGCGCCGAGGGTTCCGGCGTTGATCGCCGGGCGCGAGACCATCTTTCCGCTGTGCACAAGCCCGGAAACGACGATGCCGAGGACGATGCCAACCCATTGGTTGTTCTGCATCCAGGTCGACTTGTCCAGGCTTTCGGCGGCCGTGGTCGCGGCGAAGATCAGCCCGCCCATGCTCGGACGGATGAAGCTTTGGATCGCGTCATTGATTGTGTCGACCGCGGGGATCTTGTCGAGGACGACTTCGGCGAGCAACAGGATGCTGCCGATCCCGATGGCCCACCAGCTTTCGATCCAGCTGAAGCTGGCGGGCAGCGTGAGCACATCGGTGAAGCGCGCGATCAGCGCGACGATGAGGAAGGGGATGTAGGCGTTGAGGCCGGCGGCGGCCGAGAGCCCCATGCCCGTCAGGGCGGCGATCATGACCCGAGGGTAGCTTTCTGGAGGGTGAAACCGTCGGTCTATACAACATGGCCTTCCCGGTCCGGCATTCCGCGAGCTGGGGTCCGCTCAGCGCGCGCCCAGGCGTAGCGGGGACACTTGCTCCCATGGCTTCCGCCGGTATGCCGCCCGCTCCCCCCGCCCAGGCGGCCCACCTGCCCCGAACAACGCTCGCGCCGCGCTCGCTGGTGACCGAGACGGCCCTGGTTCTTGGGGTTTCGCTCGGCGCGTCGGCGATCTGGTCGCTGTTGCGGATCGTGGACCGGCTGACCCAGCACATCGCGCTCAATCAGCAGACCACGACGATGAACAATTCGGTCACCCCCGACCGGCCGTGGCTGGATCTGGCATACCAGCTGACCGGGATCGGGCTCGGGGTGGTGCCCGCGCTGCTCGCGCTGCACCTGCTGCGCCGCGACGATGGCGGGGCGTGGCGGGCGATCGGTCTCGACCGGCTCCGGCCAGCCCGCGACCTCGCCGCGGGCGTGGGACTGACGGCGCTGATCGGCATACCCGGGCTCGGGCTATATGCCGTGGCCCGCGCGCTCAACCTCAACACGACGATTGCCGCAGCGAATCTGACCGACCACTGGTGGACGATCCCGGTGCTCGTTCTCGCCGCCGCGCAGAATGCCGTGCTCGAAGAGGTCGTCATGGTCGGCTATCTGCTGACGCGCTGGCGGCAGGCGGGCTGGCCGATGTGGCTCGCGATCGGGCTCTCGGCTGTGGTGCGCGGGTCCTATCACCTGTATCAGGGCTTCGGCGGGTTCGTCGGCAATCTCGTCATGGGGCTGATTTTCGGGGCGGTGTATGCCCGCACCCGCCGGGTGTTGCCGCTGGTCATCGCGCATTTGCTACTCGATGTGGTGGCCTTCGTGGGCTACACGCTGTTGAAGTCTCATCTCGGCTGGCTGACCGGCTGACGGCAATTGGCAGGCGGGCTGTCGGTGCGGGCTGACAGAGTTCTCGCATGATCCGACGCCTAGGCTTCCCCGACGCCCGTCACCACAAAGCCCTGGTGACGGGCATCGGCATCGACGCGCTGGGCAGCGGTGTCTTCATGCCGGTCTCGATCCTGTACTTCCTCAAGACGACCGATGTCGGCACCGCCCGCGTGGGCCTGGCGATGAGCATCGCCGCCGCCTGCGCCGTGCCCTTTGTCCTGGTCTCCGGGATGCTCGTGGATCGCTTCGGCGCCAAGCGGATCATCCTGGCGGCCAATCTCATCCAGGTCGTGGCCTTTGTGAGTTACCTATGGGCGCAGACCTTTTGGGCCATCGTCGCTGTGGAAACGCTGGCGGCGCTCGGGCAGAGTGCCTTCTGGAGCGCGTATTCGCCGCTGGTGGCTGCCTCGACACCGCCCGATGAGCGAGAGATCTGGTTCGGCTTCCTCGGGGCGCTGCGCAATGTCGGCTTCGCGATCGGCGGCCTCGGGGCGGGCGTCGCGGTCGCGGTCGGGACCCCCGCCGCCTATCACGCGCTGGTGCTGATCAATGCGGCCAGTTATGCGCTGGCGTTTGCCGTGCTGCTGCGCGTGCGCGGTGGGGAGCGGGTGGTCGCGTTGCAGGATGCCGACACTTCCCGGGCCGGCGGGTGGGGGGTGCTAGCGCGGGACCGGCCTTACCTCGGGCTCGTGGCAACTAACGCCGCCTATGCCCTGTGTACCGTCTCGCTCAATGTCGCCATGCCGGTGTATGTCGTGGATGTGCTGGTCTTACCCGGTTGGGTGGTGGGGGCGATCTTCTTCATCAACACGGTCATGGTCGGGCTCGGGCAGGGCCTAATGGTGCGCCGGATGGATGGTCACCAGCGCTATCGCGTGATCGGGCTGGGGTTCACGATGTATGCCGCCGGCTTCTTCGCCCTGGCCCTGTCCGGGACGCTTCCGGTGATCATTGCCGTGGGTGCCGTCATGGTCTCGGTGGCGATCTATACCCTCGGCGAATTGCTCGGTGGCCCGCCGCTGTCGGCCGCCTCGGTGGATGCGGCGCCGGAGGCCTACCGCGGACGGTACTTGTCCGCATACCAACTCTCCTGGGTGGCCGCGGGCATCATCGCGCCGGCGCTCTATCTCGCGCTCTTGGCGCACGATCGATTCAGTGTGTGGGCCGCCCTGATCGGGATCGCCGTGCTCGGCAGCCTTGGCCTGCGTGCGGTGGCGGCCCGGTTGCCGGCCGCGCAGACCACCATCACCAGCGCCGGGTGACGGTTTCGGGCGCTCAGGCGTTGGCCGGCGTCGGGTAAATCACCCGGAAGCGTTCGAGGACGATCGGCATATCCGGCCGGAAGCCGAGGTCGTGGTCGGCATGCTCGGTGAAGAAGCGCTCATGGATGCGCCGCCACGACTCTAATGACCGGTCGTCCTCGCCCTCGAGAAAGGCGTGCTCGGCGTCGACCTGGTCGAAGGCGACGACATCGACCCGGGTGGTCTCGATCAGGGCGCGCGGGTTGCCCGCACCATCGAGGACGATCGACAAGGTCCCGGCCGTCGGCAGCGGCTCGCCCTCCGCGTCGTAATCGTCCAGGGCCCCCGCTGTAGCGGTCTTGGTGCCGGCGAGCACCAGCGCGAGCAGGTCATCGGCCTCCTGCGGGGTCGCCCCGAAGGCCCACGCCGGCGGCAGCACGGTGCTGAGCGGGGTCGCCCCCACATACACCTCGAAGCGGTTCAGTTTGGCCTTGACCTTCGCCAACTCCCAGAACTGATGCAGGGCATCGTCACTCATCCAATGACCCTAGCCGGAGCAGTTTGTGCCAGAAACCCTTTGTTCGTGCCGAAAGCTTTCCGGCACAAACAAGGGGTTTCTGGCATCGGGCGGGAAACCTACAGGCAGCGCCAGGGCGCTCAGAAGCGGCCGGACTTGGCCTTGCGCAGGTCGGCGTTGAGGGTGGAGATGACGTCCAGCGGGATGCCCTTGGGGCAGGCGTGGCTGCACTCACCGATGTTGGTGCAGCCGCCGAAGCCGGCGCCATCGTGGGTGGCGACCATCGCCTGCACCCGCATCGCGCGCTCCGGTTGACCTTGGGGCAACTCGCCGAGGTGGGTGACCTTGGCGCCCATGAAGAGCATGCCGCTGGCGTTCGGGCAGGCGGCGACGCAGGCGCCGCAGCCGATGCACTCGGCCGCGACGAAGGCGCGGTCGGCATTCGGCTTGGGCACCAAGATCGCCTCGGCGTCCGGCGCCGAGCCGGTGTTGACCGAGATGAAGCCGCCCGCCTGGATGATGCGATCGAAGGCCGACCGGTCGACGACGAGGTCACGAATGATCGGGAAGGCGTCGGCCCGCCACGGCTCGATGGTGATCGTCTCGCCGTCCTTGAAGCTGCGCATATGCAGCTGGCAGGTCGTCGTCTTCTCGGGCCCGTGCGCCTCACCCGAGATCATCAAGCCGCACATGCCGCAGATGCCTTCGCGGCAGTCGGAGTCGAAGGCCACCGGCTCCTTGCCCTCGGCATTGAGGCGCTCGTTGAGGACATCGAGCATCTCCAGGAAGGACATATCCGGGGAGATATCGGCGACCTGATAGGTCACCAACTCGCCGCGGGCCTTCGGGCCGTCCTGGCGCCAGATTTTCAGGGTCAGATTCATGAACGGGAACCTCGCGACATTTCGGGGTGAGGGGCGACGGGAGAACGGCGCGGGGCGGTCACTTGTAACTCCGCTGCTTCAACTCGATGGCCTCATAGACCAGATCTTCCTTGTGGAGCACGGGATTGCCCATCTCGCCCTCACCGGAGCCACCGGCATACTCCCAGGCCGCGACATAGAGGAATTGGTCGTCGTGGCGCAGAGCCTCGCCGTCCTCGGTCTGGCTCTCGGCGCGGAAGTGGCCGCCGCAGGACTCGCGGCGGTGCAGCGCGTCGATGCACATCAGTTCGCCGAGCTCGAGGAAGTCGGCGACCCGGCCAGCCTTCTCCAGTGACTGGTTGAGGGTGTCGGCGGAGCCGAGGACGCGCACATTGCGCCAAAACTCGGCGCGCAGCGAGCGGATCAAGTCGATGGCCTTCATCAGGCCGGTCTCGGTGCGCTCCATCCCGCAGTACTCCCACATGATGTGGCCGAGTTCCTTGTGGAAGGAGTCCACCGAACGCTGGCCGTTGATCGCCAGCAGCCGCTGGGTGCGCTCCTCGACATTGGCGCGGGCTTCGGCGACGGCGGGGCTGTCGGCGTCGAGCTTGGGGTAGGGCCCCTTGGCGAGGTAGTTGCGGATGGTGTTCGGCAGCACGAAGTAGCCATCGGCCAGGCCCTGCATCAGGGCGCTGGCGCCGAGCCGGTTGGCGCCGTGGTCGGAGAAGTTCGCCTCGCCGGTGACGAACAGGCCGGGGATATTCGAGGACAGATCGTAGTCCACCCACAGCCCGCCCATCGTGTAGTGCACGGCCGGGTAGATCCGCATCGGGGTTTCGTAGGGATTTTCGCCGGTGATCCGGGCATACATATCGAAAAGGTTGCCGTATTTCGCTTCCACGGCCGGGCGGCCGAGGCGGGCGATCGCGTCGGCGAAGTCGAGGTAGACGCCGCGGCGGAAGTCGCCGACCATCGGGCCGACGCCGCGCCCGTCATCGCACATGTACTTCGCCTGCCGGGACGCGATATCGCGCGGGACCAGGTTGCCGAACGCGGGGTAGATCCGCTCCAGGTAGTAGTCGCGGTCCTCCTCGGGGATCTGCCGCGGGTCCTTCTCGCAGTCTTCCTTGCGCTTGGGCACCCAGATGCGCCCGTCATTGCGCAGCGACTCCGACATCAACGTCAGCTTCGACTGGTGGTCGCCGGAGACCGGGATGCAGGTCGGGTGGATCTGGGTGTAGCACGGGTTGGCGAAGTAGGCACCCTTGCGGTGCGCGCGCCAGTTGGCCGTGACATTGGAGCCCATGGCATTGGTCGAGAGGAAGAAGACATTGCCGTAGCCGCCGGAGGCGAGGACGACGGCGTCCGCGAGGTGGGTCTCGATCTCGCCGGTGACCAGGTCGCGGGCGATGATGCCGCGGGCCCGGCCGTCCTCGACGATCAGTTCGAGCATCTCGTGGCGGGTGAACATCTCGACGGTGCCGGCGGCGATCTGCCGCTCCAACGCCTGGTAGGCGCCGATCAGCAACTGCTGGCCGGTCTGGCCGCGGGCATAGAAGGTGCGCGAGACCTGCACGCCGCCGAACGAGCGGTTGTCCAGCAGGCCGCCATACTCCCGGGCGAAGGGCACGCCCTGCGCGACGCACTGGTCGATGATGTTCGCGCTGACCTCGGCCAGGCGATAAACATTCGTCTCCCGCGAGCGGTAGTCGCCGCCCTTGACCGTGTCGTAGAAGAGGCGATAGATCGAGTCGCCGTCCTCCTTGTAGTTCTTCGCCGCATTGATACCACCCTGCGCGGCGATCGAGTGCGCCCGGCGCGGGGTGTCTTGGAAGCAGAAGGACTTCACGTGGTAGCCGGCTTCACCGAGCGTCGCGCCGGCCGAGGCACCGGCCAGGCCGGTCCCGACGATGATCACCGACAGCTTGCGGCGGTTGGCCGGGTTGACCAGCGAGGCATCGAACTTGCGCTGCGTCCACTTGCCGGCGATCGGACCGGCCGGCGCCTGGGTGTCGGCGACGGGGGCGCCGATGCGGTAGTAGTCGGCGCCGACGCCGTCGGGCGTGCTCAACATGGTGTCAGTCATCTGTGATCAGTCCACGATTCCGAAGAGGATGGCCAGCGGCGGGATGAGGAAGGCGGTCGCGACGAGGGCGCCGACGAAGTGCCCGGCGATCTTGGCGCGGGCCCGCGAGGTGGCGGTGTTGGTCAGGCCGAGAGTCTGGCTAGCGCTCCACACGCCGTGTGTGAGGTGGAAGGCCAGCGCGATGACGGCGAGCGCGTAAATCAGCACCAGCCACCACTTGTCGAAGCTGTTAACGACATTGTCGTAGGGCGTTGGCTGCTTGCCTTGCGGGGTGATGGTGTGGGTGGTCAGGTGCAGGATGTGGAAGATCACGAAGAGCAGCAGCGCCACCCCACCGAAGCGCATCGTGCGCGAACTGAGCGAGGCCGCGACATTCTTCTTCACGGCATACTTCGTGCTCCGCGCGCCATTGGCCCGGCCCCACAAGGTGAAGGCGGAGTAGGCATGCAGCACCAGGCTCGCGAGCAGCACCACACGCACGATCCACAGCAGCCCGCCATAGGGCAGCATCGGCTGGCCGAAGGTGCGCAGGTGGTGGGCGTAGTTGTTGAAGGTGTCGGCGCCGCCGAGGACCATCAAGTTTCCGTAGGCGTGCAGAAGGACATAGCCGACGAAGATCAGGCCAGATCCCGCCATCAGCAGCTTTAGGCCGATGGAGGACCGCACGGCCTGCTGCGATGCGGGAAGGGTCGAGGTTGCCACGATGGCAACATATCGCTCGCCGTCCGTGGCCTGCGTCACCGGGGCCGCGGTTCGTCGTGTGAACTTCTCCCTACCGGCCGGTAATCGACTCATTTCTCTCCGGATGCCGAAAGTGTGCGGTTCGGGGCGCTTTAGAGCAGTGGGTCAGCGCAGACTTCCCGGTGCAAGCATCTGCCCGGGTATGCCGTGCCGCCCGTCCCGCGCCGGCGCACCGCATACGATCCCTCGGTGATCGAGGAGCCGCCGCGCACGCTCGCTCGGGCCCAGACTTCCCGCGGTGACCTCGCCCTGCGGGTGCGCGCGAGCCCCGGCGGGCCAGTCCACGAGCTGATCGTCGCCGGCATCTTCGCGATGGACGATGTCGACCACTCGACCGAGGACGTCCTCGCCGAGGCCGCGCTGTCCCGCTGCGGGACACCCGCGCGGGTGCTGGTCGGGGGGCTGGGCCTCGGGCATACGGCCCTTGCGGTGCTGCACGACCGCCGCGTCGCCGAACTCGAGATCGTCGAACTGGAGGAGCCACTGGTCGCGTGGGCGCACGCTGGCCTGGTGCCGACGCTCGCGGCGGTCGCCGCCGACCCGCGGGTGCGGCTGCGCATCGCGGATATCGCGGCGGTCCTCACCGAGCCCGGGCCTGCGTACGACGTGGTGCTCCTGGATGTCGACAACGGCCCGTCCTTCTTGGTGCACCAGGCCAACGCCGGGCTGTATGCCGAGGCGCACCTGCGCGCCGCCATCGACCGGCTCGCACCCGGCGGCGTGCTCGCGATCTGGGCGGCGCAGCGCGAGCCGGAGCTTTTCGCGCGATTGCAGGAGATCGCCGGTGCGCAGGACTCGATCGCCGAGCTGGTGCTGCCTATCACCCGGGAGGGCCGCAGCTTCGACTATGCGATCTATCTCGTGGAACGCTCCGGCACCTGAGACCGGGCGGCCAGCGCCGCGTCATACAACGCCTTCTTGGAATGCCCCGTCAGCGCGGCGATCTCGCCGGCCGCGTCCTTGAGGCGTATGCCGTCCGCCACGAGCGCCTGCACCTGCGCCACCGCGGTCGGCAGGTCGCTCGCACCCGCAACCGGCGCCCCGGCGACGACGATGGTGATCTCGCCGAGCACGCCATCGCTCGCCCAGGCCGCCAATTCGGCGAGAGAGCCGCGCCGCACCTCTTCATAGGTCTTGGTCAGTTCGCGGCAGACTGCGGCCGGCCGGTCCGGCCCGAGTGCCTCGGCCATCGCGGCGAGGGTGGCCGGCGTGCGGTGGGGCGCCTCAAAGAAGACCATCGTGCGCCGCTCGGTGGCCAGATCGGCCAGCGCCCTTGCCCGCTCCCCCGGCTTTCGCGGCAAGAAACCGTCGAAGGCGAAGCGGTCGACGGGCAAGCCGGACAGCGCGAGCGCCATGAGCACGGCGCTCGGGCCCGGCGCACACGTGACCGGCAGGTCCGCGGCCACGGCCGCGGCGACGAGCCGGTAGCCCGGGTCGGAGACGGACGGCATACCGGCGTCCGTGACGAGGAGGACGCGCTCGCCCGCGCGTAGCCGCTCGACGAGGTCGGCCGTCACCGCACTCTCGTTGTGCTCGTGATAGCTGAGCATCCGGCCCGGCGTCACCCCGAGCGCGGCACACAGCCGGCGCGTGCGGCGGGTGTCCTCGGCGGCGATGACATCCGCCTGGCCCAGTTCCTCGATCAGCCGGGCACTCGCGTCGCGTGGGTCACCGATGGGGGTCGCGGCGAGGATGAGCGGCATACCGACCATCCTCCCAGGCCGCTCAGATTCGGTGCCCGAGTTCGAGTTTGCGGGCCAGGTGCAGGCCATACCAAATCGTGAAGGCCCCCGTCCCGAGCCCGGAAGCGAGCAGCAGCGGCGCGCGCGGGCCGAGGTCGGCGCTCGCCGAGGCGAGCAGGCCGCCGGAGAGCGCGGCGAGGGTGAGCGGGCGGGCATACCAATAGGCCATCGTCATCGGCCCGATCTCGCCGATGAACGCTAGATCCGGGGGCGCCCCGCGGAAGGCAGCCATCAGCGTGGCGCCGGCGAGAATTGTCGTCAGGGCCGCGGCGAGGCCCATGGCTAGCGGCACATCAGCACGCGTGAGTTTGGCCACGGTCGCAGTGACCGGCATTCCGATCAGCAGCGCCCCAAGCATGGGTATGACGAGGTGCAGGCTCGCTTCCGCTCGAAAGCCCAGCCCGAGCAGCGGCGGCGTGCCAGCATTGTCCGCGACCAATCGCACGCCCTCGGCGAGCGCGCCGAAGGCGAAATAGGCGCCCGCCATCGCGAGAATTCCGACGATCCTCGGGGCGGCGGGTTGGGTCAGGCTCACCCCGAGCAGGGCGTATGCGGTTCCAAGACCGAGCGCGCCGCTCACCACCCGCCCGGGCGCCCGGCGCAGGCCGAGCAGGTCGCGGGAGACCACGGTGACGAAGCGGCCACGCGAGCGCAGCCGGGCGGACCGGGCCCGGGTGACGGGTGCCGCGACATCGAGTCGGGCCGCGCGCAAGTCGCCGGCCAGCACGGCGCCGCCGACATGGGTGGTGCGGACGGCATGCGTGCGCAGGTCGTCGAGGCGTAGGCCGCGCAAGAGAGCGCCGAGCGAGCCTTCGATGCGTCCTCCGGAGGCCGCGCGCTGCCCGACGAGGGCGGTGACGGCGACGACCAAGCCGATAACGGTGCCCAGCGCGATCGCGAGCAGCACGCCAGGCACGCCTCCGAAGCCGGCGCCGAGCACCGCGCCGCCGACGAGCGCACCGGTGAGGAAGCCGATCCCGGCGCCGCCAAGCAGGGTGGCCAGCCCGAGTTCATGCAGCACGACGGCCCGGTCCAGGCCGGACGCGACGACGCTGTCAATGAAGGGCAGCTGCGGCACTACCGGCCCGCGCACTCCCCCGACCCAACGGGCGAGCAGCAGGATCGCCGCGAGGAGGGCGAGGCCGGCGAGCCCACCCCATACGGAGGCCACCTGAGCCAGCCAGGCCGGATCGGAGGTCACGAGGGTGGCGCGCAAGAGGTTGAAGCCATAAACGCCGCCGAGGATGACGACCAGGTAGAAGGCATAGAGCAGCCGCCGGATCGTGCCCGTGCCCTCCTCGCCGTGCAGGACGTGGATGGCGTCGTCGAGCCGTTCGCGGTCCTCACTCATCGGCGGTGTCGTCCGCCTCGTCCGCCAACTCGCTTGGCCCCCACCCGAGGTCGAGCACCTCGCCGGCGATCGCCTCGGTGAGCCGCGGATCGTGCGAGGCGACGATCAGCGTGGTGCCGGCGCGCTGACGATCGCGCAGCAACGAGCCGATCAGGTCGCGTTTTTGGGTGTCGAGGCGCTGCTCGGGCTCGTCGAGGATCAGCAGGTCGCTGGGGCGAAAGAGCGTCACGGCGAGCCGAAAAAGCTGGCCCTGCCCGGAGGAGAGTTCGTGCGGAAAGCGTTCGGCCAGATCGCCGATTCCGAGCTGGTCGAGGGCGGCGTGGACGCGGTCCTCGCAGCTGGCCAGCTCGCCGCCCCAGGTGGCGTCGATGAGGGTCAGGTGGTCGGCGAGGGTGAGGTCGCGGTATGCCGCGGGCGCGCCAAGCAGGGTTGCCACCCGCCGCCGGAGGGTCTGGTCCCGCTCGTCTGCGGGCCGATCGTCGATCCGCACCTCCCCCGAGGTGGGCTCGATCAAGCCGGCGAGGATTTTCAGCAATGTGGTTTTGCCGATGCCATTGCGGCCGCGAATCACGAGACAGGTTGCGGGCTCGACGAGCAGGGAGGTGGGGGCGAGCAGGGTGACCTCACCGAGCACCTTGCTCACTCCGGTCGCGACCACCCGCGGCCCCCCGGTGGGTGCCGCCTCGCCGGCACTCGTCATACGTCTTCGCACGGGCGACATCCTCGCACCGGGCCCTGACAGCCCCCGGTTCGCGGCGGCATACCCCGGGAAGTCTGCGCTTCACCCCTGCTCTAAAGCGGGGGCAAGCGCACACTTTCGGCATCCGGAGAGAAACGAGCAAGGGCGCCCGGCGGGGCAACATACGATGGCGCGCGTGACCCGGACCGACGAGCTGCGCGCCCGCTTGCTCGGGTTCCGGCCGACCGACACGGTCGCCGGCTGGGCGGGGCCGCTGCTCTTCGCGATCCTTGGGGGGCTGCTGCGCTTCTGGGCGCTCGACCGCCCGCACCAGCTGGTTTTCGACGAGACCTACTACGTCAAGCAGGGCGTCTCGATGCTGGAGTATGGCGTCGAGATGCGCTGGGCCGACAAGGGCGAGGTCGTCGATCCGCTGTTCACGCACGGCAATCTCAACGTCTTCCTCACCGACAACGGCGACATGGTCGTGCATCCGCCCGTCGGGAAATGGGTCATCGCCTTCGGTGAATGGATCTTCGGGCCGACGTCGTCGTGGGGCTGGCGGTTCTCGGTCGCGGTTCTCGGGACGCTGTCGATCCTGATGATCGGCCGGATCGCGCGGCGGCTGTTCCGGTCGACCTTGCTCGGAACGATCGCGGCCTTTCTCATGGCTTTCGAGGGCCACCACTTCGTGCATTCGCGCACGGGTCTGCTCGACCTGATCCTGATGTTCTTCGCGCTGGCCGCGTTCGGCGCGCTGCTGATCGACCGAGACCAGATGCGCGAACGGCTGGCCGAGCACGTAGGCCGGCTCTCCTGGCATACGCACGAGTCGTGGGCCCCCGTGCTCGGGGCGCGGCCCTGGCGCTGGGTCGCAGGCCTCTGCCTCGGGCTGGCGGCGGGCACGAAGTGGTCCGGCGCCTTCTTCCTCGTCGGCTTCGGGCTGATCACGGTGCTGTGGGATATGGGCGCCTATCGCGCCGCGGGGATCAAGCGCTGGGTGCTGTCGGGGCTGTTCGTGTCCGGGCCGCTGGCCTTCGTGGCGATGGTTTTCACCGCGGCGGCCACCTATCTCGTGAGCTGGACCGGATGGTTCCTCTCCGATCATGGCTACAAGCGCAACTGGGCGGCGACCCACCCCAGCGAGTCCTATGGCTGGGTGCCGGATGCCCTGCGCTCGCTGTGGAGCTATCACACCGAGGCCTACCGCTTCCACCAGACGCTGACCAGCCCGCACGATTACATGGCCAATCCGTGGAGTTGGATCGTGCAGGCCCGCCCGACCTCCTTCTTCTATGAGGGGCCGAAGAAGGGCACGGACGGGTGCACGGTCGCCGAATGTTCCAAGGCCATATCCTCGCTCGGCAGTATCCCGATCTGGTGGCTCGGGACGATCGGGATCGCCTTCGCGCTCTATCACTGGATCGTCAAGCGCGACTGGCGTGCCGGCGCGATCCTGTGCGGCCTCGCGGCGGGCTGGCTGCCGTGGTTCGACCTGCAGCACCGCACGATCTTTCAGTTCTATTCGATCGCGTTCGAGCCGTATGTCGTGCTGCTCGCGACCTTCATGCTCGCGTTGATCCTCGGGCCGGCCAGCGCGCCCTGGCCGAGGCGGCGGCTCGGCCTGATCGTCGGCGGGGCGTACTGCCTGGCCACCCTCGCGTTCTTCGCCTTCTTCTGGCCGATCTACACCGCTCAGGTGGTGCCCTATTCGTTCTGGCGCCTCCATATGTGGTTCCCCAGCTGGATCTGAGCGGTCCCCGGCCCCTGCGAAGGGGCTGTCGGTGGCAGCGCATATGGTCGGCGCTGTGTTCATCCTTCCCGGCGAGAAGCGCGCGCTGGTCAGCGCCTCCGATCTGCGCGCGGCAGCAGCGTGCGAGTGGGCGCTGCTGCGCGACTTCGACGCGCTGCTGGGCCGGGGCGAGCCCGTGCCCGGCGATGGGGAGGCGATTCTGGCGCGCACGGCGGCGCTCGGGATGGCGCACGAGCAGCGGGTGCTGCGGTCCCTGCTGGCCGAGCGACCCGGCGAAGTGACGCAGATTCCCCGGCCGGTGATGACGCGCGCCGGCTTAGACGCTGCGGCAACCGCCACGCGCGCGGCCCTCGCCTCCGAGGCGCGCGTTGTCTACCAGGCGGCCTTCGCCGACGATCGCTTCGTCGGCTTGGCCGACTTCCTCGTGCGCGACGAGCAGGGCCGGTGGCAGGTGTGGGACACCAAACTCGCCCGGTCGGAGTCTGTGGCCAGCCTGCTGCAACTGGCTGCGTATGCCGAGGAGCTGGCCGAGAGCGGGGTCCCGGTGGCCCCTGAGGCAGTTCTCGTGCTGGGGCATGGTGAGCGGGCGGCATACTCCCTGGCCGTGATCGGGCCCGTGCAACGGGCCCGGCGTGCACGACTGCTGGAGCTGCTCGACGGCCACCAGGACAGCGGACTGCGGGCGCGTTGGGGCGACCCGGCGGTGCATGCCTGCGGTCGGTGTCTGGCCTGCGAGGAAGAGCTGCGCGCCACCGATGATGTGCTGCTCGTCGCCGGCGTCTACACCAGCCAACGCAAGAAGCTGGCGGCCGCCGGCGTGGTGACGATGGCTGACCTCGCGACGCGTGCGGAGCCAGTTCCCGACCTGCCCGAGGCCATCTTGAGCAAGGTGCGCGCGCAGGCTCGGCTGCAGCGGGCTCAGGAGCAGTCGGGCTCGGTCTCCTCTGAGGTCGTCGATCCGATCCCCCTGCTCGCGCTGCCCGCGCCGAGTCCGGGCGACATCTTCTTCGACTTCGAGGGCGACCCGATGTGGACCGAGGCGGGGTCGCATCAGTGGGGCCTGGAGTATCTCTTCGGCATTATCGAGGCGCCGGTCGGCGCTGCCGCGCCGGTCTTCCAGGCCTTCTGGGCGCACGACCGCGCGCAGGAGAAGCAGGCCCTGATCGACTTCCTCGCCTATGTCGCGGAGCGGCGAAAAGCCTTCCCCGATATGCACATTTACCACTACGCCGCTTATGAACGGTCCGCACTGCTGCGACTCGCGGCGCGCTATGGGGTCGGCGAGCAGGCGGTCGATGACCTCCTGCGCGCCGGCGTGCTCGTCGATCTGTATGCCGTGGTGCGCGCCGCCGTGCGGGTCTCGCAAGACTCGTATTCGATCAAGAAGCTCGAGCCGCTCTATATGGGCGATGACCTGCGCTCCGGCCCGGTCGCGACCGGCGGTGATTCGATCGTCGCCTATCACGAGTTCACGCAATCGCTCATCGAGGGCCGCGAGGCGGAGGCGGCCGATCGTTTGGAGTCGATTCGTGCCTACAACGAGTACGACTGCCTTTCGACCTTGCGGCTACGCGATTGGTTGCTGGCCCAGCGTCCGGCGAGGGCCGAGGCCGCGCCGACTGACACGGTCGTCGCGACCGAGATATCCGCGGACGACGCACCCCGCAAGAGCGCCACGTGGGAGCGGGCCGAGGAGCTGGAGGCGCGCCTTCGCGAGTTGCTCGGTGATGTGCCGACTCAGGATCGCGATGCCGACCAACAGGCGCTGGCGTTGGCGGCTGCCGCCCTGCAATACAACCGCCGCGAGCAAAAGCCGTTCTGGTGGCGCCATTTCGATCGCTTCCGCCATCCCGTGGACGAGTGGTCGGATCAGACCGATGTCTTCCACATCCTCGATTCGACGCTGATCGTCGACTGGGGCAAAGAGGGCCGTCAAACCACCCTGCGGCGCGTCGTCGAGGTGACCGGCCGACTCGGGCGCGGCAGCCGGCCGATCCGGCCGGGCACGGAGTTCAGCGTGCTCTATGACGTGCCGGCGCCCGCGCAATTGCAGCCCTCCGACCCCGGGACGCGGGTGGCCGAGACCGCGGCGATCGTGCGCTCAGTGCGACCGGGAGCGGACGATCACGACATCTGGGAGATCGAGGAGACCCTCCCGAAGAAGTTCGATCCCTTCAGCGAGCACCCCCTGGCTCTGGTTCCCAAGCCGCCGCCGGGCACTCACCACCTTGATGTTGCCATGGCGGATATCGCGGAATCCGTTGCGGCCCAATGGCCTTCCCTGCCTCAGACGCCCGCCCTGGACATCCTCGCGCGCCGAGCGCCGCGCCTGGTCGATGGCGCTGCCTTGCCCGCTTTGGACGGATCGGCCGACCAATTCGTCCACGCCGTCAGCGCTGCGACCCGCTCCCTCGACCGCTCCTATCTCGCCGTCCAGGGCCCGCCGGGGACGGGCAAGACATATGTCGCGGCGCACGTCATCGCGCATCTGGTGCACGAGCACGCCTGGCGGGTGGGTGTGGTTTCCCAGTCGCACGCCGCTGTCGAGAATGTCTTGGACGCCCTGGTCAAGGCCGGCTTGGATCCGGCGCGCGTGGCGAAATACGCCCCCGATCGCGATGCCGTGCCCTGGCGCCGGCTCATCGATCGCGACAAGGACACGGTCGCCTTCGCTGAAGAGCATGCCGACAGCGGCTATGTCGTCGGGGGCACGGCATACGACTTCACCAACCCCAAGCGCTTCCAGCGCGGCCAACTCGACCTGCTCGTCATCGACGAGGCGGGGCAATACTCCCTGGCCAACACCCTGGCCGTGTCCGTGGTCGCCGAGCGGCTGCTGTTGCTTGGCGACCCGCAACAACTGCCCGAGGTCAGCCAGGGCATCCACCCCGAGCCCATCGACACCTCCGCGCTCGGCTGGCTGATCGAGGGCCGCCCAACGCTCGATCCGGCGCGCGGATATTTCCTCGCGACGACCTACCGCATGCATCCCACCCTCGCCGATCGGGTTTCCGACCTGTCGTATGCCGGCTCCCTCGCCGCCGCCGAATCGGTCACGACGGCTCGATCCCTGGCCGGCATCGACCCGGGAGTGCACGTGGTGCCAGTCGTGCATCGCGACAATACGACCGAGTCGGTGGAGGAAGCGCTGGCCATCGCGGCACGCATCCACGACCTCATCGGACGACTGTGGGACGACCCGGACGACGACGAGCCATCAAGGCCCTTGCGGCAGAGCGACATTCGAGTAGTTACGCCATACAACGCGCAGGTGCATGTGCTGCGTCAGGTGCTGGACGAGGCGGGCCTTGTTGAGGTGCCGGTGGGGACCGTCGACAAATTCCAGGGGCAAGAGAGCGCCATCGTCTTCATCTCGATGACCGCCTCCGCGCGCGGCGATGTTGCCCGTGGCATGGGCTTCCTGCTGAACCGCAACCGGCTCAATGTCGCGCTCTCCCGCGGGAAGTGGGCCGCGTATGTCGTCCATTCCCCCGAGCTGACTGATTTCACCCCCTCCTCCCCATCCGAGCTGATGCTGCTCGGCGACTTCCTGCGCCTCACCGCGCCGTGATTGGTCCCCGACGCGGCGAACTGATGTCGCGCGCAGCCGCCTGGACGGCTCTGGCCACCGCGAGGTGACGGCCGGACCGGTGGCAGATGCACTGACCGTTCGGCCGCGCGAGGGCCAGCGAGCCGCCCTATGGTGGCGAGGGGGTCGGCCCCGGCCCCACGGCATACGGAGAGGAGTCGACGATGCCCAAGCTACGCACCATCGCCGCGGTCGCTGCCTGCACAACCGCCACCGGCCTGCTGGCCACAGCCCCCGCGCAGGGGGCTGCCGAACCGGGCGTCCGGACGGCCGCGCCAATGGCGGGCCACGCCCGGTCAAGCTCGCCAACCTCGGGCGCGACGACGGGGGCCTGCGGCTTCACGCCGTGGGAGGACCAGACCTATTCCGTCTGGGCTGGCTTGCCGCCCGACCCGAAGAAGGCGCAGACCCACGGCCTGGCGAGCGTCGTGCTCAAGACCAATCACGGCGATATCCCGGTCGTCCTCGACAAGGCCGGCGCACCGTGCACGGTCGCGAGCTTCCTGTATTTGACGCGCGAGAAGTTCTACGACGGCACCCAGTGCCACCGACTCACGGCCTACCACACACCGCCATACGCCCTGTCGGTCCTGCAATGCGGCGACCCACTCGGCACCGGCTGGGGCGACCCGGGCTACTGGTTCAAGGACGAGCTCGCCACCGCACAGGCCCTCCCGAACTGGCCCGGCTTCGAGGACGGCTCGCGCAAGAACTACACGCGCGGCCTGCTCGCCATGGCCAATGGCGGGCCGGACACCAATGGCAGCCAGTTCTTCCTGGTGTATGCCGACTCGCGGCTGCGCCCCGACTACACCGTCTTCGGCGAGATCACGCCCGAAGGGATGGCGGTCCTGGACAAGATCGCGGCCGCGGGCGTCGCGCCCGGTGACGAGGGCTATCCCGAGGACGGCGCTCCCGCCATGGCGACGACGATCGAGCGTGCCAAGCGCACCGGGGGCGGCGCCTAGGACACGCCACGTCCCACCCCGTCGAGTTCGGGAAACACGCCGACGCCGAGGCTGATCGGTCGGCGTGTTTCCCGAACTCGACCACCACGCAGGCGGTGCAGGCCCTCAGTTGTCGGCAGCCTCGATCGCTGCCGTCGCCGTGGTCGTGGCCACGTCGGTCGCCACCTCGGCCCGCTGCGCCGGCGTCAGGACGTCATCGACATCCTCGGGCGCGGCCGAATTGCTCGCGAGCAGATGGTGGCCGACCGCATTGACCACGGCCGCGACCGGCACCGCGATGAGCGCACCCACAATGCCCCACACGATGACGCCGGTGGCAATCGCGAGGATCACCGCCAGCGGGTGCACCCGCACCGCCCGACCCAGCAGGAAGGGTTGCAGCACGTGACTCTCGATCTGCTGCACCGCGATCACCACGCCGAGCATGATGAGCGCCTTGACCGGCCCGAGAGCAACGAGCGCCAGCAGAACGGCGACGATTCCACTGAGCAGGGCACCGATCACGGGCACGAAGGCGCCGAGGAAGACGAGTAGCGCGATGCCGCTCGCGAACGGGACGCCGAGGATCGCCGCGCCGAGCCCAATTCCCGTGGCGTCGGCCGCGGCCACGAGGATCGTGGCCTTGCAGAAGGCCTGCAGCTGACCCCAGGCGATGATGCCGCTGGAGGCGACCTTCTCGCGGGCGTCGCGCGGGAACAGCCGCACGATCCACGCCCAAATGTGCGGACCTTCCAGCAGGAAGAAGAAGAGCGCAAACATCGAGATGAAGAAGCCGGCAACGAGGTGCGTAGCGGTCAGACCGGCTTTGGCGGCCGTCCCGCCGATATCGCTACCGCCGCTGCTGACGGCATCCCGCGCCTTTTGGAAGTACTCCGTGAATTGGCTATCGGTGATGTGGAAGGTGTTGCGGATCCAGTCCCGAACCTGGTCGATGCCCTCGCCGAGTTGATCGGTGAGGTCGGGCAGCTGGTTGGCGAACTGACTGCCGACAAAAGTCATCAGGCCGGCGAGCACCGCCAGCGTCCCAAGGACCGTAATCGCCGCCGCGAGACCGCGCGGGAGGTGCCGGTCGAGGCGCCGAAAGACCGGGTGGAGCAAGGCGCACAGCAGGGTGCCCACGATGACCGGCACGACGATCTCGCTCAGGTGGCCGATCAGCCAGCCCGCGAAGCCCAGCCCAGCAGCGATCAACAACAGCCGCCACGACCATTCACTGGCCGTCCGGACCCCCTGCGGGACAGTGCTCTTCGTCGGCGTATGCGGCGCGCTCACGGTGGTGAGCCTAATGCGGCCCCCTGCGCCCGAGCACGATTCGGTATGCCGCCCGCCCGGTGTTAAGGTTCTCTACGCACTTGGGGCTGTGGCGCAGTTGGTAGCGCGTCTCGTTCGCAATGAGAAGGCCAGGGGTTCGAATCCCCTCAGCTCCACCCCACGCACAAGGCTCGAACCCTTGCCAACGTCAATGTTGGTAGCGGTTCGGGCCTTGTCGGCATCTGCGGCCCAGGTCAGCGCGTTGGCGTTGACCTGCGGGTCGAGCAGCATTTCGAAGGGCCGGTTGTGCTCGACGCGCAGCTCGTTGTCCTCGTCAATGAAGACCTTGGTGAAGTAGGCCTGGTTGCAGAGCCGCCGGTTCGTGTCGTCGCAGCGGGCGTAGATGTCGGCGCAGTTCGCGAGCAGTCCGAGCGCGTCGTCGAGGTGGGCGCGGGCGTCGGCGTAGGCGCCATAGTGGGCGTCGATACGCCGGGTCACCTTGTCCAACTCGCCCGTGATGCGGTCCTGCTCGCGTTTGAGGACGGTCAGCGGGTTGGCGTCGGCGTAGTGGGCTTGCATGAGCCGGTCTTGCTCACCTTCGAGCCGGTCCCGGTTCGCGGTCAGCCGCGCGAGTTCGTCTGTTTCGGCGGTCATGAGGCGGTGCAACTCATGATGCAGCATCCCGGCGAGCGCGTCCTGCTGGGCAGGGGTGATCTGGACTCGCTTGTAGTAGTCCTCGACGAGCTTCTCGACATCGTCGATGAGCATGGCCTGGCAGGTGCAGTCGGTGCGCTTGGAGTGCCGACCGGAGCACACGAAGTAGCAGTAGACGTTGCCGTGGCGGTTCTTCGCGTTGGAGACGATGAGCCGCGAGCCGCACTGTCCGCAATGGATCGTGCCCTTCCTCATGCAGGTCGCCCGCAACACTCCCGGCGCCCTGTCCGGCGACGACTGACCGACCCGAGACCGACACACATCGAGGGGTCGCGGCACGCCCTCAGAACCTGGTTCTGACGGCGTGTCGCGGCCCCTCGATCGTTGCCCGGACGGAATCGGTATCAGGAAGGCGATCGCGGACCTCTTCCCTGCCAGGTCGACATCAATCGAGGTGGCGGCGACCGAGTAGGGAGGGTGAGCAACATGGGCAACGAGGAACCCGATCGTCCGGACGCGACGACGGCATTCGAGGTGATGAGTCCGAACGAGACCGACGAACCGCCGGGCGTGGTGTCCGCGCCCGCCGAGGGTGCTCGTGAGAGTACGGCGGGGGAGGAACTGCCACCGCTGTTCACAGCCGAGGTCGACGCGACGCCGGTGCGGGCGCGACTCGCCGAAGGTGGGCAGTGACCATGCAACTGCACTTCCGCAACAGGTACCACACCCGTGTCTACGTGGCCGTGATGTTCCACAGCCCGGGCCCCTGCGGCCAGTACGGCGGCTGGGGCACCCGCGGCTGGTGGGCGATCGACCCCGGGCGTGAGGCGTACGTGCTGAACACCGACAACCGGTACGCCGCCTACTACGTCGAGGCCAACGACGGTGCCGTCTGGGCCGGCAACTACGGGCCGATCTATGTCTACCAGAACGCCTTCGACTCCTGCATCGGGATCGGCAGCACGGGTGCCAAGGCACGGGTCGGATGCCGGCTGGTCGACCTCGGCAGCTACGACAGGTATTACGTGAACCTGACCGCGTGACCCGCGGCCGGCCCACCGAAACGGCCCCCAGCCACGAAGGCTGGGGGCCGTCCGGTGTGCTTCGGTTTTCAGCCGGAGCCTGTCGCCGGGATCAGTGCGCGCCTCGCACGGGCGGACCACCGGCGTCGGACGGGTCGTGGACGAGGCCGAGCTTGTGCTCCATCTCCTCCAGAGGGACGCCCTTGGTCTCCGGCATGTACTTGAGCACCCAGAACATCTGGCCGATCATGCACACCGCGAAGATGCCGAAGGCCGGCCCACCGCCGAGCGCACCGATGATCGGCGGGAACGCGAACGAGGTGATCGCCGCGAAGACCCAGTGCGTCAGCGAGCCCAGACCCTGGCCACGGCCCCGGATCCGGTTCGGGAAGATCTCGGAGATGAACACCCAGATCACCGCACCCTGGCCGAAGGCGTGGGGGCGGCGTAGGAGAGCTTCAAGTTCGGTGCGGTCGTTGCGGAGCTGCGCGGAGTCGGGACGGTCGGGCCAAGCACGGAGGTCGGTGACGATGGGCGGCGCGGAGCGCAGCAGGGTGATCCCGGTGCCGAACGGCAGTGTGCGGATGCGGTCGGGCGGCAGGATCGGGACGCGGCGCACGGAGCGCTGGTTCGAGCGGGTGCCGCGGTCGCCGAGGGTCAGGCTGTCGGTGTACTCGTCACGTTCGCCGATCAGGGTGGAGAGGTCTTGGAGGTCGCGGCTGTTGGACGCGCCGCCGAGGATGATCTTGACGATGCTGGCGTCCCAGATCGCCCCGGCTTGGTGTTCGCTCCACCGGTCGCGGGCTTGAGCGAGGGACTGCAAGACAGGCATGGTCGTGATCCCGGTACCGCCGCCTTCGGCCATCAGCGTCGGCAGCGACGGGAGGGGTGCGAGGTTGCCGATCTCGTCGAGCGCCAGCAGCAGGGGTGGGTCGAGTCGGGCTCCGGGTGATCGGGCGGCGAGACGGCGGGCGGTTTCGATGAGGTCTTCGACGAACGCGGCGACGAGCGCGGCGGACGCGCCGGCGCCGGCTCCGGCTGCGAGCAGATAGAGGGTGCCGTGCTGGGTGAGGAAGGTCTCGGGGTCGAAGTGCTCGTTGGGTCCGGGTGTGACGGCATCGAGCACGCGGGGGTCGGCGAGGGCTGCGAGTGCGAGGGAGACGCCTTGCCAGATGCTGTCGCGGGTCTTGGGGTCGGCGTCGATCATCGCGCCGAGCGAGTCGCCCCACCCCATCGCCGCGTTCGGGTTCGAGTTTAGGATCGCGACGGCCTCGGCAGCAGCGCTGGGATCAAGGGTCCACCGGAACAACTCAGCAGGCGGCCTGCCACCAAAATGCGGCGGCGTGCAGCAGCGCTTGGAGGGCGGTGCGGGTCTTGCCTTCCCAGAACCCGCCTGATTCCACGCCCCCGGAGGACAGGCCGGTGGCTGCGGCGAGGCCGTTGGCGCGGATCATCGCGGTCAGCGGGTCCTCACACCCGCGCACGGGTGACCAGCGCAGACCAGCGGGGATGCCCTCGGCCAGGTGTTGCGGGTCGAACACCGCGACCTGCCCACCCTTCCGACGGCGAGCTCGCACACCCTCATCCTTCACGGCACGAGGGACAATTCCGCACCCATCCGGCTCTCGCAAGCACTCCGCGACCGACGGCCCGACCTCGTGACACTGGAGACCTTCGATGCCGACCACACGCTCGCATGGAACTCTGATCCCGAGCGGTGGCGCTCCGCAGTGACAGCCTGGCTCCGTGGCCGACCCTCACCCTGATCGCTTTGACTCGCGGCACCTGTCTCCTTCGGCCACGCCCGGACAAACCCAGTTCAAGCGGCACAGCTCCCGATACGATGGAGCATGTTGGCCCGCCCGGGTCACGGAGTGCGAGGGAGGACCAACGTGGCTGAGCCGTGGCTGTCCGCAGACGACATCGCCGCCCACCTCGGGGTCACCAAAGACACCGTTTACACCTGGATCGCTGAGAAGGCCATGCCCGCCCACAAGGTCGGTCGCCTTTGGAAGTTCCAAGCCAGCGAGATCGACGACTGGGTACGCCGAGGCGGCGCAGCCGTCGACTCTGATCCATCCCCGCCAGGGTGATCGTTCCGCTCGCTTTGAGCCGCTGCTGACGCTCTTGTCGGTGGTACCCCATATCCTGATCCACTGCCCAAAACCGGAAGGAGGCATCCCGTGACAGAAGCAACAGCCGACGAGACGTTGACGCTCGCGACCCTGCGCGCGGGCCAGCGCCTCCGGGGCCTGGTGCCGGGCCAGACCGTCACGCTGATCGCCATCGATCCGATCGACGCGGGACTGTTCGAGGTGTTCTACCGCGATGATTCCGGTCGCAGCGGTGCCCGCGCGATCACCGATGCCGACGCTGCCCGCTTCGAGATCGCGGGCAACTTCGACTCCGCCCCGGCCTACGACGCAGACCCGGACGAGTTCCGACTCGCGGCCGAGGCACTGCGTATCAAGTACGCGGCACTGTATGACCCGATGGTCGCGGTCAACAGCTCCGATGTTGACCCGCTGCCGCACCAGATTCGCGCGGTCTATGAAGAGCTGCTGCCGCGTATCCCGCTGCGGTTCCTGCTCGCTGACGATCCGGGCGCGGGCAAGACGATCATGGCCGGCCTGTACCTGAAGGAGCTGATCCTGCGCTCGGACTGCGAGAGGGCGATCATCGTCGCCCCTGGTGGTCTGGTCGAGCAGTGGCGTGAGGAGCTGTCGAGCAAGTTCGATCTGCGTTTCGAGGTGTTCAGCCGCCAGATGGTCGATGACGCCCAGGGTCGCAACGTCTTCGCGGAGCACCCATTCCTGATCGCCCGCATGGACCAGCTCTCGCGCAGCGAAGACCTGATCGACCAGCTGGGCGAGGTCACCTGGGATGTCGCCGTCGTGGACGAGGCCCATCGCATGTCGGCGCACTACTCGTCGTGGGCGGGCGAGGTCGACGAGACCAAACGGTTCAAGCTCGGACGCCTGCTGGCCGAGACTGCGCACAACTTCTTGTTGATGACCGCGACCCCGCACGCGGGCAAGGAAGAGGACTTCCAGCTGTTCATGTCGCTGCTGGACCGCGACCGTTTCGAGGGCCAGTATCGCCAAGGCGTGCACCGCACCGACACCCACGGCCTGATGCGCCGCATGGTGAAGGAAGACCTGCTCACCTTCGAGGGCAAGCCACTATTCCCCGAACGCAAGGCCTACACCGTCGAGTACGAGCTCAGCCCCGCCGAGCGGGAACTGTACGAGCTGGTCACCGACTACGTCCGCACCGAGATGGGACGAGCCGAACGGATCGCGCAAGCGGGCGACAAGAAGCGCGGCAACAACGTCGGCTTCGCGCTCACCGTGCTCCAGCGCCGCCTGGCCTCCAGCCCGGAAGCGATCCTGCGATCGCTGGAACGACGCCAGCAACGCCTCGACACGAAGCTGCGCGACATGCAACGAGTCACCGAGACGGCCCGCCTGACCGGCGCAGCGGTCCAGCTACCGATCGACGATGCGGCGCTCCCGGCGTTCTCGATTGAAGACTTCGAGGACTTCGACGAGGAGACCACCGACGACGAACGCGCCCAGTTCGAGGAACAAGCCGACCAAGTGGTCGATCTCGCCACGGCGGCGCAGACGATCCCTGAGCTGCGGGCAGAGATCGCGATCCTCGAAGACCTCATCAAGGTCGCCCGCCGCGTCAGGCTGCAAGACGATGACAAGAAGTGGGTGCAACTGCGCACCATCCTCGACGAGCAGCTGTTGACCCGCGATGGTTCCGGCGACGCGCGCAAGATCATCATCTTCACCGAGCATCGCGACACGCTCGACTACCTGCAAGCCAAGATCACGGCTCAGTTTGGGCGCGCGGACTCGGTCATCACGATCCACGGCGGCACCCGCCGCGAGGATCGCAAGCTCGCCCGCGAACGCTTCACCCACAATCCCGACACTGTGGTCCTGCTCGCTACCGACGCCGCAGGTGAGGGGTTGAACCTTCAGCGCGCGCACTTGATGGTGAACTACGACCTGCCGTGGAACCCGAACCGCATTGAGCAGCGCTTCGGACGCATCCACCGCATTGGCCAGCGCGAGGTCTGCCACCTGTGGAACATGGTCGCGAGAGACACCCGCGAGGGCGACGTGTTCACCCGGCTGCTGGCGAAGATCGACCAGATGTCGATCGCCTACAACGGCAACCTGTTCAACGTGCTCGGCGACGCCGACGCCTTCCAGGAACGCTCACTGCGCGACCTGCTGATCGAAGCGATCCGCTACGGCGACCAGCCCCAGGTCAAGGCCAAGCTCGACCGGATCATCGACGCCGGAGTCTCACACGGACTCGATGAGATGCTCGCCGAACGCGCGCTCCACCCCGAGATGTTCAGCGCGCTCAACCTCGACGAGGTCCGGGCACGAATGGAGAAGGCCCGCGAACGCCGCCTCCAGCCCGGCTACATCGCCGCGTTCTTCATCCCCGCGCTTGCGCGTCTCGGCGGACGCATCCGCAAGCGCGAGAAAGGCCGCTACGAGATCACCCGCGTCCCCGCCCGAGTGATCGACACCGCACGTCGCCTCAACCGGTGGGCACCCGTCGCCGAACAGTACGAGCGCATCACCTTCGAGCTCGCCCGCATGCACCCCGACGGACTCGCCGACGCCTCCCTCATCGCACCCGGGCACCCACTGCTACACGCCGTGATCGAAGCCACCATCGACGACCTCGGCCCCACCCTCAAGCAAGGCACCGTGCTCGTTGACCGCCGCACCAAACAGACCAACGCGCCGATGCTGATGTTCAGCGTCGAGCAGCGCATCGAGAACACCGCAGCCGACGCCGACACCGTCTCCCACCACTTGGACTACCCCCTCCTCGAACAAGATGGCACCGTCACCGTCTCCGCAGCACCGCCCTACCTCGACTACGACCGCCCCGAGCCGGATGAGGTCGAGGCGATCACCGAGATCGTCGGCAGTGACTGGGCGCAGCAGAACCACGAGAAGCTCGTGCGCGCCTGGGCCTACCGTGAAGGGCTCCAGCCCCGCATGGACGAGATCAAGACCCGCCTCGACATCGAAACCGCGCGAACCCGGGCACAGGTCAAGGATCGGCTGCTGGCCGAAATCAACCACTGGGACCGCGAACACAACCGCCTCGAAGCACTCGAACGCGCCGGAACCGTCGGCCGACTCCGCGCTGAGACCGCACTCATCCGCGCACGCCAGCTCGACGAACGTCTGAACCACCGGCTCGAACAACTCAACGAGGCCACCAACCTCGTCGCTGTACCCGCCGTGATCCGAGGCGCGGCACTTGTCATCCCAAGCGACATCCTCGCCACCGACGAAGCCCCCGCGCCGCAGACCTTCGCGCGGCAGACCGACGAAGTAGAACGACGTGCCGTTGACGCCGTGCTCGCCGCTGAGCGTGCGCTCGGACGAGAGCCAGTCGAGATGCCGCGCAACAACCCCGGCTACGACATCCAGTCCACCGATAGTCAAGGCTTCCTCCACTACGTCGAGGTCAAGGGCCGGATCGAGGGCTCGGACACCTTCACGATCACCACCAACGAGATCACCTTCGCCCAGACCCAGGGCGACAGACACCGGCTCGTGCTGGTCGAAGTATCCACCAGCGGACCGGAGCAAGATCAGCTGCGCTACGTCAGCGACGCCTTCGCCCACCTCGAACCATCCGCCACCACCCGTTCCTACAACGAGGTCTGGCGCGACTACTGGGAACGCGGAGGACCACCGCGATGACCCACACCACCGACAACCAGACCAACGCCAGCGAGAGAAGCGCCGTGACAGCACCCAAGAAGAAGCTCATCGAAGTCTCGCTGCCGCTTGAAGCGATCACACGCGAGACACAACGAGAAAGCAAAGTTCGTCAAGCGAAACCAGCCACCTTTCATCAGTGGTGGTCCCGTAAACCTCTAGCGACGGCACGTTCGGTTCTCTTCGCCCAGTTGGTCGACGATCCCTCGTCCAACCCAGATAAGTTCCCAAGCGCCGCTGAGCAGGATATTGAGCGTCAACGACTCCACCGACTGATGGAGAAGTTGGCATCCAGGGAAGGCGCCTCGGACCACGCTCTCATCTCGCAAGCCAGGACGGAGATTGAGAAGTCCAATGGAGGGCCACCTAAATTTGTCGATCCGTTTGCGGGCGGTGGGTCAATCCCGCTCGAAGCTCAGCGTCTCGGTCTGGAGGCACACGCATCCGACCTGAATCCTGTGGCTGCACTCCTGAACATGGCCATGATTTCGATTCCTCCGAAATTCTCAGGGAGTCAACCTGTCCACCCGAATGCTTCATCGCGCACCACTCCCTGGTATCGCAATGAAGGCCTGGCCGAAGACGTACGCATGTATGGCGCGTGGCTCAACGCAACTGCGTTCGAACGCATCGGTTACATGTATCCCAAAGTCACGACACCCCAAGGCACTGAACACACCGTTGTTGCTTGGAAGTGGGCCAGAACGGTCATCAGCCCGAACCGGCTGAACCCCGTCGAGGTCCCTCTCGTCAACTCATGGTGGCTGCGGAAGAAGAGCGGCAGAGAAGTGTATGTTGCCCCAGTCATGGAGGACGGAAAGCTGTCTTTCAGAATCCACGACAAGAGCGAGGGCTCCACGCAAGAGGCCCCGCCGGGGACGATCGACCGTCGCGGAGCCACTGTCTTCACGGACGGTACGCCAGTCTCCCTGGCCTACGTGCGAGAACAGGGGCGCTCCAACCGCATCGGCCAACGGATGATGGCTGTCGCTGCTCTCGACAAGCGAGGGCGTGTGTATGTTGCGCCTGACGATACCCAGGAAAAGGCAGCGGATGTTCCCCGGCCAGCGCACGCACCCGATGAGTTGCTGCCAGAGGCGGCACTCGGTTTCCGTGTGCAGAACTATGGTGTGACCCGCTGGTCTGACCTTTTCACGAACCGACAGCTTGTGATGCTCACAACCTTCGCGGACCTTGTGAGTGAGGCGCGTGAGCGAGTACTGGCAGACGCACTCGCATCTGGCATGCCGCATGGAGAAGGGCTGGAGGACGGCGGGTCAGATGCCGCTGCCTACGCCGACTCGATTGCAGTGTTCCTCGGATTGGCCGTGGACAAGCTTGTCGATCTGAACAACTCGTTTACCGCATGGGAGCCCAAAGCAGAGTGCCCGAAACACTTGCTTGGCAATCAGACCCTTTCGATGACATGGGACTTTGCTGAGGCAAACCCATTTTCGGGTGCATCGGGCTCCTTCGAAGTCATTATTGCGGGGTTTGTTCGCGCCTTTAACGGACTCGATTTTTCTCTTGCGGATGTCAAGTCAGGTGACGTTCAGTCAGCTGATGCCGCGACGAGGAGCTACGGGGGCATGGTCGTGTCCACCGACCCGCCGTACTACGACATGATTGGCTACGCGGACCTATCCGACTTCTTCTACGTGTGGTTACGCCGGTCCTTAGGGAGCGTAGTGCCGAATGTACTCGGCACGATACTTACCCCGAAGGCAGATGAGTTGGTCGCCGATCCGAACAGGCATGGCGCTGCCGGGGCAGAGTCCTTTTTCGTGGAGGGGCTCAACCGGACCTTCCAGCGAATCCGCGAAACGATGCGTGACGATGCCCCGATGACCATCTACTACGCCTACAAGCAAAAGGACTCTGGGGGCGTCTCGCTTTCGGGGTGGCATACGCTCCTTGAAGGGCTGATCGCTTCCGGCTGGCAAGTCACAGCCACTTGGCCTATTCAGACCGAGGGCACTGGTCGACTCCACGCCCTTGGGCGAAACGCACTCGCGTCGTCCATTGTTTTGGCCTGCCGACCAAGAACCGAGGACGCTCCGGCAACAACTCGTCGCGCATTCGTAGCTGCCTTGAAGGCAGAACTTCCGGCTGCACTTCATAAGCTCATGCAGGGTTCGGTCGCCCCGGTAGACCTCGCCCAAGCGGCAATCGGTCCGGGAATTGCGGTCTTTTCTCGCTTCTCACGTGTACGTGAGGCGGACGGTTCAGATATGAGCGTGAAGGATGCGTTGCTACTCATTAACTCCACACTGGACGAGGTGATCGGTGAGCAGGAGTCCGACTTTGATCCCGATACCCGGTTCGCGGTGAAGTGGTATCGACAGTACGGCTGGGCCCAAGAGAACGCGGGCATTGCAGACCAACTTGCGAGGTCCTCTGACACTTCGATCGGCGCGCTAGAACGTGGCGGCATCTTCGAGGCAAAGGGTGGCAAAGCCCGCCTCCTCCCGCCGGCTCAGCTGGACGGAGCCTGGGACGCCGCAGCCGACGAGCGCGTCAGCGTGTGGGAGGCGACCGTCCGGCTCGCTGCGGTGATGGCCAAGGATGGTGCCGACAAGGTGGCCGAGCTGCTGCCGTCGGTGCAGACGCGCGTGAACCTGGACGCGGTGAAGGAGCTGGGCTTCCTGCTGTTCCACGAGGCGGAGAAGAAGAAGGACACGAAGGACGCGATCCTCTTCAACGGTCTGGTGAGCGCCTGGGGCGACGTTAACGAGCAGGCGCGCAAGTTCGCCTCAACGCCGCGTTCGTCGCAGCAGGAGTTCGACGTCGATGAGGACGAGGATTAGGTCATGGCTCGGAACCCGGACGAAGCCCAGATTGGTGCCACGATGAGACACCAATCTGACGATGGTCTTTCTCCGTTCCGTGCCAACGCGGAGTCTGTCAGCGCCGAAGGTGGCGATCTCGTGGAGCGTGTGTCTGCGCTGATCGATCAGGCGCAGTCGTTCGCGGCCGCGCAGGTGAACGCGACCTTGACGCTGCGTAACTGGTACATCGGGCGGATGATCGACGTGGCCGTGCTTCACGAGGACCGTGCAGGCCACGACCAGCAAGTTGTCGCTTCACTGGGGCGACAACTGACCGCTCGGTACGGTCGAGGTTTCGAGCGGGCCAACCTCTACCGGATGGTTCAGTTCTCGCAGGCCTTCCCGGACGTCGAACTTGTCGCCTCACTGGGGCGACAAGTGAGTTGGACCCACTTCAAGACGCTGTTGCCGGTGTCGAGTCCCGAGGCGAGAGCGTTCTATTTGAAGGAGACCATCGAGCGCCGACTCGGCGTTCGTGATCTGCGCCGGACTATCGAGCGCAAGGCCTTCGAGCGCCGGGAGATCGCTGACTCGCAGATTCCAGAGGGATCGGCGGTGCCACTCGATGCCTTCCGCGATCCGATGCTGCTGGACATGCTGGGGCTCGCCGATACCTTCTTGGAGCGGGACCTCGAAGCCGCGCTCCGTCGTGACATGGAGTCCTTCCTGCTAGAGGTGGGGCGGGGGTGGGCGTTCGTTGAGCGCCAGAAGCGCATGACGTTCGACGGCGACGACTACTACCTCGACCTGCTGTTCTACTCGCGCCCGCTGCGCCGGTTGATTGCCGTGGAGTTGAAGGTCGGCAAGTTCAGGCCGGGCTACCAGGGGCAGATGAACTTCTATCTCAAGTGGCTGGATCGGCACGAGCGCCAGTCGGATGAGAACCCACCGATCGGTCTGATCCTGTGTACCGAGGCGAGCCGGGATCATATCGAGCTGCTGGAGATGCACAAGGACGGGATCGTCGTCGCGGAGTACTGGACGGCACTGCCGCCAAAGGCCGAGCTTAAGGCCAAGATCAGGGAAATCTACCGAGAGGCCCAAGAACGGCTCGCTCGTAGACAGATCGCAGCAGGCGGAGACGACAACGGTGATGAGTAGCAGAGATTGGCCGCTGTGGGAGCGCCCACGACGGTCGTAGGTAGCAGGTCATAGGAGACAGCGATGGCGATGAACAACCGAGATCGAGTGGGCAAAGCGTTCGACCTGCTCTCCGAGGGGCTGCTCGACGAGGTCGATGAGGTCATGACGCGCGCCTACAAGACCCCTGACTGGCCCGCCGCGTGGGCGAAGGAAGACGCCCAGCGCCGGGGCGGCCCACTGCGCACGTTGACGAAGCACGACGTGCAGGTGCAGCTTCGCGCCATCACGGAGCAGGGCTACCACTTCAAGGATGTGCTCTCTCGTGCACAGCAGGGCTTCGCTTCCGAGTTGCGGGAGACCCGGAACCTGTGGGCTCACAACGAGCCCTTCAGCTCGGATGATGCCGCCCGCGCGCTGGACACGATCGAGCGGCTGCTCCACGCCGTCGGCGCGGTCGATTCCGCTGAGGACGTGCGAAAGTTGCGCGTCGATCTGCAGCGCACGGTGTTCGAGGATCAGACCCGCAAGCAGGTCAAGCGCACCAGAGTGTCGCTCGATCCGGGTTCCGGGCTGCGGCCGTGGCGCGAGGTGATCCGTCCTCACGATGACGTGGCCCGTGGTGCGTTCACTGCCTCGGAGTTCGCGGCCGACCTGCACCTGGTCCACGCCGGGCAGGCGACCAGCCCGGAGTATGGCGACCCGGTCGAGTTCTTCACCCGCACCTACCTCACCGAGGGTCTGCGTGATCTGCTGTCGCGTGCTCTGCGGCGGGTGAATGGTGAGGCTGGGGCGAGCCCGGTGGTGAACCTTCAGACCAACTTCGGGGGCGGCAAGACCCACTCGATGCTGGCGCTGTATCACCTGTTCAGCGGCACCCCGGCGAAGGACTTCCCGCAGGAGCTCCAAGAACTGATTGCCGCGAACGGCAACCCCGACCTTGGCGCGCTCGACGTCAAGCGGGTCGCGCTGGTCGGCACGTATCTGAAGGCCGGCTCTCCGATCATCAAGGACGACGGCACCGAGGTCCGGACGCTGTGGGGCGAACTCGCCTGGCAGTTGGGTGGCCGCGAGGCCTACGACCTGATCGCCGAGGACGACCGAGCCGGTACCAATCCCGGCGAGGCGCTGCGCACCCTGATCGTGCGGTACTCGCCGTCGCTGATCCTGATCGACGAATGGGTCGCCTACGCCCGTCAGCTCGTCACTGACAAGGAACTCCCGTCGGGGTCCTTCGAGACCCAGTTCACTTTCGCCCAGTCCCTGACCGAGATCGTCCGCTCGGTGCCGGGTGTGATGCTCGTGGTGTCGATCCCGGCATCCGATACGGGCACCGAGGGCCGCGGGAGTGACATCGAGATCGGTGGCGCGAACGGCCAGCTCGCGCTGGAGCGGCTTCAGAACGTGATTCGTCGTGTCGCGGACCAGTGGCGTCCGTCGAGCAAGGACGAGTCGTTCGAGATTGTGCGTCGTCGCCTGTTCCAGGCGCCGAACGCCGAGGGGCTCACCACCATCTCTGCTGTGGCGCGCAGCTTCGCGAACCTGTACCGGAACAACACCGCGCTGTTCCCGCGTGACGCGGCGTCGCCGAACGATGACTACGAGAAGCGCATCCGCGCCTCTTACCCGCTGCATCCAGAGCTGCTCGATCGGTTGTATGAGGACTGGTCGACGTTGGAGCGGTTCCAACGCACCCGCGGCGTACTGAAGCTGGTCTCGTCGATCGTGCACGAGTTGTGGGCCTCCAACGACACCTCGCCGCTGATCCTGCCCGGGAACGTGCCGCTGGATGCGACGACTGTGAACACGGACCTGACTCAGTACCTCGAAGATCAGTGGAAGCCGATTATCGACTCCGACATCGACGGCACCGGATCGACCGCACAGCAGATCGACCTCGACCGCCCGAACCTGGGCCAGCGGTTTGTCACGCAGCGCATCGCGCGCTCGATCTTCATGGGCGCTGCCCCCAGGATCAAGAGCAGTCGCAAGGGGCTCGACAAGCAGTACCTCTGGCTCGGCACCGCGATCCCAGGCGACACACTCGGGAACTTCGGCAGCGCCGTCGAGCTGCTCGCGCAGCGCTCGACGTACTTCTACGAAGAACAGGGCCACTACTGGTTCGACACCCAGCCCTCCGTGACGAAGACCGCGAACGACTACGCCGAGCGGCTCCGCGAGGATGTCGAGACGGTGTGGAACGAGATCAGCCGTCGCCTCCAAGGAGAAGAGAAGGCGCGGGGCGTGTTCGACCGCGTGCACATTGCCCCGTCGTCCTCGGCGGACATTCCCGATCTTGAGGACACGCGCCTGGTGATCGCGCATCCGCGGCATGCCCGCCGCAAGCAGGACGGGGCCGACTCGGCGGCGCACGCCTGGGTCCGCGACGCTATCGAGAGCAAGGGAGCGAGCCAGCGCATCCACCGCAACACGCTGATCTTCCTGCTCGCAGACAAGAGCGAACTGGAAAGCCTCGAAGCCGCGACCCGCAGCTACCTCGGCTGGAAGCGTGTGCAGGCCACCGGCGACAGCCTCAACCTCTCGGCACAGCAGCGCAAGCAGACCGACGATTGGGTGGGACGCCTCGACCAGACCGTCTCAGACCGAATCCGCGACACCTTCGTCTGGGCCGTCTACCCCGAACAGTTCGACCCAACCAAGCCGTTCGAGCTGATCGCCGACCGTGTGCCCGACTCCGGCGGTCGATCGCTTGCGGAGCGGGTCGGAACCAAACTGGGACGTGAAGACCAACTCGTCACCGACTTCGGCGCGCCGATCCTCGGCGCCACCCTGCACAACGAACTCGGTGCGCTCTGGCGCGACGCAGGCGAGATCAGTGTTGGTGAGCTGTGGGGGTACTTCACCCGCTACACGTACCTGCCCCGTCTCGTCCGACGCGAGGTGCTCGACGGTGCGATCCAGCAGGCGCTGACCACCGTCCTCGTCGACAGCGAACGTTTCGGCATCGCGGCAGGCAAGGACCCCGACACCGGCCGCTACCGCGGGCTCGTGGTGCCGCCCGACCCGAACGCAAGCATTCAGGTCACGAACAGCACCTTGCTCATCGACGCCGACAAAGCGCAGGAGCAGGTCGATTCTGACCGGGCAGCAGCCAGAGAAGCCGCAGCTCGGCAGACAGAAGACGGTGCCGAGGGTGTCGGCCCGGTGGACTTCGCATGGACAGGAGCCCATCAGCCCGCGTCCGACAGCGACGCGCTGTCTCCTGCCGAGTCTGCGCTCGAAGCAGCGCTGGCGCGATTCTTCGGCTCGGTCAAGATCGACCCCGACCGCTACTCCCGCGACATCGGCAACGTTACCCGCGAAGTCATCGACCGACTCTCCGGAGCCGGTGCTCGTTTGGAGATCACCATCGATATCCAGGCCACCAAACCCGAAGGCTTCGACGAGGCAGAGGTCCGCACCATCAGCGAGAACGCCCGCGTTCTCAAGTTCGACCCGAGTTCGGGCTTCGAGAAGAGCTGAGGTAGGCGGTGGCTCGATTCGGAAATGATCAGGCGAATATCGGTCACCTCGACGTTCGCACCGCGAATGGAGATGGTCGGGTTGAGGCCTACTTCGTTCCGACCGAGCTACCGCATGAAGAGTCCTCGGCGTACCGGCGTCTGGCTGATGGCGTGAAGCTCGTTGAGTTCGACGCTGGGGCGGGAATCCTGAAGATTCACCCCATCAACACACTCTCAAACCACAGCGACTACCTCGGTCCGAAGTACGAGCAGGTACAGACGCTCTCCCTGGAAACGTCGTTGCTGGATGAGTACTACGACGGCTCTGACTTCGAGTCAATCTTTGAGACGCTACCGTCCGGATTCGTCAAGGACTTCGCCTACGGCCTCGGGTTGCTTAAGGATTGCAACCGGCTGATTCGGTTGATCGAGGCCAACACTCCCTGCACAGAAATCATCTTCACCGCCGGCAACAGCGCTGCCATCGACGGGGCAAAGTTCCACCTCGGCCTATCGCGTTTCGCTGCGATCTGGGCAGAGATCGGTCGAATCAACGACCGGGGAAATCGTGCGGCGGGTCGAGTCAAGGACGTCTTCGTACACAACAACCTCGCTGCGGTTCTTGGACTCGCCAGCGCAGACTTCTCGCTTGGGAGACACCCGGACTCGCGCCTGATCGCGAAGGCCGCCAACGGGATCGAGGAACTCAGTAGCGTTGAACGTGATGCTTTGGTCGAAGCGGTTGCGTTCGAATCGGCAGCGATAGCAGCGGGATCACCACAGAAGTTTCAGCAACTCAAGCGAGACATCGAGCTCGTCAGCCTTGACCGCCTCATCGAGACGTACGCAGAGGCCTTGGAACAGGGCAAGGCCGAGCCGTACTGGCAGGCTTTTTTCGACGACAACGCCTTCGCGCTGCAACAGGTCTTCGGAGCCCCGATGGTCAGTGTGCGCTCCGGAGCGACGGTAGGCGGTCGCGGCTTGTCGGGAAGCGGCGACAAGATTGCGGACTACTTGTTCAAGAACTCGCTCACGAACAACGTCGCTCTGGTGGAGATCAAGAAGCCAACCACGCAGCTGCTGGAGCCCCGTGAGTACCGTCAGGGTGTGTTCGGTCCGTCAAAGGAACTCAATGGTGCGGTCTCCCAGGTGCTCGATCAGGCGTACAGCCTGACGAAGAACCTCACCGGGCTGAAGGAGAGCTCGCGTCAGTGGGACTTGGAGTCCTACGCAATCTCCTGCTTCGTGGTCGCCGGACGCACACCCTCTGCCAGCGATCCATCAAGACAAAAGTCGTTCGAGCTGTATCGCGCGAACTCCCGCAGCGTGACCATCGTGACCTACGACGAGATTCTTGAGCGACTGAGACTCCTCCGTGACTTCCTCACACCGGCCCCCGAGGCCGAGGCGGTCTGATCGAGATGGCACGTCCACCCGCGTGGAGGCACACGCTCGACGAGGCTCGGCGACAGGCCCTCGTCGCGATCGACTTCTACAACCGACCTGGCGATCGGCGGAGCTTCAGCGACTTCATCGTCCACATCCACCTCGCCTGGCAGAACCTGCTTCACGCCGACCGAATGCGCCGCAAGGCGGAAATCTTCTACCGCGAGTCGGGCGGCCGACGCCTCTTCAGGAGGAACCCGGACGGCTCCAAGAAGACCTGGGACCTGAGCCAGTGCCTGAAGCACGAGTTCCACGACAACGACCCGGTCAGAGCGAACATCGAGTTCTTCGTCGGGCTTCGGAACCACGTGGAGCACCGCTTCCAAGACTCAGTCCTGGTAGCAACAGCCGCAGAGGCTCATGCCTGCATCATCAACTTCGAAGCAGAACTGGTCCGGAGGTTCGGCACAAACGAGACATTGGGTTCGGAGCTGAAGTTTCCGGTCTTCGTGCAGTCGCTGAGTCCGACAAGATACGAGGAACAACGCAATCTCCGCCGAGGTCTGCCGACTTCCGTCTCCACGTTCATCACTGAGTTCCAGGGCCGCCTACCGGATACCGTGCGAAGCGATGAGCGCTACGCCTACCGGCTCTTGTTGCTTCCCATGAAGGGTCCCAAGACGGAAGCAGACCTCGCGCTGAACTTCGTACGGCAGGACGAACTCAGCGAAGAGGAGCTTCAGGCTCTTCTCGGCCAGGAAGGTAGCGTCATCGTCGCGGAGAAGTACCGTGAGGCGATCCATGGTGATGAGATGCTACCCAAGGCGGCTGCCGCCGCAGTCGAGGCGCGCCTCGCCTTCAAGTTCAGCGTCAACGACTTCACGCGTATCCGCAAGGAGTGGCAGATCGGGCCAGCCAAGAGCGGCGACAAGGAGCAGTTGCCCAAGTCCGACGGATACTGCCTCTACTCGCCAGCCTTCAAGCAGTTCGTCTACCGGCCCAAGCTTGTGGAGCGAATGGCCGAGGCCGTTGACACGGCAGAAAAGTACCAGGCGCTACTCAAGCACGCGCCCGCTCCGAAGAGCAAAACCGACTCGTGAAGGCACGAGCAAGGGTCCGAGCGCGCGCACCGCTTGGATAGGGAGAACGCCGTTTCCGAGTGCGGTGATCTGCTGGTTGGGCGTCAGCTCGCCAGTGTCGGTGACCCATCCGGTCGGCAGGCCCATGAGGGCTCTTCGCCGGTGAGTGTGGGGTCATATGGTTAGGCCGCCTCCGATGAGGAGCATCCGCAGGCGGAAGGTGTCAAGTCGTTTGAGACATCTGTGGTCAGGCGCTTTGTATGAGGGCCTCCTGTGAGGGCTGGTTGATCCACGCGGCGGTGGGCAGTTTCGGTGGTGCCGGCCGGCGGTGGCCGAA
>Ga0209794_1000535_pt1 | contig 52452 bp, 51 predicted proteins | sample EBPBio232013_DNA_FD_185869 | JGI IMG/M metagenome (GOLD analysis project Ga0209794, IMG submission 185869) | Wastewater treatment Type I Accumulibacter community from EBPR Bioreactor in Madison, WI, USA - Reactor 1_5/23/2013_ DNA (SPAdes)... | ecosystem: Engineered > Bioreactor > EBPR >...
AGAACAGATAATCCATCTGGGCCGACAGCTCCTTGGCGTTCGCCGTACCGCCCCTGCCGATCTTCTTGATGACCGCTGCGTTCGATCCCAACGAAAATCGCCACAGCTGGCTGGCGCGCGGCGAGAACCGGAAACCCTGCCGGGGTGCCGAAGATGCCCCGGGTTTCACGCGCCCTGACTGCGGACGCAGGAAGTCGAGGTCGCCAAGAACCGCTTCTGCCAGCCCGATCGGGCGCGATCCAAGCTTAACCATGGCGCGCGCCATCTTGGGTTTCGACAAACTTGCGGAACAGCGCCACGCCCTGCCGACGACGTTCCGCGATGATCTGGCTCAGCGCTTTCGCCACCATCGGTAGTGACCGACGCAGCTCTTCCACCGACGCCCACTGCGCCTTGACCATCGGCGCCCTGCCGCGGTTTGCCGCCAGCGCAATCTGGTTCACGTTGGTCCCGATCTTGGCCAATTCGTAGCGGATCTCCTCCAGCCGCGCGCAATCCTCCCGGCTGAACTCGAGGAAACCCGAGGCCATCCGCACCACCGAACGCACCCCATCCGAGCGGGATTTTGCGCCTAGTTGGGTGCAGAGCGCATCGAAGGCCTGAAGCTCTTCGGCAGGCAGGCGGCAGCTCACGACCTGCCCTTTGACCTCCAACCGAGGGCGACCGCGCACGGCCAATTGCTGCGCTGCAGAATCAGAGGCTTCATTGCCAATCTTCGCCAAAGTCGTGGACCGAGACTTAAGTTGTATTTCGCGAGGATCTGATTTTACTGCCAACTTCTACCACCGATTATTTGTAGACATCCCGCATTTCCTGCCACCTTCTCTATCCCCTTCTTTCAGCCCTTGATCAAGCACAATCTATGCGCGATATGACCACTTGCAGGTTGTGTTAACCTTGGGTAACTCACCTGCCACCGAGTGCACTTCGCTGATCGCTGAATGCACAAGGCGCAACCGGAGAAGGTGCACCTCCAAGCCCTTGGCAGGAGGGCATTTCCCGGGCAGAAGTGGCGGTAACGCCCTGTTTTGTTTGATGTACGGACCCAACCGCTCAGTGTTGCGGGTTCGGAGAAAGGAAGTGTGGGATGCGTCTTGTGGCATCGGCGACGTGTGATCAGGGCTACGCCTTATGATACACGCATTGCGCGATCAGATAAAAGACATACGCATCCAGTAATCAGACAAGTGATTAAAGAGATACGCCTTGCGCAATAGGAGTTGCGCGAGATGGTTTCTGATATCCGCTGTCGTGGTTCGGATTTATGCGATGCGATTTAGGATAAAAGTTTTCAGCGATCTGCATTCAGAAAAATGGGATCGTTAATATGCGAAGTGAGGAAGGTGGTATGGGTTATGGAATACGGGTTGTGCTGGTGATGAACAGGAAGGGCGGATCGGGCAAGAGCACGCTCTGCCGCGCCCTTGCTTCTGCCGCAGCAAGTCGCGGTGAGACGGTTACGATCTTCGACACGGATGCCTCGAAGTCTTGCCTCAAGTGGATGCAGGCGGGGCAAGAGGCCGGAAACTGGTCACCCCATGTTGAGGTGATCCACACACTTGATGCCCACCGGGTCGTCGAGGCGATTGACCATATCTATGAACAGCCAGACCAGGAGCATCTGATCTTGATCGACACTTTCGGCGGCGGGTCAGAGGCACAGGATGTGCTGGCCGTTGCCGCCCACCGGATCATCTGCCCGATGATGCTGTCGCGCGGCGATCTCAGCGAAACGCTCGAGACGGCCAGCTGGTATCTGAAGCTCCGGGGCCGGGTCGACAACCCGGATGAGCTGGCCGGTTTCTCCGTGGTGTTCAGCCGCGTGCAGGTCCGGCTCTCCGAAGCGGAGCGAGCGGTGGCGGATGAACTCTTCCGGTCGCTGCCCGCCTGCGAAGCCTGGCTGTCCAGTCGCAGCGCCTATGTCCGGATGGACAAGGAAGGGCTCCTCGGCGCGATCGCGGACAAAACGCCAAACCGAGGACTGGCGGCGCATCTGCAGACGGCCGTGAAAGAGGCAGGGGAACTTCTCGACGAGATCGATCAGTTGATCGCGGCACCGGCAGAGGTCGCATAATGGCACCGCGTAAAGATCAGATGCGGATCATCCGGCAGGATGCGGGGTTCTCGGCGAAGCTTGGGTTTGGCGGGATGGTCGCGCCCCCGGCGGAGGTTGAAAGACCGAGCGCGATGCCGTCGGCGCCGGTCTGCTCCCGGCCAGAATCGAAGCCCGAGCAACCGGCAATCGTGACAGCCGCCGCACATGTCATGCCCCAACGCGATGATGATGGCGGGTTGCCCATCCGCGGCCAAGAAGAAGCCCGGAAAGAGGAGGGTGAACCGCGGACACCACTGCACTTGGCGCAGCGCCATGCGGTGCCTGCCCCATCCGCAACGGCCCGGGGTCAGGTCGTCTATGTCGCGGTGTCGCTCACCGCCAGGCAAGCCCATCTCGCTGAAGCCTGGGCCTCAGTGGCGCGGTGCTCGGTCCAGTTCCTGATCCGTCGCGTGGCGCAGGGATTGCGTGACGAGGCCTTTGACGACTGGGAACGCGATGGCATACCCGAAGTCAGTGAACCTCGCGGTGCACGGGGCAAGCATCCGACCAGCGTGACCTTGACCCTGCGACCGCCTTTTGCAGCCGACCTGGCCGCCCGGCACGATCCGCTTGGGGTTCTTGGTTTGGCGCGGGTCATGGGCCCGGCCTTCCGCGCGCGGTTCCAGGAGGCATTCGACATCGCCTTGGACAAGGCGCCGCTGCACACGACAACCGAGGGAGAAGAGAAATGACTGATCAGAAATCGAATGCCCTCGACGACGACACGTCGGCAGCCAAGTTTGATGTTGGCAGGCCTGTGGAATGGATGGTCGACCCGGATCATCGCGAGAAGATCCTCGGCGTCACCTATGAGTTCAGCCATACCGGCGAGCGCAAGACGGTTTGGTACACAGCGAACAAGCGGCGTGCGAAGTGCTTCATTGTTCTGGAGGTCCTACAGTTGCTCGGAAAGGAGACCACCTGACAATGACAGGTCGCAACGTGGGCAACCACTTGGTGGCCAATGCGCGCGAACCGGGGGGGGGCAAGCCATGAAGTTTCTGAATCGATCCGCTGGTTTCGATTCAGAAAAGTAATTGGACTTGCTGCGACGCAGGGAGGATTCTGTGTTGGGAGGCCCACATGGTTCTGGCACATCTGCACCGCATCGATCCCGATGCCAATATGGCCCGCTATTACTGCGTCGACATCGCGCCGACACTGTTCGGGGACGTCTCAGTCGTGCGGACCTGGGGCTGGATCGGGACCCACGGCCGGACGAGCATCGAAACCTGTGCTTCCATTGAAGAAGCGGAGAGAGCAGCATCGTAAACCCTCCGCCAGAAGATGCGGCGGGGCTATCGGCCGTCCGGCCAGTTGCCGCAGCCATACCTTGCGGTGTGAGATCGGTCAGGCCTTCCGTTGAAGCCTGCCTTCCAACACGGCACCGGCCTCAATGGCGATCCGCTCATGGATGACGTCGGCCTGCACGACCGCACTCGGCGCGAGCTGAACGTTTCGCGACGAGATCATACCAGAGACAGCCCCAAGCACGACGAGGTCGTGGGTGGCGACGGAACCTTCAACGCGACCTGAACCAGCCACGCTGATCTCCGGCGCTCGTAGTGAGCCAACGACATTGCCTTGGATCTCGATCGGTCCAGTGGAGGTGGCATCGCCTTCGACAATAAGGTCCTGCGCGAAGATGCTGCGGCGAGCGTTCGGACTTACCGGGTCCGGCCATCGGTCTAGATCGCCATGTGGGGTCTTCATCTTGGTGCCGCCTCAGCTCAACTTCGTGCCGCACGACAGGACCAGAATCGAAACGAAAGGACAACACGCGACGCTGTGATCGCCGAAGAAGGGCGGCAGCCTTCCGCATTGTACAACTCATCCGGCCAGGGTCATCGCCGGTCGTCCCTCATGAGCCATAGAGCCTGCGCCAATCGCTCATGAGGGTGCGTCAGGCTGTTGGTTGGTGTTGTCCACGATGAAAACGAAGGGCTAGGGTATTCCGGTGAACTTGCAGCGAGGGTGGTGATGATGGAACGCGAAGAGAGCAATAGCTTGACTGATCTCACTTCTAACTTCAGGCATGAGCAGTTCGAAGGCGAGATGAAGCTGCGCCTCGCCGTTCCCTTTGATGCCTGGGGGCCCATCGGCAGGGGAGGGTCTATTACGACCGAAGCGCGCGCTCATCTGGGCCGCCTTGCCGAAACCGGCAACGGAGACATGGCTTGATACACTCGGGTCCGGCGTATGAGTCGACCGACATCATGTCCGGATCCCATGCGCGACCTGTGGTTCCGCCGCTAATCGGGTGTAATTGGGTCAAGAAATGGGTTGCGGAAAATGGGTGTTATTGGGTATTTAAATGGGTATGATCCAAATCCATACGCTCCGCATCACCCCGAACTTTCTTTCGATCATCGCCGAAATCGACGAGTTCAAGGGCGCATGGCGCGCGCTCGGAAGTCTCGCCCCCGAGCGGCTGTCCGCCTTGCGCCGCGTCGCTACGATCGAAAGCATCGGCTCTTCGACCCGCATTGAAGGAAGCCGACTCTCAGATCAGGAGGTCCAGCGTCTTCTCTCCAACCTCGACATCCAGACCTTCTCGACCCGAGACGAAGAGGAGGTCGCTGGCTACGCCCAGGTCATGGATGCGGTCTTCGCCTCGTGGCGCGACATGGACGTGACCGAAAACCATATCCGCCAATTACACCGGGACCTTCTGCGGCACAGCGGCAAGGATCAGCGCCACAGGGGAGCCTGGAAGACCGCGCCAAACTCGATCGCGGCTTTCGACGAGACAGGGCGGCAGATTGGCGTCGTGTTCGAGACCGCCACCCCCTTCGACACCCCCGGCCGCATGGTTGAACTGATCGACTGGTACAACACCGCCACCCGGGACCGTGAACTGCATCCGCTGCTGCTGATCGGAGTCTTCGTCGTGGTCTTCCTCGAGATCCATCCGTTCCAGGACGGCAACGGACGTCTCAGTCGGATCCTTACGACCCTCCTGCTTCTGCGCGCAGGCTATGCCTATGTACCGTACTCCTCCCTCGAAAGCGTGATCGAGCAAAGCAAGGAGGCCTACTATCTGGCCCTTCGACAGACCCAGGGAACGATCAGGTCTGACAGTCCGGACTGGGAACCTTGGCTCGGCTTCTTCCTGTCCGCGCTGCAGCGCCAGATGCATCGTCTGCGCGTAAAGATTGAGCGTGAACGACTTTTGATGGGTAGCCTCCCGGAAGTTTCGGCGCAACTCTTGGACCTCGTGCGAGACCACGGTCGCTTGACCATCGGCGACGCCGAGCGCCTGTCCGGCCAGAATCGCAACACACTGAAGCAGCACTTCCGCGCGCTGGTGGCAGATGGCCACCTGAGCCTGAACGGAGCCGGGAGGGGGGCTTGGTATTCGCTCCGATAATTTTGATTATGTAATCACCATCGACGCTATGGGGTGGAAAGCGGCCCATGCCTGTGATGAACGACGTCCGGGTTCCTGTTCGGTTCAGAACTGCGGTTCAGTTCCCTCTTATTACCGAGGAGTCCATAACTGCCTAACCAACGGTAGGCAGTTTTGTACAGCGGGCGGAGATGGAGGATTTGGCGCGCGAACACGGTCAAGGGGGAAAGACCAACGGCGCTTCACCCCAGCGGCTGGTGGCCTACGAGCGGGTGTCTACGGCGCGCCAAGAGGCGCGCGGGCTCGGGCTCGAGGCGCAGCGCAAGGTGATCGAGGACTTCGTGGCCTCTCGCGGCGCCGAGGTCCTGGCGCGGTTTACCGAGGTCGAGAGCGGCCGCAAGGCGGACCGGCCGGAGCTGGCAAGGCGCTGCACTTGGCAAAGGTTACCGGGGCTACTCTGGTTATCGCAAAGTTGGACAGGGTCTCGCGCAATGCAGTGTTCCTCCTGGCGCTGCGGGACAGCGGGGTGCAGTTTGTAGCCGTGCACATGCCGGAGGCAAATGATTTGACAGTGGGGATCATGGCGCTGGTCGCCCAAGCGGAACGAGAGGCGATCTCCCTTCGGACGATCGCGAAGGCGCGTGGCCTGAAGCTCGGGAACCCGAATGGGGCCGAGTGCCTCAGGAGGGCCGGGAAAGGAGGCTCGGCGCTTCGAGCGGCGGTTTCGGCCAATGCTGAGGCCTTTGCGGCGGACCTCGCGCCAGTTGTGGCAGATATCCGCGCAGCGGGACATCTCTCGCTACGGGCTATTGCGGCAGAACTGACCGCGCATGGGATCAAAAAAGCGACGGGGTGGCCAGTGGGGCGTGGGGAATATTGGTCGACTCCTCGGACGTCGTTGACCACAACTGCCGGTGTTACGTCGAAGGTCCGGACACTGATGGAAGTCGCGTTCCAGTGTAATGAGTTCCTAGAAGAAAGATAAACAAGCTGGTCGTGCCGTTCAAACCATCATGTGGGGCCCCAATGAAGTTGGAAGCCGGCTGTTAGCTCACGTCAGAATTTGACTTCCCTGAATGGAGAATGAAGAAAGCAGCCTGTGATGCCTTCGTTTGATCATCGTCAACCGCCACGCACCCTGAGCCGCAGGCTAAGACGGAGTGGGCTAGTAGACCGGTTCGTCAACGCGCTTGGCGGACAGATTGTTTTAATTCAGGCAGCTGCCGGCTTCGGTAAAACTGAGCTTATGGCTGCAGCATACATGCGGCTGCGCGACCGCGGCGAGGCAGTTGCCTGGCTAACCCTGTCGCCGGGCGATGAGCCCACGTCTGTTGCCGCAGCCATCGCAGCCGCGCTTGAGAGTGATGCCGAAAGCTGCCACGCGGTGCTGCATCATTTGCACCGACGAACAGAACCTTTTTACCTCTTTCTGGACGCAGCCGAACAGATCTCTGGTCGACCAGACGTCATTGAATGGCTATTGACTAACATGCCAGCCTGCATGCGACTGGCACTGGCCGGCCGAAGGCTGCCGCAGCTACGCGTTTCGCCTTTCCGTCTGCGTAGCTTACTGCACGAGTTCGGGTGCGACGATCTGGTTTATTCCAGTGACGAGATCCGACAGCTACTCGGTCCCTGGCTGAGCACTGCGGATCAAGAGAATTTGGGCATAGTCCTTGGCGCTTGGCCGGCGCTGGTTAGCCTTGCAGCGCAGGTATTTAGCAGCCGGCCCGGACCGGTGGCACGAGCTAAGATCATGGAGGGACGACATGCTGTGCTGCGAGACTTTATCCTTCAAGAGGCTCTGGAATCAGTCAGCCCGATAGGGATGGCGGTTCTACGCGTCTGTGCGGAACTGCCCAATTTCACGATGGAGATCGCGGCTGACCTCGCCGGGTTGAAGTTGGACGAGGCGACTCTCAGCGAGATCGAGAGTTTGCCGCCGCTGATCATTCATGAGGGTCAACAGATCGGCTGGTATCGCATGCATCCCATCGTGGCACAGGTGATGCAGCTGGTTTCCGGCTCAGTGGACACCGCCGAGATCCGCTCTGCACGCCACGCCCGCGCTGCCAACCTTTTCGCACAGCGCGGTCTGCTGGAGAAATCTGTGCTTCATGCCTTGCTGAGTGGTGACTACGCACTTGCCGTTGAGACTATCGAACGCGCTGGCGGCGTGAATGTTTTCCTGCGGTCGGGATATACGGTGTTGCATAGCATCGTCCAGGCCGTTCCGCACGAAGTGGTGCGTCAGACGCCGTCGCTGCGACTATGCCGAGCCCTGATGCTGGCGAAAAGCGGTCGCATCCGCGATGCCCGGCTCACGGTGGTCGGGCTGATTGAAGAGACGCGCAATGGCCTGATCCAAGATGAACCCAACTGGGTGGCGGTGCTAGACCATATTTCCCATTTGATCGATGTCTACGAGGACAGCGCACTGGACGAGGCCGGGGTGGCCGAACTTGAGGCGATGGCTGAGAAGGAGCGCCGCGAGAATACGTGGCGGCTGGGCTGGCTTTTTAACAACCTGACGATTGCCCACACTCGGCGGGGCGATTTTCAGAAGGCGCAGATCTGCGCATTGAACGCGCTTAGCTGTTATCAGGAGGAGCGATCGAGCTATCCACAGGCCTTCATGCTGATCCACTTGTCTTTCATAAACTTGCGGGCGAACCGAATAGACGCCGCACTGACGCATGGTAAACAGGCGGAGACGATTATTCGCAGTCGGCAGTGGAACGACCAGAACCTTCTTTCCATCCTCAATGTGCCCTTGTCATCGGCACACTACCTGCAAGGGGCCGTCATCCAGGCCGAACAGATGCTTGAGCGTGCAATGGCCGTACTCGCAGCCGGCGAGGGCTGGGTGGACTTCTACGTAGAAGGTTTCGGCACGCTCGCTCGCGCAAAAATGGGCCTAAGTGGATACGATGCCGCCCACGAAATCCTTCAGATGGGTTTGGAGGTAGCGAATGCCCGAGACCTTGACCGGCTCAGGCTGTCGATCACGATACTGCAGATGGAACTACTTGTCCGTGGCGGTCGGCTCGATGCTGCGGCGAGTATTGCACGGCAATTGATCGACTTAACGGACTGGCCGACAGACCGCGAAAGGCGAGAGGCAGCGCTGGCGATCGCCCGGCTAGACCTGCGTTTGGGTAAGCTTGACTTAGCTGCGGCCCGACTTGACCCGTTGGCAGACGAGTGCAAGGCGCTTGGCCACGACGCGATGCTGCTTCGTGTGTCCCTCCTCCAGACTAATTTGGCTTGGGCTCTGAAGGATATGGCCGGGGCGCTGGCCGCGCTCCATCAGGCGGCGGTACTTGCATTGCCCAGCCAGCAGGTGCAGCAGTTTCACGATGAAGGCCCAGAGTTGGCGCTTATCGTGCGAGATCTGACGCGCAAGGCTGGGCTAAGTCGCATCAGCCGCCAGACCGCGGATTATCTGGCGCGCACTGCAGGTTCTGTACGGAGCCGCCGGGACAAAGGCATTTTGAGTAACAGGGAGGCCGAGATCCTTGCTCTCCTCAATGAAGGGCTGACCAACAAAGCCATCGGCCGTCGCCTTGATCTTGCCGAACCAACGGTGAAGTTTCACCTGAAGAACCTGTACGCCAAGCTTGGTGTCGGACGTAGGCAGTTGGCGGTCAATGTGGCAAAGGGATCGGGGCTGCTCCACCCCGATCCCTAGTCCTGCCGGAGTTCAAAGGCCCAGCGGGCGATAGGCTGCTTTAAGGCCAAATGCGCTAGGGCCGAAGACCGTGAGCGCCTCGGCTGTGCGCATGATCGGCGGTACGCGAATGCCCAAGATATCCACCCTCTGCCCGTAGCGAAGTCGCTCAGTCGGAATCGCCTCTGCTGTATCAAGGTCCAGCACACAGATCAGGTCGGGGACGACAGCCAGAACCTCTGCGCCGCGCTCGACAACCAGGTTTTCGTTCTGGATGCGGATCGAATAGGGCAGACCATCATCGAAGGGCGTTATGGTCACCACCCCCACTGACCAACCATTCTCGAACCGGCGCGCGATGTCGGTCACCTTTCCAGAGCCGAGGCGGGTGGCGTACCCGTAGTGGGTCGTTCCCAAGAAGTCGACTAGCGCGTCGATTGGTTTGTCATGTGCGGCATGTGCCTCGCGAACTACCCGACCAATGTCCTGAGCCAGGGTCATGGTCGCCGGAACAGACACTCTCCGAGCGGTCGCGCCGTCCATCGCGTAGTTCACGAGGCTCGCCTGTCCACCCATACGGATGCAGATGCCGCGAGCGATGAATTCGGCCTTGGCAGCACTTTCAGTTTCTACCAGTGCAAGATTGCCCTTTTCGTCCGCCATCGCGACCGGAGCCGCTGAAACTCCGTAGACGTTGAAGGTCTCCATCTCCAGCTGCGGGAACGCACGGCCCATCCCATCTGAATCTATCAATGGTAGGCCAGTCTGCGCTGCCAGCACGATTGGGAAGCAGGAGTTCAGCCCACCTGCCTCGAACGGCATGATATGAGTCACCTTATGACCAGTGACCTGCTCATAGTAGCGCATCGCCATCAGCAACTCTTCGCCGGAGGGCACCTTCTCCAACACAATGGTCGGTGCTCCCATAGCCCCACACGTGATCACGTGGGCGTCATCGGGCACCTCGTTCAAGTCGATCAAGGTCACCGGTCCGTGGTGCTCGATGGCGGTGCGAGCAAGTAGCTTGCCAATATATGGATCGCCGCCGCCGCCGGTTCCCAATACGGCCGCGCCAAAGGCGATGTCTTCCAAGTCAGTTGCAGTCAGGGTTCTCATGCCGGCAACTCCTCGATCTTCACGTAAGGCTCCTTCAGCCCAAAGCAGGACGGGCCGAACACCGCTAGCGCCTCAGGTGTGCGCATGATCTCGGGAACCGACACAGCCATGACCGTGACCCGCTGGCCATAGCGCAGGTTTTCGGTCGTGATCGGCTCTGCGGTTTCGCTGTCCATGATGCAGATTAGGTCGGGCACGATGGCACGCACCTCACCATTAACGCGGGCAATCAGGTTCTCGTTTTGGATCTCGATCTCCATCAAACCTGTCCAGCGGCCCAGCCCGTCAATCCGCGCCGTGCCGAGCGAGAACCCGTTGCGCGTCTCACGCCTCATGTCCGCGATCTTTCCGGCGAAGATGATCCGACCGTAATGATAGAGCGTGTCAGGCAAGAGCCCAAGCAATGCGTCGAAGGGGTTCTGATGATTGGCCTTTGCGTCTCTAAGCATCCGGCCGATGCGGATGGCCAAAGACAGGGTGCGCGGTACAGCTGTTCTTTTGACATCGGCACCGCACATTGCATATTCGGCAATGTAAGCCGCTCCGCCCATTCGAATTGCGACGCCACGCGACAGCCATTCCATAACTCTATTGTCCGTCGTTTCGATTACAGCGCTGTCACCCCATTCGTTGCTGACCACCATCGGGCAACCAGGGACGCCATAGACGCCGAACGTCTCCATTTCCAGATGCGGAAATGCCCGGCCCATACCGTCAGCGTCAACTATCGGCAGCCCCAGCCTTGCACCGACGACCAGCGGAATGGTCGAATTGATCCCCCCAACCTCGATCGGCATTGTGTGAGTCGCCCGCCTGCCAAGACGGAGCTCCAGTCGCTTAAGCGAATGCACGGCTTCCTCGCCAGAAGGCACCTTTTCGACCAACACAGTAGGGGCGCCCATCATTGCAGTCGGGATGACAAAATCGTCATCTCTCAAGCTATCGGGATCGACCAGATCAACCTCCAGTCCCTCACTCAGGCAAATTTCGACCATTTGCCGACCGATATACGGGTCACCGCCGCCGCCTGTTCCCAGGAAGGCTGCGCCAACCGCCAGATCCGCAAGATTCTGCGAGTCTAGTTTCATTCCGCTGCCTCCTTTGCTTCGGGCTTGAGGTCACCGACCGCCTTAATGCGGACACGAGTGGCGGAGCCCGGTAGATAGGCGAGAGGGACCTCTTCGATGTCGAGAATCTTTACGGTTGCAGCATCGGCACCTGCTGCCACGGCATTTGCACTCGCTTCCGCCTTGGCTTCTGCAAGGACATCTTCGCGGAAGCGGCCCTCCATGGCATAGATGCGGTCAATCTCACCTCCAACTTGCGCGATGGCGGCGCCGATGGCATTGGCTTCGCCGGCATTGTTGGGACGGATCACCTTGCTCGACGAGGGAAGGTCCCGCGAGATCAGGATCGACCCGCCACCGACCAGGATCACGGGCAACGGCTCAGAGGAAGTCTTCATCCGATCCACCGCCTCGTCCACCATGCGGTGGATAGTCTGAAGTGTGTTCTCGATCAGTTCCGGCGCCAAGTGCGCCACTTTTGCTTTGTCACCGACGTCAGCAAGTCCCGCTGCCACCACCACATCAGTGGTCGTCAAAGTGTCACCGCCAAATACAAGCGCGCGCGTAGTTATCTCGTAACCCACGGAATCAGGCCCGATCCGCGTGCCGTTGTCGCGCACGATGGAACCACCGCCCAGACCAATCGCCAGAACGTCGGGCATCCTGAAGTTGGTGCGAACTCCCCCGATATCGACCGCCACAGCGCTTTCGCGTGGGAAGCCCTGCATCAACATGCCCACGTCAGAGGTAGTGCCGCCAATGTCTACTACCATAGCGTCCCCGAGGCCAGCCAGGCGGGCCGCTCCTCGCATCGAGTTGGTGGGGCCTGAGGCGAAGGTCAGCACCGGGTAGCGTTCGACGTGGTTGGGCGTCATTAGCGTGCCATCGTTCTGGCTGATGTAGAATGGCGCCCTGATACCCTTCTCGAGCAACGCGTTGCGGAAGCTGTCAACCACTTTGAACGACAGATCTGCGAGGCAAGCGTTCATGATCGTGGCGTTCTCGCGCTCCAGGAAGCCCACGCGTCCGATTTCGTGGCTGAGCGAAATCTTCAGTCCCGGCACTTCCTCGAGGAGGATCTCGGCCGCGCGAAGCTCCATCTCGGCCGTAACCGGCGAAAAGACCGAAGTAACGGCCGCGGTGCGCAATCCGCGCTTGCGGATTTCGTTGGCGACATCGCGCAGACCTTCCTCGTCGAGCTCTGCGATGAGGCGACCGTCGTACTCATGGCCTCCCCGGAGAAGGAAGGTGTGCCGGCCGAGCGCATCGGCCAGATCTGCTGGCCAGTCAGTCATCGGTGGCACCCCCTTTGTTGCGGGTAGACCAATACGGATGGCAGCAACCTCGAGCAGGCGACGACGTTCGATCACAGCATTGGTGAAATGTGTGGTCCCGATCATGACCGCTTCGATCTGTTTGGTCGAAATGCCTGTTCTTTCCATCACGGTAGTCAAAGCAGCTTTGATGCCGGAACTAACGTCGCTGGTGGTAGGGGATTTGCAAGCGCCGATCACTCGGTCACCGTCGAGGATGGCAGCATCCGTGTTGGTGCCGCCCACATCAATGCCGATACGCATTGGCAGGTCCTTTCATTGGGGAATTTGGTGGCGGATCAGCCCGCCGGGAGAAGTCTTGCGCGACCGGGGTCCCAGCCGATCTGAACGGTATCACCCGGATGCCACCGGGTGAGGTGTGACTGGTTCTGCCTCTCTGCAACGAGTTCCTGCGCACCTAGGCGCAGACGGTACCGCATCATGGCACCCTGATAAGTTTCACCGACGACCCGTGCATCCAAGGCGACAAGGCCGTTCCGGGCGACCTCATCGCCCATCAGGATGTTTTCCGGCCGAACAACTAGGCGCGCGGGAGCTCCCTCTGAGATGCCAGTGCCGCCGGCGGCGATAAGCCTGTAGCCTTCGAGTGTGGCGCTCGCATGCCCGGAGTCTCTGGGGCCGGCCATCACCTCAAGCACGTTGGACTGACCGATGAAGGTCGTCACAAATAGCGTCGCTGGTGCTTCATAAATCTCGCGGGGAGTGCCTGACTGCTCGACCCGCCCAGCCCGCATCACGCCGATCCGGTCGGACATTGTCAGAGCTTCGTCCTGGTCATGGGTCACGTAGATCGTGGTAATCCCAAGCCGTTGCTGCAGGTCTTTGATCCAAAACTTCATTTCTTCGCGAAGCGCCTTATCCAAGGCTGAAAGCGGCTCATCCAGCAGTAAGATCCGCGGCTGCGTGACCAGCACGCGGGCTAGTGCGACTCGCTGCTGCTGTCCACCCGAGAGATTGCGCTGATAGCGTCCCTCGAAGCCCGAAAGGCCAACCTGTGCTAGAGCATCGGTGACTGCGGTGCGAATTTCGTCGCGCGACTTGCGGCGCAGCTTCAGTCCAAATGCGATGTTCTCGCCGACGCTCATGTGCGGAAAGATTGCATAGTTCTGGAAGACGATGCCGATGCCGCGGCGTTCGGGCGGTAATTCCGTGACGTCCTGACCGCCGATCAAGATGCGCCCGGACGTGGGCGCGACAAAGCCCGCCACCATGCGCAAGGTGGTAGACTTGCCGCAACCCGACGGCCCGAGCAGAGAGTAGAATTCACCCTCGGCAATCGAAAGCGAGACGTTGTCCACGGCTTTTGCGGAGCCATAGCTGCGGGTCAGCTGTTCCAGTCGAATATCGGACACGGGAAGATCATCCCTCTCAGGCTGCGGAAAAGAGGGGCGGCGCGACCAGGGAGTGTTCGCACCGCCCCAGGCGGGGGTTAAGAGCCGAAGATCTCGTTGACTGTCTCAACAATGTCGATCTCTTGGTCGATGTAGGCCTGCCAGTCGGGAATGTGCAGACCGTCGGTTGCATCGGCGGAGTTCACCACTCCGAGCGCAGCCATCTTCTCCGGGATGACTGCATCCCGGTTCGAAGGCCGCATCCAGAACTCGTCGGCAAATGCGGTCTGGTACTCGGCCTCGAGGGTGCGGTTTAGCAGCGCAAATGCGAGCTTCTTCGACATCGGATCGGCGTAGCGGCTGATCGTCTTGGTTTGTGTAAGGATGCCTTTGTATTCGTCCCAATAATAGAGGTCGACGGGAACGCCTTTTTCCTTCTGCAGAAGGGCTTCGGCGTCCGACTGAACCGCAATGTCGACCTCGCCCCGTTCCAAGAGGGTTGCCATATTGCCTGTGAAATCCGAGATCTTCATAGGCATTGCATCACGCATTGCCTGATATCCTGCCTCGAAGTCGGTTTCGCCACTTCCGAAGGCGTTGCATGACGCCATGAAAAACATCATTTGCAGCGTGTTTGAGGTTATGTAGGTTCCGCGACGGCCGGCGAACTCCGGTTTCCAGAAATCTTTGAAGCCGGTTGGGGCGCCGCCTGCAGAGTCGGTCCTATAAGCGTAGCAATAGCGCGAGAAAGCCCAGGTCACGCCAATGCCGGTGCGCATCGCGAAATCCCACAGTTTCGCGGTGTTGGGAACGTTGGCCTTGATCTCCTCGACATCAAGGAAATAGTCGCCGGCTTGGTGCGTCTTGAACATCTCAGGCAGGTTCCAGTTGCAAATTGCAACCGGCGGCTGCTCAGGACCATTCGCAACGAACTTGGGGAACCACGGGAAGGTGCTGTCGTATTGTATCTTGCAGTTGAAGTCCTTCTGGAACTGGACCAGCAGCAGCCGGTTCTGCGTTTCTTGCCAATAGCCGCCCCACTCGGCGATGTTCAGCACATGCCCGCCCGCGTCGAATACTCCGCCGTCATAGGTGGCATCCTGCGACCACGCGTGGTTGATGTTGAACAGACTCACACCCGCAGCGGCAGCCCCTGTCTTCAACACAGTACGGCGGTTCAGTCCCTTCTTTTGCATAGTCTTTCTCCGTGTTGGGCCAACCGGTTTCATCGCCGGTTGAGCAGGTTCTTGATGTTCACTAGGCGCGACGCGACCAGTGTCGAGGTAATTACAAGCGCGATAGCGAAGATCCCAGCCGCTGCGGCTGTCGGCTCGAAGGCGTACCGCAGAGAGGTGTAGATCGCGATTGGCAGCGTCTGGAGGTCGGGCGTCGACAAGAACAACGTAAGCTCGAACTGCCCAAACGAAATGATGAAAGCAAAGATGGTCCCGGCCGACACGCCCGGCGCGATGATGGGCAAAGTCACCTTTCGAAATGCCTGCCATGGTGATGCGCCCAGACTGCGGGCGGCCTCTTCCACGGATAGGTCGAAGTCAACCAGCGAAGCAGTAATCGTCGCGACGATGAACGGCATGGTGACCAGCACATGACCGATGAGCAGCCCCCAGTAGCTGCGGGCTAAGCCCACGCCAGTCCAGACATAGAAGATGTAGAGCGCCAAGCCCAGAACCACGCCCGGGAGCACTACCGGCAACACGATGATGCCTCGCAACAGCTCCTTCACTCGACTCTTCGACCGTGTCAGGAAGATTGCCGTCAGCGTTCCGAGCACTGTAGAGATCAACGTCGTTAGCAGAGCGAGGCCAAAGCTGACCCCGAACGCAGGAAGGAAGATGTCTGACTTGAAGAAGGCGATCAGCCACCTCAGTGATACGCCCTTTGGTGGAAATGTTAGGAAATCTCCCGAGTTCAGCCCCGCCATCACCACAACAAGAACTGGAACTAGGAGTATGACCAAAGCGACTGCCGACACCAGGCGGAAAGTCAGCGGGATAGGGTTGACCTCGTGCATTAGACACGGCCTCCGGCATTGCGGCGCATGGCCATAATGTAAAGTGACAGCGCGATCATCGCAGTTACAAACAGGATGCTCGCAATCGCTGCTCCAAACTGCCACCGCCCGACTTCTGCAATCTGTTGGTAAATGTGGATCGGCAGAGTGATGACTTTCCAGCCGCCCATGAGTGCCGGCACGACATAAGAGGAAATCGCCAGAGCAAAAACCAGCAGCGTACCGGCGTAGATACCTGGAAGGGAGAGTGGCCAAGTCACCGTGCGCATGACGTGCCAGCGCGTGGATCCCAAGCTTCTCGCAGCCTCTTCCAGAGATGGGTTGATCGACTTGATCGCTCCAATGAGCGATAGGATCATGAACGGGAGTGTCACCTGCACGAGTCCGACGATCACGCCAAAGGTGTTGTACATCAGTGGCAGTGGCTGATGAATGACGCCGAGACCGAGCAGGACAGAGTTGATTATGCCCTTGTCACCCATGAGCACCATCATCCCGTAAAGACGGATTACCATATCTAGCTGTAGCGCCGATAGGACAAGGATGGTCAGCAGGGTGGCCGCCGCTGGCCTTAGGGTTCGGGCGATGATGAATGCTAGTGGATAGCCAATGACCAAGCAGATAATCGTGACCAGCGCGCCGATCCCCACCGAGCGACCGATCGCTTCGAAGTAGAGAGCTCGCGAGAATATCCGATAGAAATTCTCCAGGGTGAAATTTCCTTGGAAGGTAATAACACCTGAGGCGGCTTTGTCGAAGCTGATCGCAAAGAGGGACGCGACTGGGATCAGAAAGAAAATGAGAAAGAAGACGATGGCCGGCACCACCAGCCACCAGAGTTGTGGCCGCAGTGGATACCGCGACCGCGGGCTCGGGCGCTTTTGGATCGTGGCGTCGGCCATCTTTTTACCTATTCCGCAGCTTTGAGATGCAGGTTGGGCATGAACTCATAGCCCGGCATCGCCTTAACAGGTGGCAAGGGATACGTGAGTGAAGAATGACTCAGGCGCGATCGCACAAGCGCCGCAGCAATGTTCACTGCGGTCGGAATTGGATCGACCACGGGAATGTCGATGCCACGAGCCAAGAGCCCCTCATAAACGCTTCCTGCGCAGCCCATCAAGCCGGTGCAGCCGAAGATGATCGCCTCTGCGCCGTCGACCTCTACCGCTCTCTGAGCCTCGTCAATCAGCGCGGCCTTGGTGGCTGCCATATCTTTCTCCAGCTCCAACACTGGAATGTCGACTGAGCGCACCGAAGCCAGTCGCGACGACAGACCTGCAAGTGCGGCTTGGTTTTCGAAGCCCGGCCTCAAGCGACGGAGCACTGTCACGACTGAGAATTTGTGCCCCAGCATCGCTGCGATGTGCATTCCGGTCTGGCAGGGACCCAACACGGGAATGCGCACTGTCTCTCGTGCGGGGCGGAGACCGGGGTCGCCCATGCAGTCAATAACGACAGCATCGACACCTTCGCGTTCGGCTTCGATGATGCGGGCTACCGTGTCGGGTACCGACATCGCCGTTTCATATTCGCTTTCGATTGAACCGGGGCCGCGGCTGATCTGCGATCCGGAAACCACGATCCCTGGCCCTTCCAGAGCAGCCAGTGCACCGGCGGCGCGGAAACCCTGAGTGGAAATCGGGGACACGACTCGGACATGAATGGTGGGTAGGCCCGTCATGACTTCCTCCGTTGGTCATCTTGCACCTGTGAGGCTGGCATCAAAGGCCGCGTCGAAGAACCCGCGGCAAGGTATAGGTCGCCAAGTGATAGGGATGCTAGCGCGAGCATACTCTGGGTGAAAAACCCATCCCTTCGGATAGGTATGGACAAGCAAAGCATTGTGAATATTGAAGAAATTATGGTGTCTAACGTGCTGCGCTGCCGAAACTGAATACTATCCTATGGATCTATCCGGCTTGCGTGTCGGGCACGAGGGACTCAAACTTGCTCCCAAACGGAAGGAGTTAGGGATGAGCAGGAGTTCCACTGATGTGGCTCAGCCCCTTCGGTCGCGGCTTCGCAAGGCCACCGAACTGGCGGCAAATATGCTTTATGATGGCAGCCGGTACTGGCGGCATTCCTTCACCAGCGGCGTCCGCGGTAAAGAGAACCTGCGCGCACGCATCGCCATAGGCCTACACTTCCTGGAGTACGGTCTCTCTCTGTCTGGAGCGCAACCTGGACACGGGCTGGACAAGGCGCGGCAGCTTGCAATCGATTTGGGCACCTATATCGACCACTACGGTCAGGATGCGACAGTCGAAATTGCCCTGAAGACGTTGGCCGATTACCTAGCTTTCAACACGAAAGGTGGAGCGCCCTTGCCGGATCTCCAGGCGCAGCATGAAGCTTTGAGCGACGGCAGAGACACAGGCATGCGGGGCGGATGCGAGGTTGTCACCGCCGACGACATTCGTGCACGGAGTCAGATCGACTTTTTGTCATTCGCCGAAGCGCGCCATTCCATACGCCAGTTCGCTCATGGTCCGGTCGACCCCATTAAGATAGAGCGAGCAGTGCGGATTGCCCAGCAATCGCCCAGTTCCTGTAATCGGCAGACCTGCCGAGCCTGGATTTGGACCGAACCTCAGGCGCTGAAGCGGGTGATCGCTCTGCAGAACGGTAATCGTGGCTTTGGGGATCAACTTGCTGGTGTAGCACTGGTGACCTCGGATCTCGCGCACTGGGAAACAGCAGCCGAGCGATATCAGGGCTGGGTTGATGGCGGAATGTTTGCCATGAGTCTTGCCTACGGTTTCCATGCCGAGGGGTTAGGTACTGTGATGCTCAACTGGTCCGTGAATCGGCAGCGCGACAGAGAACTGCGCGCGTTAACCGGAATTCCCGAAAGCAGCCTAGTGATCACTATGCTTGGCTTCGGCAATCTCCCTGAGCGACTTACTGTGCCGGTGTCACAACGAAAGCCACTCGAGCTCGCGCTGTCATTGAATGCGCCGCTTAACGGTTCGAGAGCCGCCGGCTCCTGAAATGCGCTCAGTGTCCCTGTCAGTTTGGCTACGAGTGGCTAGCGGAACGCCTCCCCAAGCAAGCACTCAACGATCAACGAAGCCGTTGCCCAAGCAGCGCGTTCGAGCCGTAAGACACTCAAACTGAGTCACATGCAAAGTGCACGGGCGATATGCGCCACGTCCCACGACTTGAAATATTATACCTGTCAGATACTTAACCTAGGCTCCAGACTTCGGTAACGGGGACGTTCCGGTCAAGCATTTTTGGCCGCGCGATTTCACCCGCCGAGGAGCGGATGGGTTGAGATGATCATCGTTCCTCGCCCGTCTCGGGCCTGCCTTCTTCTGAGATCACCCCGGGTGCATGCTTCGGTCCGTGGTCGGCGCGGTGGCCGCCAACATGATGCGGGTTCAATGCAATTCCGATGTGCCAATCTCATTGGCGTGCTCCATGTTGCGGGCAACAGTCCGGACCACGGCATCATCGGAACCGCGTCCCTAGGGGGACCTCGAAGGCCTACGGTCAGGCAGGCGACGCTTGGTGGCCCTGCTTCTCAGGCCACATTCAGTGCGGGACCATCGGAACGGAAGTCGGCATCCTCGATCCACATGCGATGCAGGATGACACCGATGCGGCGCGCCAGCGCGACCATCGCACGCTTTGATCCACGGCGGCGGGCAACTTGTGCAGCCCAGGTTCCGAGCCATGTCGCGCGCCCGCGGTGCATCATGACCGTCGCGGCCTGGCAAAGGGCGCGCCGCAGGTTGACGTCGCCAGCCTTGGTGATCCCGCCCGAGACATCGCGCTCGCCCGACTGGTTTCGCGAGGGTGTCAGCCCGACCCACGGCCCGACCTTCTTCGAGGACGTGAAGCGACCGGGGTCATCGACTGCGGATCGATAGGTCAGGGCGACGACAGCGCCAATCCCGGGCATCGACATTAAGCGGCGACAGACGGAATCCTCCTGGGCGAGCTGGCGGACACGACGTTCCAACCCCGCCAGCTCTTGTCGCAGCGCCGCGCGTGCGCGGAGCATGGGTTCAGTCGCCGCGATCAGCATCGGGTTGCCAGACGTTAGTTCGCGAATGCGCTGCTCGAACTTGCCCCGCGATATGATCCCGACCTTGAGGCCGAAGTTCCGCAAGAGCCCGCGCAAGGACATCTCCAGCGCGATGAACCCCTGCTGCACCGCTTTGCGCGCGTTCAGCACCGCGCGAACCTCCTGCGCCGATACCGACTTGCAGTGGACCGGCCGGAACCAACCCAGATGAAGCAGGCGCGCGATCCCCTCGGCATCTCGGCGATCGGTCTTGATCGGCATGGCCTTCAGCGCCCCCTTCACCTGCCGGGTCTCCATCAGCACCACGTCAAATCCCGCCTCGGTCAGCCCACGGTGCAACCATTGCGAAAGAGGGCCAGCCTCGAGGCCGACGGCGGCGATGGTGCCGTAGAGATCCCTGATCCAGCGCACCAGCGCTTCCGGCTCGCTGGCCGCCTGCGCCTCTCTCATGATCTTCCCATGCTCGCTGACAACGCAGATCGCAGTCTTTTCCAGCGACACATCCAGCCCGACAAACAGCTTCATCCCGCAGTCCTCCCGATGTATCCAATACGGGAATGGCGCCAGCGTGCCCTCGATTTGGCAACGGGAACGGGCAGGTCGCGACGCAGGCCCCGTTACGGTAACTCATTGATCCTCACATCCAGAACAATACGGTTGCGGCGAGTGCGACGGCGGAGAGGAAGGTCTTGGCGCACCTGTCGTAGCGGGTCGCGATGCGGCGCCAGTCTTTCAGCCGACCGAACATGATCTCGATGCGGTTGCGGCGCCGGTAGCGCCGCTTATCGTAGCGGACGACTTTTCCGCGCGACTTCCGACCGGGGATGCAGGGGCGTATCCCCTCGTCTTTCAAGGCTTCCCGGAACCAGTCGGCGTCATAACCCCGATCTGCGATCAACACTGACCTGCCCTGCGGTCATGAAGAACTTCAAGGGCCGCCCCCTGGCGTCCGTGACGGCGTGCAGTTTGGTGTTCAACCCGCCCTTCGTGCGGCCGATCAGGCGTCCGCGCTGGTCATCTGGCCCCCCTTTTTCGCCCGCAGGCTCGAAGCCGTGCGATGCGCCTTCAGGTAGGTTGCGTCGATCATGATGGTCTTCTGCTCGGCGCCCTCGGAGGCCAGTCCCTCCATCATCCTGGCGAAAACCCCCATATCACCCCACCGTTTCCAACGGTTGTAGAGCATCTTCGGCGGCCCACACTCACGCGGGGCATCGCACCATCTCAAGCCATTGCGATTGATGAAGATTATGCCGCTCAGGACCCGTCGATCATCGACCCGTGGCTTGCCATGGCTCTTCGGAAAGAACGGCTTCAACCGCTCCATCTGCTCGTCGGTCAGCCAGAAAGGGTTGCTCATCATCACCCCCGTAAGTTCGGGAGCTTGAATCACGCAGGCCGGGCGGCCTCAAGCCGATTAATGGGTCCTGACCCTAGCTTCCTGCATGTCCCAACGCTCCCCCTTCCGCTATTTCAAGACGAGCCCCGAGATCATCCGTCTGGCGGTTATGATGTACATCCGTTTCCCGCTGTCGCTGCGCAACGTCGAAGACCTGCTGCACGAACACGGCATCGAGATCAGCCATGAGACGGTGAGGTTCTGGTGTAACCGGTTCGGCCCGAGGCTCGCCGCCGAGGTCAGGAAACGCCGGGTCGACCGGATGCGGTGCTGCCGCCAGTGGCGCTGGTATCTCGGCGAGATGTTCGTGAAGATAAACTTGAATGGATCTTTCCGAAACATGCAGCGAATAGGGACCCGGCGGGGCCGATTCGACAGATACTGCTTGACAGATTTCCGATTCGGAACATTGATGACCAATAGCATTCGGAAACGGAACAGCCCATGTCGCAGCGCTATGCCATCGACGATCTCGACCGGCAGATCATCGGCTACCTGACCGAGGACGGGCGCCTTTCCGCGGCCGAGATCGCCGGGCGGATCGGCACGGTTTCGGAACGTACGATCCGCAACCGCATTGCGGGGCTGTTGCAGGCCAAGATGATCGTGATCGGTGCCATACCTGACCCCTCGATGCTGGGCCGCGACGTGCAGGTGGAACTGATCATCGAGGTGGAGCCGGGGCGGCTGGACGAGGTGGCCATCGTCCTCGCCGAATACGACGAGATCGGCTACCTCGCCGCGATCAGCGGCAACTCCGCCCTCAGCGCCTCGCTTTTCGTCGAGGACCATGCGGCGGTGCTGGAATTCGTCGACCAGGAACTGGGGCGGCTGCCCGGCGTCCTGCGCGTCAGCAGCTCGGTCGTGCTGCGGCTCTACAAGGTTTTCGGCACGAGGACGACCGCGCTCAGCCGCGGGACGGACCTCGGCGGCAAGAAGAAGGGATAGCGGATGCTGCGCATCGGCGTTGATGTGGGCGGAACCAATACCGATGCCGCGCTTCTGCGCGGGACCGAGGTGCTGGCGACGGTGAAATCCTCGACCACGGCGGATGTCACCTCGGGCGTCGGCGCGGCGATCCGCGCGGTGCTGGAGGCGGCGGGCGAACAGGCCGCGGCGGTGGACGGGGTGATGATCGGCACCACGCATTTCCTGAATGCCGCGGTCGAGGGCCGGCATCTCGAGAAGGTCGGCACGCTTAGGCTCTGCGGTTCGGCCACGCGGTCGCTGCCGCCGATGATCGACTGGCCCGACAAGCTGCGCGGCATCGTCGACGGCGGGGCGGCGCTGGTCGGCGGCGGGGTGAACTACGACGGGTCGGAGATCGCGCCGCTGGACGCCGGGGCCATCCACGCCGCCTGCCGCGACTGGCAGGCGAGGGGTGTCGGTAGCGTCGCCATCTGCTCGGTCTTCGCGCTGGTCGATCCGCGGATGGAGAACGAGGCCGCGGAGATCGTGGCGGCCGAGATGCCCGGTGCCTCGATCAGCCTGTCGCACCGGGTCGGCCGCACCGGCCTGTTGCCGCGCGAGAACGCCACCATCCTGAACGCCAGCCTGCACCGGCTGGGCCGCGAGACGGTGGATGCCTTCCGCGCCGCCTTCGCCGCGCTCGGGCTGCGCTGCCCGCTCTACCTGACGCAGAACGACGGCACCCTGATGACCGCCGACTTCGCCGAGCGCTACCCGGTCTTCACCATGGCCTCGGGGCCCACCAACTCGATGCGGGGCGCGGCCTTCCTGACCGGGCTGACCGATGCGGCGGTGATCGATATCGGCGGCACGACGACCGATGTCGGGATGCTGGTCGGCGGCTTCCCCCGCACCCGCAGCGAGGGCGCCACCATCGGCGGCGTTCTGACGAACTTCCGGGTGCCGGATGTCTATTCCTTCGGCCTCGGCGGCGGCAGCATCGTGCGGCCGGGCGACGGCCTGACCATCGGGCCGGATTCCGTGGGCTTCCGCCTGCCGGAAAAGGCGCTGTGCTTCGGCGGCGACACCCTGACCGCGACCGACATCGCCGTGGCCGCCGGGCTGGTCGACCTGGGCGACCGCAGCCGGTTGTCGCAGGTCCCGCCCGACCTGGCCCGCGCCGCGCTGGCGCAGATGAAGGCCAGCATCGAGACGGTGCTGGACCGCATGAAGCCGAGCGCCGACCCGATCCCCGCCATCCTGGTCGGCGGCGGCTCGGTGCTGGTCGAGGGGCTGCTGGAGGGCACCTCCGCCTCGCTCAAGCCCGACCATTTCGGCTCGGCCAATGCCATCGGCGCCGCCATCGCCCAGGTCTCGGGCGAGGTGGACAGCGTGGTCTCGCTGGAGGGCACCAGCCGCGAGAAGGCGCTGGAGGGCGTGGTGGCCGAGGCCCGGGCGCGGGCGGTGGAGGCCGGCGCGGTCGAGGCCAGCATCACCCTGGCCGAGGTGGAGGAAACGCCGCTGGCCTATCTGCCGGGCAACGCGATCCGCATCGCGGCGAAAGTCATCGGGGAGCTGCGGGCATGAGATACTGGACTCTGACCGAGGAAGACATCGACCGCATCGCCATCGGCTGCGGCATCCTCGGCACCGGCGGCGGCGGCAGCACCTATCACGGCTCGCTGCGGGCCAAGGCGCTGCTGCGCGAGGGCAGGCGCATCCGCATGGTGCGCCCCGCCGACATGGCCCCCGACGCCCGCATCCTGGGCATCGGCGGCATCGGCGCGCCCACCGTGGGGATCGAGAAGATCGCCGAGGGCGGCGAAGGCGTGCGGCTGCTGAAGGCGGTGGAGCAGCACCTGGGGCGCAAGGTCGATGCCCTCCTGGGCGACGAGGTGGGCGGCGGCAACGGCATCGCGCCGATGCTGACCGCGGCGATGGCCGACCTGCCGGTGGTCGATGCCGACGGCATGGGCCGCGCCTTCCCCGAGGTGCAGATGACCTCGTTCTTCATCCATGGCCAGGAGGTGAAGCCCGCCGCACTAGCCGATGCCGACGGCAACGTGCTGATCGTGACCGAGGCGACCTCGCCCAAGATGCTGGAAAAGCTGCTGCGCGCCGGCACCATCGCCATGGGCTGCACCGCGCTGATGACCACCGCGCCGATGACGGGCGATTTCGTCCGCCGCTTCGGCATCCCCCACACCACCAGCCAGGCCTGGACCCTGGGCAACGCGGTGCTGGAGGCGCGGGCGTCCAAGGCCGATCCAGTCGAGGCGATCCTGAAGACCTCGGGCGGCATCCGGCTCATGCACGGCAAGGTCACCGACATCGGCCGCCGGGTCATGGCCGGCTTCACCCGCGGCAGGCTGACCGTGGCCGGGCTGGACGCCGACCAGGGCCGGGTGCTGACGGTGGACATCCAGAACGAATACCTGATCGCGCGCGAGGGCGAGACGGCGCTGACCATGGTGCCCGACCTGATCTGCATCGTCGATTCCGAGACCGGCCGCGCCATCGGCACCGAGGAACTGCGCTACGGCCTGCGCATCGACATCCTGTCGGTCCCCGCGCCGGTGCTGCTGCGCAGCGAGATCGCGCTGGCCTCGGTCGGGCCGCGCGCCTTCGGTTACGATTTCGACTTCGTTCCCACCGGCATCTCGACCGATGCGCCGGCGGTGCCGCACTACCAAGAAGCAGGCTGACGCCACCGATCCACGCCACACCGCAGGGAGACTGCCATGAAACGCCGCGACTTTCTGAAGACCTCAGCGCTGACCGCGCTGGCCACCGCCGCCGCCTCGCGTTGGAACCTCGCCTTGGCGCAGGGCAGCGGCATCTTCACCCTGGCCTATCCGACCAGCTTTCCCGACCTCGACCCCGCCACCTCGTTCTCGAACGACGGCGCGGTGCTGGCCAATGTATACGAGGGGCTGACCCGCTACATCCCCGGCACCGAGACCGAGGAGGCCCGGATCGAGCCGCTGCTGGCCGAAAGCTGGGATGTGTCGGCGGACGGGCTGACCTGGACCTTCGCCCTGCGCGACGGGGTGAAGTTCCACGACGGCACCCCGCTGACCTCGGAGGCGGTCAAGGGCTCGATCGAGCGGACGAAGAAGATTGGCGGCGGCGCCTCGTTCATCTGGGCGCCGGTCGCCTCGATCGAGACGCCCGAGCCGCTGAAGGTGATCTTCGTGCTGTCCGAGCCGCAGCCCCTGGACCTGATCGCCTCGGCCGGCTTTGCCGCCTGGATCCAGGCGCCGGCCTCGTTGGAGCAGGACAACGCCTGGTTCAACGCCGGCAACGACGCCGGCACCGGCCCCTTCCGCATCTCGCGCTACGAGCCCGGCCAGCGCGCCGTGCTGGAGCGGGTGGCCGACTACTGGGGCCCGGTGCCCGAGGGCGCCTTCCAGACCGTGCTGTTCGAGATCGTCGAGGACACCACGCTGATCCAGAACATGATCGAGGGCGGCCAGGCCGACTGGACCTATTCGGTGCCGTTCGAGAACCTGGAGCAGCTGCAGGCCAACCCCGACCTGCGGGTGGTGGTGAACCCTTCGTTCGAGACGCTGTTCGGCCTTTTCAACACCCGCCGGGCGCCGCTGGACCGGCCGAAGGTGCGGCAGGCGCTGTCGATGGCCTTCCCCTATGACGACGTGATCATGGCCGGCACCGCCAACTTGGGCACCCGCGCCAAGGGCGTGGTGCCCGCGGGCATCTGGGGCCACGACGCCGACGCGCCGATCCCGCAGACCGACCTGGAAGGCGCCGCCGCCCTGCTGGCCGAGGAGGGCGTCGAGGGGCTGGAGCTGGTGATGACCTATTCCACCTCGCAATCGCTGTCCGCCACGGCGGGCGAGCTGTGGAAGGCCAACCTGGAGGCCATCGGCGTCACCCTGACCCTGCAGCCGATGGCGTGGGAGGCGCAGTGGCAGCTAGCCAAGTCCGACCCGGCGACGGCGCAGGACATCTTCGTCTTCTTCTGGTGGCCCACCTACGTCACCCCCTACGACTATCTCTTCAACTGCTTCCACAGCGAGGAACAACCGCTGTTCAACCTGGCCTACTATGCCAACCCCGAATTCGATGCGATGATCGACGAGGCGGCGCGGCTTTCGGGGGTGGACCGCCCCCGCGCCGAGCAGATGTTCATCGAAGCGCAGCGGATCCTCATCGACGAGGCGGTGGCGGTCTTCATGCTGGACCGGCCGAACGTCCACATCATCCGGTCCGACATCAAGGGCTATGCCGACAACCCCGCCTACGGCCATGTCACCTTCGTCAACGACATGAGCCGCTAGCGCCGCCCAGGACAAGGGGAGGAAGGGGAAGGTATGGACATCATCCGCTACATCCTGCGCCGCATGGTGCTTTCCGCCTTCGTGGTGGTGGGCGTGACCTTTCTGGTCTTCATCGTGGCGCAGGTGGTCCCCTCCGATCCCGCCGCGCTTTACGCCGGCCCCCGCCCCACCGCCGAGCAGATCGAGAAGGCGCGGCAGGAGCTGAACCTGGATGCGCCGCTGCCCGCCCGCTTCGTGACCTTCGCCCAAGCGATGGCCGCGGGCGATTTCGGCATCTCCTACAAGTCGCGTCGGCTGATCGCCGAGGACCTGAAGGCCTATCTGCCCGCCACGCTGGAGCTAGCGGTCTTCTCCACCGGCATGGCGCTGCTGTTCGGGGTGCCCCTGGGAGTGATGGCCGCGGCGCGGCAGGGTCGATGGCCCGACCGGCTCGGCAGTCTGGGCGCCATCGCCTCGGTCGCCATGCCGACCTTCTTCCTGGCTATGCTGCTGCAACTGGTCTTCGCGCAATGGCTGGGGATCATGCCGTTGTCGGGCCGCATCTCGCGCGAGATCGCCATCTCGACCCCGGTGCCGCAGGCGACCGGCTTCCTGCTGTTTGATAGCCTGCTGGCCTGGCGCCCCGACGCCTTCGCCGATGCGGCACGGCATCTGGTGCTGCCGGCGCTGACGCTGGCCTCCTATCCCGCCGGGGTGGCGATGCGGCTGACCCGCTCGGCGATGATCGAGATCCTCGAACGCCGCCACATCGCCGCCGCCCGGGCGCTCGGCCTGCCTTCGGGGCGCATCCTCTTCGGCCATGCGCTGCCCAACGCCATGGGTCCGGCGCTGACGGTGATCGGCCTCTCCTTCGCCTATGCGCTGACCGGCGCGGTGCTGGTCGAGATCATCTTCGCCTGGCCCGGCCTCGGTCGCTACGTCTCCGAGGCGATCCTGGCCAAGGACTTCCCGGTCATCGCCGCCGTCACCATGGTGGTGACGGTCTGCTACGTGGCGATGAACCTGATCATCGACATCGCCCAGGCGCTGGTCGACCCGCGGGTGGCGCTGACATGAGCCGGCTGGTCCAACGCCTCGGCTGGCCCGGCACCCTCGCGCTGGCCTGCATCCTGGGCTTCGTCGCCATCGGCATCCTCGCCCCCTTGATCGCGCCTTGGCCGGCGCAGGGGGCCGGGGCGCCGAACGTGGCGGCCAGGCTGATGCCGCCCTCGGCCGACCACTGGCTGGGGACCGATCACTTGGGCCGCGACATGCTCAGCCGGCTGATCTACGCCACCCGGGTGTCGCTGTCGAACGGGATGCTGATCGTCGCCTTCTCGCTGCTGATCGGCCTGCCGGTCGGGCTGGCCGCAGGGTATTTCGGCGGCTGGGTGGACGAGGCGCTGATGCGGGTGACCGATGTCTTCCTGGCCTTCCCGGCGCTGCTCTTGGCGGTGCTGATGGCCGCCTCCCTGGGGCCGGGCTTCCTGAACAGCGTCATCGCCGTCTCGGTGACCTGGTGGCCCTGGTATGCCCGGCTGGCGCGGGCCGAGGGGCTGGTGCTGCGCGGCCAACCCTATGTCGAGGCGGCGCGGCTGGCGGGCGTCTCGCATCCGCGGATCATCCTGCGCCACATCCTGCCCGCCACCGCCCGGCCGCTGACGGTGCAGGCCGCGCTGGACGTGGGCCCGGCGCTCTTGACCGCGGCTGCGCTGTCCTTCCTCGGCCTCGGCGTGCTGCCCCCCACCGCCGACTGGGGCCAGATGGTCGATGCCGGGCGCAAGTTCTTTCCCGACCGCTGGTGGTATTCGGCGATGCCGGGCGTCACCATCTTCATCGTCGCGCTGTCCTTCAGCGTCCTCGGCGACGCGCTGCGCGATCGAAGGAAGGGGGCCGCCCGTGCCTCTGCCTGACACAACCCCTCTGCTTGAAATCCGCGGCCTCTCCGTCACCATCCCCACGCCGGAAGGCGATGTCCATGCTGTCCGCGCCGTCGACCTGGAAATCGGCCGCGGCGACATCCACGGCCTGATCGGCGAATCCGGCAGCGGCAAGACGATGACCGGCATGGCGATGCTGGGGCTGGTGCCCAAGGGCAGCCGCATCGGCGCCGCGCGGTTCCACTTCGACGGGCAGGACCTGCGGCAGCAGGCCAGCCGCCTGCGCGGGCGGCGGATCGGCATGATCTCGCAGGACCCGGCGGCGGCGCTGAACCCGGTGCTCAGCATCCGACGGCAGATCGACGACGTGCTGCGCACCCACCGAGACCTGCCGCGCGTCGCGCGCCGGGCCGAGGCGCTGGCGCTGCTGGCGGCGACCGGCCTGCCCGACCCGGAAAAGGTGCTGCGGAGCTATCCGCACCAGCTGTCGGGCGGGATGCAGCAGCGCGTGGTGATCGCCCAGGCGCTGGCGACCGGCGCCGATTTCCTGATCGCCGACGAGCCGACCACCGCGCTGGACGTCTCGGTCGCCATGCAGGTGCTGGCGCTGCTGCGTCGGCTGGTGGCCGAGCGGAACCTGACCGTACTGATGATCACCCACGACATGGATGTCATCGCCGAGGCCTGCGACCGCGTGACCGTCCTTTACGCCGGCCGCTCGGTCGAGACCGGGCCGGTGGAGGAGGTGCTGAACCGCCCGGCCCATCGCTATACCCGCGCGCTTCTGGGGGCGCTGCCCGACGCGGTGCCGCGCGGCGCCCGGCTGGCGGTGGTCGAGGGCAGCTTCGACGATCCGGAACCGGGGCCCGACCCGGAGGGTGCGGTATGACCGGGGAGCCGCTGCTGGAGGTGACGGACCTGCTGATCCGCTACCGCGCCGGCCTGTTCGCGCCGTGCCCGAAGCCCGCCGTCAACGGCGCCAGCTTCCGGCTGGAGCGCGGCACCACGCTGGGGATCGTCGGCGAAAGCGGCTCGGGCAAGACCAGCCTGTTGCGGGCGATCCTGCGGCTCCTGCCGGTGGAAAGCGGCGCGATCCGGCTGGAGGGGCGGGACTGGCTGGCCCTGCGCGGCCGGGCGCTGCGGCGGGCGCGGCAGGGCATCGGCGTGGTGTCGCAGAACCCGTTCCTGTCGCTCAGCCCGCGGCTGACCGTCGCCGAGATCCTGGCCGAGCCTATGCTGGCCGCCGGCCGCCGCCCCGGCCCCGAGATGCGAGACCGCATCGCCGCGCTGCTGTCGGACTGCGGCCTGCCCGCGGCCTTCCTGGACCGCCGCGCGCGCGAACTGTCGGGAGGGCAGGCACAGCGCGTCGCCATCGCCCGGGCGCTGGCGCTGGAGCCGCGGCTCCTGGTGCTGGACGAGCCGACCTCGGCGCTGGATGTCTCGGTGCAGGCGCAGATCCTGAACCTGCTGTCGGACCTGAAGGACCGTCACGAGCTGTCGATGCTGTTCGTCACCCACAACCTGAAGGTCGTCGCCCATGTCGCCGACAACCTGCTGGTGATGCGCCGCGGCGATGTCGTCGAATTCGGCCCTACCGAACAGGTCGTCCACGCCCCGGCGCAGCCCTACACGCGCGAGCTGCTGTCCTTCGGCGTCCATGCCCGAACTGCAAGAAAGGAACCCTCCTGATGCCCAAGATCCGCATCCTGTCGGCCACCACCGGCACCACCGAACCCGCCGCGATGCAAGACCTGCGCGGCGGCGGCCTGGAACTGAGCTTCGACCGCATCCGCCGCGGCCCCGCCTCGATCGAAAGCCTCTGGGAAGAGGTAGCCTGCGTCGAGGAGCTGGTGCGCTGCGGCCTGGTCGCCCAGGCAGAGGGCATCGAGGGGCTGGTGGTCAACTGCATGGGCGATCCCGGCGTCGACGTGATGCGGGAAATCCTGACCATCCCGGTCTTCGGCCCGGCGCAGACCGCCATGGGCGTTGCGGCGATGCTGGGGCGCAAGTTCTGCGTGCTGACCGTGCTGGACCGCTCCCGCCCGCTGGTGGACGATCAGGTGCGCAAGTTCGGGCTGGAGTCGCGCTATGCCGGCTGCGAGGTGATCGAGATCCCGGTCCTCGACTTCGGCAACGACCCGGACGAGACGCTGCGCCACCTGCACGAGGCCGCTCGGGCGGCGGTCGAGACCCGCAAGGCCGATGTGCTGGTGCTGGGATGCACCGGCTGGACCGGGCTGGGTGAGAAGATCAGGGTGTTCCTGGCCGGGCTCGACCATGACGTTCCGGTGATCGACCCGCTGCCGGTGACGATCCGCACCCTCGGCGCACTCCTGGAGGAGGGGCTGGCACATTCCAAGACCGCCTATCCCTTCCCAAAGACGATCCCCGAAATCAGATATTCTCGGTAGTCCAGCCTGAACAAAGGCATTGTCAAAGGAGCTCGAGTTGCGCCCGTACAGTTCGGTGATGTCAGAGGAACTGTGGTTGAGGCGGGGCATGGGGCGGGTTAGCTTCCTCCATGCCCCAGCGCTCCCCCTTCCACTACTTCAAAACAAGCCCTGAGATCATCCGGCTGGCGGTGATGATGTACATCCGCTTCCCGCTGTCGCTGCGCAACGTCGAAGACCTGCTGCATGAAAGGGGCGTCAAAGTCGCAGACGAGGGGACCGGCCGCGCTATATAGTCTGGCCGACAAAACTATGATTATTTAAAATCAAAGCCTTAACCTAGAGAAGGTTGGACCTCAGGCCCATCCCCTCCAGCAGTCGGTGCTTGTGGAGGGGAGACACCAAGGTTCCTCAAAGCTGCCTTTGACATCCTTCATGCCGACCGTCCGCAAAGGGCCGATTGTGTTGAAAAACTCCATTGCAGGCAGGTTTTTCTGCTGATTCACTTCCTGTCATGACCGGGAGGTGCTGGCATGATGGGATCGCGGCAGGTCGCTCAAGGCGCGCTGTTCTACGAGTTCTCGCTTGAGGCTGATGTCCCGCAGGATCACCTGATCCGCGCGATTGACCGCTTTATCGACCTTGGCGGCATCCGTCAGCATTTGGCTCCGTTCTACAGCACTACCGGCAGGCCGTCGGTAGACCCCGAACTGATGATCCGCATGCTGCTGATCGGCTACTGCTTCGGTATCCGGTCTGAACGGCGGATCTGCGAAGAGGTCCATCTGAACCTTGCCTATCGCTGGTTCTGCCGTCTCGACCTGACAACTCCGGTTCCCGACCACTCGACCTTCTCGAAGAACAGGCATGGCCGCTTCCGTGAGAGCAACCTTCTGCGTGAGGTGTTCGAGATGGTCGTCCGCCGGTGTATCGCCGAGGGGCTGGTCGGGGGCAGCGACTTCGCGAGTGATGCCAGCCTGATCCGCGCCGATGCGGCGAAGATGCATTCTGTGCCATCGGCTCAATGGGGATGGCGGGCAGGCGGACGAGGAGGCAGCGCCCCGTGCCGTCCGCGAATATCTGGAAACGCTTGATGATGCCGCCTTTGGCGCAGCAACGGATGTGCGCCCCAAGTTCATCTCCTGCAGCGATCCGGCAAGCCAATGGACAGCGGCGATGAATGGGCCCGCGATCTTCGCCTATTCGGTCAACTATTTGATCGACACTGATAACGCGGTGATCGTCAACGTCGAGGCCAGCAGGTCGGTTCGCCAGGCCGAGGTTGGTGCGAACGGACCATGGTGGACCGGACGAAGGACGCCTTCGCGCTGCAACCGGAACGTTTGGCAGCTGACACGGCCTATGGCTACGGCGAGATGCTGGCCTGGCTCGATGACCGCCAGATCAGCCCGCATATTCCGGTCTTCGACAGACCGACCGCGCCGATGGCACATTCCCGAACACGGACTTCAGCTTCGATCCTGTAGCGGACGAATACACCTGCCCTGGTGGAACAAGTTGAAGAAATACTGGCGCACGATGTCGAATCCACGCAGCGGCACCGGGGCGGATGGGTTCCGAAAGTATTACGCCAGCAAGAAAGACTGCGGAGCCTGCGCGTTAAAGGCGCTATGCACGCCCAACCAGGAAACCCGAAAGATCTCCCGCCATCCACATGAAGCCGTCCGCGACAAGGTGCCTGCCATGGCGGGAACGGATGCCTTCCTCGAGAGCAGTCGTCGAAGGAAGAAGGTCGAAATGCTGTTCTCCCACCTCAAGCGCATACTCGGCCTCGAACGCTTGCGGCTACGGGGACCGAACGGAGCCAGAGACGAATTCCACCTCGCCGCAACAGCACAGAATCTCCGCAAACTGGCGAAATTGACCGTCGATGCGCCCAGCCCGGCATGACGCAGACCTACGGGCTTCTATAGCCGAAAACCAGCGCGGCGGGCGGGTCGAGTTTTTCAACACAATCGGCCGAAAGCGAATACAGAGGGGGCTCACGCCCCCTTCTCGAACTTCAGGACCGGGATGCCGAGCTTCTTGGCTTTGTCGGCGAAGTTCTCCTGGATGCCATTGCCCGGGAAGACGAGGACGCCCACCGGCAGCACATCGAGCATCGCGTCGTTGCGCTTGAAGGGGGCAGCCTTGGCGTGCTTGGTCCAGTCGGGCTTGAAGGTCACCTGCGTCACGCCCCGGGACTCGGCCCATTTGGCGGCGATGAGTTCGGCGCCCTTGGGGCTTCCCCCGTGCAGAAGGACCATGTCGGGATACTTGGTCCAGACCTGATCGAGCTTGCCCCAGATCAGGCGGTGATCGTTGAAATTGGTCCCACCGGTGAGGGCGACCTTGGGGCCAGCCGGCAGCATCACCTCGGTTTCCGCGCGGCGCTTGGCGGCCAGGAAGTCGCGGCTGTCGATCAGCGCTGCGGTCATGTGCTGGCGGTTCACCATCGAGCCGGTGCGGGGGCGCCAGGTTGAGCCAGTGTGATGGACAAACTCGGTCGCGGCGTGATCGCGCATCATGTCCATGCAGTTGCGTCGCTCGATCAGGGTCAGGCCCTCGGCCGTAAGGCGCTCGAGTTCGGTGGATTTCACCTCGGAGCCGTCCTGCTCGCGCTGGAGGCGGCGCTGCACCTGCTCGTTCTCGTCGAGCGACCGCTCAATCCTCGCCGTGGCGCGGTGAAAGAGGTTGACCTGGCCCCAGAGCACCTCTTCGAGGTCGGGTTCCATGCGGGTGTCTTCGAGGGTCGCGACGAGGGCGTCGAAGATATCGGCGACGGCGACCGCGAGGCGCTGCCCATCGGGCATCGGGCGCGGATCGGGCTCGTCAAAGGGGCGGTAGCCATAGAGCTGCAGCTCGTCGAGCGCATGGGCGGTCTGGGAAGCGGTGTGGGCGGGTTCATAGGCGTCATCGTGGGTGTGGATCGTCATCGGTTTCTTGCCTCCGGGCCTGTCTCGTCCGCACGTCATCCGGCGCGGCCTTCATGGGCTGCGAAAGCCGTCACAGGAGACGCCCCTTCACCCCCTTTCGGGGCCGGAACGCATGTGGAGGAGGACGGTGGTCGGCTGATTTGTCTCGCGATGCAAAGGCGGCTCTGCCGCCGGCGGAAATCAGTCGCCCCCCGTCCTTGAAGGGGGCGGCCCCTTTGACGGCCGCCTGCCCATCTCTTGAAGGCCGCTCCGGTGACGGGTGGATGAGATTGCCCGGGAAAAGGCAAGGCGACGATCCACAGCCATGACAGGGATCCGTGACCCCTGCCCCGCACTCCCAGGCCGCCCCCTGCGCGATGCTGCTCAGCCGAACAGGCGATGCCGATCCTCAAGCCCGATCTGCCCTGCCAGATGCTCGCGCAGTGCGTCCTTGCCGGTCGCCCGGAGATCATCGTTGAAATCCCCGAGCCGCGGTTCGAGCACCCGAACGGCAATCCCGACCTCGGTGGCTCTGGCGCTCAACCTCTCTGCCGCGCGTTGGCCGGCCGGATCGCGGTCGATGGCGATGTAGAGGCGCTGCACCCCCTCGGGCAGCAGGACCGCCCCGAGGTGACCCGACGACAGCGCCGCCCAGACGGGAAGCCCAGGCACAGCCTCGACAAGGGACAGCATGGTCTCGATGCCTTCGCCGACGACGAGGATGTCATCATGCGGGGTCAGCCTGACGGCATTGCCCAGAAGGTGACCCATGGCCCGCCGCTGCGTCTCGACAGCCGCTTTGCCTTGTCCGTCAGGCGCGAGCCAAGTGCGATGCACGCCCTGCAGGGCCCCTGCCCTATCGGTGACCGCGGCGATCAGCGCCGGTCTGGGAATGCTCATGGTCTGGCCCTCCTCCCGATGCCAGCACTTCGGGTGGAAGCGGAGCGCACTCGTCATGCCGCCTTGGGTCAAACCCCGGGCGCGGAGGTAGCTGTCTGCAAGCGTGCCTGCGACCGGCACCGAGGCTGCGAACAATCGCGCCGCCGCCGCTGGTGTGCCGCCGGGGGCCTTCGCCTTCTTCGGCGCTGGTGCATCCGGGAGGACCGGCTGCGGACGACCAAGATGCGCTCGGGCCTCGGCCAGAAGATCGGGAAAGCGGAAGATCCCGGTCCGCTTGCGGATGATGTCGAGAAGGTCACCATGTTCGCCCGTGGCGCCATCGGTGAACTTGCCAGCAGCGCCCGGCCCCGACGCGGGCCCGGTCAGCCGCACGAAGAGCGATCGGCCTGGGTTGTTCTGTAGATCGCCCACGATCCAGTAGGACCCTTCCCGCCGTCCGGCGGGAAGGTAAGCGCGACAGACGCCTTCGGCGTTTTCCGCCAGAGCGCGGATCACATCTTCGGTCTCGGAATACATGGCTCAACAACCTCCGCGTGCATGTAGTCCCGTGACGGGACAACGTGCAAGCACGCGATCCAGCACGGCAATGCCGCCCGAGTCCGTTGGGCAGAAGAGACGCAGCTTCCAGCTGATGATCTCCGAGAAGAAGCCATCAGCCTTGAGCCGATCTTTGGCGGCCTCGGTGAAGCCCGAGAGCTCGATCCGGTTCACTCCCATGACGCGGGACCGGTGCAACTCCATCCCCTCGGCCAGCCGCACCACGGTCTTGCCCTCCAGAACGAGGGCATGAACCTGTGCGGCTGTCAGCTGCGGCGCGTCAGCGGCCAGCGTGTTCGCGACCCAAGACGGCGAGACGCGGCGACCGATAATGCGCTGGCCATCGTCGGTTTGTAGCCGGTAGACGCGGGTCTCGTCCTGCGGCAGTTGCTTCCAGATCGGCAGCAGCAGCCCCGCCACGATGTGCAGCGTGGTTTCCGTGAACTCCGGCACCTCGGCCAGTTCCGCCGTCCAGGCGGCGGCGAAGGCCGTGCGGTCGGCTTCCAGCCAATGGGTGTCTTCCATCATCCTGGCCGGAACCGTGCTGGCCTCGGTCGGGCGGATCAGGCGCAGGCGCGGCTCGATCGTGCCATCATCAAGCATCAGGCTGGTAGCAGGTACCTGCACGGCGGCCCGGCCCGAGCGGCTGTTGACGAGAAGGCGAGCCTTGGGATCGTCGAGCCAGTCGAGCGCATCCGCCAGCGCAGTCGGCGTGTTCCGCTGTTTCTCCGCGATGGTGAGGAGTTGGGTTTCCGCGCCGGAGCCGGGATGGGTGTAGATTACCCGCGCATCCGTGACGCGGAAGCTTTCGGCGCGCAGCGTCTCGAGCCCGAGGTCGTAGACCCCGGCCGCGATGGCCCCCTCGATGCGCTGGTCGAGCAATTCCTCGAAGGCCGAGAAGAGCACGGCCTGCATGTCGATCGTCAGTGCCAGCAAGCGATTGAGGAAGGTCGTGATCGGCGGCAGGTCGTCCTTCAGCCCGTTGTCATCGGTCAGGCTGAGACCGGTGGAATCCTCGAAGGCTCCGAGCGAGCACCCCGCCACGTCGCCGCGAGAGATGCGGCGGTAGAGTTGGCGCAGGGCGTCGCGGGCATAGGGGGACTCGAGGTTGTCCTCGGGTCGGAACAGCCCCTGCCCGCCGGTCTGGCGCTGGCCCCGCGTGATCGCCCCGAGCGTGTCGAGGCGGCGGGCGATGGTCGAAAGGAACCTCTTCTCCGCTTTCACATCCGTGGCCACTGGCCGGAAGAGCGGCGGTTGCGCCTGATTGGTGCGGTTGGTCCGCCCGAGGCCCTGAATGGCCGCGTCGGCCTTCCAACCGGGCTCCAGCAGATAGTGGACGCGCAGCCGCTGGTTCTTCGCTCCGAGATCGGCGTGGTAGCTCCGACCCGTGCCGCCGGCGTCCGAGAAGATCAGGATGCGCCTCTGGTCATCCATGAAGGCGGCGGTTTCCGCGAGGTTGGCCGAGCCGGCGCGGCTTTCCACGACGAGGCGCGCGGCAGGACCTTCGCCCTTGCGCACGATACGGCGCGACCGGCCCGTGACCTCAGCCACGAGACCGGTGCCGAAGCGCTGGACGATCTGTTCGAGTGCCCCCGGCACAGGGGGCAGCGATGCCAGTTTCTCAATCAGCGCATCGCGCCTGCGGGCCGCCTCGCGACATTCGACCGGCTGGCCATCCCGCACGACAGGCCGGGACGACAGATTGCCCTCGCTGTCGGTGAAGGGCTCGTAGAGCTGCACCGGGAAGGAATGGGCGAGGTAGTCCAGGACATATTCCCGAGGCGTGATGTCACAGCGGATATCGTTCCATTCGTCGGTGGGGATCTCCGACAGGCGGCGTTCCATCAGCGCCTCGCCGGTCGAGACGATCTGGATGACGGCCGCATGGCCTGCCGCGAGATCAGCGTCGATGCTGGAAATGAGGGTGGGGGTTTTCATGCTGGTCAGCAGATGGCCGAAGAAGCGCTGCTTGGCACTCTCAAAGGCCGAGCGGGCGGCCGACTTGGCCTGACGGTTAAGGGTGCCGCTTTCACCGGTGATATTGGCCGCTTCCATCGCGGCGGCGAGGTTGTTGTGGATGATCGCGAAGGCCCCGGCATAGGCATCGTAGATGCCGCGCTGCTCGGGGGTCAGCGCATGCTCCAGCATCTCGTATTCGACGCCGTCATAGGAGAGCGACCGGGCGGTGTAGAGACCAAGCGACCGCAGGTCGCGGGCGAGAACCTCCATCGCAGCGACACCCCCCGCCTCAATGGCCTGCACGAACTCGGCACGGGTGGCGAAGGGGAGTGAAGGATGGTGCCCCAGAGGGGCAGGCGAAGCTCCAGTGGAGCTTTGCCAATCCTGAACGCCCGGAGCGCAAGCGGAGGGCACACCGCCCCAGAGTCCGAGCCTTTGCGCATAAGCGAGGTTGTGGACGGTCGTTTCACCGGTGGCCGAGACATAGACCACGCGGGCATTGGGCAGCTTGTGCTGGAGGCGCAGTCCCGCCCTGCCCTGCTGAGAAGCTTCCGTGTCGCCACGCTCGCCCTTGGACCCTGCGGCATTGGCCATGGCATGGCTTTCATCGAACAGGATTACTCCGTCGAAATCCGCTCCCAGCCAGTCGACGATCTGGTCGACGCGGGACTTCTTGGCGCCGCGCTCCTCTGAACGCAGCGTGGCATAGGTGGTGAAGAGGATGCCTTCGGTCAGCGGGATGTCTCGGCCCTGCGCAAAGCGCGAGAGCGGCGTCACCAACAGCCGTTCCTGGCCAAGTGCAGACCAGTCGCGCTGCGCGTCCTCGAGAAGCTTGTCGCTCTTCGATATCCAGAGCGCCTTGCGGCGGCCTTGGCACCAGTTGTCGAGCAGGATCCCGGCCGACTGGCGGCCCTTGCTCGCCCCGGTCCCGTCGCCAAGAAAGAAGCCGCGGCGGAAGCGGACGGCGTCCGCGGCCTCGTCGGGCGCGGCCGAGACCATGTCACCGGTTTCATCGACAGTCCACGACCCCGCGAGATAGGCGCCATGGGCTTCGCCCGCGTAGATCACGGTCTCAAGCTGCGCGTCGGAGAGCAGACCGTCGCGCAGGACGGCGGAGGGGAGTTTCGGGCGGTAGGTCGGTTTCGGGGGCGCGACTGAGGCCATGGCTGCCGACTGCACCAGCTTGGTCGGGTGCGGGGCCGCGCCGGGGATGTCGATCGCCTGCAGGCGGAAGGTCTCGTAGATTGCGTCGGACAGACGCGTGGAGCCGAGGTCGGCCGCCGTCTCGCGCAAGGTGTAGGCCAGGTCCGCGGCATCCGGCGCGGCGACAATCGCATTGGTCCTGGCCGATGACGTTGCCCCCAAATGTCGAGCGGCAGGGCCGGACGTACGGGCTGGCTTTTGCCGGAAAGGGGAAGTGGGCTGGGGGCGAGGCACCGCGCCTGCTTCCAACTCGAGGCGCGGCGGGACTTCGGCGGTAATCCGGGAGAGGAGCTGCGCCACGTCGGATGACATGGGCTGGGCCAGATCGGCGGTAGTGCCGCCCGCCTCGCCACCGCGGCATTTATCGAAGACCGAAATCCGCGTCTCGAAGCTGGTGCCGTGCTTGGCAAAGGCGGCACCCGACACAGCGCCGGTGAAGACCAGATGCGCCGTCTCGGTGAGACGGCCGAAGGTCTCGGACCAGGCGGGGGTATCCGGCGCGAAACCGGCTCCGGTAATTGCAACCAGACGCCCGCCGGGGGCTAGCCGCGCAAGCGCCGAGCGCAGATGCCGGGCCGTCGCCTCGGTCGTCCGGCCATCGACATTGGCTACAGCCGAGAAGGGCGGGTTCATCAGTATGACGCTCGGGCGGACGCCCACGTCGAGATGATCGTCGATTTGTGCTGCGTCGAAGGCAGTGACGGGACGCCCCGGGAAAAGGTGACGCAGAAGGTAGGCGCGCGTGTCGGCCAGCTCGTTCAGCGCGAGACTGCCGCCAGCGATCTCGGCGAGGATCGCGAGAAGCCCGGTCCCGGCGGAAGGCTCGAGGACGAGGTCACGCGGGGTGATCTGCGCAGCCGCCAAGGCCGCGAGCCCCATGGGCAGCGGCGTCGAGAATTGCTGGAACCGCTCCATCTCCTCAGAGCGCCGAGTGTGCGTGGGCAAGAGGCCCGCCACCTTGGCGAGGATCGGCAGCAGCGCCTCGGGCGAGCCCGCCCGGGCGAGCAGCGCGCGGCCGAACTTCCGCAGGAAGAGGACCAGCGCCACCTCGCCCGCCTCATAGGCGAGCTTCCAGTCCCAGGCGCCATCGGCATCGGTGCCACCAAAGGCGCGCTCCATCTCGAGGCGCAGACGCAGCGCGTCGATCTGGAACCCCTGCGCCAGATCGGGCTGAAGTGCTTCGGCGACAGCGAGGATCGCGGGCGCGGGATCACGAGACGGGACAGGAACGGGAGGCGCAACGGGCGCGAGATAGGTCATCGGGAAACTCCGGAATGGGGGACAGGGACAGGCCCGGACGCCCTCTCTCGGGCACCCTCAGGCCTGATCTTTCCCGGCCCCTCTCTCCCTCTCGAACCGGTGCGTTCCGTTCGCTCAGGTTGATTTTGTTCCCGTTATGTTCTATATTGAGGATCAAGCCAGCAAGGGAGTTTCCCGATGGACAGCACCACGCATGCCCTGCCCGCGACGGCCAAGCAGATCGCCTATGCGCGGTCTCTCGCCCTGCGCAACCAGACCCTCCTGCCCTGGGAGGTTCAGCAGGACCGTCGGTCGCTCAGCGCCTGGATCGAGGCGCAGGCCCAGCTGAAGCCGGTATCTGACATGGACCGGCTGCCGACCTCAAAGCAGGTAGCCTTCGCGGAGAAGCTTGCACGGATCAAGCGCCGTGCCGTTCCGGAGGAATGCTTCCGCGACAAGGAGCTGATGTCGAAGTGGATCGACGGGAACAGGTGACGTGAAGCGAATCGCTGCCCCCGAGACAGAATCTGCCCAAAACCCGAAGGGTTCTGACCAAGGTATATGTCCAGCCTAAGCCCTTGATTTCATGCAGAGCCGAACTCCAGGCCAGAAATGACGGATTTTGGCGCTCTCCTTCCGCAACGGCCCAGTGCAAGCCCGCCTCTATCTGTACACGCACGCCTCACTCAGTGGGCGGGGACGCGGCTTGCCTCGGCCGCGGCGAGCGCGGCCGTGACGATACGTTCCATCAGCTTGATCGGCTGGTTCGGCATGTGGCAGATTGAGAAGGTCAGCGCTGGAACCGCGGCCGACCGGTCGGCAGGCAGACGGACAAGGCGCCCGGATTCAACCGCGCGCGCGCACATCGGAACTGGCAGAAGACCTATGCCGAACCCGTCCTCGACCAGATGTAGCGAGGTCGAAAGCGAGGCGCAGCCATGCAGCAGCGGCGCGCGTAACGATGTTCCGGAGAGCAGTTTCTCGAACTCCCGATAGGGAATCGTCTCTTTGGGAAAGGTCACGATCGGATGCGCCGTCAGATCCGCCAATCCGAGCGTTCCGCCGGGCAACACCAAGGCGGGACTGGCATAATAGGCAAGGTCGCATGAAAAGACTGTCGTCGACACCGCGCGGTCCGGCACCAGATCACGCATCATGATCGCAACGTCGATTTCATCCTCCAGCAGCTTGCGCGCGATCGAGGGAGAGGTGTCGACCAGCAGCTCCAGCCGCATGTCCAGAACGTCGCGCAGCCGACCCAGCATGTCCGTCAGCCAAGTATGCACGACAGTCTCGGAGACGCCGATCCGGATCGTGCCCATGAACCGCGCCTGACCGCCAAAGCGCGCCACGATCTCGTCCCGCAGCATGATCAGCCGCGCGGTTTCGTCGATCAGCGCGCGCCCTTCCGGCGTCGGCCGCGTGCCCCGGTGGCGACGGTCGAAGATGGTGATGCCCAGCCGCTCCTCGATATTGGACACGCGCATCGACACCGCAGATTGTGAGACGTTCAGCTCGCTCGCCGCCGCGCGGAACCCGCCGCAACGGGCCACCACCTGAAGCACTTCCGCATCACGGACATCGAACATCCTGCACCTCCTAAAGATCTAATTTGTAGATCGATATGATATAGATTCGATCTATTGACATGAACATGTGCCGATGCAAGTCTTTTTTGGCAAGACACGAGGGACGGTATGCACAGCGAAGGCTACTTGCTCGAAACCAGGAAGCTGTCGAAAAGCTTCGGCGGGGTCGCTGCGGTCAGGGATGTCGATCTTGCGGTTACCGAAGGACAGCTTCACGCCATCATCGGGCCGAACGGCGCTGGCAAGACAACGCTGTTTCACCTGCTGACGGGGGTCTACCCCGCCAGCGCCGGGCAGGTGCTGTTCCATGGTGAGGACATCACCCGGATGCCGTCCTATCGCCGCGTCGTCGCGGGGCTGTCGCGATCGTACCAGCGCACCAACATCTTTCCCAGCCTGACGGTCGAGCAGAACCTGCTGGTCGCCGCCGGGCGCGCCGTGGGCGGCGCATGGCACCTGACCTGGCGCGGGCCAGGGCCGAAAGCGCGCCGTATGGCGCAAGAGGTGATCGACCAACTCTCGCTCGCGCGCTATGCCGAGACCGAGGCCGACCTGCTGCCCTACGGGGCGCAGCGGCTGGTCGATATCGGCATCGCGCTGTGCTGCCGGCCGCGCCTGCTGCTGCTCGACGAACCCACCAGCGGGCTGTCCTCGGCCGAGCTGGCCGAGGCGGTGGCGGTGCTGGACCAGCTCAGGCAGCGCTATACGATCATTCTAATCGAACACAATATGGAGCTGGTCATCGGTGTTGCCGACACCGCCAGCGTGCTTAACTTCGGCGAAGTCATCGCGCGCGGCACGCCCGAGGAAATCAGCCGCATTCCCGCCGTGCAGGAAGCCTATTTCGGCAAGCGGCGCGGGGCGGCGGCATGAGCGGCCTGACCGTCAAGGCCATCGACGCAAGCTACGGCAAAAGCCGAATTCTGCATGGCGTGTCGCTTGAGATTCCGCGCAGCTCCGTCGTCACACTGCTGGGCCGCAACGGCGCGGGGAAAACGACGACGATCCGCACCATTTGCGGGCTGCTCACCCCCAGCACCGGTCGCATATTGCTGGACGGCGCGCAGATCTCGGGCCTGCGGGCCGATCAGATCGCGCGGCGCGGCATCGCCTGCGTGACCGAGGGGCGCGACATCTTCAGCCATCTGACGGTGCGCGAGAACCTGAAGATCGCCGCCCGCCGTGACCGGGCACGGGCAGTCGACCGGGTGGTCGCCGATTTTCCGCTGATCGAGCGGCTGCTCGACCGCATGGGTGGCGCACTTTCGGGGGGCGAGCAGCAATTGGTGGCCATCGGCCGCGCCCTGCTGCTGGAACCAGCGGTGTTGCTGCTCGACGAGCCCTCGCAGGGTCTGGCGCCGGTGATGGTCGACCGCGTGGTCGAGGTGCTGACCGCGCTGAAAGGTAAGGATCTGGGCGTCCTGATCGTCGAACAGAAGATAGATGTCGCGCTGGAACTGGCCGAGGAGGTCTTCGTGCTGGACAGCGGGCGCGTCGTCCACCGCAGCCCCGCGCGCGACTTCGCGAACAATGCCGAAGTGATCCAGCGGCATCTGGGGGTCGGCCACTGACGCAATCCGTCACTGCGCAACTTGGATCCAGATAAAGTCAGGAGAGGTAAGATGAACGGAAATATCAGCAGACGCAGCATGTTGAAGGCCAGTGCCGCGCTGGCCGGGCTGGCCATCGGCCAGAACGTCGGCCTTGCCTGGGCTGCCGATGGCGAGGCGGCGGTCCTGGGGATCGTGCCCTTGACCGGCCCCTATGCCGCCGATGGCGAGCGCATCAAGCGCGGTCAGGAAATGGCGGTCGCGGATTTCGCCGCGGCGAATCCCGGGTTGAAGATCAACTATGTCTCGCGCGACAGCGCCGGCGACTCCGGAATCGCCACGCGGCGGGTGCAGGAGGCGATCGACAGCGACAATGTGATCGCCATCGCCGGCCCTTGGGCCGACGACGTGGCCGCCGCGGTGAATGATGTAGCCAAACGCAACAAGCGCGTCCATTTTTGGAGCGGCGGCCCGATCCCCTGCCACCGCTACTATTTCCAGTGGGCGCCACCTTATTATTCCGGCGTCGACGCGACAATGCGCTATGTCGCCGAAAAGAAGCCCGAGGGCAAACGCTGGTACATGCTTTCGGCCGATTACTCCTTCGGCTGGACGCTGGAAGAATACGAAAAGAAGATCGGTGCCGATCTTGGCATCGAATTCGTGGGCTCCAGCCGCCATGTTCTCGGCGAGCGCGAGTTCAGCCCCTATATGACCGAAATTGCTGCCGCCGCGCCCGATGTGCTGATCCTGAACAACTTCGGGCTCGACACCGCGCAGGCTCTGCGCACCGCGGCCTCGTTCGGACTTGGCGAAAAGACCCAGATCATGGTGCCCTGGGGCAGTGGGATCGAGGATTACCTACGGCTCGACCCGTCGATCACCGCCGGCGTGGTGATCGGCACCGCCTTCTACTACACGATCGACAACGAAATCGCGAAAAGCTTTGCCAGCCGCTATATCGAGCAGTTCGATGAACCCCCCGGTTATCCCGCAGGCAGCGGTTATGCCGCGATGGCACTGCTGCTCGAAGGGCTGAAGGCGGCCTCGGCCCTGACGCCGGAAGGTCTTGCGACAGCGCTCGAGGGCTGGCAGGGCGAAACCGTCGTCGGCGCGACTCGTATCGACGCGGTGACCCACCAGACCTTCCACGACTTCTTCGTGACCGAGGGCAAGAAGCCCGAGGATGTGAAGGACAAGTTCGACCTCGCCACCATTGTCAAGACGGTGAACGGCGAGGTTCCCGCAGAAATCCTGAACTGCGCCGACATCGGCTCGTTCTGAACTGGAACCGTGCCGCCGCGCCCGGTGGCGCGGCGGCTCCCCGAACCGGAGGCCGGCGTGGACATACTGATCGTCATGAAGATCCTGAACGGGCTGACCACCGGCGCACTTTATGCGCTGACGGCCTTCGGCCTGACCTTCATCCTGGGTATGCTCAACATTCCCAATTTCGCGCATGGTGCGCTTTACGCGCTGGCGGGCTACATCGCCTTCAGCCTGGCGCAGGTCAGCGGCTCCTATTGGATCGCCCTTCTGGCGGCGCCGCTGTGCATGGCTATGGTCGGGGCCGTAGTCGAACGGGGGCTGTTGCGCCCGCTCTACGGCCCGACAAGCGAAGACGAGAACTTCATGCTGCTGGCGCTTTTCGCGCTGGCGATCATCCTGCCCGAAATCATCATCATGATCTGGGGTGCGTCGGGGCAAAGCATGATGCCGCCGGCCGGGCTGGCCGGGGCGACAGGTTTCTTCGGCTTTCCCTATCCTTCGTTTCGGCTGTTCATCCTTGCGGCGACCGCGCTGACCATTCTCCTGTCCTGGCTGCTGATCGAAAAGACCCGCCTCGGCGCGCTGATCCGCGCCGCCATCGAGAACCGCGAGGCGGTGATGATGCTGGGTGTCGACGTGCGGCTGCTCTATGCTGGCAGCTTTGCCTTCGGTGCGGCGCTGACGGCACTCGCGGGGGCGCTCAGCCTGCCGTTGCGCGGCATCCACCCCTTCATCGGTTCGGAAATCCTTGCGATGTCCTTCGTGATCGTGGTGATCGGCGGGCTTGGCAATCTTTACGGGGCGATCTTCGCCGGGCTGCTGATCGGCGTGTTGCAGGAGATGTCGACCTTCATCAGCCCGCTTGCCCCCTGGCCGGTCGTCTATGTCGCGATGATCGCCGTCCTTCTGTTCCGGCCGACCGGCCTCTTCGGGAGGCGCTGAGATGGCCCGGCCTTCCTCCGCCACGAAAGGCGTCGGCGCGCGCGGCGCCTCTGGCGCCGGCATTTCGCCCATACTCGCCTATTCGGTGCTGATCGTGCTGCTGCTCGGCCTGCCGATGGTGCTCAGCTGGTCGATGGCGACGGTCATCTGCATCATGGCCATCGCCGCCTCGGCCTTCGGGCTGATGCTGGGTCAGGCCGGCATGATGTCCTTCGGACAATCCGCGTTCTTTGCTATCGGCGCCTATGCCGCCGGCTATGCTATCAAGGCCTGGGGCCTAACGCTGATCCCGACCCTGGTGTTCGGCAGCCTTCTGGGCGGGCTGGCGGCGGTCTTTGTCGGGCTGCTGACCGTGCGGCTGCGCGATGTCTATTTCATCCTGATGACGCTAGCCTTCGCGCAGCTGGTCTATTTTGCCGCGCTGACCTGGCGTGATGTCACCGGAGGGCCCTCGGGCCTCTCCGGCTTCGAGCGGCCCGAGCTTGCCATTGGCGTCACGGCACTGCCGATCACCTCTCCGGTCGCGCTCTATGCGATTGTCGCGGCGCTCCTTCTGGCGGTCTTCAGCTTTCGCATGGTGCTAATGCGCGCGCCTTTCGGGCTGTCGCTGATGGCGATGAAGGACAACCCCGACCGGCTGCGCGCCATCGGCCATGCGGTCTGGGCCTACCGGCTGTGGTCCTTTGCGGTGGGCGGCATGATGACCGGCCTCGCCGGCGCGCTTTACGCGGTGCAATGGCAACTGGTGCCGACCAGCCTTGCCGGCATCGACCAGTCGGCGGCCATCGCATTCATGTCGATTCTGGGCGGCGTCGGCCATCCTCTCGGCCCGATCCTCGGCGCCGGAATTTACATATGGCTCAGCGATATCGTATCGAACTACTGGGCGCGCTGGCCGATCCTGTTCGGCCTAGTGATCATCGCCGTCGCGCTGTTCCTGCGGGGGGGGGTGGTGCAGATCGTCTCGCGGGCACTTCGCCGCGGCCACGGCGCATGACCGGCGGGGCCCCCGCAGAAGACCTAGCCGCTGCGCTGAGGCGCACGCTGGGATATTCTGCCAGTGCCGCAGAACTGGCAGAGGTCGCGGCGCTACTAGAGGCGACTGCCGATCTACCCGCGCACTGCCCCTTCACCGCGCCGGCGTGTGACTATGATCCGCGTCGCTCAGGCGGCTGCGAAGAATGACCGGCGCGCCGCAGCCCGATATCGCAGCCGCCTCAGCCGGGATCGAGGCGGGGCGCCTCAGTCCCGTCGCGCTGACCGAACAAGCCCTTTCGTCGGCGGAAATGGCCGCGCATCTGAACGTCTTCATCACGCTGATGCCGGACACCGCCCGAAGCGAGGCTGCGGCGGCCGAAAGCCGCGCCCGCGCCGGCCGGCGCCTCGGGCCGCTCGATGGCATCCCCATCGCGCTCAAGGACGTGTTGGCGACGGCCGGTGTGCGGACGACAGCTGGCAGCCGCGTTCTGGCCGGGTTCGTGCCGGACCTCGATTGCCCTGTGGTCGCGACCCTGCGGCAGGCCGGAGCCGTCATCTTGGGCAAGACGAACATGCACGAATTCGCCTATGGCGTGACCAGCGACAATCCCTATTACGGCGCGGTCGCCAACCCACCCTTTCCGCGCCATATCGTCGGCGGCTCCAGCGGCGGTTCAGCAGCGGCAGTGGCGGCCGGGATCGTGCTTGGCGCGATCGGCACCGATACCGGCGGCTCGATCCGCATACCGGCGGCAGCCACCGGGCTGTGGGGTCTGAAGCCGACCCACCGTCTGATGCCGGGCGAGGGCGTCCTGCCGCAGGCTTGGAGCCTAGATCACGTCGGACCCATGGCGCGATCCGCCTCCGATCTGCGCCTCATGCTGTCGCCTTGGCAGGCCGCCCTGCCCGAGGCCAAGCGAACCCGCGCCATCGCCATACCCGCCGACCTGCTGGAAAGCGGCGCTCCCACGCATCGGCGCATGTTCGAGTCGCTGCTGTCAAAGGTTCCATCGGAGATTTCGCTGCACTCTATCCGCTTGCCAGATATGGGTGCGGCCTATGCCTGCTGGCTCACGATCCTTCTGGCGGAATCAGCCGCCTATCATGCGACGACGATGCGCCGAACGCCGGACCTGATCGGCGCCGATCTGCGCCCATTTCTTCTGGCCGGCAGCCTGATTTCGGCCGAACGCTATCTACACGCACAGCGGCTGCGCCGCGACTGGACCCGGCGGCTGGACGAAGCGTTGGGAGATGCGGACGCCCTGTTGCACCCGACCCTGCCCGCGCCTGTGCCCGCGCGTGGTGCCGACAGCGTCCAGATCGACGGCCATCGGGTCTCGTTGCGCGAGGCGCTGGTACGCTATCAGTGGCCGGCCAACCTGTCGGGTTGGCCGGCGCTTGCCTTTCCGCTCGGAGCGGCGGGCGCAGACGACCCGCCCTTCAGCGCCATGTTGACGGCACGGCCGACACGCGAGCTTTCGCTGCTCGATCTGGCCGAGCGACTGGCGAAAGCCGCCGGCAAGGTCAGTCGAACGACCGAAGGCTGACGCCTGCCTCGGTCAGGTGCCGCCGCAGCGCGCGCGCCATGGCCACCGCCTCTGGCCTGTCGCCATGCACGCACACCGTGTCGATCCGACACGGGATGCGCCCGCCGGCAGCGGTCAGGATCGCGCCGGCGCGCAGCATCGCCTCCACCCGTGCGCTAGCCTCGGCTGGATCATGCAGAACCGCGCCGGGCTGGTCACGGCCCAGAAGCGTTGCGTCCTCGGCATAGGCTCTGTCGGCAAAAATCTCGCAGGCAACACGCGCGCCCAGATCCCGCGCGACCGCCTCCATCGGCGTTGCCGCCAGAACCACAAAGATGATCTCGGGATCCACCGCCAAGGCCGCCTCGAAACAGGCGCGGGCAACGGCCGGCTCCTCGCTGGCGATGTTCGAGAGCGCGCCGTGCAGTTTCAGGTGCCGTACACGGGCGCCGGCGCGCAGGGCGATGCCCTGCGCCGCGCCCAGCTGATAGGCGGTCAGGTTACCCAGTTCCTCGGCCGAAAGCTTGATCCGCCGCCGCCCGAAGCCCTGCAAATCGACAAAGCCTGGATGCGCGCCGATGCCGACCCCCTTCGCGGCGGCGCGCGCCATGGTCGCAGCCATCACATCGGCATCGCCCGCATGAAAACCGCAGGCGACATTGGCCGATGTGACCACCTCGAGCAGTTCGACATCCGCGCCTATCCGCCAGGGCCCGAAGCTTTCTCCCATATCGGCATTCAGATCAACTCGCATCAGCCCCCGTCCAACTCATCGCCCCGCGTCACGCCGCCGATCAGCGTATAGGCCAGAAGATCCGGCATGGTCTTCGGATCGCGGATCAGATCGTGGCAGCGCCGACGCGCATCGGCGAGCCTGTCGGCATCGTTTCGGTAAAGCGCGTCCGAGGCACCCTCATCGAGAAAGCGGAACCGCAACGCCGCACCGGGCGGGGCCTGAGCCGCCCGTGGCAAATCGTCGGCGATGACGGTCCCGATCCGCGGATAGCCGCCCATCGTCTGACATTCGGCCAGCAATACATAGGGCACCCCGTCGCCGGTCATCTGAATATCGCCCGGCCCGATCACGTCAGAGGCCAGACCCGCCGCATGCGGTGTCGTGAACCGCGCATCGGCGTCCAGCCGAACGCCCTGCCGGTTGCCGCGATGCGCCCGTCGGAACGGGGTTTCAGCAAAGGCCGAGCGGCTGGCCGGGTCGAACAGCGCGGTCTGCGGCCCCACGCATAGCCGCAAGGTGCCGCCGGCAAAGCGGTCCTCGACCGCGATGGCGCGCGCTGGCAGATCCGGCGACGGGTCCGCGCCCAAGGGCAGCCTGTCGCCTGCGGTCAGGGCCGCTCCGATCCCGATGGTCAGATGCGCAGAACGGCTGTCCAGCCAGGGCTGGCTCTCAATGCTGCCCGCCGGGGTCAGATAGCCATAGACTCCCGCGTCGGCGCCCCCGATCACCAGCCGCCGACCCGGCACCAGTAGATGAGTGCGGTGCCAGCCCGCCGGTGCACCGTCGAGCGTCGCGCGCATCGGCGCGCCGGTCAGCGCCACTCGCGTCGGCGCACTGACCGCAAAGACACCTCCGGCGCCGGCCATCTCGACCGCGGCCTGTGGCGCGGCAAGACCCAGTAGCGCCGCCGCTTCGATCAGCGCCAGCCGGTCCATCGCCCCGCCGCGCGGCAGGCCCTGCGACAGATGGCCGGGCCGCCCCATATCCTGAACGGTCATCAAACCGTCGGCACGCTCGATCATAAGGCTCATCGCAACATCTCAAGTCGGGCGCCGCCCAGCCCGTCGAGCGCGCTGTCAAGCCGCGCGATCTCGTCCTCTGGCGCTGCGACGTAGCGGATAGCGTCCCCTGCCCGCAGCGGCATCGGCTCGGCACGTTCGGGCAGAAAGCTGCGGAAGGCCGCGCGGGCGACCTGGCGCCAGCCGGTCGGCGAGGCGGCACCGAACATCACGATCTGGCGCAGGGCGACGACTACCGACCCGGCCGGAACCGACGGCGTCAGCGCGGTCATGCGTGGTATATCCCAAGCTGGCGTCATGAGGCCGATATAGGCTTGGCCCGGCGCGAAGCCGATGGCCAGAACGCGCAGATCTGTCGCAGCGATCTGGGCGGCGGCGGCCGCTTCGGTCAGGCCGGTCATCGCCGCCACCTCGGCAAGCTGCGGCCCGGCCGCCCCGCCGAAAGCCACCGGGATCGTCCAGCGCCGCCGCGGCCGGGGAAGCACCACCGGCGCTGCCACGATCGCGCTGGCCCGCCGCTCGAGCGCATCCACCAGCACGGAGCGCGCGGTCAAACGGGGGTCGAACCCGACACGCACCGAGACGAGGGCAGGCACAATCTCGCCAGCCCCTTCGGGCGGCCGCGCGGTCAGGTCAGCAGCAAAGGCCTGCGCCGCCGAAATCGCGGCGGCCTGCGGTTTGAGCGAAAACCGCACCACCACCGCATCCGGTCCGGCGGGCAGAACCTCGGGCCGCAGCGCGGGTTCCTCCGGTGTCGTGTCTGGCTCTGTCGATCCACCGCACACCACCGCTCAGGCCAGCCCGCAGACGCCGGCAAGCACCCGCTCGGCCTGCCCTGCCGGAAGGTCGGTAACCAGCATGTGACCCGGCGCATGGGTAATGGCCAATGCCGGCCGCGCGGCGACAATCGCCGCCTGCGGGGTTACGCCGCAAGCCCAGAACACCGGAATATCGCCGTGCCGGAAAACAGGCGCATCACCATAATCGGGACGGTCCAGATCGGCTATACCGATCATCGCCGGGTCGCCCAGATGCACCGGCGCGCCATGTGCCAAGGGGAACCGCGCACAGAGGATCGATGCCTCGATGGCTGCCGCCGCCGGCATTGGACGCAGGCTGACCACGATCGGTCCAGAGAAACATCCCGCCGGCCGCGTCGGCAGCGCGGTTCGATACATCGGCACGTTCCGGCCGGCATCGAGATGGCGCAGCGGAATGCCCCCCTCGCGCAGCGCATCCTCGAAGCTGAACGAACAGCCGATGGCGAAGGCAACAAGATCGTTCCGCCAGAATGCGCCTATCTCGGTCACTTCCTCGGCCATCTCGCCGTCGCGCCAGATGTGATAGCGCGGCAGATCGCGGCGTAGGTCGATCCCCTCGCCCAGTGTCGGCAGGCGCGGATCGCCAGGCTCGCTGACCGCCAGAAGCGGGCAAGGCCGCGGGTTCGCCTGACAAAAGCGCAGAAAATCGCCGGCCAGAACCTCGGGCAGAATGACCAGATTGGCCTGCAACGCGCCGCCGCCAAAGCCCGCCGTTGGGCCATCGAACCGGCCGGCGCGGATCTCGGCCCTGAGTACAGGCGGCCGCGACAGGTCGGGTTGGGCAATATAGGTGGCCATCCAGGCACTCCGCAGCAGTATTGGTCCCGACCGACTTTCACCCGCGCATACGATAAAATCAATAGTTCAATATTTGTGCATAACGATCAGAAAATAAGATCGCATATAACGTTGAGCTTCTTAGCGCAGGCCGAAAGCGCACGGTTGCGGCGCCAGACTTGCCGACCTGCGCCTGCAATGCAGCGATACCGATCTCCGCGAAAACAAAAGCCTGCTGCGTCTCTTCGTCTTCCGACATCGCGCCGAGCTTTTCCGAGCGGCGGCCGAGCGGGTGGGCCGGTGGTCTTGCGCATCACCCAGGGCGACGGCTTCGCCCGCACGGCAGGCTTTGCCGTATCGCTGATGGGGGCCGGGAACAGCAACGTGGGCATGGTACCTTACGACCAGCCCCGGGGCTATCGATAGGCGCGCCCGGAAGGGCCGCAAAATCGACAGCCTGCCCGCCGCGATCATGGATGAGGTTCTGGCCAAGCTGGCCACCATTCTGGAATAGCCGGGCTTCGAATGATCCGGTGGGCATTGCGGGGCAACTGCTATGCTTTCATTGCCCTTTAACACTCTCGCCCCCCCTTTACAGCTCCCGTCCGAGATCCCTGTCGCGTTCGCGCTGCCGCCTGCGTTCCTCGTCGATTTCCTGCTCGCGTTCCTTCTGGCGGGCCTTTTCCCGCTCCTGGTTTTCCGCCCTTGCTTTGCCCAACACATCGGCGAGCCTGCCGCGTATGTCCTGAGCGCCCTGCCCCGGCGTGTGATCATGCCCCTCACCCAAGTCGCGCCCGGCAATCCGTGCCAGGCGCTGCTTGATTTCGTCGGGTTCCAGTTCCTTGGCCTGCCGCCCAGCGGCGGCGCGCAGCGCAGCCAGTCCGGCGCTGACATGGCGCCCCTCTTCCCGGGCCTCGGCCCAGGCATCGCGCGCCAATTCCAGCCGCTCGCGCATTTCCGCAAACATCACCTTGGCCTGGCGCACGGCATGCACCCGCGCCCCCCTTTGCGTCAGCGGTTCATACTCCCGGCCCTCCGCCTGGGCGACCAGCTGCGCGCGGTGCTCGATGGCATTGGCGGCGGGACCAAGCTTCAGCTCGGGCTCGCGATCCAGCTCCTCTGCCTTCAGCACGTCGCCAAGAGACAGCGCCTCCTCGCGCTGCACCTCCAATGACCGATGATCGACGCGCTCGACCTGCCCTGCCAGCTCAAGGGCGTGGTTTTACAACTCGGCCCACTAGCCGCGCATGGCCTCGATCTCCGGCCCGCCGGTGCTGGCGGCATCGAGAATGCGCGTCTTGTCGGTCAGCCCCTCGGCAGACAGAACGCGGGTGGTGGTCAGGATATGGGCATGATGATTGCGCTGATCACCCTCGCGGTGCGGCGCATGGACTGCCACATCTGCCGCCACACCGTAGCGCTCGACGAGCTGCGCGGCGAAGGCCCGCGCGATGTCGATCCGCGCGGCGTCGGACAGCTCGGACGGCAAGGCCAGCTCCCATTCGCGGGCGGTCACCGAATTTGAGCGGGTCTCGCGCGCCTCGGCGGCGTTCCAGAGCGCGGCCCGGTCCTGCGCCCAGGACGGCGCATCATCTGGGGCGAGA
>Ga0209794_1000537_pt1 | contig 52256 bp, 45 predicted proteins | sample EBPBio232013_DNA_FD_185869 | JGI IMG/M metagenome (GOLD analysis project Ga0209794, IMG submission 185869) | Wastewater treatment Type I Accumulibacter community from EBPR Bioreactor in Madison, WI, USA - Reactor 1_5/23/2013_ DNA (SPAdes)... | ecosystem: Engineered > Bioreactor > EBPR >...
GGCGCGGAACATGTCCAGCACCATGCCCTTGCCGCGCGGGTCGGTGATGATGTCGCGCACCTCGTCGCGCACCAGCGTGATGAAGACGATGGGCCGCTGGCCTTCGCGCGCCGCCACTTCGTCGATCTCGGCGGCCACCTGGGCGGCCTTTTCCACGCTGTCGATGAAGGGCCGGCGCACGTGCCGCGGCCGCGTGGCGAACTGCGCCAGGATCGAGTTGCCGAAGGTCTCGGCGGTGATGCCGGTGCCGTCCGAGACAAAGAACACGGTTCGTTCTGCCATTCAATGACTCCCTGGTCGGGTCATCATAAGGAAGAACTCCCTAGAATCGCCCCCAACATTCCGCCTTCAGACCTTTTCAGGCCGCGCATGAACCCCCCGGGTCGATCACTCGAACGCACAAGCACCTGGCTGCAGCGTTCGTGCGCGCATGCGGAAGCACCGGTTTTCTCACCTCTCGGAGCTTTCCCATGTCTTCAGCCCCTTTGGCGACCGCCCTGGTCGTTCCGTTCGAACAACTGAGAATGACCGATGTCGAGGCGGTCGGCGGCAAGAACGCCAGCCTCGGCGAACTGATCAGCCAGTTGGCCGCCACCGGCGTGCGCGTGCCGGGCGGCTTTGCCACCACGGCGCATGCCTTCCGGCAGTTCCTGCAGCACGACGGGCTGGAGCGGCGCATCGCCGAGCGCCTGGCCACGCTGAACACCGACGACGTGCGCGCGCTGGCCGAGGCCGGCGCGCAGATCCGCGGCTGGGTGCTGGACACGCCGTTCCCGGCCGACCTGGAGGCTGGCATCCGCCTGCAGTTCGGCCTGCTCGACCGCGACAGCCCGGGCGGCAGCTACGCCGTGCGCTCGTCGGCCACCGCCGAGGACCTGCCCGACGCCTCGTTCGCCGGCCAGCAGGAGACCTTCCTCAACGTCAGCGGCATCGACGACGTGCTCCACCGCATCAAGGAGGTGTTCGCGTCGCTCTACAACGACCGCGCGATCAGCTACCGCGTGCACAAGGGCTTCGCGCACGGCGACGTGGCGCTGTCGGCCGGCGTGCAGCGCATGGTGCGCTCGGACCTCGGCGCCGCCGGCGTGATGTTCACCATCGACACCGAGTCGGGCTTCAAGGACGTGGTCTTCATCACCAGCAGCTACGGCCTGGGCGAGACCGTGGTGCAGGGCGCCGTCAACCCCGACGAGTTCTACGTCCACAAGCCCACGCTGCAGGCCGGGCGCTTCGCCGTCATCCGCCGCAGCCTGGGCAGCAAGCTGCAGCGCATGGAGTTCGCGCCGCCCGACGGCAAGGCCGCCGGCGGCCGCCTGGTGCGCACCGTGGACACGCCGCCCGAGCAGCGCAACCGCTATTCGCTGGCCGACGCCGATGTCATGGAGCTGGCGCGTTATGCGGTGATCATCGAGCAGCACTACGGCCGCCCGATGGACATCGAATGGGGCAAGGACGGCGTCGACGGCCGCCTGTACATCCTGCAGGCGCGGCCCGAGACGGTGAAGAGCCAGGCCGAGGGCCGCATCGAGCAGCGCTACAAGCTCAAGGGCGACCAGGCCAAGGTGGGCACCGTGCTGGCCGAGGGCCGCGCCATCGGCCAGAAGATCGGCACCGGCCCGGCGCGGCTGGTCAGCAACCTGGCGGAGATGGACCGCGTGCAGCCCGGCGACGTGCTGGTGACCGACATGACCGATCCCAACTGGGAGCCGGTGATGAAGCGGGCCAGCGCCATCGTCACCAACCGCGGCGGCCGCACCTGCCACGCGGCCATCATCGCGCGCGAGCTGGGCATCCCGGCGGTGGTGGGCTGCGGCGACGCCACCGAGCGCATCGCCGAAGGCGCGCTGATCACGGTGGCCTGCTCCGAAGGCGACACCGGCTACGTCTTCGACGGCCTGCTGGAGACCGAGGTCACCGAGGTGCAGCGCGGCGAGATGCCGTACTGCCCGATCAAGCTGATGATGAACGTGGGCAACCCGCAGCTCGCCTTCGACTTCGCGCAGATGCCCAACAGCGGCGTCGGCCTGGCGCGGCTGGAGTTCATCATCAACAACAACATCGGGGTGCACCCGAAGGCCATCCTCGACTACCCCAACATCGACCCCGAGCTGAAGAAGGCCGTGGAATCGGTGGCCCGCGGCCACGCCAGCCCGCGCGCCTTCTATGTCGACAAGCTGGCCGAGGGCGTGGCGACCATCGCCGCGGCCTTCTGGCCCAAGCCGGTGATCGTGCGGCTGTCGGACTTCAAGAGCAACGAGTACCGCAAGCTGATCGGCGGCGCCCGCTACGAGCCCGACGAAGAGAACCCGATGCTCGGCTTCCGCGGCGCCAGCCGCTACATCAGCGGCGAGTTCAGCGATGCCTTCGCGATGGAGTGCGAGGCCTTGAAGCGCGTGCGCAACGACATGGGGCTGGCCAACGTCGAGATCATGGTGCCCTTCGTGCGCACCGTGCGCCAGGCCGAGCGCGTGGTGCAGATGCTGGCCGAGCGCGGGCTGCAGCGCGGCACCAATGGCCTCAAGCTGATCATGATGTGCGAGGTGCCGAGCAACGCGATCCTGGCGGAAGCGTTCCTGCAGCACTTCGACGGCATGTCGATCGGCTCCAACGACCTGACGCAGCTGACGCTGGGCCTGGACCGCGACAGCGGGCTGGAGCAGCTGGCGCACGACTTCGACGAGCGCGACGCCGCCGTCAAGGCGCTGATCAGCCGCGCCATCACCGCCTGCCGCGCCACCGGCAAGTACGTGGGCATCTGCGGCCAGGGCCCGAGCGACCACCCCGACTTCGCCGACTGGCTGGCCGCCGAGGGCATCGTCTCGATCTCGCTCAACCCCGACACGGTGGCCGACACCTGGCAGCGCCTGGCCAAGGCGCGCTGAGCGGGCGGGCGCCAGGCGGTATACTCATCAGCTTTTCTTGCCGCACCCGGCCCCAGGGTTTCCTGGACGACGCTGCCGGGGCGGCTTCCTGCAACGGGAAACCAAAGGAGTGTGCATGCGTCATTACGAGATCGTTCTGCTGATCCATCCGGATCAAAGCGAACAGGTTCCGGCCATGCTGGAGCGCTACAAGACCCTGGTCACCAACGCCGGCGGCAAGGTGCACCGCGTGGAAGACTGGGGCCGCCGCCAGCTCGCCTACATGATCCAGAAGCTGGCCAAGGCGCATTACCTGTGCCTGAACATCGAGTGCAGCCAGGAAACGCTGAACGAGCTGGAGACGGGTTTCCGCTTCAACGACGCCGTGCTGCGCCACCTGACGGTGAACACCGGCAAGGCCGTCACCACCCCGTCGGTGATGATGAAGGCCGTCGAGCGCGAAGAGGCCCGCAAGGAACGCCAGGAGGCCGCCACCTGAAGCGCGGCGCCGCCGGCCCATGAACCGGTTGCTGCTGAGCGCGCAACTGAGCGAAAGGGCGGCACTGCGCTACACGCCGGCCGGCTTGCCGGCTCTGGACCTGGTGCTCAAGCACGAGTCCGAGCTCAGCGAGAACGGCCAGCCCCGCAAGGTCTCGATGGAGATGCGCGCGGTGGCCATCGGCGAGGTGACGCAGGGCCTGGCGGCGATGGCGCTGGGGACGGCGGCGGTGTTTGCCGGCTTCGTCACCAGCGCGCGCAACGGACGCGGACTGCTGTTCCACATCACCCAATTCGATTTCGTCACGCATTCTTCGGAGATTCATCATGCCCCCACCCCGCGGTAAAGGTCGTGGTTCCAAGGACAAGCGCCCCAAGCGCAACACCCAGTCGCTGCTGTTCCGCCGCAAGCGCTTCTGCCGCTTCACGGTCGCCAACGTCGAGCACATCGACTACAAGGAGATCGACGTGCTGCGCGACTTCGTCGGCGAGAACGGCAAGATCACGCCGGCCCGCCTGACCGGCACGCGCGCGTTCTACCAGCGCCAGCTGACCACCGCCATCAAGCGCGCGCGCTTCCTGGCGCTGCTGCCGTATTCCGATCAACACAAGGTCTGAACGGAGCCGCCCCATGCAAGTGATTCTTCTGGAAAAGGTCGGCAAGCTCGGCAACCTGGGCGACGTCGTCAAGGTCAAGGAAGGCTACGCCCGGAACTTCCTGATTCCCGGCAAGCTGGCGCGCCGCGCCACCGAAACCGCGATCAAGGAGTTCGAGACCCGCCGCGCCGACCTGGAAAAGGCCGCCGCCGCCAAGCTGGCCGCCGCGCAGGCGCTGGGCGAGCAGCTCAGCGGCAAGACCGTGCGCATCGCGCAGAAGGCCGGCGTCGACGGCCGGCTGTTCGGCTCGGTCACCAACGCCGACGTGGCCGACGCGCTGGGCAAGCTGGGCCTGACGGTGCAGAAGTCGCAGGTGCGCATGCCCAACGGCCCGCTGAAGACGGTTGGCGAGCACCCGGTGCAGGTGGCCGCGCACACCGACGTGCTGGTCGAAGTGACCGTGCACGTGGTGCCGCAGGCCGACTGAAGCCCGCGCCTCCGCGCTGCGAAACAGGCCGGCTGATGCCGGCCTTTTTTTCGGCTGCATTGCACCGGCTGTGCCCCGAATCTCCCCAGCCTTGTCCACAGGCCCGGGGCGCCGGCTGCGGCATCATCGCAGGCGCCATGACGACTCTTTTCGACCCCCGCGATTCGATCAACCCGCGCGACGATGAAGTGGCCCGCCTGCGCGTGCCGCCGCATTCGGTGGAGGCCGAGCAAAGCGTGCTGGGCGGGCTGCTGCTCGACAACCTGGCCTGGGACCGCGCCTCCGACCTGCTGTCGGACAGCGACTTCTACCGCCACGAGCACAAGCTGATCTACGCCGCCGTCGGCGCGCTGGTCAACGCCGCCAAGCCGGCCGACGTGATCACGGTGTTCGAGCAGTTGCAGGCGCTCGGCAAGGCCGAAGACTGCGGCGGCCTGGCCTACCTCAACGCGCTGGCGCAAAGCGTGCCGAGTGCCGCCAACATGCGGCGTTATGCGGAGATCGTTCGCGAGCGCGCCATCCTGCGCAAGCTGATCGCCGCCAGCGACGAGATCGCCACCACCGCCTTCAACCCGCAGGGCCGCGCGGTGACGCAGATCCTCGACGAGGCCGAGGGTAAGATCTTCAAGATCGGCGAGGAAGGTTCGCGCCAGCGCCAGGGCTTCCAGAGCATGGACAAGCTGGTGGTGGCGCTGCTCGACCGCGTCAACGAGCTGGCCGAGAACGGCGCCGAGGAGGTGACCGGCGTGCGCACCGGCTTCTACGACCTCGACCGCATGACCGCCGGGCTGCAGAAGGGCGACCTCATCGTGCTGGCGGCGCGCCCGAGCATGGGCAAGACCGCCTTCGCGCTGAACATCGCCGAGCACGCGGCGGTGTCCGAAGGCCTGCCGGTGCTGGTGTTCTCGATGGAAATGGGCGCCTCGCAGCTGGCGCTGCGGATGGTGGGGTCGCTCGGCCGCATCGACCAGTCGGGGCTGCGCACCGGCAACCTGAAGGACGGCGACTGGGAGCGCCTGGCCGACGCGGTCGACCGGCTGAAGACGGCCCAGGTCTTCATCGACGAGACGCCGGCGCTCAACTCGGCCGAGCTGCGCGCGCGCGCGCGGCGCATGGCGCGCCAGTTCGGCGGCACGCTGGGGCTGATCGTCGTCGACTACCTGCAGCTGATGAGCGGCTCCAGCAGCGGCAGCGACGAGAACCGCGCCACCGAGATCGGCGAGATCAGCCGCGGCCTGAAGGCGCTGGCCAAGGAGCTGCAGTGCCCGGTGATCGCGCTGTCGCAGCTCAACCGCTCGGTCGAGACGCGCAACGACAAGCGGCCGATGATGAGCGACCTGCGCGAGTCGGGCGCCATCGAGCAGGACGCCGACGTCATCATGTTCATCTACCGCGACGAGTACTACAACAAGGACAGCAAGGAGCCCGGCATCGCCGAGATCGTGATCGGCAAGCAGCGCAACGGGCCGGTGGGCACGGTCAAGCTGACCTTCCTGAAGCCGCTGACCAAGTTCGACAACCTGGCGCCCGGCAGCCTCGGCAGCGAGTACTGATCAAGCGCCTGATCAACCGCTTGACGCTGCGCAAAGACTGGATGAATATCCAGTATGCGCAACCCGACGCCTGCCCCTGAAACCGGCTCCTCCGCCGCCTCCGCCACGCTGGTCTATGCGCCGCGTGCACCCCACAAGGGCCGCGGCACCATGTGGGCGCTGGAACACCGCTTCAGCGCCGACCAGCGCGAGGCCTTCGACGATGGCTGGGGCACGCTGGAGCAGGCCGCGCACGAGGAAGTGCTGGCGCCGCAGACGCAGATCATCGAGGAGCGCGTCAAGTCCATCCTGGCCGGCAACGACTCGCCCGACATCGGCTTCGACCTGTCGATCAACCCCTACCGCGGCTGCGAGCATGGCTGCATCTACTGCTTCGCGCGGCCGACGCACAGCTACCTCAACCTGTCGCCCGGGCTGGACTTCGAGACGCGCATCATCGCCAAGGTCAACGCCGCCGAACGCCTGCGCGCCGCCTTCGCGCAAAAGGGCTACGAGCCGCTGCAACTGAACATCGGCTCGGCCACCGACGCCTACCAGCCGGCCGAGCGGCGCTTGCGCATCACGCGCTCGGTGATCGAGGTGATGGCCGAGCACCGGCACGCGTTCTCGCTGATCACCAAGTCGGCCGGCGTCGAGCGCGACATCGACCTCATCGCGCCGATGGCGGCCGAGCGGCTGGCCGCGGTGTACGTCTCGATCACCACGCTCGACGGCGCGCTCGCGCGCATCCTGGAGCCGCGCGCCGCGGCGCCGGAGCGGCGGCTGCGCACCATCGCGGCGCTGGCCGCGGCCGGCATTCCGGTGGGCGTCAGCGTCTCGCCGGTGATTCCGTTTCTCAACGAGCCGGAGCTGGAACGCATCCTCGAAGCGGCGCGCGAGGCCGGCGCGACCTCGGCCTTCAGCATCGTGCTGCGCCTGCCCTGGGAAGTGAGGCCGCTGTTCCAAGACTGGCTGCAGCAGCACGTGCCCGAGAAGGCGGCGCGCATCATGGCGCGCCTGCGCGAGATGCGCGGCGGCCGCGACAACGATTCGCGCTTCGGCTCGCGCATGACGGGGCAGGGCATCTGGGCGCAACTTCTGCGCCAGCGCCTGCACAAGGCCTGCGCGCGGCTGGGCTTCAACCAGCAGCGCGTGGAACTGGACCTCACGCGGTTCAGGCGGCCCGGCGACGCGCGCCAGGGCAGCCTGTTCTGAGCACCCCCAGGTCCGGGCCGGGGGCCCGTCCCGCCCCCCGCGGGGGATCAAGTTGCCCGGCGGAGCCGGATCAACTTGAGAGCCAGCCGTCTACTTGAACAGGTCCTTCACGCGGTCGGTCCAGCTCTTGGCGTTGGGCGAGTGCTTGTCGCCGCCCTTCTTGAACGACTCGTCGAGGTCCTTCAGCAGCTTGCGCTGATGCTCGGTCAGCTTGACCGGCGTCTCCACCGTCACGTGGCAGTACAGGTCGCCGGGGTAGCTGGAGCGGATGCCCTTGATGCCCTTGCCGCGCAGGCGGAAGGTCTTGCCGTGCTGGGTGCCTTCGGGCAGGTCGATCTCGGCCTTGCCGACCAGCGTGGGCACCTCCATCGAGCCGCCCAGCGCCGCGGTGGTCAGGCTCACCGGCACGCTGCAGTGCAGGTCGTCGCCGTCGCGCTCGAAGATCTCGTGCTGTTTGATGCGGATCTCGATGTACAGGTCGCCCGGCGGGCCGCCATTGGTGCCCGGCTCGCCGTTGCCGGCCGAGCGGATGCGCATGCCCTCGTTGATGCCGGCGGGGATCTTCACCTCCAGCGTCTTCTGCCGCTTGATCTTGCCGGCGCCGTTGCAGGTGGCGCAGGGCTCGGGGATGATCTTGCCGCTGCCGCGGCAGTTCGGGCAGGTCTGCTGGATGCTGAAGAAGCCCTGGCGCAGGTGCACCGTGCCGCTGCCGTTGCAGCTGGGGCAGGTCTTGGCGCTGGTGCCGGGCTTGGCGCCGCTGCCCTTGCAGGTCTCGCAGTTGTCCCAGCTCGGAATGCGGATCTGCGTGTCCTTGCCGTGGGCCGCTTCTTCGAGCGTGATCTCCATCGCGTAGCTGAGGTCGCTGCCGCGGTAGACCTGCTGCCCGCCGGCGCCGCCGCGGCGCGCGCCGCCGCCGCCGAAGATGTCGCCGAAGATGTCGCCGAAGGCCTCGGCGAATCCGCCGAAGCCCTCGGCCCCCGGCCCGCCGCGGCCGCCCATGCTGGGGTCGACGCCGGCGTGTCCGAACTGGTCGTAGGCCGCCCGCTTCTGCGGGTCGGTCAGCATCTCGTACGCCTCCTTGGCCTCCTTGAACTTGTCCTCGGCCTTCTTGGCCGTGTCACCCTGGTTGCGGTCGGGGTGGTGCTTCATGGCCAACTTGCGGTAGGCCTTCTTGATGTCGTCCTCGGACGCGTTCTTCGGGACACCAAGAACTTCGTAGTAGTCGCGCTTTGCCATGATGAAGTGCAGTCAGTGAAACGACTTCGCCGCGCCGGGCTGCAGGCCAGGGCCTGTCAGCTCGAACGCGGCGAGACGAGCCGGCAGCCCCGCGAGGGGGACTGCCCGTTCATCACTTCTTGACTTCCTTGAACTCGGCGTCGACCACGTTGTCGTCGGCCGCCGCCTTCGACGAGGCGCCACCGCCATGCGGGCCGGCGCCCTGCGGCGCTTCGCCACCGCCACCGGCGGCCGCGGCCGCTGCCGCCTGGTCGGCGTACATCTTCTCGCCGAGCTTCTGGCTGGCCGTCATCAGCGCCTCGGTCTGGGCTTCGATCGCGGCCTTGTCGTCGGCCTTGATCGCCTCTTCGGCAGACTTCAGCGCGGCCTCGATCTTCTCCTTCTCGCCGCCGTCGAGCTTGTCGCCGTGCTCGGCCAGGCTCTTGCGCACCGAGTGCACCATCGCGTCGGCCTGGTTGCGGGCCTGCACCAGCTCGAACTTCTTGTGGTCCTCGGCGGCGTTGGCCTCGGCGTCCTTCACCATCTTCTCGATCTCGGCCTCGCTGAGGCCCGAGTTCGCCTTGATGGTGATCTTGTTTTCCTTGCCGGTGCCCTTGTCCTTGGCGCTGACGTGCAGGATGCCGTTGGCGTCGATGTCGAAGGTCACCTCGATCTGCGGCAGCCCGCGCGCGGCCGGCGGAATGCCTTCGAGGTTGAACTCACCCAGGCTCTTGTTGCCGGTGGCGATCTCGCGCTCGCCCTGGAACACCTTGATCGTCACCGCCGGCTGGTTGTCGTCGGCGGTGCTGAAGACCTGGCTGAACTTGGTCGGGATCGTGGTGTTCTTCTTGATCATCTTGGTCATCACGCCGCCCAGCGTCTCGATGCCCAGCGACAGCGGCGTCACGTCGAGCAGCAGCACGTCCTTGCGCTCGCCGCCCAGCACCTGGCCCTGGATGGCGGCACCGACGGCCACCGCCTCGTCGGGGTTGACGTCCTTGCGCGGATCCTTGCCGAAGAACTCCTTGACCTTCTCCTGCACCTTGGGCATGCGGGTCATGCCACCGACCAGGATGACGTCGTCGATGTCGGCCAGCTTGACGCCGGCGTCCTTCACCGCGGTGCGGCAGGGCTCGATGGTGCGCTCGATCAACTCGTCGACCAGGCTCTCCAGCTTGGCGCGCGTGAGCTTGATGTTCAGGTGCTTGGGACCCGAGGCGTCGGCCGTGATGTAGGGCAGGTTGATGTCGGTCTGCGTGCTGTTGGACAGCTCGATCTTGGCCTTCTCGGCGGCTTCCTTCAAACGTTGGAGCGCCAGCACGTCCTTGGTCAGGTCGACGCCTTGTTCCTTCTTGAACTCGGTGACGATGTAGTCGATGATGCGCTGGTCGAAGTCCTCGCCGCCGAGGAAAGTGTCGCCGTTGGTCGACAGCACTTCGAACTGCTTCTCGCCGTCGACATCGGCGATCTCGATGATCGAGATGTCGAACGTGCCGCCGCCGAGGTCGAACACGGCGATCTTGCGGTCGCCCTTGCCGTGCTTGTCCAGGCCGAAGGCCAGCGCCGCGGCGGTGGGCTCGTTGATGATGCGCTTGACCTCCAGCCCGGCGATGCGGCCGGCGTCCTTGGTGGCCTGGCGCTGGCTGTCGTTGAAGTAGGCGGGCACCGTGATCACGGCCTCGGTGACTTCCTCGCCCAGGTAGTCTTCGGCGGTCTTCTTCATCTTGCGCAGCACTTCGGCCGACACCTGCGGCGGCGCCAGCTTCTTGCCGCGCACTTCCACCCAGGCGTCGCCGTTGTCGGCGGCGACGATGCGGTAGGGCATCAGGTCGATGTCCTTCTGCACTTCCTTCTCGGTGAACTTGCGGCCGATCAGGCGCTTCACCGCGTACAGCGTGTTCTTCGGGTTGGTGACGGCCTGGCGCTTGGCACTGGCGCCGACCAGGACCTCGCCGTCGTCCTGGTACGCGATGATCGAAGGCGTGGTGCGCGCGCCTTCGCTGTTCTCGATCACCTTGGTGGTGTTGCCCTCCATGATGGAGACGCAAGAGTTGGTGGTGCCGAGGTCGATGCCGATGATCTTGCCCATGTGGGGTTCTCCTGAAACTGCAATCCGGTTGTCGTGGAGTTGTGGATAACGGCGCCGCTTTTCAAGGGCGCCGCCGGGTCATTTGGGGGCGGCGACGGTGACGAGGGCCGGCCGCAGCACGCGGTCGGCGATCAGGTAGCCCTTCTGCAGCACCGAGACCACGGTGTTGGCTTCCTGGTCGGCCGGCACCATGCTGATGGCCTGGTGCTGGTGGGGATCGAACTTTGTGCCCGGCGGCGGCGCGATCTGCACGACCTTGTTGCGCTCCAACGCCTGCACCAACTGGCCGAGCGTGAGCTTCACGCCTTCCAGCACCTGATCGGCCGTGGCGTTGGGCATGGCCAGCGCCGCTTCCATGCTGTCCTTGACGGGCAGCAGGCTCTCGGCGAAGGCTTCGACGGCGAACTTGCGCGCCTTGGAGACTTCCTCCTCCGAACGGCGGCGCACGTTCTCGGTCTCGGCCTTGGCGCGCAGGTAGGCGTCGGACATCTCGGTGTGCTTGGCCTGCAGTTCGGCAAGCTGCGCCTCCACGGAGGGGGCGGCGCCGTTGTCGGCAGGGCTGGGCTGCTGCGGGTCGTTTTCGGTGCTCATGGCGGGTGGATGGACGGTACGCGCGCCTACGTCAGGGCGGCCGCCGCGATTTCAAGAGGGTTTTTTGCGGGGTTTGCCGGCAACGTCGCCGGCGTCGCCGGCGGCGCCGACGTCATCCAGGCTGGCGCTCCAGCGCTGCCAGTCGGCCAGGCGGCGGCGGTCGCGCTTGGTCGGGCGGCCGTGCTCCTGGCTGTCGGCCGGTTCCACGCCCAGGCGGCGCTGCGCCGCGGCGGCCTCGCGGGCGGCCAGGCTTTCGGGGGTTTCCTCGTACAAGGCCTGGGCCACCGGCGCCGGGCCGCGCACGAGGCTCAGGGCCAGCACCCGCAGCACGCGCAGCACGGCGCCCTGGCGGACTTCCAGCCGGTCGCCGGGCCGCAGCTCGCGCGCCGGCTTGGCGGCCAGGCCGTTGACCGTGACACGGCCCTTGTCGACTTCGTCGGCGGCCAGCGAGCGCGTCTTGTACAGCCGGGCGGCCCACAGCCACTTGTCCAGGCGCACGCGGTCGGGGGGATGGGGTTCGGCCATGAGGTGAGGGCGGTGCGGGCGTTTCAGGCGGCGCGCTAGGCCAGCCGCAGGCGCACCACGGCGTCGAGCCCGGCGACGCGGCCGTCGGCGTGCCGCCGGTTGTCGAGCGCGATGCGGCCGCCGGCGGCGCGCACGATCTCCAGCACGATGGCCAGCCCCAGTCCCGAGCCGCTGTTCGGGTCGCCGGCGGCGAAGGGCTGGAACAGCCGCTCGCGCTGCGCATCGCCGATGCCGGGGCCGCCGTCGGCGATGGTCAGCACCGCCTCCCCGGCTTGCGCCTGCAGGCCGATCAGCAGCGGCCCGCCCGGCGGGGTGTGCTTGATCGCGTTGTGCAGCAGGTTGCGCACCAGCTCGCGCAGCGACCAGGGGTGGGCACGCACGCGCGCTGGCGCGGCCTGCAGCTCGAAGTCGAGCGCGCGCTCGGCGACCAGCGGCGCCAGCTCCAGCGCCACGGCGCGCAGGATGGGCTCCCAGTCGGTCAGCGGCGCGTCGCCCTGCTGGCGCAACTGCTCGACCTTGGCCAGCGCCAGCATCTGGTTGGCCAGCTCGGTGGCGGCGTCGACGGTGGCGTCGATCTCCTGCAGCGCCTGGCGGGCGTCGACGTCGCCGCGGCGGGCCGACTGCACCTGCGCCTTCAGCACCGCCAGCGGCGTGCGCAACTGGTGCGAGGCGTCGCGCACGAAGCGCTGCTGGTGCTGCAGCAGCGCGCCCAGGCGGGCCATCACGGTGTTGGTGGCTTCGATCACCGGCTGCAGCTCGCGCGGGGCCTGGGGCGCGGCCACCGGCGACAAGTCGTCGGCGGCGCGCTGGCGCAGCGCCTGGCTGAGCGCGCGCACCGGCTGCGTGGCGCGCTGCACCACCAGCAGCACGACGGCGGCGATCAGCGCCAGCAGCAGCGCCTGGCGCCACAGCAGGTCGACCAGCAGCCGGCGCGCCAGCGCCTGGCGCAGCTCCAGCGTCTCGGCCACCTGGATGGTGGCCATGCCCTGGCCCAGCGTGCCGGCCACCGGCTGCAGCAGCACGGCCATGCGCACCGGCTCGCCGCGCATGCGGTCGTCGTAGAAGCGCACCAGCGCCGCGTAGACGCTGTTGGCGCCGCGCGGCTGCGGCGGCGGCAGGTCTTCGAAGCCGGCCACCATCTCGCCGTCGAAGCCGGTGACGCGGAAGTACAGCAGGCTGCGGTTGTCGGCCTCGAAGGCTTCCAGCGCGCTGTAGGGCAGGTCGGCCTGCAGGCGCAGGCGGCCGTCGACGCGCGCCACGTCGAGCAGCTCGCCGATGGTCTTGGCCGAGGCCAGCAGGGTGCGGTCGTAGGCGGTGTCGGCGGCCTGCAGCGCCTGCCGGTACAGCCAGGCGCTGTTGATCAGCACGAAGCCCAGCACCGGCGCCAGCAGCCCCAGCAGCAGCCGCCGGCGCAGCGAGCGGGCCGGGCGCGCCACCTCGGGCCTCATGCCGAGCGGCGCAGCAGGTAGCCCAGGCCGCGCAGCGTGACCAGCTCCACCGCGGCCGCCTTGATCTTGCGCCGCAGCCGGTAGACGACGACCTCGATCGCGTCGGCCGCCACCTCGGCCTGGCCGGGGAAGACCAGCTCGCTCAGGCGCTCCTTGCCGACCGCCTGGCCGGGCCGCGCCAGCAGCGCGCGCAGCAGCGCCGATTCGCGCGTGCTCAGCTCCAGCGCCTGGCCGTCGAGGTAGACGGCGCCGCTGTCATCGTCGACCGAGAGCCCGGCGAAGTCAGAGCGGCGCGGCGCCGCGGCGCCGGCTGGCGGCTGGCGCCGGCGCAGCACGGCCTGCACGCGGGCTTCCAGCTCGTCCAGGTCGAAGGGCTTGAGCAGGTAGTCGTCGGCGCCGGTGTTGAGGCCCAGCACGCGGTCGCCGACGGTGCCGCGCGCGGTGACGATGATCACCGGCGTCTGCAGCCCTTCGGCGCGTGCCGCGGCCAGGATGCTCAGGCCGTCCTCGCCGGGCAGGCTGAGGTCGAGCAGCACCACGTCGGGCACGCTGGCGCGCCAGCGGTCCAGCGCGCGCGCGCCGTCGCCGCACACCACCACCTGCATGCCGCGCCGCTGCAGCGAACGCTGCAGCGTGGTCTGCATCGCGGGGTTGTCTTCGACCAACAGCAGCTTCATGCGCCGGCGCATTATGGGCACGCGCGGCTCGGGGTTTTCCCCAGCGCGGCAGACAGCCGGTTGACAGCGTGGGCGGCCAGCATCGATCGTTCGCCAAACTTCGAAACCAAGGAGACACGCCATGCGCCGCGACCACTTCCTCAAGACCCTGGCCGCCCTGGCCGCCGCCGGCGCGCTGCCGGCCGCGCGCGCCGCCGGCCCCAACCTGAAGATGATGCTGCCCGCCAACCCCGGCGGCGGCTGGGACACCACCGGCCGCGCCTTGGGCAAGGCGCTGCAGGAGGCGGGTGCTGCCACCGTCAGCTACGACAACAAGGGCGGCGCGGCCGGCGCCATCGGCCTGGCGCAGTTCGCCAACGGCAGCAAGGGCGACCCGAACGCGCTGATGGTGATGGGCGCGGTGATGGTCGGCGGCATCATCACCGGCAAGCCGCCGGTGGGCCTGGACAAGGTGACGCCGCTGGCCCGCCTGACCAGCGAGTACAACGTCTTCGTGCTGCCGGCCAACTCGCCGCTGAAGACGATGAAGGACGTGGTCGAGCAGCTCAAGAAGGACCCCGGCAGCGTCAAGTGGGGCGGCGGCTCGCGCGGCTCCACCGAGCACATCGCCGCGGCGATGCTGGCGCACGACGTCGGCGTCGACCCGGCGAAGATCAACTACGTGGCCTTCCGTGGGGGCGGCGAGGCCACCGCGGCCATCCTGGGCGGCAACGTCACGGTGGGCGGCAGCGGCTATAGCGAGTTCGCCGAATACATCGCGGCCGGCAAGATGAAGGCCATCGCCGTCACCTCCGAGCAGCGGCTCAAGGGCATCGACGTGCCGACGATGAAGGAGCAGGGCTACAACCTCGTGATCGGCAACTGGCGCGGGGTGTACGGCGCCGGCGGCATCACCGCCGAGCAGCGCAAGGCGCTGATCGACCTCATCCTCAAGTCGCTGCAGACCAAGGCCTGGGCCGAGGCGCTGGAGAAGAACGGCTGGACGCCGGCGGTGCTGTCGGGCGACGCCTTCGGCAAGTTCGTCGACGACGAGTTCGCCTCGCTGCGCGCCGTGATGGCCAAGAGCGGGATGATCTGACCGTGTCGCCGCGCATGCCGCAGGCGCTGGTCGGCGCCGGCGTGCTCGTGGTCGGCCTGGGGCTGGCGGCGGGCGCGCTCTCGATTCCCAGCGATGCCGGCTACGGCGGCGTCGGCCCCAACTTCCTGCCCTGGGTGGTGGCGGCGATGCTGGCCGTCTGCGGCGTGCTGCTGCTGGTCGAGGTGCGGCGCGACGGCGGCTTTCGCAACCGCGAAGAGCCGTCCGGCGGCGCGCATGGCGACTGGCTGGGTTTCGCCTGGGTCAGCGTGGGCATCCTGGCCAACGCGCTGCTGATCACCACCATCGGCTTCATCCTGAGCTGCACGCTGTGCTTCGTGCTGGCGGTGCGCGGCTTCAAGCACAGCGAAGGCAAGTCCGACCGCAACCCGATGGCCTGGCTGCGCGACCTGGCCATCGGCTTCGTGATCGCGGCGCCGGTGTACTGGCTGTTCACGCAACTCCTGGCGATCAACCTGCCCGGGCTCACGCAGACAGGATGGTTGTGATGGTGCCCCCACGCTCACTTCGTTCGCTGCCCCCCGAGGGGGCGCAGGCCTCCCTCGCGGCGGCCCAGCGGGAGGCCTGATGGACATCTGGAACCAACTCATCCAGGGCTTCATGACGGCGGGCACGCCGGTCAACCTGCTGTGGGCGCTGCTGGGCTGCACCATCGGCACGGCGATCGGCGTGCTGCCCGGCATCGGCCCGGCGACGGCGGTGGCGATGCTGCTGCCCATCACGCTGAAGGTCGAGCCGACGGCCAGCATGATCTTCTTCGCCGGCATCTACTACGGCGCGATGTATGGCGGGTCGACCACGTCGATCCTGCTCAACACGCCGGGCGAGAGCGCCTCGATGGTCACCGCGATGGAAGGCAACCGCATGGCCAAGAGCGGCCGTGCCGGCGCCGCGCTGGCCACGGCGGCCATCGGCTCGTTCGTGGCCGGCACCATCGCCACGGTGCTGGTGACCTTCTTCGCGCCGGTGGTGGCCACCTACGCCGTGAAGCTGGGGCCGCCGGAATACTTCATGCTGATGGTGCTGGCCTTCATCACCGTCAGCGCGGTGCTGGGGCAGAGCGCGCTGCGCGGCATGACGGCGCTGGCCATCGGCCTGGCGATGGGGCTGGTCGGCATCGACCAGATCTCGGGCCAGGCGCGCTACACCGGCGGCGTGCCCGAGCTGATGGACGGGCTGGAGGTGGTGCTGATCGCGGTGGGCCTGTTCGCGGTGGGCGAGTCGCTGTACGCGGTGCTGTACGAAGGCCGCGTCGCCGAATCGCAGAACAAGATGAGCCGCGTGCACATGACGCGCGACGAATGGCGGCGTTCGTGGCCGGCCTGGCTGCGCGCCACCTTCATCGGCTTTCCCTTCGGCTGCATTCCGGCCGGCGGCAGCGAGATCCCCACCTTCCTGAGCTACGCCACCGAGAAGAAGCTGTCCAAGCACCAGGAAGAGTTCGGCACCACCGGCGCCATCGAAGGCGTGGCGGGCCCGGAAGCCGCGAATAACGCTGCCATTACAGCCACCCTGGTGCCGCTGCTGACGCTGGGCATCCCGACCAGCAACACCACGGCCATCCTGCTGGGCGCGTTCCAGAACTACGGCATCCAGCCCGGGCCGCAGTTGTTCGACAAGAACGCAGCGCTGGTGTGGGCGCTGATCGCCAGCCTCTACATCGGCAACGTGATGCTGCTGGTGCTGAACCTGCCGCTGGTGGGCCTGTGGGTCAAGCTGCTGAAGGTGCCGAAGCCGCACCTGTACGCCGGCATCCTGATCTTCGCGACGGTGGGCGTCTACGGCATGCGGCAGTCGGCCTTCGACCTGCTGCTGCTGTACGCGATCGGCCTGCTGGGCGTGGTGATGCGGCGCTTCGACTTCCCGACCGCGCCGGTGGTGGTGGGCATGATCCTGGGCCCGCTGGCCGAGGCGCAGATGCGCAACGCGCTGTCGATCGGCGAAGGCAAGTGGAGCGTGTTCGTCGAGCGCCCGATGTCGCTGGCGCTGCTGGTCGTGGTGGTGGCGGTGCTGGTGGTGCCGCGCTTCCTGGCCTGGCGGCGGCGCGTGCGGCGCGGGGGGTGACGGCGGCGGGCGTCGGTCCCGCTCGGTCCCGCTCGGCCCCGGTCAACCTGCGTCGCGCACGTCGGCGAACAACTCGGGCGCCGGGATGTCCAGCGCGACGCTCGCCAGCTGCACCGTTTCGCCCTGGCCGAAGGGGTGCAGCACCCACAGGCCGTCGGCGCCCTTGCGGAACACGTCGGCGCGGCGCGCTTCGATGTTGACGAACATCGCTTCTGCCAGCGTCGGCAGGCGGCGGTAGGCCTCGAACTTGGCGCCCAGGTCGTAGGAAGCCGTGCTCACGGACAGCACCTCGGCCACCAGCTTGGCTTCGCTCATGAACTGCACCGCGGTGGCATCGGCGGCGCCGCAGGTCACGAAGACATCGGGGTAGAAGAAGTCCTGGTCGACGCGCAGCTTCATGTCGCTCATGAACGTGCGGCAGGGCGCGCCGCGCAGGTGCTGGCGCAGCGCGACGGCCAGGTTCAGGCTCACGGTGACGTGGTTGGCGACCGCGCCCACCATCGCAAACACCTCGCCGGCGACGAACTCGTGCTTGTCCGCCTGGCCCGCTTCCCAGGCCAGGAACTCCTCGGCGCTCATGCTGAAGCGGACGGCCGCGTTGCCCATGCGGCGGATTATGGGTGCGCGGCCCCGGCAGTGGTTGCGCCGTGCGTGTCCCAGCCCTGCAGGTGGCGCTCGGCCAGGTCGGCCAGCGCTTCGATCCAGGCTTCGTCGTCGTTCAGGCAGGGCAGGTAGTTGAAGGTCTGGCCGCCCTCGTGCAGGAAGGCTTCGCGCGCTTCCTGGGCGATTTCTTCCAGCGTCTCCAGGCAGTCCGCGGCGAAGCCGGGGCACATCACGTCGACGCTCTTGATGCCTTGGCGCGCCAGCTCGCGCAGCGTGGGCTCGGTGTAGGGCTGCAGCCACTGCGCCTTGCCGAAGCGGCTTTGGAAGGTGACCAGCAGCCGATCGGCCGGCAGGGCCAGGCGTTCGCGCAGCAGCGCCGCGGTGCGCTGGCATTGGTCGTGGTAGGGATCGCCGAGCTGCCGGCTGCGCTCGGGCACGCCGTGGAAGCTGAGCAGCAGCCGCTCGGCCGGCGGCCGCTGCTGCCAGTGGCGCTGCACGCTGTGCGCCAGTGCGCCGACATAACCTGCATCGTCGTGGTAGTCGGCCACGCTGCGCAGTTCGGGCACGCGGCGCGCGCGCAAGGCCCAGCGGTGCAGCGCGTCGGCGGCGCTGCCGGTGGTGGCGGCCGCGTACTGCGGGTACAGCGGCAGCACCAGCACGCGCGTGCAGCCGGCGGCGCGCAACTCGTCCAGCACCGCACCCATCGCGGGGCGGCCATAGCGCATGGCGTGGCGCACCTCGATGCGCTGGCCGCGTGCGGCGAGCACGCCGGCGACGGCGCTGGCCTGGCGTTCGGTCCACGCCGCCAGCGGCGAGCCGTCGGGCCGCCAGATCGAGCGGTACTTGGCGGCCGACTTCGCCGGCCGCAGGCGCAGGATGATGCCGTGCAGGATGGGCCACCACGCCAGGCGCGGGATCTCCACCACGCGCGGGTCCGACAGGAACTCCGCCAGGTAGCGGCGCAGCGCGGCCGGCGTGGGCGCGTCGGGCGTGCCCAGGTTGACCAGCAGCAGCGCGGTGGCCGGCGCTACCGACACCGGGGCCGACGACGGCGAAGGCGACGGCGACGGCGAGGCCGCAGGTTCGGGACGAAAGCGCATGCCGGCGACGCGGGCGCTCAACTGGTGGTCGACGGCAGCGGCGCGGGCTCGGCGCCGGTCTCGGTGTCGCCGAGGTGCACGACCTCGAAACGCACGCAGGCCGCGCCGGCATCGACCGGCGAAGCGCCGAGGCCGACGCTGCCGCTGCCGTGCAGCGTGCAGCTGCCGCGCCGCAGGCTGACGATCTCGCCGTCGTTGAAGCGCACGTAGGTGCCGTTGTAGCTGAGGTCGGTGAGCTGGAAGCTGCCGCTGTACCAGTCCACCCGCGCATGCGAGCGCGAGACGCGCGAGTCGTCGACGCAGAAGCTCGCCTGCGGGCTGCGACCCAGCACCACCGGCAGCTGGCGGTTCTCGAAGACGCGGCTGACGGCGTTCCAGGTCAGGCGCAGGCCTTCGGGCTCGCCGATGATGGAGACGTCGCCGAACTGCGTGACCGCGCCCACGTCGCCGCCGCGCCGGCGGCCCAGCACGTGCACTTGCACCGGCTCGGCGCGGCCGCGCAGGGCCAGGCGATCCAGGCTGCGAAAGCGCGCCTGCAACTCGTTGGGCAGGCCTTGCAGCACGTCGCCGGTGACCAGCGTCTCGTTGTCGCCGGCGTGGTCGATCAGCCGCGCGGCCACGTTGACGGCGTCGCCGAAGCAATCGCCGGCCATCTCCACCACCTCGCCGCGCGCCATGCCGACCTGCAGGCGCAACGCGCGCAGGCCCGGCGAAGCACCGCGCTCGCGGCCCTTCTGCACGATGGCGTCGAGCACCTCGTGCATCACGATCGAGGCCTGCACCGCCGGGCGCGAGTCGGCGAACACCGCCATCAGCCCGTCGCCCAGAGTCTTGACGACGTGGCCGCCGTGCTCGTCCACCGGCCGCACGATGGCGTTGACGCAGTGCGTGACGACCGATGTGGCCTCGGCGTTGCCCAGCGTCTCGAACAGCGAGGTGCTGCCGCGCAGGTCGGCGAACAGCACCGTGCGGTCGGCGATCTGGGTCATGGAGCGCCTCGGTCGGCGGGTACGCCGACCGCTCCCCCGAGGGGATGCGGGCCGGCTTGGGGCGGCCCGGCACTCGGCCCGCGCACGATGGCAGCCATGTCCGCTTCTACAGGTTGTCCAAGTACGTCCGCAGCTTGTCGGACCGGCTCGGATGCTTGAGCTTGCGGATCGCCTTGGCCTCGATCTGGCGGATGCGCTCGCGCGTCACGTCGAACTGCTTGCCCACCTCTTCCAGCGTGTGGTCGGTGCTCATCTCGATGCCGAAGCGCATGCGCAGCACCTTGGCCTCGCGCGGGGTCAGGCTGTCGAGGATGTCCTTCACCACGTCGCGCAGGCCGGCCTGCATCGCGGCGTCGACCGGGGCCACGTTGTTGGTGTCCTCGATGAAGTCGCCCAGGTGCGAATCGTCGTCGTCGCCGATCGGCGTCTCCATGGAGATCGGCTCCTTGGCGATCTTCATGATCTTGCGGATCTTGTCCTCGGGGATCTCCATCTTCTCGGCCAGCGTCGGCGCATCCGGCTCGTAGCCGAATTCCTGCAGGTGCTGGCGGCTGATGCGGTTCATCTTGTTGATCGTCTCGATCATGTGCACCGGGATGCGGATGGTTCGCGCTTGATCGGCGATGGAGCGGGTGATGGCCTGGCGGATCCACCACGTAGCGTAGGTCGAGAACTTGTAGCCGCGACGGTATTCGAACTTGTCCACCGCCTTCATCAGGCCGATGTTGCCTTCTTGGATGAGGTCGAGGAACTGCAGGCCGCGGTTGGTGTACTTCTTGGCGATGGAGATCACCAGGCGCAGGTTGGCCTCGATCATCTCCTTCTTCGCGTCACGAGAGGCCTTCTCGCCCTCGTTCATCTTCTTGTTGATCTCCTTCAGGTCCTCCAGCGGCACCACGGCGCGCGCCTGCAGGTCGATCAGCTTCTGCTGCAGCTCCTGCACCGCGGGCAGGTTGCGCGCCAGCACCGCGCTGTAGGGCTTGCCGAGCGCAATCTCTTTCTCGGCCCACTTCAGATTCAGCACGTTGGGCGGGAAGGTGCGGATGAAGTGCTCCTGCGGCATGCCGCACTTGTCGACCACGATCTTGCGGATCTCGCGCTCATAACGCCGCACATCGTCGACCTGGCTGCGCAGGATGTTGCAAAGCCGCTCGATGGTCTTGACCGTGAAGCGGATCGTCATCAGGTCGTCGCTGATGGCGTGCTGCGCCTTGTTGTAGGCGGCCGACTTGTAGCCTTCCTTCTCGTAGGCCTTGCGCATGCGGTCGAAGTGGCTGCCCAGCAGCGTGAACTTCTCCAGCGCCTGGTTCTTCAGCTCTTCGAGCTTCTTGGTCAGCGCCTTCGAGCCGCCCTGGCCGTCGTCGTCGTCGTCCTCGTCGAACTCGTCGAAGTCTTCCTCGGCCACGTAGTCGTCGGCCTCGTCGTCGCTGACGAAGCCGTCGACCACCTCGGAGATCTGCATCTCCACGCTGGCGATCTTGCCGGCGTAGGTCATGATCTCGGCGATCGTCGTCGGGCTGGCGCTGATGGCCAGCATCATCGCCTGCAGCCCGCCTTCGATGCGCTTGGCGATCTCGATCTCGCCTTCGCGCGTGAGCAGCTCCACCGTGCCCATCTCGCGCATGTACATGCGCACCGGGTCGGTGGTGCGGCCGAACTCGCTGTCCACCGTGGACAGCGCGGCCTCGGCGGCTTCCTCGGCCTCTTCGTCGGTGGCGGTGGCGGTGTTGCTGCCGCTGATCAGCAGCGTGGCGGCGTCGGGCGCCTGCTCGTAGACGGCGATGCCCATGTCGTTGAGCATCGAGACGATGGCTTCCAGGATCTCTTCGTTGACCAGCTTCTCGGGCAGGTGGTCGTTGATCTCCTGGTGCGTGAGGAAGCCACGCGTCTTGCCCATCTTGATGAGCGTCTTCAGCTCCTGGCGGCGCTTGGCGACCTCTTCCTCGGTGAGCGTGGTCTCGTCGAGCCCGAACTCGCGCATCAGCGCGCGCTCCTTGGCGCGGCTGACCTTCATGCGCAGCGGCTTGGCCTTGGCTTCCTTGTCGTCGGTGCCTTCGACCTCGGCCTCGGCTTCGACCTCGCCTTCCAGGTCGGCTTCGATGTCGCCCAGGTCTTCGTCTTCGGCGTCGGCGGGCTTCTTGGCCGGCTCGACCTTCTTGGCGCCCTTGGCGGGCGGCTTGGCGGCGGCGGCCTTGGCGCCGGCCTTGGTTTCGGCTTCGGCCTTGGCGGCTTGCTTGGAACCCGGCTTGGCGGCCGGCGCCGCGGCAGCGGCCTTGGGCTTGGCGGACTTGGCGGCAGGTTCGGCGGCGTTCGGCTTGGCGGCGGACTTCTTCGCGGTCATGCGGATCCTCGGTTGATGCGGTGGCAGCTTCCGGTCGACGGGTCTTGCCTCAGGCCCGGGCGCACGTGCACGGACCGGCGCCGGTTGCGGCGCGGTGAAAGACCTGGAACCGGATGGCAAGTTCGCGTGACCCGACGGGTGTGCAGGCCTGGGGCGGGTTGACCATGTCGTGTACCCTGTACGAAGGGTGGTCGGGTCCCGGGCCCCTTGGACCTTCTGGCACTTCAGACGCTGCCGTCACTCTTGCCGCTGCGGTGAAAGGCGGATTATACCGGGCGGCCGCTGCAAGGCCTTGCCCCACAAGGCTTATCGGCCTTGCGCGCGGTGGCCAGCAGTGGCTTAGCGGCGGCTAGTGGCAGCTATCGGCGGCCCAACAGGGCCCAGGCCGGCTGCTGCCGCAGCCCGAAGCGGATCTGCGCGATCGTCGCCTGCAGGTCTTCGACGACCGGCTCGACCGCCACCTCGGCACCGTCGACCAGCGCGCGCGCCGCTTCGCCCCAGGGTTCGGCCGCCGCCAGCTCGCGCAGGCTGGACCAGGGCGTGGCGCCGTGCTCGGCGACCCAGCGGTCGATCCAACGGAACAGCTCGCCATGCCAGTCGGGCAGCGTGGCCAGCAACTGGTGGTCGTCGCCGCTCAACTGCTCCCACCATTCGCAGCGCTGCAGCAGCAGCGCGGCGGCGCGGTCCTGCGGCAGCCTTGCCGCCACGCGCGGCGCGGCGCGGCGCGGCGGCGGCGCGCTGCGGCGCGCGCTGGCGCCCGCGGCGGCCGGGCCGGCGTTGGCGGCCACGGGCGCGCCGGCCTGGCCCCACGAGGCGGCCAGTTCCTCGCGCGCCAGCCGGGCCTGTTGTGCGATCTCGCCGAGCAACTGGTCGCGCAAGGCGCCGGCCGGCATGGCCTGCCACAGCGGCCGCGCCTGCGCCAGGAAGCGCGCGCGGCCTTCGGCGAGGTCGAGCGCCTGGCCTTGGGCGGCCTGCTCGATCAACTGGCGCGACAGCGGCACGGCCTGCGCCAGCGCCTGCTCGAAAGCCTCGGCGCCGCGTTTGCGCACGAAACTGTCGGGGTCGTGCTCGGGCGGCAGGAACAGGAAGCGCACCTGGCGCATTTCAGTCGCATGGGGCAGCGCCACTTCCAGCGCGCGCGCCGCCGCGCGGCGGCCGGCGTCGTCGCCGTCGAAGCTGAAGACCACGGCGTCGGTGAAGCGGAAGAGCTTTTGCACATGCTCGCTGGTGCAGGCCGTGCCGAGCGTGGCCACCGCGTTGGCGAAACCGTGCTGGGCGAGCGCCACCACGTCCATGTAGCCTTCGACCACCAGCGCGTGGCCGCGCTCGCGGATCGCCTGCCGGGCCTCGAACAGGCCATAGAGTTCGCGCCCCTTGCTGAACACCGGCGTCTCGGGCGAGTTCAGGTACTTGGGCTTGCTGTCGTCGAGCACGCGGCCGCCGAAGCCGATGACCTCGCCGCCGACGGCGCGGATCGGAAACATGATGCGGTGGCGGAACCAGTCGTAGCGCTTGCGTTCCTCGGCCGGCGTGTCGTCGCCGTCATCGGGGCTGCGCACCAGGCCGGCCTCTTCCAGCAGCGGATCGTCATAACTCGCAAAGACACTGGCCAGGCCACGCCAGCCCGGCGGCGCGTAGCCGAGGCCGAAACGCGCCGCGACCTCGCCCGAAAGCCCGCGGCGCTTGAGGTAGCCGATGGCCTCGGGCGATTCGCGCAGCTTGGCGCGGTAGTGGCGCGTGGCTTTTTGCAGCACCTCGGTCAGCGACAGCCGGCGTTCCGCCAGGCGCTGGCGGCGCTCGCGTTCCTCGGGGCTCACCTGCTCCTGCGGCACCTGCATGCCGACGCCTTGCGCCAGCTCGGTGACGGCGTCGACGAAGCTCATGCCGGTGTGCTCGGTCAGGAAGCGGATGGCGTCGCCGCTGGCCCCGCAGCCGAAGCAGTAATAGAACTGCTTGGCCGGGCTGACCGAGAAGCTGGGCGACTTCTCGGCGTGGAAGGGGCACAGCCCCATCAAATTGGCGCCGCCGCGCTTGAGCTCCACGTGGCGGCCCACCACGTCGACGATGTCGACGCGCGACAGCAGGTCCTGCAGAAAGCCGGCGGGGATCACCCGGCCGAGTCTAAGGCGCTGGCTTCAAGCGCTGGCTTCAGGCGCTGGCTTCAGGCGCCGGGCTTCAAGCGCCGGCCGCGCTGGCGCCGGCCTCGCCCTCGGGCGCGGCGGCCAGCGCGAACATGCCCTTGTACTGGCGCGCCCAGGTGGCCACCTGGCCGGCCGGCATCGGCGCGGCGATGCCGGTGCCCTGGCCGATGTCGCAGCCCATGTCGAGCAGCGTGCGCGCCTGCGCCGGGCTTTCCACGCCCTCGGCCACCACCACGCAGCCGAAGGTGCGCGCCAGGCCGACCACGCCTTCGACGATGGCGCGGTCCTGCGGGTCGTCGAGCATGTGGTGGACGAAGCTGCGGTCGATCTTCAGCACGTCCACCGGCAGCCGCTTGAGGTAGGTGAGCGTGGAATAGCCGGTGCCGAAATCGTCGAGCGCGAAGTGCACGCCCAGCGCCCGGCAGCGGCCGAGCAGCGCCGAGGTGGCCTCGATGTCGGCATGCGCCGCGGTCTCCAGCATCTCCAGCTCGAAGTGCGGCGCCAGCGGCTCGGCGTGGCGGGCCAGCAGTTCCGACAGGCGCTGCGCGAAATCGGGCTCCTGCAGGTGGCGCGCCGAGACGTTGACGCTGACCGAGATGTCGAGCCCGCCGCGCCGCCATTGCGACAAATGCTCCAGCGCCTGCGCGAACACCCAGTCGCCGATGCGCGACGACAGCCCGGTGTTCTCGATCAGCGGCAGGAACTGCATCGGCGCGATCAGCCCGTGCTGCGGATGGTCCCAGCGCAGCAGCGCCTCGAAGCCCAGCACGCGGCCGGCGCGCATGTCCACCTTGGGCTGGTAGTGCAGCACGAACTCGGCCTGGTCCAGCGCGTCCTGCACGCGGCCGATGGCCATCACGCGCTCTTCGGTGCGGCGGCGGTGCTCGGCGTCGAAGAACAGGTAGCCGTTGCGGCCCGACTGCTTGGCGCCGTACATCGCGTGGTCGGCGTGGCGCAGCAGCGTGTCGGCGTCGCTGCGGTCGATCGGGTAGACGGTGGCGCCCATGCTGGCCGTCACCTGCACCGTCTCTTCGGCCGGGTTCACCACGTAGGGCTGGGCCACCACGCGCAGCACGCGCTCGACCGCCATGCGCGCTTCTTCCAGCGACTCGGCGCGCAGCAGCAGCACGAACTCGTCGCCACCCAGGCGCGCCGCGGTGTCGGCCCAGGTGTCGCGCGTGCGCAGGGCGCTGCGCAGGCGGCCGGCCAGTTCGACCAGCAGCCGGTCGCCGGCGGCGTGGCCGTAGCGGTCGTTGACGGGCTTGAAGCGGTCGAGGTCGAGGTAGCACACGGCCAGCAGGTACTTGTCGCGGTCGGCGGCGCGCATCGCGTCGCTGAGCAACTGCGACAGCCGCGCGCGGTTGGGCAGCCGCGTCAGCTCGTCGAAATGCGCCTGGCGCTCCAGCCGCTCGCGCTGCACGCGCTGCTCGGTGAAGTCGGTGATCACCAGCACGTGGTAGCGCAAATCGCCCTGCGGCCCGCGCACCGACGAGATGGTGGCCTGCAGCGTGCACACCTCGCCCGAGCGGCGGCGCTCCCGCAACTCGCCGCGCCAACCGCCGTTGGCGCGCAGCGCCGACCACATGGCCGCGCGCTGCTGGCGGGCCAGCGGGTCGGCCGGCGTCGGCCGCAGCAGCGACGGCACCTGGCCAAGCAGCTCGGCGCGCGGCACGCCGAGGATCTGCGTGTAGGCCGGGTTGGCGTCCAGCACGCGCAGTTCGGCATCGGTGATCAGCAGGCCTTCGTGCAGGTGCTGGAACAGGCTGACCGACAGCCGCTGGCGCTCCTGCGCGTCGTGCCGTTCGTCGACGTCGAGCAAGGTGGCCAGCAGGCGCAGCGGCTGGCCGTCGGCGTCGCGCTCGATCACCAGCAGCGTGGCCTCCAGCCAGCGCCAGCCTTCGACCACCGGCATGCGCAGCTCCAGCCGCACGCGGCCGGCCTCGCCGGCCGACACCTGGGCCAGCGCGTGGCGCAGTTCGGCGCGGTCGTCGGGGTGCACCGCCTCGACCCAGGCGTCGGGCGACCAGACGGCGCCGCCGAAGCCGGCCAGCGAACGCCAGGCCGCGGAAACGAAGCTGTCGCCCGGCGTGTGGCCCCAGTCGGCGACGCCCAGGCGCGAGCCGTCCAGCGCCCACTCCCAGCGCTGCTCACGCCAGGCCGATTCGGCCTTCTGGGCATGGGCCAGCAGCAGCAGGCCTTGCATCGTCAGCACCGTCGCCAACGCCTGCAGTTGCACCGCGGCGCCGGCCGTCACGCTGGCCAGGCCCAGGCCCAGCGCCGCGACCAGCAGCACCGTCGACGCCACGGCCACGCTGCCCAGCATGGCCAGCGCGGCCAGCGCGACGATGGGCACGCTCCACCACCACGGCCCGGGCCGGCCCAGTTGGGTCGCTGCCGGCGCCAGCGGCGCGGCCAGCACCAGCAGCGACAGCAGCACGATCAAGGCCAGCCGCGGCGCCTTCGGCCAGCCCGAGCGCAGGCCGAGCGCCGGCAGCGCCGACGCCAAGAGGCCCGCCAGCAGCAGGCCGCCCAGCGCCAGCGGCGGCAGCGGCGTGGCCGGCAGCGACCCGAAGCGCGCGTGCAGCGGCGGCAGCACAAAGCTTCCGACCAGGCCCAGCAGCACGGCAGCGCACAGCAGCCACAGCAGGTCGCGCGCGCGCTCCAGCCGCCAGTCGAAGGCCACGCGGCTCATGCCCACGCCCACCGCGGCCAGCGCGACGCCGCAGGCGAAGCTCAGCGCCACGGCCAGTGCCGGCGCGACGCCGTGCCACCAGAGCGCCAGGCCGAACGCCAGCGTGGCGGCCAGCGGCCGCGTCGGTTCGGGCTGGCGGGCCAGCGCGGCCAGCCCGATGCCGAGCGCTACGCCCAGCGCCGCGGCCATGCCGCGCAGCCCGGCGCCGGCGGCGGCATACGCCAGTGCGCCCAGCAGGCCGCCGAGCAGGCCGACGCGCAGCGCACGCCAGGCGGCCTGCAGCAGCGGCTGGCGGTCGCGCCAGCCGGCGGCGGCGGCCGCGGCGGCCGTAGCTGCCGCAGCGGACGGTTCGCCGGTGGCGGCGGATTCGTCCGCCGGCAGGGATGACAGCGGTGACGGTGGGAGGGAGAGGGGCGGGTCGGGGCGATTCACGAACCGTCCCCGTTCGGGTCAGCGGCTCAGCGGGCGACGCATGCTAGCGCTGGCCGCGGGCGAGCGCTGCTGGTAGAGGCCCCAGGGTGGTCGTCGCACCGGAGGCGCTGACGGCACGGCCGGCAGCCGTTCAGAGCGCGAAGTCGCCGAGCTGGGCGCCGCCTTCCAGCGCCTGCCGCAGCCACTTGGGGTGCAGGCCGCGGCCCGACCACGTCTGGCCGCTGGCCGGGTCGCGGTACTTGGGCGCTACCTTGGCGCCGGTGCGGCCCTTGGGCGCCGCGGCCGGGCTGGCGGTGCTGCGCGCCGAGCCCAGGTCGGCCAGGCTCAGGCCGTGCTCGGCCATCAAGGCCTTGACCTGGGCGATGGCGGCGCCGCGTTCCTCGCGCTGCAGGGAAATGATTTGCTGCTCGAGTTCGGCCTTCTTGGCCAGCAGGTCGCTCAATCGGGTGGCCATGAATCAACTCCGCATCGGTGAAAAGCGATGCGTCAATATATCAGGGAGCGGCGCTGATATCGAATCGCGGCTTATTTGTAGCCGACGCGGTCGAGAATCTGCTGCACCTTCACCTGATTCATGCCGATCACCGATATCGGCACGGTTTCGCGCTTGAACGAGCCGAAGGCATCGAGCGCGCGGTTGTTCAGTTTGGTGCCGGCCACCACCGGCCATTCGTTATTGCCGTTGGCGAAATACCCTTGCGCCTCGGGGCTGGAGAGGTATTCCAGGAACTTGACCGCGGCCTCGCGGTTCTTGGCATGCCGGGCCACCGCGCCGCCGGCCACGTTGACGTGGGTGCCGTGGTCGGCCTGGTTGGGGAAGACGACACCGACGCGCTCGGCCACTTCGCGCTCGCCGGGCACGGTGGAGCGCATCAGCCGCGCCAGGTAATAACTGTTGGTCAGCGCCACCGCGCATTCGCCGCTGGCCACCGCCTTGATCTGGTCGGTATCGCCGCCCTTGGGGTCGCGCGCCATATTGGTCACCAGTCCCTTGAGCCAGGTTTCGGTTTTCTCGGGGCCCAGGTGTTCGAGCATCGCGCCGAACAGCGACAGGTTGTACGGGTGCGAACCCGAGCGCGTGCACAGCCGCCCCTTGTTGACCGGCAGCGCGAGTTTCTCGTACTGGTCGACGTCGGCCTTGGCGACCGACGCCTTGTCGTAAACCACGATGCGCGCGCGCGTCGAAAACCCGAACCAGAAAGGTCCTTCGCCGCTGTCCTTGCCGCGCAATTGGGCGGGAATGCGCTCTTCCAGCACGGCACTGCGCACGGGCTGGAACAAGCCCTCGTTTTCGGCGCGCCACAGCCGCGCGGCGTCGACCAGCAGCACCACGTCGGCCGGGCTGGCGGCGCCCTCGCTCTTCAGGCGGTTGAAGATGCCGGCATCGTCGGAATCCACGCGGTTGATGCGGATGCCGGTCTGCTTGGTGAAGTTGTCGTACAGCGCCTCGTCGGTCTGGTAGTGACGCGCCGAGTACAGGTTGAGCACCTTGTCCTGGGCGAGGGCCGGCAGCGAGAGGCCGGCAACCAGCGCCAGGGCGGCGAGGCGAAGATGAAACAGGCGGCGCAAGGCGTCACTCCCAAAACGGTTCGGAGGACGCGGATGTTATCTGAGAACGAGAACCACTCTCAATTGAGAAAGCTTGCGCCGCATCAGGGAAACCGGCCGGCGCCCTTGCCGGCGCCGCTACGTCCACCGTCGAGCGTCAGGCGGATGGCGGCACGTAGCCGGCCGGCGTCTCGGCCTGGCCGCCGAACAGGAACTGCTCCATCTGCCGCGCCAGGTACTGGCGGGCGCGCGCATCGGCCAGGTTGAGCCGGTTCTCGTTGACCAGCATGGTCTGGTGGCGCTTCCACGCCTCGAAGGCTTCGGCGCTGATCTGCTGGTAGATGCGCTTGCCCAGTTCGCCGGGGTAGGGCGCGTAGGTCAGGCCCGGCGCTTCCTTCTTCAGATACACGCACTGCACCATGCGGGTCATGGCTTTTCTCCTTCGGTCAGACGAACTTCTTGACGAGGACCTGCGAGCGCCGGTCCCAGTTGTACTTGCGTTTGCGCGCCTCGGGCAGCCAGTCGGGGTCGACCGGCACGAAGCCGCGCTTGATGAACCAGTGCATCGTGCGCGTGGTCAGCACGAAGATGCTGTCCAGCCCGGCGGCGCGCGCGCGCTGCTCGATGCGCTTGAGGATTCGCTCGCCGTCGCCCTGGCCTTGCACGTGCGGCGAGATGGTCAGCGCCGCCATCTCGGCGGTGCGGCCTTCGGGGTAGGGGTAGAGCGCCGCGCAGCCGAAGATCACGCCGTCGTGCTCGATCACGGTGTAGTAGCTGACGTCGCGCTCGATCTCGGCGCGCTCGCGCCGCACCAGCGTGCCGTCGCGCTCGAATGGCTCGATGAGCTGCAGGATGCCGCCCACGTCGTCGGGCGTGGCCTCGCGCAGGCTTTCCAGCTTTTCGTCGACCACCATGGTGCCGATGCCGTCGTGCGTGAACACCTCCATCAGCAAGGCGCCGTCGGCGGCGAAGGGCAGGATGTGCGAGCGCTCGACGCCGCCTTCGCAGGCCTTCACGCAATGCTGCAGGTAGAACGCGGTGTCGGTGGGCTGATGCGGCCGCGGCAGCCGCGCCAGCAGCCGCTTGGCATCGGCCAGCGCCAGCTCGGTGTCGATGCCGCTGTCGGCGTCGTCGGGGTTCTCGCGGATGCCCGGCACCTCGGTCATGAAGACCAGCTTGTCGGCCTGCAGCGCGATCGCCGTCTGCGTGGCCACGTCTTCCATCGTCAGGTTGAAGGCCTCGCCGGTCGGCGAAAAGCCGAACGGCGACAGCAACACCAGCGCGCCGATGTCGATGGCGCGGCGGATCGCCGCGCCGTCCACCCGGCGCACCAGGCCGCTCAACAGGAAGTCCACGCCGTCGACGATGCCCACCGGCCGCGCGGTGAGGAAGTTGCCGGACACCACGCGCACCGTGGCGTTGGCCATCGGCGTGTTGGGCAGGCCCTGGCTGAAGGCGGCCTCGATCTCGAAGCGCAACTGCCCCGCGGCTTCCTGCGCACCGTCCAGCGCCACCGCGTCGGTGATGCGGATGCCGTGGCTGAACTTCGAGACGTGGCCCTTGGCCGCGAGCTGCTCGTTGACCTGCGGCCGAAAGCCGTGCACCAGCACCAGCTTGATGCCCATGGCATGCAGGATCGCCAGGTCTTGCACGAAGGCGTTGAGCTTGCCGGCGGCGATGGCCTCGCCGGCCAGCCCCACCACGAAGGTCTTGCCGCGGTAGGCGTGGATGTACGGCGCCACCGAGCGGAACCAGGGAACGAAGGTGTGCGGGAAGACGAGGTTCATGGCGCGACGGGCGTGGCGGCGCGCATTGTGCGGCATCGACGTTGACGGCGATGGCGCCGTGGGCGCAGCATGCGCGGCCCGATTCCTTCCCATCCCCCAAAGGAGCAGCGATGGACGCGTTCAAGACCCCCGGCGCCTTCAGCTGGTGCGAGCTGGCAACCCCCGACCCCGCCAAGGCCACCGACTTCTACGGCAAGCTGCTCGGCTGGACATTCGACGACATGCCGATGGCGCACGGCGACACCTACCGCGTCGTGAAGGTCGGCGCCGAAGCCGTCGGCGGCATCATGGCGCCGCCGCCCGGTGGGCCGCCGATGGCCTGCTGGAGCTGCTACGTCACCGTGACCGACGCCGATGCCACCGCGCGCCAATGCGCCGAGCTGGGCGGCAAGGCCGTCGTGCCGCCGACCGACATCCCCAACGTCGGCCGCTTCGCGGTGCTGCAAGACCCGCAAGGCGCGGTGTTCTGCGTCATCGCGTACAAGATGCCCGGCTGAGCGGCCGCGCCGCGCAGGGTGCGGGGCGCGGCCGATAATCCGCGCCCCGTGAAGCCCCGCCCCGGCGCTGCCGCCGTCGCAGCGCACCCCATCCCGCCGATCACCTACCCCGAAGCGCTGCCGGTCTCGGCGCGGCGCGACGAAATCGCGCGCGCCATCGCGCAGCATCCGGTGGTCATCGTCTGCGGCGAGACCGGCTCGGGCAAGACCACGCAACTGCCCAAGATCGCGCTGGAACTGGGCCGCGGCCGCGCCAACCCGAGCACCGGCCGCCGCGCGCTGATCGGCCACACGCAGCCGCGGCGCATTGCCGCCACCAGCGTGGCCAAGCGCATCGCCGACGAGCTGCAATCGCCGCTGGGCGAGGTGGTCGGCTACAAGGTGCGCTTCCAGGACCGGCTGCAGGCCGGCGCCTCGGTCAAGCTGATGACCGACGGCATCCTGCTGGCCGAGACGCAGACCGACCCGCTGCTCTCGGCCTACGACACGCTGATCATCGACGAGGCGCACGAGCGCAGCCTCAACATCGACTTCCTGCTGGGCTACCTTCGCCAGCTGCTGCCGCGGCGGCCCGACCTCAAGATCATCATCACCTCGGCGACGATCGACGCCGACCGCTTCGCGCAGCACTTCGCGTCGGCGCAGGGGCCGGCGCCGGTGATCATGGTCTCCGGGCGGCTGTTCCCCGTGGAGCAGCGCTGGCGGCCTTGGGAAGAGCAAAAGAACACCGACCTCGAAGACGCCATCGCCGACGCCGTCGACGAGCTGTGGTGCGAAGGCCCGGGCGACATCCTCGTCTTCCTGCCCGGCGAGCGCGAGATCCGCGAGGCCGCCGACCATCTGCGCAAGCACCTCGCGGCCCAGCATCGGGGCGGGCCGCCGCCGGAGATCCTGCCGCTGTTCGCGCGCCTTTCGCAGGCCGAGCAGGAGCGCGTGTTCCAGCCCGGCAACGGCCGGCGCATCGTGCTGGCCACCAACGTCGCCGAGACCTCGCTGACGGTGCCCGGCATCCGCTACGTCGTCGACGCCGGACTGGCGCGCGTCAAACGTTACAGCTACCGCAACAAGGTCGAGCAGTTGCAGGTCGAGCCCATCAGCCAGGCGGCGGCCAACCAGCGCGCCGGGCGCTGCGGGCGGGTGGCCAACGGCATCTGCATCAGGCTCTACGGCGAAGACGAGTTCGCCGCGCGGCCGCGCTTCACCGACCCCGAAATCCTGCGCAGCTCTCTGGCCGGCGTGATCCTGCGCATGAAGGCGCTGCACCTCGGGGCGGTGGAGGACTTCCCGTTCCTCGAAGCGCCGCCGCGCAAGGCCATCGCCGACGGCTACGCACTGCTGTCGGAGCTGGGCGCCGTCGACGACGACAACGCGCTTACCGAGATCGGCCGGCAGCTTGCCCGGCTGCCGCTGGACCCGCGCGTCGGCCGCATGATCCTGGAGGCGCAGCGCCGCCAGTCGCTGGCCGAGGTGCTGGTGATCGCCGCCGCGCTGTCGGGCCAGGACGTGCGCGACCGCCCGCAGGACCAGCAGCAGGCCGCCGACGAGAAGCACAAGCCCTTCGACGACGAGAAGTCGGAGTTCGTGGGCACGCTCAAGCTGTGGCGGTGGATCGAGGAAGGCCGCGGCCATGGCGAAGGCCACACCGCGCACAAGCTGTCCAACCGCCAGCAAGAGCAGCGCCTGCGCGAGCGCTTCATCAACCCGCGACGCGTGCGCGAATGGCGCGACATCCACAGCCAGCTGCACACCGTCGTCGCCGAGCACGGCTGGCGGCTCAACACCGTGCCGGCCACCTACGAGCAGGTGCACCTGGCGATGCTGTCGGGCTTGCTCGGCAACATCGGCTGCAAGAGCGATGACGAGGACTGGTACCTCGGCGCGCGCGGCATCAAGTTCTGGCGCCACCCCGGCGCCAACCTCAGCAAGAAGCCCGGCCGCTGGCTGGTGGCGGCCGAACTCGTGGAGACCACGCGGCTGTTCGGCCGCGGGCTGGCGGCGATCGAGCCGCAGTGGCTGCCCGGCATCGCCGGCCACCTGCTGAAGACGCAGTTGCTGGAGCCGCACTGGGAGAAGAAGGCCGGCGAGGTGGTGGCGCTGGAGCGCGCCACGCTCTACGGGATCGTGGTCTACAACAACAAGCGCGTGAACTACGGTCTGCTGGACCCGGCCGCCGCGCGCGAGATCTTCATCCGCGAGGCGCTGGTGACGGGCGAGATCGAGACCCGACTGCCGTTCCTGGCGCACAACCAGAAGCTGATCCGCCAGGTGGAGGAACTCGAGCACAAGGCGCGCCGGCAGGACGTGCTGGTCGACGACGAACTGATCCACGCCTTCTACGACCAGCAGATTCCCGCCGACGTCTGCAGCACCGCCGCGCTGGAGCGCTGGTTCCGCGCCGAGGTGAAGCGCCAGCCGCAGTTGCTGCAGCTCTCGCGCGACGAGCTGATGCGGCACGAGGCCGCCGGCATCACCACCGCCGCCTTCCCGCGCACCGTGCGCCTGGGCGGCATCGACTGCGCCGCCAGCTACCTGCACGAACCCGGCGATGCGCGCGACGGCCTGACCGTCACCGTGCCGATCTACGCGCTCAACCAGGTCGCCGACGAGCGCTGCGAATGGCTGGTGCCGGGCATGCTGAAAGACAAGCTGCTGGCGCTGGTCAAGAGCCTGCACCAGCGCCCGCGCTCGCGGCTGATGCCGCTGGCCGAGTTTGCGCAAGCCTTCATCGAAACGCACGCCTTCGGCGACGGCAGCCTGCTGGAGGTGTTGCTGCGGGCCGTGCGCGAGAAGACGCAGCTGCCGGTGCAGCGCAACGACTTCAAGCTGGAGCAGCTGAGCCCGCACCAGTTCATGAACTTCCGCGTCGTCGACGAGCACGGCCGCCAGCTCGGCGCCGGGCGCGACCTGGCCGGCCTGAAGGCCGAGCTGGGCGGCCTGGCGCGCAGCGCGTTCCAGGCGCTGGCGGGGTTGAAGACGAGTCCCTCGAAGGCCGCCGCGGCAGCTTCGCCCCAGCCCTCGACCGGGCCCTCACCCCGGCCCTCACCCCAACCCACTCCCGCCGCGCGGGAGAGGGAGCAAGAAGAGCCGCAGCGCTACACCGACTGGACCTTCGGCGAGCTGCCCGAGCTGATGGAGCTGCGCAAGGCCGGGCAGACGCTGGTCGGCTTTCCGGCGCTGATCGACCGCGGCACGCACGTCGAGATCGAGGTCTTCGACGAGCCGCAGCTTGCCGCCGCCAAGCACCGCGCCGGCCTGCGCCGGCTGCTGGCGCTGCAGTTGCGCGAGCCGCTGAAGTACCTGGAAAAGAACATCCCCGACCTGCAGAAGATGGCCGCCGCCTACCTGGGCCTGGGCACGCTGGAAGAGCTGCGCGAGCAGGTCATCGAGGTCGCGCTCGACCGCGCCTTCCTCGCCGAGCCGCTGCCGGTGGATGCCGCCGGCTTCAAGGCCCGGCTCGACGAAGGGCGCGCGCGGCTGAACCTGATCGCCGCCGAGGTGGCCCGCCTGGCCGGCAGCGTGCTGGCCGAGCTGGCCGCGGCGCAGCGCAAGCTCAAGGACAGCCGGCCGCCCAAGGAGGTGGCCGACGACATCGCGGCGCAGTTGCAGCGCCTGGTGCCCAAGCGCTTCGTCGCGCAGACCGAGTGGCCCGCGTTGCAACATCTGCCTCGTTATCTGAAGGCCATCGTGCTGCGCCTGGACAAGTTGCGCGCCGACCCCGCGCGCGACGCCGCGCGCCTGGCCGAGCTGCGCCCGCTGGAGCAGCGCTGGCTGCGCCGCGTGGCCGAGCTGCGCGGCGCCCGCCACGCGCGGCTGGACGAATACCGCTGGCTGCTGGAAGAGCTGCGCGTCAGCTACTTCGCGCAGGAACTGCGGACGCCGCAGCCGGTCAGCGCCAAGCGGCTGGACCGCGCCTGGCAGCAGATCGCCACCGCTTGAGCGAAAGGACCGACGCCGATGAACCTCGCCCTCTGGCTGTATCGCAACGCGCTGGCGCACGGCCCGCGCCCCGCCGTCGCGCTGGGCACGCAGGTCGTGCACGACCACGCCGGCCTGGCGCGCGCCGCCGGCGGCTTTGCGCAGTGGGCGCGCGTCCAAGGCATCGGCGCCGGCGACCGCGTGGGCCTGTTCATGGACAACGGGCCCGAGTACCTGGTGGCGCTGTGGGGCCTGTGGTGGCTGGGCGCCGTCGCGGTGCCGATGAACGCGCGGCTGCACGGGCGCGAGGCCGCCTGGATCCTCGGCCAGTGCGAGGCGCGCGCCTGCATCGCCGACGACCGCCACGCCGACGAACTGGCGCCGCATCTGCCTGCAGACACCGCGCTGTGGCGCGAGCCGCAGCCGCCCGCGGCAACGGCGATCGAACCGCCGGCCGAGCGCACCGAGGACGATGCCGCCTGGCTCTTCTACACCAGCGGCACCACCGGCCGCCCCAAGGGCGTGACGCTGACCCACCGCAACCTGCGCTGGGCCGCGATGGCCTACGTCGCCACCGTGCAGCCGGTAGCGCCGGGCGACGCCTGCCTGCATCCGGCGCCGCTGTCGCACGGCAGCGGGCTGTACCACCTGGCCTACGTGATGAACGCCGGCGTCAACGTGCTTCCCGCATCGCGCGGCTTCGACGAGGCCGAATGCTTCGCGCTGGCCGCGCACTGGCGCAACGCCTCGTGCTTTGCCGCGCCGACCATCGTGCGCCGGCTGGCCGAGCATGCGCGGCTGCACCGGCCGCCGCTTGACGGGCTGGCCACCATCGTCTACGGCGGCGCGCCAATGTACCTGGCCGACCTGGAGGCGGCGCGTGCCGCCCTCGGCCCGCACCTGGCGCAGATCTACGGCCAGGGCGAAAGCCCGATGACCATCACCGTGCTGCCGAAGGCGGTGATCGAAGACCGCGGCCACCCGCGCTGGCGCGAGCGCATGGCCTCGGTGGGCGTGGCGCAGCCGATGGTGGAACTGTCGATCCGCGCCGCCGACGGCCGCGCGCTGGCCGCCGGCGAGGTGGGCGAGGTCTGCGTGCGCGGCGAGGTGGTGATGGCCGGCTACTGGCAGCAGCCCGAAGCCAGCGCCGCGGCGCTGCGCGACGGCTGGCTTTGGACCGGCGACGTCGGCCGCGTCGACGACGAGGGCTTTCTGACGCTGCTCGATCGCAGCAAGGATCTGGTGATCAGCGGCGGCAACAACATCTACCCGCGCGAGGTGGAAGAGGTGCTGCTCACCCACCCCGGCGTGGCCGAGGTCAGCGTCATCGGCCGGCCCGACGCCGAGTGGGGTGAATCGGTCGTCGCCTACGTGGTCTGCCGCGATGCGGGGGCGGCCGTCGATGCCGCGGCGCTGGATGCGCACTGCCTGGCGCAGATGGCGCGCTACAAGCGGCCCAAGGCCTACCGCTTCGTGCCGGCGCTGCCCAAGAACAACTACGGCAAGGTGCTGAAGACCGAATTGCGGCAGGTGGAAGCCGGCGCGCCCTGGCCGCCGGCGTGATGAAGCATGCGCTTCAGATGCCCAGGCGGCTGCGCAGCCGCTGCGCGGCGGCGCGCACGGCCTCGCGCGGCGACGCGGCGGCCTTGCTCAGGCAGTCCAGCGCGTAGGCCGGATCCTTCTGCAGGCGTTCCACGTGTACGTGCAGGCCTTCCTTGGCCGCCAGCCACTTGAAGTCGATGATGTCCACCAACTCCAGGCCCTGGCGTTCGCTTTGAGTGGTGGCGTTCATCGGCGGCGGCTTGTCCTGATCTTCCACGTTGACCTTAACGGCCGAGCTTGGCTCGAAGCTGACAGCGCGGACACCCCTTTCGAGGGATCTCTCCAGAATAGGCCCCCGGCCTTGCCACCGACTGCCTTGCGTTGCCCATGTCCAACAGTTCACCCCTTCCACCCTTGACGGCGGCCGCAGCGCTGCCCAAGCAAATGACGCAGGCCGGCTTTGCCGTGCTGAGCGCCGACACCGCGGCCGGACTGATCGGCTGGCAGCGTCCACCGCTGGACTGGCAAGCCCATTGGGCCGACCTGCCGAGCGACAACTACCTGCGCGACGGCGGCCGTTATCGCCGCCGCCGCCATGGTTGTTTCGTCATCGACGAGGGGCGGGTAGAGGCCGTCGCGCACCGCGCGCACTGGCAACCCGTGGAATACAACGCATTGCACGGCGGCATCGAGCGCTGGTTCGAGCCGCTGCCGCCGGCCTTGCAAAGCGACCCGCGCTGGACCGCGCTGCTGCAGGCCATGGCGCGCATCGCCGGCGGCCTGCACCCGGCGGCGCGCTGGTTCGCCGAGGCCCATGTCTTTCGCATCGACACCACCGACGGCATCGGCCGCCCCACGCCCGAGGGCGCGCACCGCGACGGCGTCGACCTGGTGGCCGTATTCCTGGTCGACCGCCACGGCGTGAAAGGCGGCGAGACGCGCGTGTTCGCCGCCGACGGCCCGCAAGGCGTGCGCTTCACGCTGGCCGAACCCTTCAGCGTGCTGCTGCTCGACGACGCCCGCGTGATCCACGAAAGCACGCCGATCCAGCCGCTGCAGGGCGACGCGCCGGCCTGGCGCGACACCCTGGTGCTGACCCTCAGGCGCGGCGGCTTCCAGGGCCCGCAGGCTATGCTCGGCGCATGAACGCCGATCCGCTTTCCAGCGCGCCCAGCCTGCCGATCCAGTTCGCCGACGTGGCCGCCGCCGCCGGCCGCCTGCGCGGCGTGGCGCACCGCACGCCGGCGCGCACCTCGCGCACCGTGGACGAAGCTTGCGGCGCCAGCGTCTTCTTCAAGTGCGAGAACTTCCAGCGCATGGGCGCCTTCAAGTTCCGCGGCGCCTACAACGCGCTGGCGCGCTTCAGCGCGGAGCAGCGCCGCGCCGGCGTCATCGCCTTCTCGTCGGGCAACCATGCGCAGGCCATCGCGCTGTCGGCGCGGCTGCTCGCCATGCCCTCGGTGATCGTGATGCCGCAGGACGCGCCGGCGTCCAAGCTGGCCGCCACGCGCGGCTACCAGCGCGAGCAGCCGGGCAGCGAGGTCATCCTCTACGACCGCTACACGCAAGACCGCGAGGCCATCGGCCGCCGCATCGCCGCCGAGCGCGGCATGACGCTGATCCCGCCCTACGACCACGCCGACGTGATGGCCGGGCAGGGCACCGCGGCGCTGGAGTTGATCGAGGACGTCGGCCCGCTCGACGCGCTGCTCGTCTGCGTGGGCGGCGGCGGGTTGATCAGCGGCTGCGCGGTGGCGGCCACGGCGCGTTCGCCCGGCATCGAGGTCTGGGGCGTCGAGCCGGCGGCCGGCAACGACGTGCAGCAAAGCCTGGCCAAGGGCGAGATCGTCCACATCGACACGCCCAAGACCATCGCCGACGGCGCGCAGACCCAGCACTGCGGCACGCTGACCTTTGCCGTCATCCGCCGCCTGGTCAGCGGCGTGCTGACGGTGACCGACGCGCAGCTCGTGCGCACGATGCGCTTCTTCGCCGAGCGCATGAAGATGGTGGTCGAGCCCACCGGCTGCCTGGCCGCCGCCGCGCTGCTGGAAGGCGCGATCGAGCTGCGCGGCAAGCGCGTGGGCGTGATCCTGAGCGGCGGCAACGTCGACCTGGCGGCCTATGCCGGGCTGCTGCAGGCCTGAGCGCACGGCCTGACCGCACCACCTGACCACATCACGCGACCGCATCATGAAACAAGGGAGTGCCTGATGGCTGACGAGCAAACCAAGCCCACCGTTGCCGGCGACGCCGCCCCAGGCGCCGGCCGCGAGGGCGAACGCGAAGCCGACAAGAAGCTGCGCCAGACGGTCGAGCGGCTGCTGCTGCGGCCGCCGGCCGTCAGCGACGGCTCGGTCACCGCCACCGCCGGCCGCGGCCCGCTGCGCTACGAAGCGCGGGTGGAGTTCCTGCCGGTGATGGCGCAGGGCTTCGACGGCGTGCTCGCCGAGCCGCAGGCCGCCGTGATGGTCACCAGCTACAAGCGCCAGGGCGTGCGCGCGGCCGACCGGCCGGTGTGCTTTGCCTTCAACGGCGGGCCCGGCTCGGCCTCGCTGTGGCTGCACCTGGGCGCCCTCGGCCCCAAGCGCGTGCTGGTGCCCGACGACGGCGGCGCGGCGCGCGCGCCGTATGCGCTGGTCGACAACCCGCAGACCTGGTTCGACCATTTCGACCTGGTGTTCATCGACCCGCCGCACACCGGCTGGTCGGTCTGCGCCAGCGAGGCCGCGCGCAAGCGCATGCTCGGCGTCGACGGCGACGTGGAAGCACTGGGCGAGGTGATACGCGTGTGGCTGACGCGCCACCAGCGCTGGGCCTCGCCGGTGGTGCTGGCCGGCGAAAGCTACGGCACCACGCGCGCTGCCGCGCTGGCCGACAGCCTGCAGACCGCCGGCGTCGCCTTGAGCGGCCTGGTGCTGATCAGCTGCGCGATGGACCTGCAGGCGCTGGACTTCACGCCCGCCAACGAGCTGCCTTATGCGCTGTTCCTGCCGGCCTTCGCCAACGTCTCGCAGTACCACGGCCTGCTGCAGGGGCCGTTGGCGGCGTCGCCCGAGGCGGCGCGCGCCGCCGCCGAGGCCTTCGTCGCCGACGACTACCTGGCCGCGCTGCACGCCGGCCACCGGCTCGACGGCGCGAAGCGCGAGCGCATCGCCGCGCGCGTCGCCGAGCTGACCGGGCTGCCGCGCGCGCTGGTCGAAGCCAAGAACCTGCGCATCAGCGACCACGTCTACTTCACCGAGGCCATGCGCGCGCAGGGCCGACTGATGGGCCGGCTGGACGCCCGCGTCACCGGCCCGATGGCGGCGGTGCGCAGCCACGAATGGGAGTTCGACCCCGGCATCGAGAGCATCGCGCCGGCCTATACCGCGAGCGCGCTGGGCTACTTCAGCCAGGCGCTGGGCGTCAACCTCGAAACGCGCTACGAGGCCTTCAACCTCGGGGCGCACAAGGCCTGGAACTGGAACCGCGGCGACGCCAACGGCAACGGCTTTGCCTGCACCACGCCCGACCTGGCGCGCGCGCTGCGCCGCAACCCGCACCTGCGGGTGCTGGTGGCCAGCGGCCGCTACGACCTGGGCACGCCGTACAGCGCCAGCGACTGGTCGCTGGCCCACCTCGACGTGCCGCCCGACGTGGCCGCGCGCATCGAGCACCACTACTACGACGCCGGCCACATGATGTACACGCGCAGCGCCGACCTCGGCAAGCTGAAGGCCGACCTCAGCCGCTGGCTGGGCTGACGCCAAGGCCTGCTGCGATGCACGTCGGCATCCTCACCGGCGGCGGCGACTGCCCCGGCCTCAACGCCGTCATCCGCGCCGTGACGCTGGCGCTGGCCAACGAGGCCGGTGCGCGCGTCACCGGCATCGAGCGCGGCTTTCTCGGCCTGCTGACGCGCCAGGCGCGGCCGCTGGACGCGAACGCGGTGCAAGGCCTGCTGGCGCAGGGCGGCACCGTGCTCGGCACGCACAACCGCTGCGACCCCTTCCACTACTTCGGCGCCCAGGGCGCCGACTGCTCGGGCGACGCGCTGGCCTACGTCGGCCACTTGGGGCTGGATGCGCTGGTGGCCATCGGCGGCGACGGCACGATGGCCATCGCCCAACGTTTCAGCGCACTCGGGCTGCCGGTGGTGGGCGTGCCCAAGACCATCGACAACGACCTCTGGCACACCGACCGCAGCTTCGGCTTCGACAGCGCGGTGGCGGTGGTGGCCGAGGCGCTGGACCGCCTGGAGACCACGGCGCGCAGCCACGGCCGCGTGATGATCACCGAGACCATGGGCCGCTACGCCGGCTGGATTGCGCTGGAAGGCGGCATGGCCGGCGCCGCCGACGTGATCCTGCTGCCCGAGCTGCCGGTCGACGTGGAAGCCGTGGCCGAGCATTGCCGCCGGCGCGAGCGCACGGCCGGCCACACGCTGATCTGCATCGCCGAAGGCGCGCGGCTGCAGGACGGCGCGCTGACGGTGCGCGAAGTCGTCGCCGACAGCCCCGACCCGCTGCGCCTGGGCGGCGTGGGCCAGCAGTTGCAGCAGTTGCTGGCGGCGCGGCTGACCAGTGAAGTGCGCAACACCTTGCTGGGCCACGTGCAGCGCGGCGGCTCGCCGACGCCGTTCGACCGCGTGCTGGCCACGCGCTTCGGCTACCACGCGGCGCAACTGGTGCGCGGCGGGCGCTTCGGCCGCATGGTCACGCTGCAGGGCGATGCCATCGCCAGCGTGCCGCTGGACGAGGTGGCCGGCCGCACGCGCAACGTGCCGCCCGACCATGCGCTGATCGACGCGGCGCGCGGCATCGGCGTGATGCTGGGGACCTGAGGGCGCCACGCCGGCGCGGCACCTGCGCGGCACCTGCGCGGCTCGGTCGCGGCTCGGTTGGCGCTCGGTCGCGGTCTATTCGCCGCGGTTGCGCGCGCGCACCGCCTCGCGGCGCGACTCCACCGCGTCGGCGGCCACGCTCGCGTTGTGCTCGCGGCCGCGCGTGCGCTCCAGCGCCATCGCTTCGCCGAAGGGCAGGGCATAGCCGTCGCGGATCACCGCCTTGTAGCGTAGCAGCATCGCCGGCACCGTGCCCAGCATGTCGGCGGCCAGCGCGCGCGCCTCGGCCAGCAGCCGCTCGGCCGGCACCACGCGGTTGACGAAGCCCCAGGCCGCGGCCTGTTCGGCGCTGACCCAGTTGCCGGTGAACGAGACCTCGCGCGCGCGGTAGGGCCCGATGGCGCGGCTGAGCTTCTGCGACAGCCCCCAGCCCGGCGCGATGCCGATGCGCGCATGCGTGTCGGCGAAGCGCGCGTTGGGGCTGGCCAGCAGCACGTCGCAGGCCAGCGCCAGCTCGAAGCCGCCGGTGACGGCCGCGCCGTTGATGGCGCCGATCACCGGGCCGCCGAAGCGGTCCAGCGCGGCCACCGGATCGTGATCGGTCACGCCGTGCTCGCCGCCGCCCAGGCGGCGGCTGCCCGAGCCGAGTTCCTTCAGGTCGAGCCCGGCGCAGAACGCCTTGCCGGCGCCGGTGAGCAGCAGCACGCGCACGGCGGGGTCGGCGGCCAGCGCGTCGATCTGCGCCGTCAGCGCCGCCATCAGCGCGCCCGACAGCGCGTTCATCGCCTGCGAGCGGTTGAGCGTCAGCACCGCCAGGCCGGGCGTGTCGCGGTCGACGAGGACGAGGTCTTCGGTCATGAGGGGGCTCCGGTTGAGGTTCAGGCGTCGCGCACGTCGGCGACCGGGTTGCCGCCGAAATCGGCACGTTCCAGATAACGCATTAGCTTGGCGGCTGCCGCGGCCGGGCTGTCGAGCTGGCCGCCGGCGTGCAGCTCGGCGAAGCGCGTGCGCTCCGGAAAGGCCTGCGGGTCGGCGCCGCGCAGTTGCTGCTGCATGTCGGTGTCGATCACGCCCGGCGCCAGCGAGACCACGCGCGCGCCGTCGGGTCGCGCCGCCTCTTCCAGCGCCAGCGCGCGCGCCAGGTGGTCCAGCCCGGCCTTGGCCGCGCAGTACGAAACGCTGCCGGCCATCGGCCGCCGGCCCAGCCCCGACGACACCAGCAGCAGCTTGCGCGGCAGCGGCCAGCCGCGCGTGGCGTGCAGGAAGGCGGCGCTCAACAGCAGCGGCGCTTCCAGCCCGACGCGGATCGCGTTGGCCAGGTCGTCGGCATCACTGTCGGCCAGCGGCGCCGGGCGCGACACCACGCCGGCGTTGTTGATCAGCGTCGCGCTGGACCAGGGCCTTGGCCCTTGCTCGGCCAGCCAGGCCGCCAGCTGCGCGGCCGCCGCGCGCGCATCGGCCAGTTCGACCGCCCAGTGCAGGAAGCGCGGCGACGACAGATCGGCCGGCGGCCGGCGCGACAGGCCGATCACCTGGTGGCCTTGCGCTAGCGCCTGCTCGGCCACGGCGCGCCCGAGCCCGCGCGAGGCGCCGGTGATGAGGGTCAATGGCATCGTCATCGGCCGCAGCATAACCAGCGTGCGCTGCTGGCATCATCGGCCGCAATGAAAACCCGCAGCGCATTCACCTGGTCCCTGCTGGCCGGCCTGGCGGTGCTGGTGGCGGCCTTCGTGCCGGTGGGCTGGCGCATGCTGCAGCCGCCGCCGCCATCGTCATCACCATCACCGTCCCAATCAACGGCCGCCGGCCGCGCGGCCGAACTGCCCGCGCCGTGGGAGATCACGCGCGACGACGCTGGCGGCGTGCGCGCCTTCGGCCTGCGGCTGCCGGGCTCGACGCTGGCCGATGCGCTGGCGCTCTGGCGCGACGACCTGCAACTCGGCGTGATCGCCGCGCCCGGCCGCCCGGCGGCGCTGGAGGCCTTCACCGACCGCTGGACCGGCGGCGGCATCACCGGCCGCCTGGTGCTGGCCGCCGACGTGCCGGCCGCGACGCTGCAGCAATGGCAGGCGCGCTCGGCCAAGCGCGAGACCTTCGAGGGCGGCGCGCAGCGCTGGCACTTGCGCGGCGAGGATCTGGCGACGGCGCTGCGCGGCGCCGTCACGGGCCTGAGCTTCGTGCCTTCGCGCCGGCTCGATGCCGACACCTTGCGCAGCCGCTTCGGCGCGCCGGCCGAGACGCTGCCCGGCGAGGGCGCCACGCGCCACTGGCTGTACCCGGCGCTCGGCCTGGCGATCGCGCAGGACGAGGACAGCGGCCGCACGCTGATCCAGATGGTGCCCGCCGCCGACTTCGAACGGCGCTTGCGCGCACCGCTGCTGCAGGCGGCGGCTGCGGCCGCTTCGGCCGCTTCCGCCGCTTCCGCCGCTTCCGCCGCGTCCAGCGCGACGCGCTGAAGCCGGGCGGCCCGCTTCAGAACGGCGCCGGCGACACCCAGCGCAGTGCGCGCCCGTCCAGCGGATGCGCCAGCGCCAGTTCATGGGCATGCAGCAGCAGGCGCGGCTCGGCCGCGGCCGCCGCGCCGCCGTAGAGCCGGTCGCCGACGATGGGCCAGCCCTCGGCGGCGGCATGCACGCGCAACTGGTGCGATCGCCCGGTCAGCGGCCACAGGGCCAGCCGCGTGCGCCGGCCCTCGCGCGCCAGCACGGCCCAGCGCGTCACGCTGGGCTTGCCGCGCAGCGCGTCCACCTGCTGACGTGGACGGTTGGGCCAGTCGGCTGCCAGCGGCAGCTCGATCTGCCCGGCCGGCGCCGCGGGCCCGCCTTCGACCAGCGCGACATAGGCCTTGTGCACGCGCCGCTCGGCGAATGCGATGCTGCAGGCGCGCTGCAGCGCGGCGCCGCGCGCGAACAGCAACAGGCCCGAGGTGGCCATGTCCAGCCGGTGCACCACCAGCGCATCGGGCGCCAGCGCGCGCACGCGCGTCCACGCACAGTCAGCGCCCTCGGGCCCGCGCCCCGGCACCGACAGCAGCCCCGCCGGCTTGTCGACGACGACCCATTCGGTGTCGAGCTGCACGATCCAGGGCATTGAAAGCTGGTTATACTGCTGGGCTCGACAGGCGCGTAGCTCAGCTGGTTAGAGCACCACCTTGACATGGTGGGGGTCGGTGGTTCGAGTCCACTCGCGCCTACCAAGTTCTTGTTTCGTGACAAGCACTTGGCCAAGCAGGCCTTCGTTAGACAGTCTACGCGGCCGCGGGCTGGCGCGGGGCAACGCGGGCTAGCGATTCATAGTCTCTAGTCATAGTCGCGTAGACCGTGCAGGGAGATGACTCGCTCGGCTGTTGCAGCATCTCGCCCGTGTGCCGGGAAGCCGATGATGGCCTTGCGCGAGCCGACTGCACAGACCTCGCAGCGCGCGCAGGACATGCCGTCGCTGGTGACGGCTGGGCTTGTCCTTCGGTTCTTCGACAAACGCGCAAGGTAGTCCGCCGAGTGCTGCGCGTAGTTCGTGACCATTCGGAGGTCTGACCAAGCGCCGAGCTTCTGCAGCACGTCGAGCAGCGTCTTCCGCTGCACGTGCCACGTCGCCCAGGTGTGCCGCAGGCCATGCCAAGTGAAACCCTTGCGTTTTGCGAGCGCGCAGGCGTGCAAGAACCCTGTCTTCACGCTTTGAACTGGCTTGCCGCGGTAGGTGAAGACGTGGGTCTTATGAGCGCCTCGACACGCTTTCAGGATCTCCGTCGCACGCACGCTGAGCGGTACGGCTATCGCCTGTCCGCCCTTCATCTCCTCGCTCTCGACCCACACGAGCTGCCGCTCGATGTCGATGTGGTTCCAGGTGAGGCCGAGCACGTTGTCCCGGCGCAGACCGGTCAGCAATGAACATTCGGCTACCTGATGCAGCAAGAGTCCCTTTGGCAGCGCGCCGCCGAAGCCGCCATGGGCAATGCCGCCATGCTGCGCGGCCAGGATGTCGGCGCCGCTACTTCGGTGCGCGGCCAAGACATCGGCGCTGGCACCGCACGTCGCGGTCAGCACGTGGCCATGCGCGGCCAGGACATGGACTACGCCGAGAAGATCGACGCGCGGCAACTCGACCTGGCGAACCGCGGCGCGCTGCGACAAGGTGCCGCGTGGGCGTGGGAACAGGCGAATGGCGACCCATCGAAAGCCGCCGCCTACATCGCGTCGATCGGCGGTTCCCCGGACAACTTCCTCGCGCTGCAGCGCGAGAACCGCGATGCTGCGAAAGCTTCGGCGGAGTGATGGGAACGGGCCGTTGCTCCGGCGTCTGCCGGAGAGGATGGGAAGATCAGTCCGCTGCGGACAGCGCAGAACTTGGCCGACTTGAAGAGGATGTTCCCGGGGCGCGGCAAGTGCAGACCCGAACACTTCCGCCGCAGGCCAGCCCCAAGCTCTCGCCGGGCTCGCCATCAAAAACAGCATTAACAACCTGCGCGGCGGCGGCCTGATGGAGTGGCTGGGCATCGACAAGCCGCCGATGGCCTACAGCGAACTGCCAGACCTGCGCGACTACACGGTGAAGGAACTGGGCCTGCTGGGCAGCATCGGTACGCGCGCGAGGCGTGGCGACTACGAGCTGACGCGCGAAGGCGCGCCGACGCACTACCTGAACCGCGACGTGGTGGGCACCTACGGCGCAGACTTCCTCGCGAACCGCGGGGTGCAGGGGCTCCGGCGGCCAAAGTAAGATGCCAGTTCCGGAGCTGAACGCAGAGAGGGAACTATGCGCCGACTAGCGCTCGCGTGCGCCCTCGTGGCGCCCACCCTGGCGCTCGCCCAGGCCTGGCAGAAATTGCCCGACACACCTGGTTTTTCGATTTTCCTCGACCAGCGACAGTTGCGCCTGTCCGCGACCCCACCTAGTGGTTGGGTGATGGTGAATTACGCGGCTCCGCGAGACGGCGCGCAGTCGTTCCGAATGCTGGCTGAGTTCGATTGCGCTCGATATCTTGTGCGCACGATCGAGGCGACGCAGCATTCAGGGCTGAATGCCACTGGGACGGTGGTCTCGACAGTCGGCGCGACCACGTGGATGCCAGCGCCGCCAGGAGAGTTCCTAGATGCAGTTCTGCGTGGCATTTGTCCGAAGGTGAAAACGCTGTGAAGAAAGGTCATGCTGCGACGGTCGCGGTAGGAGCTATTTCCCTCGGAGCAGTCGGCGCAAAGATCGGCATCGCTGGTTTCTTCGGTGCGATGAACGGGATGCTGCCATGTGCCATCATTGGCGCGTACATCGGACACAAAGTCTACAAGGGCGTGACTGGCGGAGACGCCGCGCAAGGCTTCAAGGAAGGCTATGCGTCGAAGGCCGAGGCGCTCAAGGCTCGCCGGCTGGCGCTGATGGCGGCGAAGCCCGAGCTCGTGCCGGTGATGCCGGCTGTCGCAGCCGCTAAACCCCCGCCGGAGCCTAAGTCCCCAGCGGGAACTGACGATGCCCGCAAGACCTCAAGACGGGCTTCGAGGAAGGCTATAGGCCGAGGCCCGGCGGCTGGCGCTGATGGTCGAGCACGGCACGGCTCAGACGACAAGGCCACAGAGTGAGACGTTAATCGGCGCAGTCGCTTGGGGTCGATCTATGGCGAACCACCTGCTCATTGAGACCCACAACAATTTCCGGTCAGCTTCCCGGAGTGCGAGCTTGTTGGCCAGCATCTCGGAAGTGGCGACCATCGTCCGGCGTGCTGGCTTCAGTTGGGGCGTTTTCGGCGACGAAAGCCACCAGGCGGTCATCAACGAAGCTCGGCTGGAAGCACTCGACGACGAACAATGGCGTGAGCCAGAAATCAGCAACGAGGCCTGGATCGAGCGGGAATGGGACAGGTACGTTGAGCACGAACGTAGTCTGCTGCGCGAAGGTCCTTCGTTCGCCCTTGCTGACTACGAGCGTTCTGTTGAGCATGGGTGGATGTATGAGGACTGAGCTCCACCTCCTAAAATCTTACCTCTCCCACGGCCGGAGCTGACACAGCCGTGAAAGCGTTCCTCCCCGAGAGCGCTTGCGCGTGGCTACTTCTCCCCTCCGCGATTTCCCGCTCGAATTCGCCCAGCCCCGCCTTTCGTACGAAGACATCGACGCGCTGCGGGCGTCGGGGATGAACTCCTTGCGCCGCGGCTACGAAGCCAGGCGCATCGGCACCGACGTCAACGCGCGGTTGGCCCAGGAGGCAAGCTCTTTTTTTGGGCCTCGCGCCCAGACGATGCACCAGCGCCGCAGGCCTCCCCGTCAGAGGTCACGACGTCCCCCGCGGCGCGTTGCCCAGCACCTTGTTGATGGTGACGTAGCGCAGGTTCAGGCGCCCTTGGGCATCGGCCAGGTCGCGGCGCACCTGCAGTTCGGCGCGCTGCGCATCGAGCACGACGACGAAGTCGACCAGGCCGCCGGCCTGGCGTTCGCGGGCCAGGTCGTAGGCGGCGCGGGTGCTCTGCGCGCGCGCTTCGAGTTCGCGCACCTGCTGCTGCTGGGCGGCGTAGCCGCTGAGCGCGTCGTCGATCTCCTGCCAGGCGCGCAGCACCGTCTGCCGGTGGTTGACGGCCGCTTCCTGCTGCTGCAGTTCGCGCAGTTGCACGACGCCCTTGCGCCGGCCGCGGTCGAACAGCGGCAGGTCGATGCTGGGGCCCAGCGACCAGGTGCGGCTGTCCAAGTCGGACAGGCGGCTGCCGAGGTAGGACTCGATGCCGACGCGCGCGCCCAGGCGGATGCTGGGGTAGAGCTCGGCGCTGGCGATGCCGATGGCGGCGGTGGCGCTGCGCAGCCGGGCTTCGGCGGCGCGCACGTCGGGCCGGCGCAAGGCCACCTCCGACGGCAGGCCGAGTGCCAGGCTCGGCAGCGCAGCATGCGCTTCGGCGGCCGGCGCCGTCAGTTCCTCGCGCAGCGCGCCGGGCCGCTCGCCCAGCAGCAGCGCAATGCGGTTGATGGCCGCGCCCTCCTGCTCCAGCAAGGCCGGCAACTGCGCGCGCAGGGCGGCGAGGTCGGCGCGCTGGCGTTCCACCGGCACGTCGTCGATCAGGCCGCCGCGCGCCTGGGCGGCGAGCAGGCCGAGGCGGTCGGCCATCACCGCGACTTCCTCGCGCGCCAGGCGGATTTGTCGCTGCGTGGTGCGCAGTTCGAAGTAGTTGCGCGCCACGTCGCTGGCCAGCGTCAGCCGCGCCAGGTCCAGCAGCGCGGCTTCGCGCGCCAAGTCGGCATCGGCCGCTTCGAGCGAGCGCCGCACGCGGCCCCACAGGTCCGGCTCCCAGGCCGCGTCGAAGCCGGCCTGGTACAGCGTGAAAGGCGCGCTGAGAAACTGCGCCAGCGCTTCGCGGTTGCCGCCCAGCGCGTCGAGCATGCGCGTGCCGGCACCGTAGGCGCTTTGCCGCTGGCGGCTGATGGCGGCGTCGGCCTTCAGCTCGGGGCCGGCCTGGGCGGCGACGGTGCCGCGTTGCGCGCGCGCCTGCGCCACGTGCAGCGTGGCGGTCAGCACGTCCGGGCTGGCGTCGACGGCGCGCTGTTGCAGGCGGTCGAGCAGCGGGTCGCCGAAGGCCTGCCACCACGCGCCGGGCAATGCGGCGTCGGCCAACGCGTTGCCGCGCAGCGAGGCGTCGGCGCTGCGCCAACTGGTCCAGTCGTCGGGCGCCGTCGGCGGGGGCTTGACGAAGTCGGGCCCGGCGGCCGTGCAGCCGGCCAGCGCGGCGGCGGCCAGCAGCCAGGCGGCCGCGCCGAGGCGTGGCGCGCGATGGAGTGTGCGGTGTGGCGCGCGGTGGCGCGGGTGGTGGGGCACGAACACGGCGGGGCCCTCCGGGAGGTCAGGTGAGGCGATTGCGGAACAGCCACGCGGCCAGCGGCAGCGTGATGGCCGTCAGCACGAGCATGGGGACGAAGTCGATGGCCACGTCGCGCAGGCCCGCGCCTTCGAGGTAGACGCGGCGCACGAGGTCCATGCCGAAGCGCAGCGGGTTGACGTAGGTGGCGATCTGCAACACCTCGGGCATGTTGCGCACCGGCGTGAGCAGGCCCGACAGCAGCATCAGCGGCATGATCAGCAAGAAGGTGTAGAGCATGGCCTGCTGCATGTTCACCGACAGCGCCGAGATCGACAGCCCGATGCCGACCGCCGCCGCCGTGAAGCTGAACAGCCCCAGGTACAGCAGCCACGGCGAGCCGTTCATCGGGATCTGGAACCAGAAGCGGATGATCAGCAGGATGATGGTCGACTGCAGCAGCCCCACCAGCATCGACGGCAGCGCCTTGCCGATGAGGATCTCGATGGGCGTCAGCGGCGTCACCAGCAACTGGTCGAAGGTGCCTTGCTCGCGTTCGCGGGCGACCGACAGCGCGGCCACCAGCAGGGTCTGCATCATGCTCAGCGCGGCGATCAGCGCCGGCATCAGGTTCCACCGCGATTCGAGGTTAGGGTTGAACCAGGCCCGCCGCTCGATGCTGACGGCGGCCGCGCCGCTGCGCTCCTGGTTGAACGCCGCGACGATGGCGCCGACATCGGCCGCGGCGGCGCCGGCCGTCGATGAGTTGCGCCCGTCGAGGATCATCTGCAGCGGCGCCGGCTGGCCGGCCGCCAGCAGCGATTCGAAGTCGGCCGGAATGCTCAGCACCAGCAGCACGCGGCCGCCGTCGATGGCCGGCGCGATCTGCTGCGCATTGCCCAGCGTCGACTCGCGCTTGAAGACGCCGGTGCCGTCCAGCCGCGCCAGCAGCTCGGTCGAGGCGGCGCCGCGGCTCTGGTCCAGCACGGCATAGGGCACGTGCTTGAGGTCGTAGGTGGCGCCGTAGCCGAACAGCAGCGACTGCACCAGCGCCGGGGCGAACAGGATCACCCGGCTCGACGGCTCCTTCAGCAGGGCCAGCAGTTCCTTGCGCACCAGGAAGGCGATGCGGACGACGACGGCGATCAGCGCTGACATGGCTTCAGGGCAGCCGCTTGCGCAAGGTCCAGCGCGCCCCCGCCACCAGCGCCAGCGCATACAGCGCGAGGATGGAACAGTCGCGCACGATCATCGGCCAGTTGTCGCCGGCCAGGAACAAGGTCTTGATCAGCCCCATGTAGTGGGTGGCCGGCAGCACCTGGCTGATCGCCTGGATCGCCACCGGCACGTTGCGCAGGTCGAAGACGAAGCCCGACAGCATCATGGCCGGCAGGAAGCTCGTCAGCAGCGCCATCTGGCTGGCTTCGAACTGGTTGCGCGTGGCGCCGGAGATGAACAGGCCGAGCGCCAGCGACACCGTCAGGTACAGCAGCGACGCCAGCACGATGACCGCCAGCGAGCCGCGCATCGGCACCTCGAACAGGTAGCGCGCCGCCAGCAGGCACAGCGCCAGGTCGATGGCGCCCAGCACGACGTAGGGCGCCAGCTTGGAGAGCACCAGCTCCAGCGGCCGCACCGGCGTGACGAACAGCGCTTCCAGCGTGCCGCGCTCCCATTCGCGGGCGATCAGCAGCGAGGTCAGGAAGGCGCCGATCAGCGTCATCACCAGCGCGATCAGGCCGGGCACCAGGAACCAGGTGCTGTTGGCCGCCTCGTTGAACCAGATGCGCTGCACGATCTGCACGCTGCCCGCTGCGGCGCCCGCCTGGCCGCCGCGGTCGGCCCGGTGCGCGGCCCAGCTGGCGATGGCACCGCTCACATAACCTTCCACGACAGAGGCCGTGTTGGAGTCGACGCCGTTGAGCACCAGTTGCAGCCGCGCCTGGCCGGCGGCCAGCTGGCGCGAGAAGTCCGGCGGCACGCGCACGATGGCCACCACCTCGCCGGCGCGCAACTGCCGCTCGGCGCTGGCCATGTCGGTGGTCCACGACGGCGACAGGTAGCGCGAGCCCTGCAGCCCGGCCAGCACGTCGCGCGCGGTGGGCGCGCTGTCTTCCAGCACCACCGCCACCGGCGCGTCCTTCACGTCGAACGACAAGCCGTAGCCGAACAGCAGGATCAGCACCGCCGGCAGCAGCAGCCCGACGGCGAGGTTGCTGCGCTCGCGCAGCATCTGGCGCACCTCCTTGCGCAGCAGCGCGCGCAGGCGCCGCCAGAAGCCGTGGTCGATGATCATGCCGCCACCTCGGCGCGGCGCGCCGCCTGCGCGCGCCCCTGCTCGACGATGGCGATGAAGGCGCCGTTCATGTCGACCGCGCCGCCGGCCAGCTGGCGCACCTGCTGCGGCGTGCCCAGCGCCAGCACGCGGCCGGCATCCTGGATGGCGATGCGGTCGCAATACTCCGCCTCTTCCATGAAGTGCGTGGTGACGATCACCGTCACGCCCCCCTGCGCCAGCGCGGTGATGGTGCGCCAGAAGGCGCGCCGCGCCAGCGGGTCGATGCCGCTGGTCGGCTCGTCGAGGAACAGGATGTCGGGCTCGTGCAGCAGGCCGGCGGCCATCGCCAGGCGCTGCTTGTAGCCGGCCGGAAGTTCGCCGCTGCGCGCCGACGGATCCAAACCGAACTGCTGCTCGACCGTCGCCATGCGCTGGCGCAGCGCGTGGCCGCGCAGGCCGTAGGCGCCGCCGAAGAAGGCCAGGTTCTCGCGCACGCTCAGGTTGCCGTACAGCGCGAACTTCTGCGCCACGTAGCCGATGTGCGCACGCGCCTGGGCGCGCGCATGGCGCAGGTTCAGGCCGGCCACTTCGAGCTGGCCGCTGGTGGCCGGCAGCAGGCCGCACAGCATGCGAAAGGTGGTGGTCTTGCCGGCGCCGTTGGGGCCGAGCAGGCCGAAGATCTCGCCGCGCCGAACTTCGAACGAGGTGCTGGCCACGGCGGTGAAGTCGCCGAACTTGCGCACCAGGTCGCGCACGACGATCGCCGGCGCTGCCGGGCCGGCGCCGGCCGCGCGCGGGCGCGGCGCCGCCGCGGCGGCCGCGGGCGCTTCACGGCCCGCACCCGCCGCACCGGCCTTACCGGCAGTAACGGCCGCAACGGCCGCAACGGCCGCACCCGCGTCACC
>Ga0209794_1000538_pt1 | contig 52197 bp, 57 predicted proteins | sample EBPBio232013_DNA_FD_185869 | JGI IMG/M metagenome (GOLD analysis project Ga0209794, IMG submission 185869) | Wastewater treatment Type I Accumulibacter community from EBPR Bioreactor in Madison, WI, USA - Reactor 1_5/23/2013_ DNA (SPAdes)... | ecosystem: Engineered > Bioreactor > EBPR >...
AGGCACTTATGGATAGTAAAAGTTTATGGAAAGTATCGTATCAACCACGGCTAAAAATCAGAGTTTGATTGAAAATACTTTCCATAATAAAAACTACTTCACACAGAGTTCTGACAAAAATTTCATTAGAGAAGCATCATCATTCCACATGATCTCATCATCAGAAGATGGAATTATTGCACTGGAGTAAGCTGTTTCTAGTGCAACACGTTTGCTTTTTCCGTCTGCCTTTGCGTAGACTTCAGTTGTTTTTACACTGTTGTGACCTAAAAAATCTCTGATGTAAATCAAAGCAACCCCAGCCTGTAGTAAGTGCATTGCTTTAGAATGTCGCATACAGTGTGGAGAAAATTTGTCAGGTATCAAAGTCGGATTCTGAGGCCTTGCTAATTCAACGTACTTTTTCAAAATATATGCTACGCCGGCTCTTGTAAGATGTTCTCCAACACGATTTGTAAACAATAGCTTGTCTTTAAACATTACAGCGTTCATTTTGCGTTTATCCAAATATGTTGCAATGAGATTTGCTGTTTTACTTGAAAGGGGCACAATTCTATCTTTGCTTCCCTTGCCGTGAAGAATAATAGTCGATGGCGATTGAAGGCGTATATCACCAATGCAGATATCTGTGATTTCTGAAACGCGAGCACCACTGTCATACATTAAGGTCAAAATAAGTGCATCACGATACCCAGATTCGATTTTTAAATCTGGCTGGTGCAAGACATTGGCAATACCCTCCACGGTCATATAGTTCACGGTGGCTTCAGGCTGCTTTTTCATTCTCATTCTTAAAACACCACTGGCGATATCGAGATATTCGGGAAAAGCGTACTTGACATAATTGAAGAATGATTTTATAGCTGCCAATCGTTGATTACGGGTCGATATAGATTTACCATCTGTCTCAAGATGATTTAGAAATTCAGCCACAGATTCCTTTGACAGATCTGTCATTGCTAGCTTCTCGGGAGATTTTCCAGTAGCTTCGCTACAGTAAGATAAAAACTGCTTAAAGGTATCTCTATATGAAGCAATTGTCATCATGGAAAAACCTCTTTCACCAGGTAAGTACACTCTAAAATATCGAGATACAATATATGAAAGAGATTGGAGATCACTTTTCATGGTTGATCACCTCCGGTATAGCAACGGCACAAACAGTATCAGATTTTTGAAGGAAATCTGGGAATACTTCGGCTGTTAATCTCAAGTAGTATTCCGTAGATGAAAGTTTGCTGTGCCCTAGATAGGTCATCAAACTGGTCAAAGAAACGTACATATCTTTGTCTTGTTTGATATTTTGTTGGAGCGAATGAACCGCAAAGGTATGACGTAGGTCATGAACACGTGGCCCTTTACCTTTTCCTTGATGTGGAATGCCACTTTGCCATAGTATGGTCCGAAATTTATCATAGACTGTGCGTTGGCTATAGCACTCGCCGTTTGCATTAGGAAAGAAGAACCCATCGGCATCAACACCAATTAATTCTTGATTCTTGACCATGTAATTTCGAAGTGCGATCAGTAACGATTTTGAAATAGGAATTCTTCTTTGCTTGTCAAATTTTGCAGAGCGAACTGAAATAAAACCGTTTTCCAAATCAACATCTCTTATAGTAAGTTTTAATGCCTCTGAAACTCTGAGGCCACAACCATACAAGATTCTTAATATTATTGGAAAGGCAAAATGAAACCGAGATCTGCCACAAGATACTGGCATTAAGTCGGCTGATGCAAAAATCTGCAACATCTCGTCCTTACAAAATATATAAGGCACATACTTGCTAACTCTTGATGTATAGCCGGGGTAGGGGGTCCATGAAATTATATTTCCTGAAGCAGAAAGATATTTTGAAAAGCACCTTAATACAGAAATTCTCGTGCTGTGAGTGGAATTTTTTTCTCCAGTTTTTGTAGACAGCCAATCATTTACAATCACTTCCGTCAGGTTAGGCTCCTCAACCCCATTGAGTGAACAATAACGATCGAATTGTCTCAGAATATTTCCAGGGGAGGTGTATTTTTGACCAGTAGCATCTTTTATCTCTAAATAATCATAAATGAACGGAGCAAAGACACTTTGAAATTCATATTTCGGTTTGCGATAAATCATAGCGGTACCTCCAAAGCACAAGCTTTTAGTTGAGGTACATCAAGTTGCGTATAGGCTGTGGTTACATTGAGTGTTGAATGACCAAGTATGTTGGATATAGTAGTGATTGGAATATTTTGCTCAAGCAAATCGCTCGCTAGGCTATAACGTAACATGTGAAAACTTGCTCTTCCTGATTTTCTTTTGGTAATTCCAGCAGCCTGAGCGTATTTCCCTATAATATAGGCTACGTTGTCAGTCTTTGCAAATGGAATGTGCGGTACCGTATGTCTTAAAAAAATAGTAGCTAAATCAGATTGGGGGCGACCATTTTTCAAATAATCAATAATAGCCCACCCTACATCAGGCAGTAGGTCAAGAGTTAAAGGCTTTTCAGTTTTTTGCTGAACGATGCTGATTCTGTTATTTATAAAATCAATGTTATTCAGCTCCAGCGCTTTAATATCACTTATTCTCAGCCCGTAACGCACACCTAGAATTAACATGGCATAATCTCTTTTTCCACGAGCATTTGCACGATCTACTGCTTTTAAGATTTGATTAACTTCTTCGGCAGAGTAGTATTCAGGAATTTTTCTATTCTTGTAAACCGAGATTTCCGGGAACTCAAATGATGTGTGAGTATAGCCTTCGTTGTAAGCATATTCAAACATATGGGCTATAACCCGTGTCGAATTATCAATATAACTTTTGGAACAACCGGCAAACGTCTTTAGGTACGTGTTAATGTACTGAATATCCACATTGCAGATATCCTTGACTTCATGAGCAGCTAAAAAACTGAACAAATACCTAAGTACTTGACGATAGTTTCGCAGAGTTCCTGTCTTTAAGAATTTATGTTCACTTAAATGGGATAAAAATTTCTCGCCGATTTCTGAAAACTGTTCTGGAAAGGCTCCATCACTCTTAGGCATGCGTTTAGCAATGCTTCCAGATATCTGATACTCCAGTAAGAGCATCACAGATCTTCTAACAACAGATTTGTATTCGCTTAGTCTTGAAGCGTACGGGTCGACTTTGTAATGCTCTTGGAGCAATTCAAATCCAAGATTTTTTGTAAAATAGACTTCTCCTTTGGCAATAGCCAGATTCTTTAATGCGTTCCATGCTTGTCGATGATGCCTTAGCGTAGAAATTGTGTAACCCAAACTAACCATATAGGCATCTGTTTCAGCAATCAGTTCGGCAATTGGTAAATGTTTTGCAAATTGTTCCATGAAATGTCCCTCCATAAATTGTTTTACAGCGCATCGCTGTGACTTAATTGTAAAACAATTATGGAAAGTGAATCACCAAAAGGGTTGCATTTTATAAGGATTTCAATAAGAGTCTTTTCATAATGTCCAACTATCCATAAGTGCCATTATGAAAAGCTTTCCATAACGGTACACTCCACATGAAATGGGATAACGGTAGAACACTGGGCATTGTTCCTGGGGAAGATCAGTTCAAAGTAATCTCAAAGCCATCTGAGGAAACAATGGACAATGAGCAAAAGCAAGGTATGGGAGGGATGAACATGTAAAAGCAATTACAATTGAACTTAACAATTGAATAATCAATGGCATAAGCGTACGGCAATTAAACCGTACATTTTTTATGCCATAAATCCAATGGGCCGCTTGAAAAACTGCAATATGCAGTGAATCAAGCGGCCTTTTTTTATTTCTTTAAAACTATCCCACCAGAAAAGGAGGCGAGGAGGTGGAACATGTAAATCTAAATGAGAGATTTTTAAGTCACTTAAAAAGAAATCACACAGGTGCAGGGAGGGCCGTGCAAAGCAAGGGATTGGAACTTCGGTTTCAAATGAGTGGAAGGAAGGTCCGTGACATAGTCAATGCACTCAGGTGCGAAGGACATCCTATCTGCAGTGACGATGGTGGTTATTATTATGGAGCTAATAAGCATGAGGTTCTTGGAAGCATACGACAGCTCAATAGCCGGATTGAAAAAATTGCAGAAGCAAAAAATGGTCTTGTAGATTCCCTGTCCCTCTATCCAGATTCAAGTAGCAATGAACAGCTTCAAATCTGGTTTGTATGTGTGAAGGAGGGATGATTTATTAATAGTTTTATGAGTTGGATTGGTGGAAAGAAATCCATGAGGGAACTGATAGTTTCGCTCTTTCCGCTTTATTATGAAAGGTATATTGAAGTATTTGGTGGTGGTGGATGGGTCTTATTTCATAAACCGCCGGGCAATGATTTTGAAGTTTATAATGACTTCAATAGTCTGCTCGTCAACCTTTACCGATGTGTGAGAGATCAATATGAAGAACTTCAAAATGAACTGAGGTATGTTCTAAATTCAAGAGAGGACTTTGATGAAGTCAAAGCTGTCCTTGATAAGGAGTATGTTGAAAATGACGTTAAACGTGCAGCTTGCTTTTATCAGCTCATCAGATACAGCTATGCATCAGGACTGACTAGTTTCGGTAGCCAACCCCATGACATCAGAAGCAATTTTCCAATCATTGAGCAAGCCCACAGAAGACTTGCGAAAGTAGTTATCGAGAATAAAGATTTTGAAAAGCTGATTCGGCAATATGATCGCCCTGTCAGTTTTTTTTATTTGGATCCGCCCTACTTCGACACCGAAAAATACTACAAGAATGTCGGGGAAGGTGGTTTTCAAAAGGAAGATCACATCAGACTCAGAGATACACTGCTTGGTATCGAAGGGAAATTTCTTCTCTCTTACAATGACTGTGAGTATATCAGAGAACTGTACGATGCCCCTGGCATCATGATTGAAAGCTATAACCGCATCAATAACATCAAGCAAAGGTATGATAACGGCGCTCAGTTCCCAGAAATACTCATAGCCAACTATGACCTGCATGAACGTGAGCGAGACGGCTTAGGGCAAATGAATTTATTTGATATCAATAACGAACTTAACAAGGAGGAATTCAGTTTATGAAAAAATTAGAACAAAAGGTCAAAGGGTTTCTGTGCCTTCCCATTACAGAATCGGCAGAAAGAAAAATTGGTGATGTCGGAATGCTCGAAGCAACTATCATCAAAAGTGGTGTGGTGCTTACAAAGTCTGAAATGACAGCGATGGAAGTACTAGAAACCATTGAGGGACTTGAAGAAATACTCAAAGAATTGTACAACGCTCTAGTTGGTACAACAGGTATTTGCTGTGAGGATTGCGACCCTGCTGAAACAGAAGATGCTGTCGCAATAAAACTGCCAGAATTTATTCTTGAAGAGGCAGGCATTCCAAAAGATGCTAAGCTTTGTGCTTTCACAACTGAGGCAAGTGGTGAAGTAACTGTCATGGAAGCTGAATACAAATATGATCTCATCGATGTGCCTGAAGACATGCTCAGGCTATTAAAGGACATTGGAGTTTGCTTGTCTTGCCTCAATGAGTGCTTGATGTCTGAAAGAATCGTTTATGGAAATAGGAAGTAACTTAAAACTCAAATCAGTTAATGAGGGTGGGCATGGGGCAATGGGAGGTGGTATAAATGGGCGGCATTGAAATGAAAAATGGACTACTTGTCTATTATGGAAACCCAGCTGGTTATGTCAAAGATGATAGAGCGACAGTAGACACGATGTTTCAGAGTAAAGAATTCGAAGAGTGGCTATCAGAAAAAAAGTTCATTCCAAATTGGAGTGATGGCATTTTCGAAAGGCTTTCTAAAGGTGAACAGTTGGGCGACCCACTGGAGACAGTCAGTCCCCTTAAAAACGTTCGAATCTGGCAATTGAAATCAGACTCGGATCTCGAACTGAGATTCAGAAGCTATGATGAAGTGCTTAAAGTATCTGGAGAACCGAGTAAGAACAATTATGATGTTGTCTTTGATGGGGAACTCGAGACGAATGATCTTGAGTCCATCTATACAAAGTTCAACATGGACCACCCAACAGACTTTAAAGGGCACTCTCTTTCAATTTCTGATGTGGTGGAGCTTTACGATGAAAACAGTAGCGAATTTAACTATGTAGATCAATTTGGATTCAAAGCAATTGAATTTGCAGATCAGTCACATGAACAAGGTATGACACTTGGCATGTAAAACTAAAATGATGGAGGATTATCAATGAAGAAATTACTAAAGAAATCAAATGAGTTTGCTTTAAAACAACTTATCAAGGCGCAGGCAGCCATGAAAAATAACAGAGGGGAAGGCTATATCGATACGGCAGTGAAAATTTTGATTGCAGTGGTACTTGGCGCACTTCTCCTTGCAGGGCTCTACGCTTTGTTTGGCGATGTGGTTATGCCGACACTGACTCAAAGAATCAGAGACATGTTCAACTATAATGGTGGTCCACGTTAAGAGAGGAGCGATAAATCATGGGAAAAACAACAAGCAAGCAGAAAAAAGAAGACTCAGGCCTTCACTATGATGTGAAAATCCAAAGCATCAGACCAGAAGGAACCTTGAGAGCTACAGCAACGGTCAACATCAACAATGCTTTTGCCATCAGAGGTATTAAACTCATGGAAGGGTCAAAAGGATTATTCGTATCTATGCCAAGTTACAAAGCAGGCAATGGAGAGTACAAAGACATCTGTTTTCCTTGCACCAGTGAGTCTAGAAAAGAATTTGATCAAGCCGTTCTGAATGCCTATGAACAAGCCTTGACTCAGGGGCATGAACAGGAACAAAAGGATGAACAAAAGCAGGAAGGGCCTACACAAGGTGATCCATCACAAGAGATGACAATGTAAACAATAAAGGAAAGATGAGGTTAAATCATATGAAGAGAATCATGAGAAAAGTAAACAATGAATTAATGTCAAAGGTAGTCCTGGCAAAAGCTACAATCAGTAACAACAAAGGTGAAGGCTACATCGATACAGCAGTTAAAATTCTGATTGCAGTAGTGCTTGGTGCATTGCTTCTTGCAGGGCTTTATGCTTTGTTTGGTGACGTGGTCATGCCCACCCTCGAGCAAAGAATCAGGAATATGTTCAACTATGCCGGGTAACAGCATCGTTCAAGCGGTGCTGTTTTTTTGTTTGATGGGATGTGCAGTCTGTACTGATATCAAAAAAAGAGAAATTCCAACATCCATATGGTCATCGATGGCGCTGATATCACTGATTGATTTTAATGCTGTTCATCTGTTTGGCATATTGGCAGCACTCCCATTACTCATTGCAGCTATGATGAGTCCGTCAGGTATTGGCGGTGGAGATATTAAGCTTGTAGCTACTGTCGGACTTGTTATCGGCTTTTGGAAAGCACTGATTGGGTTGGCCATTGGACTGAGTCTAGTGATAATTTTTCATGGAGCATTAAAAATAATTTATAGAATCACGAGCAAGGAGTATGGGCGCAGGGCATATCCGCTAGCGCCTTTTCTCGCTCTTGGCTATACATGTGTCTATTTCGTATAAAGGAGATGGTGAAAGTGTTTGAAAAGGGACAACGATTTGAAACGAGTTATAACCATGAAACTTATGCATATGCAGGCAAGTGGTCAGGATCCATGGTACTTGCTCCTGAAAATGACGGGAATACAGAGGTTCTCATCTATACAGAGAATGAAGTAAATGAATTGATTGAGACTGGCGAGTTAAGGTTGATCGCGGGTCTGGAAATGGTGATGCGGTAATAATCTTATGATCATAAACTATAAAAACGGAGGTGCGTATGAATATTTTTAAAAACAGAATGGTTGTCGGGGTGTTTTGCATTGTGCTTTCACTCCTCATTTGCTTTGGAATAACGCCATTGTTCAATAAAGGCATCAGTCAAAAGACTGAGATTGTCAGAGTGACTAAAGAAATTAAGGCAGGGGCTCAAATTACAAAGGATATGGTACAAAACATTGAAGTCGGTGGATACAATCTTCCATCAGATGTTGTGAAATCAAAAGAAACCGTTGTTGGAAGCTATGCTCTAGCTGATTTATCGATTGGTGATTATATCCTAAGTGCAAAAGTTTCAAAATCACCAGCTGCTGAGAACGCTTATTTGTATAATCTAGACGGCAGCAAACAGGCTATGTCTATTACCATTAAGAGCTTTGCAAACGGTCTTTCTGGAAAGCTTCAAAGTGGCGATATTGTATCAGTCATTGCTCCGGATTTTAAAAAGCAAGGAATGACTGTCATTCCTCCAGAGCTTAAATACGTTGAGGTCATTTCTGTAACAGCTCCTAGTGGGTATGATGCCAATACAGGGGAGCAGAAAACCAATGAGGACGAAAGGGAATTGCCATCGACCGTTACACTCCTTGTAACACCAGAACAGGGAAATATACTAGCAAGTCTTGAAGCGGATGGGAAGACCCATCTATCACTTGTATATCGTGGTGAACCGGTAAATACGAAGAAGTTCCTTGATATTCAATCAAAAGTCCTTTCAGAAGCGTATCCGAAGAACAAGGAGTCTGACAAAACCGAGAATAAAGCATCTAAGGACTCAAATCAGGTTGGTGAGGTGGAATAATAATGATTAACTTTAAGAAGAATTCAATCTTCTCCCGTGATGCCAAAGAAGAATCGGTAAAAGAAGAGATCCTCCATGGCGGTGTTCTTGCTGTTTGGGGGAGTCCAGGATCAGGGAAGACAACGACTGCCGTCAAACTAGCCAAGTATCTTGCAGATAAAAAGAAAAATGTCATTTTAGTACTGTGTGATATGACTGCACCGATGCTGCCTTGCATTTGTCCGCCATCAGATTTGGAATGTGAAAAGTCCCTCGGAAGCATTTTGTCTGCGACACATGTGACCGAACCGTTGGTGAAATACAACATAATCACCCACAAGAAGATGGCCTACCTAACAATGATTGGTATGCTGAAAGGCGAGAATGAGTATACCTATGCTTCCTATTCAAAAGTGCAGGCGATGGAGTTTATTGAATCTCTAAGAAAAATCGCTCCATTTGTTATCATTGACTGTAGCAGCTACATCGCCAATGACATTTTATCGGCTGTTTCGCTTCTTGAATGTGACAGTGTTCTCAGGCTTGCCAATTGTGATTTGAAGTCTATAAGCTATCTCTCCAGTCAGCTGTCACTCTTACAGAACAGCAACTGGGATATGGACAAGCAGTATAAGGTTGCATCCAATGTCAAATCTAATCATGGCATAGAGCATATGGCAGGGGCACTTGGGAGTGTGTCTTTTAAACTGCCAAATTCCGAAGAAGTTGAAGAGCAGACACTTGCCGGAAATTTACTTGCAGACCTGACGCTTAAAAACAGTAGGGAGTTCAGAAAAGAAATTGAAAAAATTGCAAATGAGGTGTTCGGATGTTAGAAAATCAAGATGTAAAAGGGAATGAACCAATGGAAAAACGGATGGAAGAACTGATGAACACCTCGAGTAAACATAAGAAAAACAAGGAGCTGGGTACTGAAAATCGTACGCACTCCTTATTTTTTGCCCCAGAGTCAGAGAAAAAAGATTTTCAAACTGTCCTCAAAGAAGTGCAAGAATTTATCTCAAGTAATTATTCGGTTTTGATTACTGATCAGGGATTGGAAGATGCTAAAGCGCAGATGAAACGCTATATCAGCAATTACGTCATGAATGAAAGAATTGCAGTCAATGGAATGGATGGACAGGAACTGGTTGATGCCCTATATACCGAAATGGCTGAGTATGGGTTCTTGACAAAATACATCTTTGGGAAAGGCATTGAAGAGATAGATATCAACTCATGGCAAGATATCGAAGTGCAATACTCTGATGGACGAAATGAAAAATTAAAGGAGCACTTCGACTCACCTGAACACGCCATCAATGTCATCAGAAGGATGCTTCACGTATCGGGAATGGTCCTTGATAACGCAAGTCCTGCAGTTCTTGGACATCTTTCAAAGAATATCCGAATTGCTGTCCTTAAAACGCCACTTGTGGATGAAGATGTTGGTATTGCAGCATCAATCAGAATTGTGAATCCTCAAAGTATGAAGAAAGAGGATTTTGTCAGGAGCGGTACAGCTACGGAAGAGATGCTCGACTTCCTGTCCAACCTCATCCGCTACGGCATTTCTGTTTGTGTAGCAGGAGCAACAAGCTCTGGTAAAACTACTGTTCTTGGATGGCTACTGACAACCATCCCAAACAATAAGAGAATCTACACCATTGAGAATGGATCCCGTGAGCTTGATTTGATCCGTCATGATGATGGGAAGGTAGTCAATTCAGTGATTCATACCATCACTCGTGACAGTGAGAATGAAAAACAAAGAGTCGACCAAATCATGCTTCTTGATATGGCACTTAGGTTTAACCCTGATATTGCAGTGGTTGGTGAAATGCGTGGGGCTGAAGCAAACGCAGCTCAGGAGGCCGCTCGAACAGGTATTGCGGTACTTACAACAATTCATGCTAACTCTTGTGAAGCAACCTACCGAAGAATGGTATCCCTTTGTAAACGTGCAGTGGATATGTCTGACGATACGCTCATGGGATATGTAACAGAAGCTTATCCTATCGTTGTCTTTTGCAAACAGCTTGAAAATAAGCAGAGAAAGATGATGGAAATCATGGAATGCGAAATTCTACCGGATGGTTCCAGAAATTATCGTGCACTGTTTCAGTACATCATTACGGAGAATCGAATGGATGAGCAGGGCAAATTTATTATTGAGGGAACACATAAACAGGAGTATAGCATTTCCGAGAGCTTGTCTAAAAGGCTCCTTGAAAATGGGATGCCAATTGAAATGATCAATCGAATGAAGCGAAGGGAAGTGACTTAAAGATGAATGTAATACTACTAATTGCCTGTATCGGAATGATCACGGGCTTTTTTATCATCTTATCGTTATCGCCAATGGAATTTACAGATAGCGTTTTTAAAAACATTTTGAACAAACCGCGCAGTATCAAAGAAGAAATAAATGAAATAACCAAACGAAAGAAAGTGTCTTACTTTAGACGAGAAGTCATTGAAGTCCAGTCAATATTGAAGCTTACCGGGCGTGAAGGATGGTTTCCAATGATCTGCGCAGTGTCATTATTTCTTTTTGCCATTGGCAGTGGAATTGCAATTGTGCTTGGTAATTTCTTTTCAGTGCCTATCCTTGGCATCGGTTTTATGCTTCTGCCGTTTTGGTATGTGAGGCTGACACAAACTCATTTCAAAAGGGATATTGCAGCTGAGCTTGAAACAGCTCTGTCGATCATCACGACAGCATACCTAAGAAATGAAGATATCGTGACTGCGGTAGAAGAAAACATCGACTATCTGAATCCGCCAGTTCTGTCTGTATTCAAAGGTTTCGTCTATCGCATTAAGATGATCAATCCAGACATTGCAGCAGGTTTGGAGGACATGAAAGTTCAGCTTGAAAACGCTGTGTTTCGTGAATGGTGTGATGCTTTGATTGCATGCCAGATTGATAGAAACCTAAAAACCACACTGACACCCATTGTATCTAAATTATCTGATATGCGAGTGGTAAATGGCGAGCTAGAAAACATGGTCTTTGAGCCGAGAAAAGAATTTATTTCCATGCAACTCTTAGTGGTTGGCAACATACCGCTATTATACTTTTTGAACAAGGACTGGTACAACGCATTGATGCATACACCTCTTGGCCAGATTATTCTAGCCATCTGTTTTGCTGCTATCTTTATTTCGGCAGCATTTGTTATTAAGCTAACACAGCCCATTGAGTATAGGAGGTAGGCAGAAATGATGATATTGATTGTGTTATTTGGACTTCTGTTTGCCGTGGGTCTATTCTTCATACTAGCTGAGGTATTCAAGCTTCCAAGACTTGCAACGGGGAAAGCCATGATATCTGCAGTGAGTCAGAATAAGGGTAAGGCGAAAAATCTGGATGTTTTGATTGGCAGTTTATCGGTGAAACTTGCCAAACATCTTCCAATGGATGAATACAAAAAAAGCAGGATGAAAAACACTTTAAAAGCCGCCGGCATGAACCAAAGTCCAGAAGAATTTATGGCTTTCGCACTTGTTAAGGCTTTGCTCGTGGCATTTGGTGTTATCCCATGCCTTCTGGTTTTGCCGTTACTTGCTCCTGTTTTGATGTTCCTCGCGGTGATGATCTACTTCAAAGAAATTAAAAAGGCCGATGAAAAACTGTCTGCCAAAAGAGAAAAAATCGAATCAGAACTGCCAAGGTTTGTGGCTACGATTACACAAGAGCTGAAGGCAAGTAGAGATGTTCTTGGCATACTTGAGAACTTTAAGAAAAATGCTGGGGAGGAGTTTGGAAATGAACTGGACGTTTTAACTGCGGATATGAGATCTAGTAGTTATGAAGCGGCCCTTACAAGATTTGAGGCAAGAATCAACTCGCCTATGCTATCGGATATCACAAGAGGTTTAATTGGTGTTCTTAGGGGTGACGAAGGGGGTGTATATTTTCAGATGCTTGCCCATGATATGAAACAACTGGAACTTCAAAGATTGAAAGCACAGGCAATGAAGATACCACCCAAAATTCGAGTGTTCAGTTTCATCATGCTCATGTGTTTCCTCATGACCTACATGGCAATTATTGTGTATGAAATTTTACGTTCCCTTGGCGGAATGTTTTAGGGGAGGTGGTGAAGTGTGAGGCATTTATTAAAAAGCAACCGTGGTGAAGGATACATTGATGTGGTTGTGCTTGTACTTTGTGCAATGCTCGTGATTGCGCTTGCTGTGAAGGTATTTCCTGCCTACATCATCAAACAGCAGGTGGACACCTTTGCTGTTGAGCTAATGAGAGAAGCAGAAATTGCTGGAAGAGTAGGAACAGAAACCACTCAGAGAGAATTGATTCTGAGAGAAAAAACTGGAATTATGCCAACGATCGTATGGTCAAAATCAGGTCAGATTCAACTCAACGAGGAAATAACAGTGGCGGTGACTTATCCGATTAACATAGGACTATTCGGAGGTTTTGGGTCATTTCCAATTACCCTCAGAGCTGATGCTGCAGGAAAGGGGGAGGTCTATTGGAAGTAAAAAAAATACTGTCAAACAACAGAGGTAGTGGTTTTCCACTAGCAGTTATCATCACGCTGTGCTTGGTCATGATTTTCACTGGGATATCTGAATATTTTAGGCTCATGATAGTTGCACAGGGTGTTCGTGATGCACTTCAGTCAGCTGTCATTTCAACAGTCAGTGACAATTATGATGATGTTTATCATGGTGTTCGTGAAGGGTACTCAGGTGGGTATCAACCTATTGATACAGATTTTGAAGAGTCCTTCGACTATGGTGATGTTTATGATCGTTTAGATGGCATTCTTGGTCTGAATCAACTTGGCTATGAGCACATTAAAACAACCGGTGAAGGTAAAACAGAGTTTAAAATATGGGATTTGAATGTTGATATCCAAAATGCACCACTGGCTAGCGGCGATATTAAACAGCAAAGGTTTCAGGTGGATAGTTCCATTATGCTTGAAGTACCTGTATCATTTGGTGGAAAACTTCTGCCACCCATGATTATTAAGGTCAAAAACAGCGCTGGTTACACCCCGAAATTTTAGATTCTAAGAACTTGTAAAATTATAGTAGACTATTCAAAAGGCTTGTGCTAGGGTGAGGTTTAAGAAGGGCAATACTTTAAAAATTAAGGAGGCATTTCTCATGAAAAATATGAATGATAAAACGAAGAAAAGAGTAATACTGGCTTGCGGTCTTGTGATCAGTGTGGCACTTGTTGTGATGATCGGGGCTAGATTTACGAAAGCACCAGTGACCGAGGTGGTCAATAAAGCACAAAACACTGAAATCAGTGAAGTTGTCGCAGAAAATCCAAATGGTGTAGAAACAAATAAAAATGACGAGGTTAAGGTCGAGCCAATCGAAGTGCCAAAGGAAACTCAAGTAGATAGTGGCGCAGATGATACTGGAACAGACCAAACAATTCAAGGTGATGTTCCCGATAAACCAACTTATACTGAAGAACAACTGACTGATCCGACACAAAAGCCTGACGGCGAAAAAGTAGATCCACCAAAATCAGAAGATAAGAATCCTACAACGACTACAACACCAAAGCCAAATAAACCAGTAACGACTACGGAACAGAAACCTTCTGGTGGATTACCTGGATTTGATAATGTGCCAGATGGTGGAGCGAATCAAGTGATTAACGGAGAAAGCGATGGAGATATCAACAAAGAAGTTGGATCGATGGATTAAGAATAGTAGCAAATGAGGGCACTGCATATAGCGGTGCTTTTTCTTTTGCAGAAAGGAGCAAAAATGAAAAAAATAGCTAGAAGCGTTTTGATGATTCTGATGATATTCAGTCTATTGGTACCAGTGAATGCATTTGCTGATGGGGACGGAAACATCGATACAGGTGGTGGGGATATGGGTTCGGGAACCAGTACCAATGTATGGAATCCCGGGAATGAAGGCGTTAGAGTTACTGTTGTTAGAAGCAGTGATCATGCAATAGTAACGACACCGATTGATATTACAAACAAGCAGCCCAGTGCGTCCATTTATCACTTTGGTAAAGTGAGTAAAGTCCAATACAGTAGCGGTAGAGCACTATCGCCAGTAAAAGGTGGATATGCTAGTGTGAAACCATCTCAGAGCATGCCTAAGATAATCAGTACGAGCGGGAAAAATAACATAACAGCTATTAAAAAATACTTCTGTTCGGAGTATCTGGTCAAGTTGATTGCCAATCAGACCGGTATGAACTATGACGTTTTAGTCAGTGGCGATTACAAATTACTTCTTGAACCAATGGCATATTATAAATTCGAAGGGGTTATGATTGCGACTACAGCGACTGAAGCTGCTATGTATGATGAGAAAGTAAATGGCTTGCTGAGAAAAAGAATGGTTTCATTAACTCATAAGAATCTGCCTCTAGCCATGTTCTTAGAAGTTGCGGATTTAGGATATCCTGCGTGGAATGGTAGCACGACAACACCAGCTACAAATGCAAATATTAAATCCTCATTAGGACTTGGTATAGTCAGGTATAAGGATGAACCAACTGAAGCACCAGTAGTAAATGCTAATGATTATGAATACCGGGTCAACACGGATGTCATCACAGCGGTTACAGTTAGTGGTGGTCAATCGGATCCAGATCACCCAACGCGGGTCAGTTTTAGCATTGAAGGAACTACCTATAACGTTGGAAATGTATTTTATCCGAGTGGTGATTCACAATTGGCATGGGTCAAATGGAGGACGCCTTCGGAACCCAAAAACATGACCATACAAGTAACTGTAAGTGGTCCCGGAAATACTTCGAAATCAACGATTCGTGTTAAAATCATTGACCTTGATAAGAATCCGCCACCAAATCCTGTAGCAGATGATAGGAACGATGAGTTCAGATTTTCATCAGTACCTGCAAGACAAGAAATGACAAGGGCAGATTGGAGTATTTGGCGCCCGTGGTGGTTTGCATACTGGGTCGATGAAGGTCATTGGGAGAGAGACTCATGGACAGATAGCGAGGGACACTCGCACTCGAGTAGTTATTGGGTATCAAATTGGGTTGATCGAGGATGGTGGGAATTTAATCTAGATCAATATTATGCTACTTTTTCATCGAACATGAGCATCAAATGCGACAGTAAAAACCCAACCGCAAATGGCAAAACAATGAAAAGTGGATACGGAATCAATGAATCTGTAACTGCATCAATCACCAGTAACCAAAGCACCGCAATCACACATCCTCAGAATGCAGTGGCTTATTTTCCAGAGTTTCAGTACAAAACGTACTGGAGGCTACTTGAAAAAATTCAAAGTGGATCAACGGCAAGATTTGAGTATAAGAGGAATCCATATAGCACATACAATAACCGAACACACTTCACACCCATATGGATGCCTGATGGAAACTACGCGGTGAATACTTGGGTCATAGATGCATGGACTCCTGTTGGGATGTTATCCATGAACCTAACGGACTCATTAACAATCAGGGGCAACCTTTGGAATGACTGGCACATTGCACCGCTAAAACCTTAGATAAAAACAAGAGAGGTGGAAAATCTAAATGAAAAAATATAAAAAAATAGCAGCGATTATCTGCATGGTATTTCTGCTGACATTGATGTTTAGTACCACAGTGTTTGCAGGTGGCACTGGAGATGTTGCAGGAGCAATTGAGAGCACTTGGACTGATGCATCTGGGCAAATCAAAATCGTTGTGAACAAGGTAGTCTTTCCGGCAATCGACCTTATTCTAGCGGTTTTTTTCTTTGCTAAACTTGGGATGGCATACTTTGACTATCGCAAGCACGGACAATTTGAATGGGCAGCGCCGGCCATTTTGTTTGCGTGTCTTGTGTTTACATTGACTGCGCCAACATACATTTGGAAGATACTCGGGATATAGCAAGATAAAACCCACAGAACTCAATCAAGTGCTGTGGGTTAATTTTATATTATTTAAATTAGTACATGATACTGTGAGGTTTATTTGGAATAATATCGATTGTACCCTCAAGGCACTTCATGCAACTAATATTTCCAGAAATTCGTTGCTTAGTTGTATTGAAAGCTGTAGCAAATTTTGCGATTACTACGCGCGTATCTTGTTTTCCGTATATTTTGATGTATCTTCTTATAGTACGTCTGATAATTTTATTCAATCTGGTCACCTTCCTTCTTTTTGTAAGTATAGACTGCGCGTCTTTTGATTGTACGATCTGGAGAAAAACGTATACCAAGTTCAGGATGATTTGTAATATGAATGTAGAAATTCTTTCCGAAGACACCAGCGGGGCCTCTTTCAATTGTCCATTCATCTTCACCGTAGACGTCAGGAAGAGTAAATTCTGTGTTTTCGAATCCTCCATTCTGAATCCTTTTCACAGCTTCATCTACTGTGAATATTGTAGTCTCATTAAAAATTTTGAAACGGATAAAATCCTGCACGTTCATATGTTTTTCTGCTGCAAGTTTTTCTAATCTTTCACTGTACTCTTTGTTTAGATCAAATCTGTAGGTTGCCATAAAATATACCTCCCTTATACGATTACATTGTCTGCTGTTAATGAAACTATATCATTGACAGCAGACAATGTCAACTGGAGGATGATAATTTAATATTATAGTTTGAAAAATGTAGCTAACACCACTTAGAGAGTTAGAAGAGAAAATCATCTTAACGCTTCAACGAATGAGGTTACTGTCCTTATGCAAGCAAGTAACTTTTGGAAAATACTCGGGATATTGGAGGTTCTGTCTATGAACTATTTTGAACAGGAATTAAGAAAAATCTTCGCTAAAGATTACGCATTTGATGATATAAAATTCATCGGAAAAGCCTGCTATGGTACTTTGGGTGAGAAGACTAGAATGAAACTTGAATTTGTTACACTAGGAACCTATCAGAAATATGAAGGGATCAAGGCGACGGTCATTGATAAAAATGATGGCGTCATTGACACACTCACGTTGAAGTTTTCAGATGTTTGGGGGAAGAAAAAGCTTAATAACCCCAATTTTAGAGATGGCATAGAGCCATACATCTGGATTTATAACGAAAAAGCGGAGTGGTATGCTTACCAGCCAACTAATGCTGATTACAAAGTAATGGCTGAATCGGTGAGTGACTATGCTGAGCTATTCAAAGAGCAGACACAAGAGATGAGAAACAGTTATTCCCTAAATCAACAAATGTAATGAAGAGAGGCATGTCGTGACAAAAACGGCATGCCTTTTCACTTTGATGGAAAGGAGGTAGCTGTCAAATGTTTATATGGGATTTTGTAATGGGTGATGTCATGGACCAGATTATTGACTGGTTTTATGGTCATCTTGTAGGTTTTCTGGGAGATTTCTTTGCCCAGATGGGCAACATGGGTGTTGAGCTTTTTGATATGACATGGGTGCAAAGCATTGTGCTTTTTTTCACTTATCTTGCTTGGATGCTGTATGTGGTGGGGTTAGTTGTGTCTTGCTTTGAAACAGGAATTGAGTATCAATCAGGAAGAGGAAGTGTCAAAGATGCTGCGCTTAATGCTATTAAAGGATTCATGGCAGTGAGTCTTTTCACAACTGTACCAATCGAACTCTATAAGTTATCAGTAACTCTACAAAGCAGTTTAACCGCAGGCATTACGGGTCACAATAGCGGTGTTGGTGAACTTGCAAATGCAATCATTGGAGAACTGGGAAACATCAGTGACGTTTCAAGCGTAGGCAGTTCAGGTGTGTTCGGTGGACTTTCTACGATAACGAGTCCTATTATGGCACTTTTTATTATTATCCTCATGGGATATGCAGTCGTGAAAGTGTTCTTTGCAAACCTTAAAAGAGGTGGAATCCTGCTCATACAGATAGCCGTAGGAAGTCTTTATATGTTCTCGGTTCCAAGAGGATACATTGATGGATTTATTCAGTGGATAAAGCAAATCATTGGTCTTTGCCTCACGACTTTTTTGCAGGCAACAATACTGACTGCAGGCCTAATGGTGGTAAAAGATAACGCTCTCCTCGGTCTTGGACTCATGTTATCAGCAGGAGAAGTACCAAGAATCGCGGGTGCCTTTGGTCTAGATACATCAACAAAAGCAAATGTGATGAGCGCGGTTTACACCGCTCAAGCAGCCGTTAATACAACTAGAACGATTGCACAGGCTATACCAAAATAGATTAATTGGGAGGATTATAAAAATGTTACGACTGGCGCAAAGGGAGGCGTTGCCATGATTACTATGGGAAGCCTCTTTGATGGAATAGGAGGTTTTCCACTTGCAGCAGTCCACAATGGTATTGTTCCATTGTGGGCAAGTGAAATTGAGAGTTTTCCAATTGAGGTCACAAAAATAAGATTTCCTGAAATGCTTCACGTAGGGGATATTACAAAACTTAGTGGAAATACCCTTCCTGTTGTGGACATTATTTGTGGAGGATCTCCTTGTCAGGATTTATCTGTTGCAGGACAAAGAGCTGGACTTGCCGGTGAGCGATCAGGGCTTTTCATGGAACAGATAAGGATAACGAAAGAAATGAGGATTGAAGATGGAAAACGAGGCAAAACAAATGACCTTGTGCGACCTCGATTCTTCGTTTGGGAAAACGTCCCTGGAGCATTTTCATCAGCAGAAGGAGAAGATTTCAAAGCAGTTCTTGAGGAAACCGCAAGAATTGCTGACAACAACATACTTATACCTCGACCTCCGGGAGGGGTATGGAAATCTGCTGGGTGCATTTTGGGAAGTCAATTCTCCGTTGCTTGGAGAGTTCTCGATGCTCAACACTGGGGTGTCGCCCAACGACGCAAAAGAATCTTTCTTGTCGCAGATTTTGGAGGATACACCGCTCCCAAAATATTATTTGAGCAAGACCGCTTGCTTAGGAATACTTAGAAGGTCGAAAGCTAGAGATAAAGAACTACCATTTCAACTTAAAAAGGCTCTCGAAATTCAGGCAGGTATCGCTAATTTGGATCAAGATTTATCGAACAATTTGGCAACAGAACTGAGATCATATCACATCAATCAACGAAACGAGGGCATCGATCTAAATGGAATATCAGGTGCGTTAATGGCAACTCAAAATATGCAGATGCAGACCTTTATTACAGAACCTATGATTTGCCTTAACGACCAAGGTGGTAATCGGATGGATATCACTGAGAATATTACATCCACTTTGAGAGCTTGCATGGGAGGACATCTGCCAATAGTGACTCAGCGTTACAAAGAGGGTGTTGAATTAGAAAAGGAAGAAAATGAACAAGCGCTTCTATTCGATAATCATGCGAAGGACTGTAGATACACTGGCCCACTAAATGTAGCACCAACTATTGCAGCAACATACGGGACAGGTGGTAATAATGTTCCTTTGGTTTCAAAACACATGAATGACGAAAGTTATTGTATCGCAAGTAACATCATCAATCGGCAAGATAAGAATGGTGGAAATGGTTGTGGCTTTCAAGAAAATATAAGCTATACCTTGACTACAGCAGACATCCATGCTGTATGTTCAATCCCGAAAGCCTACCAGAATATCGTTGGAGCTTTGTGTGTAGGTGATGAAAAAGGAATTGGAAATCAATATGTGAGTCAAGATAAATGCATAATAGACTATCAAGAGATGACATCTGAGAAAAAAGAGGATACTGAAATTGATAAAAGACTATCCTCAATTAATCTTGTTCGGAGATTAACCCCACTAGAATGTGAAAGACTTCAAGGCTTTCCAGATGGGTGGACAGATATACCAAAAGCATCAGATAGTCCGAGATATAAAGCTCTCGGAAATAGTGTAGCAGTTCCATGTGTAGATTTTATTATGCATGGAATTGCTTGTTTTTTGAGAAAAATCAGGCAAGAAGAGGAGGAGCGATAGATGTACATGTACCCTGACAACCTGAAAGCTAAAGCCACACTTTGGCTTTGGGAACTAAAAGATATAGGCATTATTGGAGTGGGACTTCTGATATCTGTATTTGCACTTTCACAGACTGGAATCTTGGTTCCTATAGTGATAACAGCAGTTTATGCCTTTTTAGCAATCCGATTTGAGGACACGAGTATTTTGGATTTTATCCGTTATGCTTGTGCCTTTTTTATTTTAAAGCAGCAAATGTATGAATGGAGGTTGTAGATTTGAAAAATAATCGTCAGAAAGAAAAACAAAAGCAGTCCACTAGGGAGCTCATAGGAATCAATGAAATCACCGACTATAGTATTAAAACGGCATATGGGGAACTAGTCTATTTCATCATTCATCCAACAAACATTTCTGTTTTATCAGAATCAACAGTCAGTGCAAGGATCTATGCCCTCATGACTGTGCTTAAAGGAATTGCTGAGATTGAAATGCTTTGTCTAAACTCGAAAGAGAACTTTGATGAAAACAAGCAATACCTGGAAAAAAGAATGGAAGAAGAATCAAATCCAGTGATTAGAAAACTACTTCAAATGGACAGTACCAATCTCGACCGAATGCAGGTTCAAATGGCTACTGCTCGAGAGTTTCTAATCATTATTAGATTAAACAGAGGCGATGAGAACAGTCAGAAAGATAAAACTTCAGATGTGTTTCCTTATCTATCAAGAATTGAAAAAAACCTTAAGGATCAAGGCTTTACTGCTAGACGAGCAGATAATGCTGACATAAAGCGATTACTCGGAGTCTACTACGAGCAGAATGTAACGACAGAGAAGTTTGAGGATTATGATGGCGAAAGGTGGGTGATTATCGGTGATTAATGAATCGATTCCAAATTCTTTTGCAAAATATACCAAGGTGGTATAATCAATGCATTAGTATGTACAAATGATTCGTTGATTAAACTATTTTGAGGTGAGTTGAAATGAAGAAATTGCTGAGCTATGATTTTGAATATATCCAAGATATTAATCCAATTTTAGATGAATCGGGTAAGATTCAAGAGTATTCTCCGCAAGAAAATTACAGTAAAAAGGATTCTTTTGAGTTGAATAAACATGGTTCAGGTACATTTTGTAAATTTTCAATACATTCGAAATGGTCGGGAGTAGCAGGAGTATATGCGTTTTTTATCGATGACATACTTGTCTACATTGGTCAAGCAGCGGATTTTGCTCAAAGATTCAATATGGGGTATGGGAATATTTCACCCAAAAATTGTTTTATTGGGGGCCAATCTACTAACTGTAAGATAAACAAAATGGTACTCGACTCTATTAAATCGGGGCATACGGTCTCTGTGTATTTTCATAGAACTCATGATTATAATAAAACTGAGAGGGAGCTCATTAAATACTATAAACCTCAGTATAATACAGCGCTTAATAATGATTTGGATACAGCGCAAATAAATACTATTAGGAATCAGACGACATCTTCAAAACAAGCTGAAGTGGTTGAGATTAAAAATAAGTCGGTGAACCCATCTGTCTCGAAAGTGAGGGAATTCATTCAAAAAGAAATCGAAATTGCAAAAGCACAAGGAAAAAAAGATCTCGTAATTCGTTCGGGAGATATTCATCAGACGTTAAAGATGGCAAATGCAATGCCAACAGTGTGTTCCGCAATGAGGACGTTAGATGGAGAATATAAGTATGAGGTAATAGAAGAACCACCAAAGGGTAATGGATCAAGATTAGTTTTTAAGTATATTTTTAATTGAATGCTATCAATTACCAAACCGAACTAATTTAAATACAATATATTAGGCAGCTTTGAAGAATTTTCTTTGAAGTTGTTTTTTTATTGCAAAGAAAGGGTGAGTGAATGAAAAAGATAAAAACCAATGATATGACGGGAAGTGAAGTAAAATCATTTGTCGATATGATTGCTCCATCAGTCATCAAGTTCAACGTGGACCATTTTATTTGTGGCAACACGTTCCGCTGTGTTTGGGCACTTCGAGAGTATCCGACAAGCACCAATGAGCAAGCAATTCTAGGACACTTGGGAGAAAAAGATGGTGTTACACTGCGTATCTATACAAGACAGGTGACAGCAACTGAAGAAAAGAAAATTATTCATAATGCAGCTAATAAGAACCGCATGCATTCCACAAGCACGAATGACCTTCAGCAGACCGTCACCGCAGAAAGTAACCTTCAAGATGTGGTTACCTTGGTATCTACCATGCACCGAAATAGAGAACCATTACTTCACTGTGCTGTTTATATTGAACTTACTGCTAGTGATATGGATGGCTTAAAGCTCTTGCAGACGGATGTTCTGACTGAGCTTGTAAGGAGCAAATTGAATGTGGATCGGTTGATGCTTAGACAGCAGCAGGGTTTTATGTGTGTTGGGCCAACGGGTAGAAATGTGTTCGGCAGTCAGTATGAAAGGGTGCTTCCGGCATCATCAGTCGCCAATCTATATCCCTTCAACTATTCGGGGAAGACCGATAGCAATGGCTTTTATTTAGGCAGAGACAAATATGGATCCAATGTCATTGTAGATTTTGACAAGAGAGATGATGACAAAACCAATCCGTGTATCCTCATCTTGGGGAACTCCGGGCAGGGCAAGAGCTATCTTTTGAAACTCATTTTGTGCAACATACTGGAATCTGGCAAGAATGTCATCTGCCTTGATCCTGAGCATGAGTATGTGGAGCTCGCTGATAACATCGGTGGATGCTTTGTAGATTTGATGTCTGGTGAGTACATGATCAATCCGCTTGAACCCAAAACATGGGATGAGGGTGGATCGCCACAAGATAAGGATGCACCCATTGCTTTTAGACAGGCAACAAAACTCAGTCAGCATATTTCATTCTTAAAAGACTTCTTTAGATGCTATAAGGATTTTGATGATAAGCATATTGATGTCATTGAAATTATGCTTGGCAAGCTATATAACAAGTGGAATATCAGTGACAATACCAATTTTAAAAGCTTAAGTTCCAATGACTATCCGATCCTTTCAGACCTTTACCAATTGATAGAAGAGGAATATCAAAACTATGACAAAGGCAAATTTCAACTTTATACGACAGAACTGCTTCAAGAAATACTTCTTGGGCTCCACTCCATGTGTCAGGGTGCTGAAAGTAAATTCTTTAATGGACACACCAACATCTCATCGAATCGCTTCATAGTGTTTGGTGTAAAAGGCCTGCTTCAAGCGAGTAAAAATGTCAAAAACGCTTTGCTTTTCAATATACTTTCCTTCATGAGCGACAAGCTTCTGACGGAAGGCAATACAACTGCAGGTATTGATGAACTCTATCTGTTCTTAACCAATCTCACTGCAATTGAATATATCCGAAACTTTATGAAACGTGTGCGTAAGAAAGAATCATCGGTTATTCTAAGTTCTCAAAACCTTGAAGATTTCAATATCGAGGGGATCAGAGAACTGACAAAACCGCTGTTCTCCATTCCAACGCATGCGTTTTTATTTAATGCTGGCAATATCGACAAGCAGTTTTACATGGACACCTTGCAATTAGAAGAGTCAGAATACAACCTCATTAAGTTCCCTCAACGTGGCGTCTGCTTATATAAGTGTGGGAACGAACGATACAACCTTGCCGTACATGCACCGGCATATAAAGAAAAGCTGTTTGGAAAGGCAGGTGGAAGATAATGAATACCCAGAGAAATCTAGCGGAACTTAAAAAGAAGAAGGACGAGATCATTGCTGACATGAAGGCTTGCATTACCTATGCACCAGATCAAGTAAATGATCTGCTATGCCTAATGGAGCGATATATAAAAGCAGAGACAGAAGAAAGGCAAAGACTTATTGGCCAGATTAGAAGATGCATGGATGGAGAAATCTATGATAATCCTTTTGAGGCCTATTATTGTTATTCAATCGATGACATTGAAAGATTCGACCAGATCCTGAGCAGTTTTATCAATCAAAGTAAGGGCCTTGGCTATAGACAATTGGAGCTTGAAACTGAGGTGCAGCAGGTAGTAAAACAACTTAATCATTTGAATGCCAGTTGCCGTGACGAGTTAATTGATCCTTACAGAAGAGAAAAGCTAATAAATCTGTTTGAAGAAGTCGGAAAGCTTCGAAACATTGATGGCATCAAAGGAACTATCAATAATCAGCGAACATGGTAAGGTGGTGAACCATGGACCTACGAGATCAGAAATTTGGAATTGAAATTGAAATGACGGGCATTACAAGACAAAGAGCTGCCGAGGTGCTTTCAGAATATCTTGGCGGATATACGGATTATGAGGGAGGTGGGTACGGCACTTATACTGTTGCAGATAATGAAAATCGAAAGTGGAAACTGGTCAGCGATGCCAGCATTCAGTGCCAGAAAAAAGTGGGGAATCGCAAGCAGATTGCCGACCGAGATTACAGTGTTGAACTGGTAAGCCCGATTTGTAGGTATGAGGACATTGAAAAGATTCAGGAGATGATTCGAGTGCTTAGAGAGGCAGGGGCTTTCAGTAATAGATCCTGTGGCATTCATATTCACATCAATGCAGCACCCTTTGAAGCTTATCAGCTCAGGAATTTGGTGAACATTATTGCTTCAAAAGAAGATATGGTCTACCGAGCTTTACAGGTGGATTCGCAGAGAGAACGGCGCTATTGCAAGAAAATAGATCCAGAGTTTCTCGAAAGCATGAACCGCCAAAAGCCCAAAACCATAAATCAAATGCAGAACCTGTGGTACAAGGGGAACGATGGTAGCTATCAGCATTATCATGACAGTAGGTATCACTGCCTTAATCTTCATTCTGTCTTTCAAAAGGGAACGATTGAATTCAGAGCGTTTAATGGAGCTCTTCATGCAGGTAAGGCGAAAGCTTATGTTCAGTTCTGTATGGCAATTACAGCGCAAGCCTACAACCAACGCTCAGCAAGTCCTATCAAAACGGTATCAGACAATGAAAAATATACGTTCCGTGTTTGGCTACTTCGCCTTGGTCTTATCGGAGATGAATTTAAAACAGCACGAAAGCATCTGCTAGATCATCTTGAAGGGAACATCGCATGGAAGTCCCCAGAACAGGCCATTGCACAGAAAGAAAGGCTTCGAAAGAAAAAAGAGCAAGAGCTCATTGAACCTAGTGAATCAGTAATAAATCAAACGGAATATGTAGCCATTGAAGAAATTCAGCAGGAGGAAGAGTCTCCTGCTTTTTCTATGTCTATGGGAATGTAGGAGGGAAAAATGCAGAAAGAAAAACTATATATCGCCTATGGCAGCAATATGAATTTGCCCCAAATGAAACAACGTTGTCCCACTGCAAAACAAGTGGGAACAACTGAAATCAAAGATTATGAACTCCTTTTCAGAGGGTCTAAAACAGGTGCTTATGCAACAATAGAACCGAAGGAAGGTAGTTCTGTTCCTGCTATGATTTGGTCTGTGGGTCCAAAGGACGAAATTGCACTAGACCGATATGAAGGATATCCGAGGTTTTATGACAAGGAAACTGTGGAACTTGAGGTAGATGGTGAGTCTGTGTCGGCTTTTGTATATGTAATGACAGAAGGGCATTTGCTTGGCATTCCGTCTGATTTTTATTTAAAAACAATTGAAGAAGGCTATCGGACTGCAGGTTTTGATACGGAAATTCTAGAACAGGCAGTCGAGTATACCAAAGAACGAATGGCTAATGAGCAAGTTGAAGACTACGAACAAGATAATATGTATGGACTCGGGTGGTGGTGATAAAAAATGGCGGATCCAGTTTTAGTGGCTAGAGTTGTGGCGATGGCCCTTAGTGATGAAAGAATTAGAAAAAGTGTTGGGTGGACGATCGTCGCCATACTGTCTCCATTCATTGTGTTAATTGCTATCCTTTGCGGAATGCTTTCAGGGACTGCAAATCATAACAATACAGCACTTGAACTGTGTTTTCATGGTGGTGCCATAGCAGGTAATGTACCAGCAGAGTACCGCGAGCACATCGAGAATATGCGAAATAGCTTTGCTATTCTTGATGATGCGATCAGAGAGATAAATTCAAATATGGAGGGTGGAGATAGTCTGGATTCAACAAGAATCAAGGCTATTTTTTATTCTCTGTATTTCGGCACCGAGCAGCCATCCCAGGTAAACAGCAAGACATTTGTTGATTGCTTTGTAACTTATGAAGAACGCACAAGGTCGGTGATTGGTGAAGACGGAACAACTCATACTGAAGTTTATACCGTTACAGTTCCAATAAAAGACCAGCCTACTATCTATAAAAATATAGATAAGACATTGGGCATTACCGTCACAAGTGAAAATAAAGCAAACACAACAGAAATCTATTATAGGTTATTGTACGGAAAACCTGCGCCTACTTACGGTAGTGAGTTTGACGATTTTATTAACGGAATTGCAGTTTCAACGGAGCCTTTCATTGGTGAGGATGGGTTCTGTTCGCCTGTCGGTGCTAATTGGAGGAGTGCTGTGACGAGCGAATTTGGATATCGAGCGGATCCGTTTACCAAAAAGAAAAAAGGACATGGTGGGATTGATTTGGGGATGCCCAAAGGAACACCTGTCTACTCGGCTCTAAGCGGTACTGTCATGTTGGTGAGGTACTCAACATCTGGATATGGCTATCATGTCGTTGTTGATCATGGCGGTGGCGTTATCACTTTGTATGGGCATTGCTCGAAAATACTTGTTAGTGAGGGAGAACCAGTAACTGTAGGACAAGAGATCGCCAAGGTCGGTTCTACCGGAAGAAGTACAGGAAACCATCTACATTTTGAAATCAGAGTGGGCGGTGAAAAACAAGACCCAAGAAATTACTTACCATAGAAAGGATGTGGAGAAATGATAAAAACAAATGCTATATTTTTTAGAAAAATGAGCGAACTAGAAACACAGCCATGTGTGATTGAATCCATACAGCTGATGAACCAGAGTGAATATGATGAGCTTTCAAAAGGATTACTAAGGGATAGGCCATTTATTTCAGATAAAAAAGAAGATATGTTCACAGACCCATCTGGACAAACCCACTGTCTGCTTGCACTGAATGAAGAAAGTGGTGACGGGATTTTGATTGATAGCAGCGGCTATAACTACGCAAGATACATCAGTTTCATGCCAAACATTAAGGCATACATTGATCAGCAAATCTCTCAAGTAGCAGATCAAATCCTACAGGCGGCCGCCGAAAATACATCGAATGGTAGTTGGATTGTGTACTTTGATGAAATCGCTGAACAGCACAGCCTTAATGTGAAAGCGAATAACGGAATAGGCACATTGCTTGTGAACGAGCTTCAGGGCAGAGAAGAAATGGCGGAAATTAACTTGGAGGAGGATTGCCTTGATATGACGCTTTACCTCGATTTCTGCAAGAATATCAATCCGTCTGAGCTAGAACAAAACATGGGAATGTAGGGAGGACTACGATGATGAAAAGCGAAAATACGATTAAGGTACTGAAAATTGAACCCGGGAAAATGCCTTATGAAAAAGAAATGGTCAATGACCTTGAAGGGATTCAAGCTGAAGTAGATGGTATGTTTGAATGTGTTTATCTGGATAACAACTGCATTGCTGTTGTGAATGAAGAAGGAAAATTGAATGGAATGGAGCTGAATCGAAGGATTGGTAACGACATTATTGCCGGTCCTTTTTTCATTTGTGGTGATAGCGATGATGGTGAGTTTATTTCATTAACAGATGAGCAGATGGATGTGTTCGCTAGTGAATTTAAGGATGCCCCTGTATTTACTGGTGATGAGCCAGAGGCTCAACCGAGAATGATTGTTACTAGTTTCAACTATTAGGAGGTGCAAATCATGAGTATAACAACTGAAAAAACAACGCTTCAGGTGAGCTTTCCGAAAGAAAAGTTGGAAGCGCTCAAGTTTTATATGGACGAAAAGGACACCACAGTTGAAAAAGAATTGCAGGGTCATATCAAAAGTATTTATGAAAAATATGTACCTGCAGCGACAAGAAGATACCTTGATCGAAACGATCCTGCGGAAGGTCTGCAAACTGAAGTCAGGGTTGAAGCAGAGGAACAAGCACAAGAAATAATCGCACCAACGCCTTCGACACGTGGCAGAAGACGTAATGCCAGAGAACAAAATGAGGAAACTGTGGACTCAAATCAATTGGTTGAATCCGAAAGTGCAGATGAAAATCAGGAGCAAGGTGAAGAGCAATCACAAGGGATGAGCATGTCTATGTAGTCTTTTACTCATCTTAAAATAATGTATTTAAGCAAAGAAAATTCAAATTTGGAGGACACCAATATGAAAAAAGAAACCATTGCAATCAGCCTTGAGGCTGAAAAATTGAGAGCGATTAAGAAGTATATGGAGAAAAAAGAGGCCGATTTGCAGGCAGAGATGGCAGATCAGCTACAAAAGCTATACGAGAAATACGTGCCAGCCAATGTAAGAGAGTACATTGACGAACGAGAAGAGGACGAAATCGCGCCAGAAAAGACAAAAAAAGTGATCAAAACGATTACTCAGCCGAGATCCATTCCAACATCTCATGAAGGGCAGTAGTTAATCGGGTTTTTGAGCCGTTATTTGCCCCTGTGTGCGATTATTTAGCATGGAGTGGAGTAACACTACCCCCTGCTGATATTTTGGCGAAAATTGAGCCGAATCTAGCAGGTTTTAAAACCCAGGAATGAGTCGGTAATTGAATGTGAAATCAGGCGAGAGTTGGTGCTGATTCTATTTATGATTCTGGTGCAGGATAAAGAGAGGTGGTCGCAAAGCGCCACCTCTCGCCCACTTCGCCCGGCAGTGCCGAGCGTTCAAAGATTTCGGGTAGGTGGTCAGAATCGCTCAAATGGGACAAACAGGTGGTCGGATGGGGAAAGAATGCCCATATTGCAGGGCCTTTCAGGTGGTCAATAGGGTGGACATAGGTAAATAAAGGCGATTTGGAGGTGGTGTGATTGAGTCAATTGCAGAATAAAGCCAAGAGCAGAACGGCAGTGTGGCTTTATCCTGAGACAATGAAGCGCATGGATGAAATGCTGGAAAAAGATAACGTGAAAAATCGGAGTGAGTTTATCGAAAAGGCTTTGCAGTTCTATATGAGCTACCTTAACAGTGAAGGTGCAACGGAATACTTGTCCAAGGTAATCGTCGCAGCAATGCAGGGGCTACTTAGAGAAACAGAAAGCAGGCACTCTGGGAATCTTTTTAGGTTATCTGTTGAGATGTCCATGATGATGAACATTCTTGCAGCAGGGCTTGAGATCAGTGATGAAGATTTAAGAAAACTCCGTGGCCGGTGTGTTAACGAAGTGAAAAAGACAAAGGGAAAAATCAGTATAGAGGAAGCGTTGAAGTTTCAACATGGAATTGAAGAATAATACATGAAGGGAAGGTGACCAATGCCAAGGATCGTTTTAAAATGCCCATATTTAAAAGGGGGCACAAAAAAGTCGGCTGCTCATCTTTCCAATCTTGTAACCTACATGGCGACTCGATGCGGTGTTGAAAAGTTACCAAAGGAAAGGAGCAGTCTTCCTTCAACATTGAAACAGGGGGATTTGATTCAGCAGATTATTAATGAATTCCCTGAAGCCAAGAAACTATTTGAGTATGAAGATTACATTGAAAGCAAGACAGTAGAAAACGCATCTGAGTTTATCACGATGGCTCTTGAGCAAAACATGGATATAATCGGTCAGCGAGAAAATTACGTGGATTATATCGCCAACCGTCCAAGGGTACAGCGAATGGGGACTCACGGTTTATTCACTGGTGGAGATGATGAAATTGCCCTTAGCAGAATTGCAGAAGAAGTGGGTAATCATCCGGGTAACATATGGATTCCTATTATTTCACTTAGAAGAGAAGATGCGATTCGAACTGGATTTGATAAAGTCAAAGCCTGGCATAATATGCTTTCCTATTTCACCCCGGAAATTGCGGAGGCGATGAAAATACCGATTCAGAATTTTAGATGGTATGCAGCATTTCATAATGAAAGCCATCATCCTCATGTCCATATGGTCTGTTACTCGACAGATCCCAATGAAGGATTTCTTACGAAAAAGGGCATTGAGCAAATGAAGTCTGGACTTGTAAAAAACATCTTCAAAGGTGAAGTACAAGAGATATATGCTCAGCAAACGGAGAGAAGGGATCAGCTAAAATGTGAGAGTAACGAAGCACTGCTTAAACTGATCGGTGAAATGAAAACAGGACATGCTCAGAATCCCAAAATCGAAGCGCTATTCTTGGAGCTATCAGAAAAGCTAAAGCATTCTAGCGGTAAGAAAGTCTACGGTTACTTGCAGCCAAGCTTAAAAAAGCTTGTTGATGAATTGATTGACGAACTTTCAAAAGAAGACATTGTGGCTAAAGCATATGAGCTATGGTATGAGATGCGAGAAGAGGTATTCCATAGTTACATGGATGAGATCCCAAACCGGCTTCCACTTTCAGAGCAAAAGGAATTCAAAGCCATCAAGAATATGATCATTGCTGAGGCAAATCAGTTTTCGTTTGAGTCATTTGAGCTTGAGGAGATAACTGCAATTGAAGAGTCATTCAATGATGAAATTCCAGGGCCTCATGGTTATGAAGTAGGTGGAGAGTTCAATGGCTTTGACTATGAGCAGGGTGAAGTGCAGAGTGGAAATGTTTTGAATGAAAACGATCAAGACTTTTATGTGGACTGGACCGATGCATATAAAATGGCTCGGAAACTTTTAGTTAGAACAGAAGACATTCCACAAGATTTTAAGATGGCACGAATTAGACTAGAGCAAGAAGCAGAAATTGGAAATGTGCTTGCGATTTATGACTTAGGAAGAATCTATTCTTTGGGTCTTGGTTTGGAGAAGAATTCGGACACTGCAGATGAATACTATGTAAAAGCTTTTACCGGATTTCAACAAGTAGAATCGAGCAAGGCATGGAAGTACACAGAGTACCGCATTGGCAAAATGCATGCAGCAGGACAGGGTACAGACCAAGATTATCAAAAGGCAGCAGAATGGTTTCAGTTATCAGCAGAGAAAAAATACAAGTATGCGCAGTATTCACTTGGAGCACTTTATAATCGAGGACAAGGCGTCGATCAAGATTTTAATAAAGCTTTTGAATTGTATCTGAAGTCCGCAAAGCAAGGATTTCCATATTCGAAATTTGAAGTGGCCAAGATGTACCGGGATGGCATTGGAACTGACAAAGATGAAACAAAATCGAGACAGTATTTTCAAAGAGCTTTTAAAGGGTTCGAAAGCTTAGAGGAAACTAGCAAGGATGATAAAATCCAGTACCGGCTGGGGTGGATGCTTCAAAACGGCGTTGGAGCAGAGCGAGATCTAATACGGGCGAAAGATTACTATCTGAAATCAACAAAAATGGGTAATGTCTACTCAAGCTTCGCATTAGCCAAGATTGTACTTAAAGAAGAAAATCCTGAACCAGATGAATTAAAAAAGGTGATGGAGTTTCTACAATCAGTGGCTGACAGTGATGATGTTTCATTGAAAGATATCAAGAACCCAACAGCCTATTCACTGGGGAAGCTTTTTCTTGAAGGTAAGGTTGTAGCTAAAAATATAGCACAAGCGATTCATTACCTTGATACATCGAATGAGTATGGCAACCCGTGGGCGAGTTATCAGCTTGGAAAATTGTATTTGCAAGGAAAGGAGATGCCCAAAAACATTGAAAAAGCGATTCAATATCTAACGAGCTCTGCGGAAACGGGCAATTCATTCTCACAGTATCTTTTAGGAAAGAACTATTTGCTTGGAAAAGATGTGCCAAAGGATAAAGAACAAGCAATCAAATGGCTGAGGCTATCTGCAGAGCAGGGCAATGAGTATGCAAAGTTCTTTCTTGATAATATTGATAAGTTCGGAGATCCATCTGTAGCCCTTGTTGTATCTCGTTTGCTGAAACATATGAGTAAGATATTCGAAGAAACTAGGATGCCATATAGAAACCCAAACGGTATGAAAATTGACAGCAAGCTACTCAGAAAGCTGAAAGAGAAAAAGGCTGCTCAGGGCCACAAAGGTGATGACCTTAAGTTCGATTTGTAAAAAAATGCTATATCGATACACAATAGTAATTTGAACTATGTTAGAATATTACTATAACTTTATAATCATTTTAGAAAATGCTAATAGAAGTTTAATTTTTAAATGAGTAGTATTTCATCACAAAGGGGGAGATAAAAGTGCCAGAAACGATAGTGTTCAGCAAAATTAGAAATGGTGGAATTTTTGAGGACGAGTTTAATGATTTGATAACGCATGGAAATGCTGAGATTGAGTTTAAGATGCAAAGCCAGTCTAGTGGCGGAATTGCAGTGCTTTATGCACCAAATGGAACTGGGAAAACTAGTTTAAGCGAAGTTCTTGCATCTGAAAACTATTCTGAAGATAAGCACTTTATTGGAGAGTATAACGGAACTTCAATACAGTGCAGTAATAATTTGTTTCATGTCATTAAAGATCATATTAACCGTAATGTCATCCCGGGAGATACATCGGATTACTTAATCGGTGCCGACATAAGAAGAGAATATGAACTTAAGAAAAAAATAGCAGATGGTTTTACAAAGGCATTTGCTGAATTACCAAAGACAATTAAGAGTGATTATAAGGTAACGAAAGTTGGAGATTATCTTCTAAATAGGATTGTAAACGCTGATGCATTAAGATATATCAAAGATATTATTCCTACTAGAAGTCGAGGGAGAAATATTAATAAGGAAGAGTTTATCAATTTTATTTCTTCTACAGTGCCTTCTCTGATACCAGAAACTCTAAATGAAGAAAAATATCAATTTGTCATTGATGATTGTGGCGATAAGAAACTAATCGAGACGATTATGAGTATTTCTTTGGATGATATAGTTACTAACGCAGAAATTTCAATAATTGAGCAGAATGATGATGCTATTGGCGTAATAAAAAAATATAGTAGTATGCAATCGTGTATAGTTTGTGATAATGACGAGTTTGACGCTTCAACTTTGCTTGAACGTAAAGAAGGGAATCGAAGGCGCATATACGAAAATTTAGACACTAAAACAAAAGAACTTCTTGATAAAGTAATCAATGAACCCTCATTAAAAGTTACTGATCCATTTGATATTAGGGCAAAATTGATTATGTTTATTTCTAATGGTGAAATTGAATCCATACATGGGCTAAAAGAAGAAATTGAATTATATACTTCATTCGCGGCTAGCAAGATAATAAACACCTTACTTAGTTGCTTTGAAGGGACTACAATGATTCAAGACTTTGCAACATATTCAACTCTATTAGAGTCACAGCCTCAAATTGATAGTGAAGAATTGCTATTTATTCAAGAAATAATTAGTGAAAATATAGGCCCAGAAATAACAATTGTTAGAGATGAAGAAAATGATAAAAACTTCAAGCTCATGTTAGGCGGACAAGAGTTTTTGGGTGTAGATAGGAATAAACTTCATCTAAGTACGGGGGAACAAAATTTCATTTCTTTAGCTTTTGAGTTACTGCTTGCGAGAAGAACTACTAAAGAATTTGTTGTAATGGATGATCCTATATCAAGTTTTGATTCGGTGTATAAAAATAAAATCGCATTTTGCATTGTCAAGTTTTTGGAGCACAAGAAGCAGATAATTCTTACTCACAATACAGATTTAATACGTTTATTGGATGTGCAACAGAATGGCTGTTTTAACCTTTACATTATTAGGAATACGTCTGGAGGCAATAATGGGTTTATCAAGGTGAACACAGAGGAAAAGGATATACTGATTAACTTAAATAAACTGGTTAAGTTATTCCAAAACAATAATAATGTGTTGAGTAATCATATTTTGGATGAAAAGATGTTTTTAATGTCGATGATTCCTTTTATGAGAGGATACTCACATATTAGTAAAGATGGAGATGCTATCTATACTAGTCTTTCAAGTATTATGCATGGCTATGAGTCCTCAAGTGTTGATATAACGGATTTTTATAAAAAGCTTTTCGGCTATCAATTTGCTAATACGCATGTTATCTCAGTAGATGATATATTGTCATTAGATTGTACTGATATAAATATTGTTGACAGTGAACAATACCCTTTGTTGGCGGAAACACTTAGGCAGACACTAATCTACTATTATTTAAGAATGAGAGTTGAAAAGGAACTTGTTGAAATTTTCAATGTTACAATAAATCCCAATCGCCCTTTGATGCTAAATCAAATTATTCGTAAAGCGTTGCATTATAACCAAGGCGATCAGGATGAAGAATCGAAACGAAACTTTAAAGTATTCTTTACATCTAGAAAAACCCTTCTAAATGAATTTAACCATTTTGAAGGGAATATGAATATTTTCCAGCCTGCTATTGATATTGCTCCTACAGTATTAAGAAGAGAAGTGACAGCGATAGAAGAGAAACTTTTACAAATTAGGATGCAGTATAGGCCAAATTAGTCGTTTAACCTAAACTTGCACATAAAATAAAATCTAAATGACAGTCTTTCGATAATGAGGGACTGTTTTTTGTTTACAGTGATGAATATTTGAAAAGGAGATTCCAAATGAAGAAAGACTTTATCTTTAAGATAAATTCAATCTATAGAAATTTTGAAAAGCTAAACATCAATTCCTACATGAAATGCCGTCCAGTAAAAAGGACGGCGTTTCATCGTATAGGAACCAGAAGACAATAGGCGGTGCATTATGGGGACATACATTCATTTTACCGACGATCAAAAGCAAAGAGCCAATAGCGTAGATCTTGTTGAATTTTTAAAAATGCAAGGTGAGACACTTTTGTCTTCCGGAAGAGAGAAGCGCCTTGAAAGTAACCACAGTGTAACTGTGCGAGGGAATGAGTGGTTTGATCATGCAACTAAGGAAGGTGGACTTGCGATAGATTTCGTTCAATATTTCTATGGGCATACATTTCCTGATGCGGTTACAATGCTTCTTAACGGCGAGCAATGCATTCCGTACATCAAGGCAAAAAATTATCAAGAGACTAAAAAACCATTTAAACTTCCGCCGTGCAATAATGACATGCGAAGATTATTTGCATATTTAACCAAGCATAGATTAATAGATCCTGAAGTGGTGAGTTTCTTTGTCAAAGAAAGGCTTATTTATGAAAGCAAGGAGCTGACTGCTGATGAATCAAAGGAATATCATAATGCCGTGTTTGTGGGCTATGATGAAAATGGTGTTTCAAAGCATGCTCATAAGAGAGGGCTCTACTCGGAAGGAAAAGGCTACAAGGGGAATATCGACAGTAGCAATCCATGTTATAGTTTTCATCACATCGGAAACAGCAATCGCGTATATGTGTTTGAGGCTCCTATTGATCTACTGTCATTTATCACAATGCATAAAGAATCGGGCTGGAGAAAACATAGCTACCTTGCACTTTGTGGTTTATCAGAACAGGCACTTTTCAAAACCCTTGAGAGTAATGCAGAATTAACGCATGTTGTTTTGTGCTTGGATCATGATGCGGCTGGGATTGAAGCTTGCGAGAAAATTGAAGACATGCTTGCTGAGAAAAATAAAAGTTGTAGCAAATTACAGCCTTGTTTCAAGGATTGGAATGAAGACTTAAGAGCTAAACAGAACTTAGTTGCGATTCCGTCTGAGGAGCACCCACAACATCGAATGAAAAATGATCTGTGCGAAGAAATACTGATTCTCATGAAAGATATGGGATCGATGAATCTAGGGTATTCCGATGGTGAAGATATACTGAAGCAAGCTCAAGTAAAAAATGAAAATCAAGCTGAAGCCATGAAGTTGGCATCAGCTGTTTTTTTATGTCTAGCATTGAAAGAACATCGGCGATTAGGTCATCAGATGACGGCAGAAGAAATCGTTCAAAGTATGAGTGAGCAGTTTCGTGCATATCAAAATCGGAGCCGATGGGATCCTACATTCTCTGAAGTATCCGATGAGTTTTCTAGAATAAAAATGAATGCAGAACCCATTGATGAAACAGAAGTATTGAGCTATGTCATTGGATTTCAGAAAGTTGCTTTAGCCCTTCTGAAATCTACGATTAAGCGAGAACTTCTTGTGCAAAAGCAGATACAGACTCAATCACTTAATATGGCATGAAATTATGAGGTGTGGGAGAAATCTCATGCCTCATTTTTATGAAAGGATGTGAAAAATGAATTCTCAATTATACATGTTAATAGCTGCTGCAGCCGTTATGTTCTCTGTTATCGGTGGACTGTCCTTACTAGCCCATTACTATACTTTAAATGGTATCAAATCCAAAACCGTTGGGGATGGACAGCATGGTGTTGCAAGATTTGCAACGAAAAAGGAAATTGAAAGCACTTATCATCATATACCATTCAAGGTTAAAGAGTGGCGACAAGGTATCAACCTACCAATTGATGAAAAAGGCAATCCGATGCAAGGACTAATAATTGGATGCAAAGAATCAAATAACATGGTGACAGGTCTTGTGGATCCTGGAGATGTCCACTGTTTAATGATTGGTGCGGCAGGTGTTGGTAAGACGGCATATTTTCTATATCCGAATCTAGAATATGCCTGTGCTAGTGGAATGTCATTCATTACAACTGATACCAAGGGTGACCTCGCAAGAAATTATGGGATGATAGCTAAGGAGAGTTACGGCTATAATATTGCGGTCATTGACTTGCGTAATCCAACCAGAAGTGATGGGAATAACTTGCTCCATCTAGTCAACAAATACATGGATTATTATCGGGAAGATAACTGCAATTACTCAGCGAAAGCAAAGGCGGAGAAATATGCAAAGATCATTTCCAAAACGATTATCTCGACCGATGGAAACAATGCTGCAATGGGGCAGAATGCTTTCTTCTATGATGCAGCAGAAGGGCTCCTCACATCTGTAATTCTACTAATTGCAGAATTTCTCCCACCAACAATTGAGGACGGCAAAAATGTCGACAAGCGGCACATCATTTCAGTCTTCAAAATGGTGCAAGACCTTATGACACCGAGCAAGATCAAAGGGAAAAGTCAATTTCAACTTTTAATGGATAAGCTGCCACCAAACCATAAGGCAAAGTGGTTCGCTGGAGCAGCCCTTAATTCGGCTGAACAAGCTATGGCATCTGTGCTCTCAACGGTACTATCAAGGCTAAATGCATTTCTGGATTCTGAGATGGAGCAGATCCTTTGTTTTGATACAGCAATTGATGCGGAAACTTTCTGTAACGAGAAATCAGCAATCTTTCTCATTCTCCCGGAGGAAGATAATACAAAGTACTTTATGGTGTCGCTATTCTTACAACAATTTTACCGAGAGATGCTTACTGTTGCAGATGAAAACGGTGGTAAGCTCCCAAATAGAGTAATGATATACGCAGATGAAATCGGAACAATTCCAAAGATTGAGTCTTTTGAAATGATGTTATCTGCTGGTCGTTCGAGAAGGATATCCGTGATTCCAATTATACAATCATTCGCTCAGCTTGATAGAAATTATGGAAAAGAAGGAAGTCAAATTATTACAGACAACTGTCAGCTTACTATTTTCGGAGGATTTGCGCCAAACTCTGAAACAGCACAGGTGCTCTCTAAGGCTCTGGGCAGCAGAACGGTGATGAGTGGAAGTATTAGTCGAGGTAAAAATGATCCATCTCAAAGTCTACAGATGATAGAAAGACCGCTACTTACAGCGGATGAATTAAAAGCATTACCCAAAGGAAACTTTGTTGTTATGAAAACAGGTGTGCATCCAATGAAAACAAAGCTAAGGCTCTTCTTGGACTGGGGAATTACATTTGAAAAGATATATGAAACTGAGGAGAAGTCCCATCGTAAAGTTCACTACGCTAATAAAGAGGAGCTTGAAGAAAACATCATAAGGCATACGATGGCATTGGATGTTGATGACGAGGTAGATAATAATGAGAATCCTGAAACTGCTAAGCGAGGTGGGACACTTCATTATCCTGTGATGGATCCAAGCGATGAATTTGCTGTGAAGAGAAAATCAATTATTAGAACATAGGGAGGTGAAACCGTTGAGCTTCTTCGGGAATTTATACAGAGAAGAAATATCCTCTCGAGCCAAAGCAGTATATATGTATTTGAAAGACAGAAGCAATGCAGAAGGCGAATGTTGGCCAGCCATAAAAACCATTGCCAGAGATACATCAATGTCTGTCAGTACGGTAAAACGAGCTCTAGATGATTTGTTGAAGTGTGGATTACTTCGAAAGGAATGCCGTTATAGGGAGAATGGCAGCAACTCTTCAAATCGATATTATGTTCGGTAAGTTGTTATGTAGAGTAAAGGGTTGAAATCGCTGTAGCGAAGCGATTTTCAACCCTTATGACTCTGCATAATAAACGGCTATTTCCCTTTGCCGAAATCTTTTAACCACGTTAGCAAGTCTGTATTTTTAACCCAAGATGGAAATTCAGGTGCAGGAGAATCACCAAGCTTTTCTAAAGCTGCTCTTTTCATTTGAGTATTGGCGCTAGCGTAAATTTGTGTTGTATCAACACTAGCGTGCCCAAGAATATCCCGAATATAAATGATGTTTACTCCAGCTTGGAGTAGGTGCATTGCTTTTGTATGGCGCAGAACATGTGGACTAATTGATTCAGGGAATGTTAATGATTGTGATGATGCAAGTTCAGCGTATTTATTTAAGATATAAGAAATCCCAGAACGTGTTAGCTTGGAATTGTGCCGATTGCAAAATAAGGGATGATCTTGTTTTTCTGGAGCAAGTAGTCGATGCTCAATCATATATCTTTCCAATAATTGAACTGTCTTTGGTAAGAGGGGGACTTCACGTGATTTTCTCCCTTTGCCAGTCAGGTGAACTTTGGCAGGGTTCTCTAAACGGATATTCCGAACGGTTAAATCAGCTATTTCTTGAACCCTACCACCAGTGTCATACAAAATGCACAATAATGCTAGATCACGTCTTCCTTCAGGCGTTGATGTATTGGGTTGCGCAAGTAGAAGTTTCAGTTCTTCAACTGTGAGATAAGTGACAACAGGTTGACTTCTCTTTTTTGGTGGAATGTTTAAAACCTTTTGGCAGTTCAACAAATTATGTGGTTGCTCCCCTTGAACATAACGAAAAAAAGACCTAATTGCCATCAATCTCTGATTTCTGGTAGATATGCCACAGTGTCTTTCTTCCTCAAGCCACAGTATGAACTGGGAAACTAAATCAGCATTGATGTCTTTCATTGAAATTTTCTCAATCGAAAGATTATGAACATCTCGGCAATACTTTAAGAGTAGCCGGAAAGTATCACAATAGGATGAAATGGTATTCTTACTGACGTTTTTAAGGCTTGGTAAATATGATGTTAAATACTCAGTCAAGAGCTTTGAAAAATCTGTTGGTTTCATAAGATATCACCACCAATCTCAGGTATGATATCCCCTAACTCATGCAGAAGGAGAGCCGTCACTTGTGGGAACATATCTGCAGTAAGGCGTAAATAGTAAGCCGTTTCTTGCAAACCTTTATGACCTAAGTAGCTACTGAGATAAGGCAGTAGTGCTGAAATATCAGCATCTTCCTCAACCCACTTCCTTAAACAATGAACAGCAAAAGTGTGCCGCAAATCATGAAGCCTTGGTCCATTTCCTCTGCCACCATGAGAGATCCCGGCTTTCCACAGCAGATCCCTATACACGCTATAGAAACATCTTTTTTCGTAAATAGTATTATGGGTATTCGGAAGATAGATTGCATCTCCCGATGAATGAGCATGTACTTTTTCAGAATATGCCCGACAAATATTTGTTATCTCAGGCGACATTGGTACCAGCCTATCTTTGTCAAATTTTGAACCATAAATAATTAAAATGCCGTTATCCAAATCAACATTTTCAACCCGAAGCTGTTGGACCTCAGAAAAGCGTAGACCACAAAAATAAAGTAATCGGATAAACACCGGGATGACAAGATGTTTTGATGTTTTTTTAGACAATGGTTTCACAGTATCAGCTTGCTCGATAATTTTTTCAATCTCATTATCACTGAAAATATATGGTGTAAATAGCTGATTTCGCTTTGGTATTTCTGAAATGACATATGAAATCATATTCATGCGTTTCATATATAATCCGAGTTGGCGAATTATTATTGCTTTCATCCTAAGAGTCTGTTGGCTCTGATATGGATTTTGTTTTAACCAAGCTTCTACGACTTCTCTACTAAGAACAGATTCCTCCAAATGAAAGCTGATAGAGAATCTATCAAAGCTTTGTAAATAAGTTGAAACACCATTGTACTGCAATCCTATTCCCCGTTTTTCGGCTATGAATTTCTCGATGGTATCTGCAAGAGGACCTGAAAATGAATTGACTATAATGGGCTTATTCATTTTCAGCCACCTCCCGACTTACCAGTGCACACTTACGCAAATTCTCTATGTCGATGTGTAAGTATGGCTTGGTCGATTCAACAGTTGTATGGCCAAGAATACTTGAAATTATCTCCAATGGAACATCTTGTTCAAGCAATCTACTTGCTAAGGTGTGTCTTAAAGAATGTAGCCCATGATGCTTAGCTGTTTCTAATGGAATGCCTGCTTTTACAAGATACTGCGTTATCAGATAGTGACCATTTTTCATTCGATCAAAGGGCTGAATATGTTTGAGAAAAAGATAGGGTTCGTTTGACTTAGGTCTTCCGTATTTCAAATAATCAATAATAGCCATTCCCAAATCTTCGACAATGGGCAAGTTGACAGAAATACCCGTTTTTTGTTGAACAAATTCTATTCTACTTTCAGACCAGTTTATATTCTCTAATTTCAGATTTAAAACATCAGATGTTCTTAATCCAAGCTGTGTTACAAGAAATATCAAGGCATAATCTCTCTTGCCTTTTGGATTTCCCCTATCAATCACCGACAATAGCCGTTCGATATCATTTGCACTCCAAACAGAGGGAATTCTATCTTGTTTTGGATAGTAAAGAGTCGGAACTGATTTTGAAAGATCATCTTTTCTTTGACCACTAAAATATAACGATTTAAAGAATACTCTTAAGCTTTCAAGATATTGATCAGAAGTCTTTTTGCTGTACCCTGCAAGCCCTGTTACAAAAGAAGAGATATGCTGCGGAGTAATATCATTACAAGCATCGACACCAGAACCAGTAAGGTGTTCAAAGAATTTATGAATCACTCGTATTCGGCGTTGGATGGTTTGATCTGCATTATTCCTTTTTTTACAATGATCCGTGAAATTCAAGATAGCTTGTCGAAAATCTTCAGACATGAACGACTGCAACTTTCCGTTATGGATAAGAAGTCTTCCAAAAATATGATAATCACCAATAACACGCATAGCCCGTATCATCGCACGAGCAATTCTACTATTGGGAATTCTTTCTGGATAGTCAAAGAGCTCCTTGAGAAATTGTGCAGCTATTTGCTCTTTATAAAATAGCTCTTGCTTGTTTTCAGAGTAACTCTTAAATGCTTGCCAGGTGTCGTTGAAATTCTCAAGTGTTTCCTTCTCATACTTTAGCGACTCACATTCACTAGATACAGCATGAATCAGTTCATTTAGTTTCATTTGATTATGTGCCATAAGCTGACCTCCGTATAATTTATTTGGGCTTGAATTCACCCTAAATGAATTATACCGAGAATTATTATGCGTAGTCATAAGGGTTGAAAATCGCTTCGCTACAGCGATTTCAACCCTTTACTCTACATAACAACTTACCGAACATAATATCGATTATGTCGAGCTCAACATAATCGATATTTTTTAAAATAGAAATATGAAAGTCCACGAAAAATCTACAGTTTTCCGCCAAGGGGAAGATATGCCTTTTTCGTGGACTGAGGTGGGGTTCATGATGGACTACCCAGAAGGAGTCACTTTAAGAATTAAACTAAAATCAGAAAAAGAAGAAAATATAGTGAAAGTATGTATTGGGCTTTTAAGTTTGCTTTGGAACTCGGAATGAGCATAGGTGCAAAGTTTCATTCAAAACCTCAGATAATACTTAATTACGATTATTAGATAATTTGTCACTCAACTTCAAATAATTATTCTTTTTGAAGTAATTTCTGAAATCCGTAGAATGAGGCAGTGCTCAAAATATTAACAACTTCCGTTTCAGTAAGGTTCACTCCGTTTTTTAAATACTTTAAATAAGCTGCGATTAGTCCTGCAACGTAAAACTCTACATATAGTTCAAGTTCATCCTTTTGTATATTCAAACCTTCAAACATGGATTCTATTGCAACGCTTTTTGCTATATCTTTGATTTCTTCCCAGAAAAAAGCATAAGAAGGCATTTTGGCAATTTGTCGATATAGATCAATATCACGTTGAATCAATACATTGAGTGATTCGAATAAAGCAAAAACATCAAAAGATCTATCAAAAAAATCATTCTTTTCTAGTATCAAAACAAAATCATTAATGAGACTTTTATAAAATTCATCCATGATTGCCTCTGGAGAATCATAGTGGAGGTAAAAGGTTTTTCGGTCAATATTGGCGCGCTTAGCGATGTTTGTAACAGTAATTTTTTGTGATTTATTTTCTTTAAGCATTGAGAAAAAAGCTTCTCGAATTGCCGCTTTTGTCTTTGTAATTCTTCTATCTTGAGTCATAAAAACCCCACTTTCATCGAATGTGTAGATTATTCTACAGTAGTCGATACACTGGCAATTGAATACCTCTCTATAGACTATTATAATGCACATATATAGAAAAATCAACAGATGAGGAATAAAAGGAGGTGCTTGTTAAATATGGATTTAAAAGAATGTGTACTAATTATTGAGAGGGACATCAAACAGATGTGTGAAGATTCACGGTTCTCACAAACGATTAAATATAGGCAACATGGAAGTGTAAATATATATGAACACAGTATTGCTGTAGCATATGCGAGTTGTTGGATTTCATGTAAATTCAATTTTAAGGTAGATTATGATTCACTGATTAGAGGTGCTCTACTACACGATTACTTTTTATACGATTGGCATGATAAAAATAATGGATATCGACTGCATGGCTTTTTCCATCCTCGAAAAGCTTTGAAGAATGCTTTAGAGGATTTTGAACTGACAGCAAAAGAGGAAAATATTATACTTCGACATATGTTTCCGCTAACACTTATTCCACCATATTATCTAGAGAGTTGGATTATATGTGCTGCCGATAAATTCTGCGCTCTAAGAGAAACTTTATCTATGGAAGATATAAAGCTAAAAAAAGGGATTGGAGCTCATTTGTATGATTTTAAGTGAATTATTTCTTTGGTTCTTTTTCTATAGCATATTAGGATGGCTTTATGAATCTCTTTTCTGCTCGATTTTTGGAGAGCGACGATTTATAAACCGTGGATTTTTACTTGGGCCATATTGCCCTATATATGGAACTGGTGCAATTTTGTGTTGGATAGTGTTAAAGAACAATACTAATATTTTTGAGGTTTTTGTAATTGCAGCGGTTTTATGCAGTATCGTAGAATATACTACCTCTTACTGCATGGAGAAAATTTTTCATGCTAGATGGTGGGATTATAGCAATATGCCTTTTCAGCTACATGGAAGGATTTGCTTATATGGAGGTATTATTTTTGGTAGCGGTGTTGTAATTATCAGATTTTTAGTGCAACCCAATATTATGAAGTTTACCGCTCTTATAAATGAAAGCTTGCTAAACGGATTAGCACTTGGTCTTTTGATTATCATAGGAATTGACACTGTTATTACAATCGGTAACTGGAAAGGACTTAATAAACATCTGAGCATACTCCATAATGCAATTTATGATAAAGCTGATGGAACATTTTCTAAGCTCACTGATCAGTTTTGGAGTATACCAGTTTCATCTGTCATTGAAAAAGGTCATGGGCTTTTTATCAGAGTCCAAAACATTAATGTAAAATTTGAATCAAATGAATTGCGGTTTTTTAAAGCATTCCCAAACATCCAGATTCTTGGTTATGAAGAAATACTCAAACGGTTGCAGATAAAAGAAAAGATTAAAAAACTTTCTGCAAAGAAAAAGATAGAAGACTAGATGAATCAACTGTTATCTGGGTAGAGAATGTGTTTCAGAATAAATAATAGGATAAGGTGATAATAAAATATGGATCAGAGTAGTATACCTAACCATTTGGCGATTATTGTTGATGGAAACAGAAGATGGGCGAGAAAACGCAACATGCCTGCCTTTATGGGGCATAAGCATGGATTTGAACGTATGGAAAACGTGATTGAGTATGCAGTAAATTTAGGCGTTTCGTATATAAGTCTCTTCGTATTTTCGACTGAGAATTTTAACAGAGATGATAAAGAAATTGATTACTTGATGGATCTTTTTTGTAAGAATTTTTCTAAGCTGGGTCTAAAAATGAAAAAAGAGAACATTAAAGCTGTTTTTTCCGGAAGAAGAGATGGACTTGTTCCTTACGTAATTGATGCCATGGATTATTTATCATCTGAAACACAAGATTGTACAGCATCAACTGTTAATTTCTGTCTTAATTATGGAGGAAAAGCAGAAATTGTCGATGCTTGCAAAGAAATTGCTGTTGAAGTAAATAATAAAGCTTTGCTTATAGAAGATATCAATGAGACAATTTTTACCCGATACCTTTATACCGATTTACCGCCGATAGATTTACTGATACGCACAAGCGGAGAAGTTCGTATCAGTAATTTTATGCTGTGGCAGCTTGCTTATTCAGAAATGTATTTTATCGACGTTCTTTTCCCTGATTTTGATGAGAACTGTTTTAATGAAGCGCTCAGTGCTTATCAATGTCGAAGTCGTCGTTTTGGAGGAGATTCTCACAAATAAAGGGAATGTTTACAATAAATATCTTAGTTTCACTAAAATTTTACTTGATAGGTGACGAGTATGCTAAAGAACTAATATGCGCAAAAGATGATGTTTTATTATTACAATATTAGAAGAATTAGAAAGGGAGTGAAAAATGATCAAAAAGAATAAAGTCCTTTTGTTTTATAATCCTAATTCAGGAAATGGAATGTTCAAAAATCACTTGGATTTGATAATTGAAAGGTTTCAAAAAAAACGGATAATGGTAATTCTTATACGTGCAGACTACAAGGAAATATTCAATGAAGTATTTAAGACATTGGATCAGAATGAGTACAAAAAAATCATTGTTGCAGGCGGTGACGGAACAATTAATATTCTTATCAATGCCATGATCAGCAACAATATCAACCTGCCACTGGCAATTTTTCCAGTGGGGACAGCTAATGACTTTGCATATTGTTTTGACATACCTAACGATATCGATGGGATGTTGAATATCGCATTAGAGGAGTACTACATCAACGCTGATATCGGTAAGATGAACAATAAATATTTCGTCAATGTTGCATCAATGGGCTTTCTTATAGATGTCAGCCAGAAGACGGATCCTATTATTAAAAATACTATAGGTATTTTATCTTATTATCTAAAAGGAGTATCAGAAATTCCAAATATGCGACCGATTTCGATTAAGATTACAAGCGAAGAGTATTCTTCCAAAGATAGAGTATTCTTCATCCTTGTGATGAATGGGCGTTCAGCGGGAGGATTCAAGAGAATCGCACCTTTAGCTGAGATCAACGACGGACTACTTGATGTGATTATTTTTAAAGAAATGCCCATTATAGATCTTGCTCCTCTTCTGATCAAAGTTATGACTGGTCAGCATACAGAAAATAAAAATGTTGTTTTTTTTCACACACAAAAACTGCTCATCGAATCAGACAATCAAATCGGTACAGATATAGATGGTGAAAAAGGTGAGGAGCTTCCTCTCAATATTGAAGTTATATCGAGTAAAATAAAAGTTAACACGAAACTTGCAACCTATTTGAGTAATTAAAAAGGAAGGAGTGATTTATTTTGGAAAGAGAAATTCGTGATGGCTTTTTAAATAAAAAATTCAGCATTTTAAATCAGATCAGACTGATTGTGGAAGTGAAATGAAAGAAGATGGAATTGAATTAAACAATATAGGTTTAGTCATAGAAGGTGGTGCTCTTAGAGGCATATTTACGGCTGGAGTATTAGACTTTTTTATAGAAAAAGGGCTGAAATTTCCTTATATAGTTGGGGTTTCCGCAGGAGCTTGTAATTTGTTGGGATATGCAGCACAACAAATTGGCTATACAAAAAACTGCATGATACAAAGAGATGCTAAAGATCAGTATCTTGGTATAAATCAACTGTTACAAACAAAATCCTTAATAAACCTTGACCGGATTTTTTATGGGTACCCGTATAGTCAGCTCCCCTTTAATTTCAGAGCATTTTTTAATTCCGGAATTACAACAGAATTTGTAGTAACGAATTGCAATACAGGAAAGCCGGAATATCTTCATGAGAACAGTGATGAGCATCGGCTTTCCACTTTGGGCAAAGCTTCAGCTAGTGTACCGCTTTTTTCCAAAATGGTAGAACTAGATGATAATAAATATTTGGATGGAGGATTGGCAGACTCCATACCTATCAAGCGTGCAATGAAACAGGGTTTTTTCAAAAATGTGGTTATTTTAACCCGTAGTAGGGGCAATGTTCCAACAATGAATTCATATCTAAAGGTATTGTATCAAACATTATATAAGGAATTTCCACAATTAATTGAAACTATTTTAAATCGCCCGGCAATGTATAGACAGCAGCTTGCGCTATTAGATAGTCTTCAAGAAGAAGGAAAAGTATTTGTGATACGACCCTCAGTACCTGAGATCAAACGTTTTGAAACAGATTCGGACAAGTTGGAAGCTTATTACCAACACGGCAGATTAACTGCAAAATTGTGTTGGAAAGAATTGCAAGCTTTCATGTTTAATTCTGTTCAATCTCCCTAAGTTATGAAAATGGAATTCAAATAGGTTGGATAAAAGTTTATTTTGTAAGGAGAATTTAAGATGAATTTAAGTGATAAAGCAAAGACTTTTGGTTTTGAACAAGCGATTAAATATCTGGAAAAGGATCCGGAAACAAATATACCTAAACTTGCGGGTTTAGTGAATCATATCTTAAAAAGAGAAGAATTTGTAGAGCAGCGCAAGGCTGTTATGAATGCAATTGAAAAAAAAGACAATTGGTATCAGTTAATGTTGAAAATTTATGAGCTGGACGCTGATACAAGAAGTACATTTTTCCGCAATTTTATAATGAATGAGAATATTTTTGGCTGGCCAGAACAGGAGAAAAATCGCGAAAAATATGGCTGTAATATTCCTTGGGCTATTCTATTGGATCCTACGTCTGCATGCAATCTGAAATGCACTGGATGTTGGGCGGCAGAATATGGGCATAAACTCAATCTTTCTTATGAGGATATGGATTCAATAATTGAGCAGGGCAAAGCGTTGGGTACTTATCTATATATTTATACCGGTGGAGAACCTTTGGTAAGAAAACAAGACTTAATTCGTTTATGCGAAAAACATTCTGACTGTATGTTCTTGTGTTTTACAAACTCTACTTTGATTGATGAAAACTTTTGCAAGGAAATGTTGCGTGTAAAAAATTTTATACCTTCGATCAGTTTAGAAGGTTTTGAAGAAGCAAACGATAGTCGCAGAGGAAAAGGCGTTTATTCAAAAGCGATGGATGCTATGCAATTGCTTAAAGACAACAAGCTACCGTTTGGAGTTTCTGTTTGTTATACCAGTGTTAACTGGAATGATGTTACCAGTGTAGAATTCTATGACATGATCATAAATATGGGAGCACTTTTTGTATGGTTTTTTCATTATATGCCTGTGGGAACTGGAGCTGTTCCTGAACTGATGGTAAACCCTGAACAGCGTATAGAGTTATATAAGCGTATAAGAGAATTCCGAAAAACAAAAGCCATCTTTGCTATAGACTTCCAAAACGATGCTCAATATGTTGGGGGATGCATTGCTGGTGGAAGAAGATATCTTCATATAAATGCTGCAGGAGATGTTGATCCTTGTGTATTTATCCATTACTCAAATGCAAATATTCATGATTGTACTTTGCTGGAGGCACTACAATCTCCTATTTTTATGGCTTATCATAATGGTCAGCCATTCAATGATAATATGTTGCGCCCTTGTCCGATGTTAGAAAATCCTGAAATCTTATGTGAAATGGTTAAAAAGACAGGGGCACATTCAACTGACCCTCAATCGCCGGAAAGTGTAGAAGAACTTTGTGCTAGGACAGTTAAATATGCTGAACAGTGGGAACCCGAGGCAGACCAGCTTTGGTATAAAGGTGATTTCTGTAAGGGGTGTTCAAAATGTGTGTAAAAGGCGGTGATGAGATTTCCTATCAGATTATTACTGATGCTACTGCAGATATGGATTGGAAACTATGGGATGTATACGTAATTCCGATGGAAGTGCGACTCAATCAGATTCCTTATTTGTATGGACCTGATGGAACAATTAGTGTACATGATTTCTATGAGTTACAGAAAACAGGAGCTGATACAAGTACATCGCAAATCCCTCCTGCTGTGTTTAACAGTGTATTTGAAAAAATTTTGTTACAGGGGAAGGACATTTTATATTTAGGTTTCTCCTCAAGCATGTCAGGAACTTTTCAGAGTGCCTGTTTAAGCGCTAAAGAATTGAGTGCGCAATACACAGAAAGACGCATTATTTGTATTGACACGCTTGCCGCTTCTGTGATGGAGGGTTTTCTTGTATATGAGGCTTATAGAAAAAAAGCAGAAGGAATGACATTGGAAAACCTTGCAAATTGGGTGACGGAAAAGCGAAAACAGACTTGTTGCTGGTTTATAGTCGATGATTTAAGTACACTGAAACGGGGAGGTCGTATATCAACTGCTAATGCTGTTGTTGGTACAGCTCTTCAGATCAAACCAATTTTAGAAATAAATGAGAACGGTAATTTGCAAATGATTGATAAAAAACGTGGAAGGAAGCAATCAATAAATGCTTTAATAAGCTGCTTTCGATTGAAAAGAAAGAAATCTTCTGATGAGATTGTTATCATTGGACATGGTAATTGCCTAAAAGATGCAGAAACACTTAGAAATGCTATTTATGAACTTTCTCCAGAAACTAAAATTATTATAACCCCTGTTGGTCCAGTCATAGGAGCTCATACAGGTGCTGGAATGTTAACAATTGCCTTTAATTGTTTAAAGAGTTAGAGTTGTTGTTTTCATTTTTGAAAATTATTTACTAAAGAATCCTGCTACCTGCCCTAAATCGATGGATAGCAGGATTTTATAGATTAAGACAAACTAGTATATCAAATCCAAGCAATAAAAAATGTTTGTGATTGTTCCAATTCTCAAGAAAGTCAGGCATGGTGATAGCAAGTGCTGTCATTTATCTCAATATAATAAAAAATGAACCTAAAATGAATAGATAATTAGACTTGGATAAACGTTAGTGCAGCTTAAATTATAACTGTACATAATCTTTTAATGTAATGCCATTTAGAATCAGTTTTTTTAGTGTTCTGCTGTTAAGAAATTTATTAAAACACACGAGGAGACGATTTGAAAGAACAAATTAAAATTCCTGGTAATTGGTAATGTGTGCCAACAAATATCTTTACTCATTGACGACATGGCAAGATTATTAACAAAACGGTGATGTGACAAAGAATAGGGCGATGATATCAGAAAGAAGGATATCACTTTGGGGAATATTTCTGATATTGCGGTTACGTTGAGGCTACACTGAGAACTTTAACGGTTGAAAAAATTTCAGCTGAGGATATAATCCTCAATTTCCTTGCAATATATACTCCGTATGCTTTAGTACCTATCATAGTAAGTATAGTGCAAATCAGTATTGGCGCAATGAATACAACATGTTTCGATTTTTCACCGCATACACAGGATTCATTTACACACTCTTGACATGTCTACTCAGTATAGCAAATTGGAATGTCAAACTGAGTTCTTGTCATAGGTACAGATAATCAGTTAAAAATTCTGAATCGGGATGACACGGTTACTAGAGCATTTTTAGAGCTAATGTCCTTGTACCAATATAAAGGCACTCTTGCATATAAGTTATAGCGGTTCTAAAACTATGGAATAGATTTTATCAGTTGAGGTCGTTCCATAAAGTTACCCATTCATGGAAGGACAACTAATCAACATTCAACTAGGCAAACAGCACCAAAAAGATGGATAAAATAGAGATATTCAAGGTTGTAGTGAGCATAATGAATAATCCATAGATGAGCTTACTAAAATTTTCAGGCTCAGATTAGATGAAATAAAACATGTAAACCCTCATCACTTCAACTATAGGATATTTGACTCAACAGCCAATAGTCTGAGAGTAGACATTAATAAATTTTCCATGAATATTGAAGAGTACAGAAAAGTGTTCGAAGTAAGTTTAAGCCATAGCTTTGGATGAACTTACCAAGAGTGTCAGACTTAAAAACGAAGATAAAGTGCTAAAAGATAGGCTTCGATGGAGGTTTCACTTACTTCAGTATAATCGTAGAGTGGCAGGAAAATAGGAATGATTTTGTTCTTATTTACTTGATTAATAAATCTTATATGAAAGCACTATAAAATAACCCTTGAGTAGATGGGAGATATATATGACGATAAGCCAAAAAAAAGATTTTATTATAAACATTGTGTATATTACATTTATCACCTTAATTATATATATTTTCCTTAAATATGTTCTTATTCTGGTCATGCCTTTTATTATAGGATATTTAATTGCAATCCTTATAAGACCGGCAATCAAATTTGTATCAGGCAAATTACATATTCCGCAAAAATTAGCTGCAGTTTTCTTGATTCTATTATCATACATCGGGATTGGTTTGTTTGTATCATTAGTAGGGGTTCGTTTTTTAGTTTTAATAAAGAGCATTATTGTTAGACTTCCAGAAATATATGCGCTTCAAATTGAACCTTCATTTAGTAATATTTTTGATAGTGTCGAAAAAGCTTCCTCTAAACTTGATCCAATGATGGTTCAAGTGATTCAAGATATGGCTGCTTCTATATCTCAATCATCAGGATTGGTTTTTAGTAAAGTCTCTTCAACAGTGATTGAGTTTATTTCTACTTCGGTATCATTTTTGCCTGGGCTATTTTTAGGAATCATATTTTCAGTCATTTCTTCTTTATATTTTGCAATAGATTACAATAAAATATTTATTTATATTTCTAATAAACTATTGCCTAAAAACTCTAGCTTTCTAGTCGAATTAAAAATATTGGTTACTGCAATTGGCTTTAAGTATGTGAAAGCATACGCAAAATTAATGGCAGTCACATTTGTTGAACTTTCGGTGGGTTTGCTTCTCCTGAGAGTGGAAGGGGCAATCATGGTTGCAGCATTTATTGCCATTATCGACTTTTTCCCAGTACTTGGAACAGGTGGAGTTATTATCCCCTGGGTTATTATTGAGTTAATACAGGGTAATTTTCCGATTGCTTTAGGACTGATTGCTTTATATATTACTATAACAATTGTTCGAAACTTATTAGAACCGAAGTTGATAGGATCGCAGATTGGATTGCATCCCCTTGTTATGCTGATTAGTATGTATGTTGGGGTCAAAATCTTTGGATTTGTTGGGCTTGTAGCGCTACCAATTACTATTGTTGTTATAAAGTATCTTTACGATAATAATAAAATTCATTTGTTGTAACAATATATAAATACGTTAGCACATTTATCTCTGCTTCAAAAAAACAGTGAGATGACCAATGTCATTAAGTTAAGACAAAATGAGAGAGTTCTATGTTTTACAAAACATAGGGCTCTTTTTTCTTGCAACAATTTATAAAAAACACTTGACAAACTAACTAAAAAATGTGGCGCAGCCCTTTA
>Ga0209794_1000540_pt1 | contig 51843 bp, 50 predicted proteins | sample EBPBio232013_DNA_FD_185869 | JGI IMG/M metagenome (GOLD analysis project Ga0209794, IMG submission 185869) | Wastewater treatment Type I Accumulibacter community from EBPR Bioreactor in Madison, WI, USA - Reactor 1_5/23/2013_ DNA (SPAdes)... | ecosystem: Engineered > Bioreactor > EBPR >...
CGCCGCGATTGCTGGATGAGGGCATGACGCTTGCCATGCCCGCGATTGGCATGTTGCCGGCCCTTCATCTCGCGCATGCACGCAAGGGGCGTCGCCTTTTTACCCCGCAGGACCGCAAGATTGCCGGGGAGCTCCACCTCATGGTCGCCAATGCCATTCAGGGGCGCGAGGCCTATGAACGCGGCGTCGCCGAAGAGCGCCGTCGCATTACCGGCGACATGCATGACAATATCGGCGTTCAACTGATGTCTGCCCTGCATAGCCCGGATGTGAGCCGCAAGGATACGCTGATCCGCGAGACGCTGTCCGATTTGCGCGATATCATTAACGACACGGCCAATCGCGGCCTGACGCTTGAGGAACTGATGGCGGATCTGCGCGTCGAACTCTCCGAATGGCTGGAAGCAGCGGGCATTGCCTTGCGCTGGGATGTGGCCGCCGATTTGCCCGATGCCTTTTCGGCCCGCGCGGTGCTGTCGCTGCGCTCCATTTTGCGCGAGGGGGTTGGCAATGCCGTGCGCCACGGCAAGCCGAAAACCGTCCACGTGCGGTTGACGCGGCAGGGGCGCGAGGCGCTTCTCGAGATCGAGGACGATGGCGCGGGCTTTGATCCCGCCACCATCAAGCCCGGCAACGGATTGTCCAACCTCAAAGGCCGGATCGAAAGCCTGCACGGCACGATGGCGATTGTTGCGCGTGCGCCGGGCACCGCCATCACCGCCCGTTTCCCGCTGGGAGAACCGTCATGATCCGGGTGCTGATTGTCGAGGACGTGGCTGAAACGCGCCGCTGGCTTTCCGGCATTCTCAACACGGCTTTCGAGGCGTGCGAAATCGTTGAAGCGGGCAATGTCCGCGATGGCGTGGCCCTGGGCACGCGGGAGGAATTTGATCTGGCCTTGATCGATCTGGGCCTGCCGGATGGATCGGGTCTCGATGTGCTGCGCCATATCCGCGCCGCGCGCCCGGCAACGTCCTGCGTGGTCACAACCGTCATGGGCGATGACGCCCATATTGTCGGCGCGCTTTCAGCCGGGGCCGGTGGCTATCTCCTCAAGGAGCAGATGCCGGAAAGCATCGGCCAGCAATTGCGCCAGATCCTTGATGGCGTGCCGCCGCTCTCGCCTTCCGTTGCGCGGCGCATCATGGATCACTTCCGCCTGACCGGCCCGAGTGCGGAGCCGGAAGAGACGCTGACGCCGCGTGAACGCGACGTGCTGGCCCTGATTGGCCGGGGGCTTCGCAACGGCGAGGTGGCCCATGAACTCGACCTCGCCGAAAGCACGGTCGCCAGCTACATCAAGGCGATCTATCGCAAGCTTGGCATCTCAAGCCGGGCGGAAGCCTCCTGGCACGCAACACGCCTTGGCCTCGCCACCCGTCCGGCGCGAACCGACCCGTGCTAATCCCGCTTTCGCGTTGTAATCGCGAAGAAATTGCCGGGTCTTTACCCTTCATTAACCATAAAAGGCGGAGTATTCGACAACCGGCGCATGTGGTTCGCGCCGTGATGTCGAGACGATGAGCGGCTCGCAAGCTTCGGAAACCGGATCATGCCGATCATCACCTTCGCAAATTCCAAGGGCGGCGCAGGCAAGACGACTGCGGTTCTGTTGCTGGCGACCGAGCTGGCGCGGCGCGGTTATCGCGTTGAGGTGATCGATGCGGACCCGCAGAACTGGTTTTCCCGCTGGTTTGCCACGAGCGGCGGCGCGGTGCGCAACATTGCCGTGACGGGTTACGTCAAGACGGAAGATGTTCTGGCCGAGCGCATGGCCGAAGCGCGTGAGCGGGCCGATTACACGCTGGTGGACCTGCCGGGCATGATGACGCCGCTTCTGGTGCGGGCGCTGAGCCTTTCCGATCACGTTCTCATTCCCGTTCAGGGTTCGGCCATGGATGCGCAAGGTGCGGCCCATGTTCTGGAAGTTCTGGGCTGGCTGGCCGAGAAGGCCCGCTTGCACGTGCCGCATTCGGTCGTGCTGTCGCGCGTCAACCCGCTGGTCAGCACCCGGGCGCTCACCGTGGTGCGCGCCCTTCTCGCCACCCGCAAGGTGCATGTGCTGGATACGCCGATTGTCGAGCGTGCCGCGTTCCGCGATGTGTTTGATCTGGGCGGTACGCTCGAAGAACTCGACCCCGCCCGCGTCAGCAATCTGGACAAGGCGCGCGAAAACGCCCGCGCCTATGCCCATGAAGTGCTGTCCCGCGTCTGGAGCCGTGAGGCCATGGCCCCGGCGGAACAGGCGGCAATCACCAAATCCGGTCGTGCCGCCTGAATTCTCTCTGCGTCAGGCCAGAATATCAAAGCCGGTGAGCACGCCGGATGCCTCGACCTCTGCCATTTTCGCCTGCACGGTTTTGATGCGCCCGGCATAATCAGCCTTGCCGATGGCCGAGAGCGCCTCCAGCCGATTGCCGGAGGACAGCGCCTTGGCGATCGTGCCCGCCCCTCCCCGACCATGATGGAGCAGGTCCATGACCCAGAGCGCCTCGCGCCAGTCCTTGGGGTTGAAAGCGGGAACCTCCTTCTTGATCCAGCGCAGGTTCTTGCGGGCCTGATCGATGAACACGGTCAGTTGCAAGAGCTTGGCCTCGTCATGGAGGCGCTGGACGTTCATCATGCGCGCCGCAAACGAGGCTTCGCTCGCATCCACCTTCATCTTTTCCGGGTTGATCCAGTGCATGAAGGCCGTCAGCTGGTGCTCAATGCGATGGGGCCGCTGTACCGGCTCTTCCGCTTCCATGTCTTGAAAGCCATCCTTGACCGCCAGATGCACGGTCGTCTTGCCCTTGCCATTGTCACGCAGGGAGAATTCCGGGAAATGCGCCGCTGCCCAGTCGGTGGCGAGCAGCCGGCGGAAATATTCGATGAAATTGGCATTCGGCGTGTGGGCGGCCAGTTGCGGCACGCCGAAGGTGAAGGCGGCGCGGTCATAGGTGTTGACGGCCCCGAAACAGCCATCGCCTTCCGCCGTCAGCGTCGGTGCGATGAAGTGTGCAATTTTGCCCAGCTTGCCGACGAAATCCTCTGCCTTGTAGGCCCCGAATTTCGCTTTGACATCTGCCGTGAGGCCTGACGTGAGGTTGACCAGCCCGCGCCGGGTCGGTGCCTTGGAGGGGTATCCCACATCACGCCCGATCTTGAACGTGAAACCGGAACTCGTCGTGGCCGTATAGACGCCGTTTTCCGCGCTGATCTTGGCAATGCCGTCGATGACGGCCGGCGGCTTCAGTGTGATTCCGGCAAAGGCGGCGGGTTGCGTCATGGCCGTATAAAGCGTGGCCTCCGCCGCAGCGGCGGTAATCGGGAAAGACAGGCCAAGTGCTTTGGCGGTCTGCGGGCCGACAATGCCATCGGGTGTCAGGCCCTTTTGGACTTGAAACGAAACCACGGCGGCATGCGTCTTGCTGCCGAACACGCCATCCGATGGGCCGGGATTGATGCCTGCCGCATCCAGCGCCTTTTGCAAGGCCAGAACATCGCTTCCCTTGAAGGGCGGCTTTTTCAGCCACAGGTAGCCCGGGCCGAAATCCACCTGCTTCGGCACGATGATGGCGGGCGGTTCCGCGCCGTAATCCACATCGGGCAGCAGGCAGCCGAAGCTCCACGGGCGATTGAGCGCCGAGAAGACATTGACGCCAAACTTCGATCCGCGCGCTTCCAGACTATGCTCGCCATCGCCCATCGAGATCGCAACATGACCGTCCTTCTCACCCTTGAGGCCGATTTTGCGAATGAGAATGGCACCCCTGACCTTCAGGGCATCTTCAAGGCTGATGAGCTTGGTATGTTTGATAGCCTGTGAATACCATGCGCCGGAATAGGGGCCCGCGTTAGCGATGTTTTTCACAGGCTCGAAGCCAAAGTGCATGCCATCATAGGCCTGATAGACGCACCAGGAGGCGAACTCGGCGCAATCCCACGGTCCTTTCCAATAGGCGTTGTCCGGCGGAACATTCGCGCCGTAATCATAAGTCTGCCCGACCTTGGTCAGGCCCACATCGAGTACATCCTTGCCCTTGAACATTGGTGGCTCCCCGTTGATGAAACCGGGCACAGAAAGACCGTTCGCGGCAGGATGCTGCCTCGTTGTCGCCTTTGGCCCATTCAGGTTGTTGCTGTGGTGGATGCAATTTCTGCGCGCTCTGGCAGTGAAGCGCAATTATTGATAAATGTAAATAGGAAATGCTCGCAATGCGAGTGATGATTGAATCGTTTGCACCGCATCGCGAATAACGTTATCCGAGAAGAGACGAGCCAGTTTCACCTCCCTTCCTTTCCGGACTAGAATGCCATGCAAAGTTCCGCTCCCGGCACGGCCTCGCCCCTTTCCATTGCGGCGATCATTTTATCCATGACCGTGCTGGCGCTCGGCAATGGCATCATCTTCACCTATGTGCCCTATACGCTGGCCCGTACGCCCGATACGCGCTGGGCGGCGGATTTTGCCATCGCCGCCGTGGCGCTGGGTGGTCTGGCGGGCAGCTTTTTGGCAGGTCCCCTCATTCGCCGGGCCGGGCACGCCCGACTGTTTGCCGTATCCTTTGCGCTGGTCATCGTTTCCGAAGCGATTATCGCGATGGGAACGAACCCGCTGGCCTGGGTGCTGGCGCGCGGCATTTTCGGCGCGGCGGGCAACATGAATTTCATCATTACCCAAAGCTGGATCAACCACGCCGCCTCCAATGACTGGCGCGGCAAGGCCATGTCGTTCTTCTACATGACCTATGTGATCGGCCTTGGTTTTGGCGCGCTCATCCTCGGACGCCTGCCGGAAGGCTCGAACATCGCGCCGGTGGTGGCCATCATGTTCTGCGCGGCGGCAATCATTCCGGTCAGCCTCACGCGCCTGCCCATTCCGCCCGCACCGGCCTCCGTGAAGGTTGATCTGCTGCTGGCATGGCGAAATTCGCCCGTGGCGTTCGTCGGCATTCTGGCCTCCGGGGCCTTGTCCACCAGCGTGCAGAGCTTCACCCCCGTTTATGCGGCGGTGAACGGCATTTCGCAGGAGACCATCGGCACGCTCATGTTCGTCATGGCGCTCGGTCTTCTCTTTGTCCAATACCCGCTCGGGGCCTTGTCAGACCGGATTGATCGCCGTCTGGTGCTCGTCCTAACCTGCGCCATCATCACGGTTTCAAGCTTCGTGGCGCTCGGTGTGTCCTTTGCCGCCTTCGTGACGTTGATGCTGGTGTTTTCGGTGCTCGCCGGGTCGGCGGAATCGGTCTATTCGATTGCCAATGCCCACGCCAACGACCGGGCGGACCCGAGCTATTTCGTGGCGCTTTCCTCCACGCTTCTGATTGCCTGGTCGATTTCGGCAACCATCACACCGCTGGCCATTGGCGCGTTGTCGCCCGTCTTCGGCCCGAAAACCTTCCTCTGGTCGGCGATTCTCGTGGCGGTTTCCTATGCTTCTTTTACGCTGATGCGTCTGCGCCAGCGCCCTGCCGCACCCGATGAACAACGCGAGGGATTCGAGATCCGCACCGCGCAAGTGCCCGATGCAGCGGCCTTGAGCCAGCCCGAGGCGCAGCCCGCACCTGAAAATCCTTAAAATTTTCCGGATAGCGGGCGCAAAGCGGCCTCTTTCCACTTTGCGGCGTTCTTCCCCCCTGCTATAGCGCGGGGCATGAGCACCAATTCGCGCACCCCCCTCGACCATATCCGCAACTTCTCGATCGTCGCCCATATCGACCACGGGAAATCGACGCTGGCCGACCGCCTGATCCAGACCTGCGGCGGCCTTGCCGAACGCGAGATGTCGGAACAGGTTCTCGACTCGATGGACATCGAACGCGAGCGCGGCATCACCATCAAGGCCCAGACCGTGCGTCTGCACTACAAGGCCAATGATGGCGAAACCTACGTGCTGAACCTCATCGACACGCCCGGCCACGTCGACTTTGCCTATGAAGTGTCACGCTCGCTGTCAGCCTGCGAAGGCTCGCTCCTGGTGGTGGACGCCTCTCAGGGCGTGGAAGCCCAGACGCTCGCTAACGTCTATCAGGCCATCGACAACGACCACGAACTGGTGACGGTTCTCAACAAGGTCGACCTGCCTGCTGCCGAGCCGGAGCGCATCAAGGAACAGATCGAGGAAGTGATCGGCATTGACGCTTCCGAAGCGGTGCTGATTTCGGCCAAGACCGGCCTTGGCATTCCCGATGTTCTCGAAGCCATCGTCCATAAGCTGCCCGCCCCCAAAAGCCCCGGCGGCGTCAATGCCCCGCTGAAGGCGCTGCTCGTTGACAGCTGGTACGACACCTATCTCGGCGTGATGGTGCTCGTGCGCATCATCGACGGCGTGCTGACCAAGGGCCAGCAGATCCGCATGATGGGCACCGGCGCGAAGTACGGCGTTGAACGCGTTGGCTTCCTGACGCCGAAGATGGTGCATGTGGATAGCCTCGGCCCGGGCGAAATCGGTTTCATCACCGCCTCGATCAAGGAAGTGGCCGATACCCGCGTTGGCGATACGATCACCGACGACAAGCGCCCGACGGCGGAAGCCCTGCCGGGCTTCAAGCCCGCCCAGCCGGTTGTGTTCTGCGGTCTCTTCCCCGTCGATGCGGCGGATTTCGAAGACCTGCGCGCCGCCATGGGCAAGCTGCGCCTCAACGATGCATCCTTCTCGTTTGAAATGGAAAGCTCGGCGGCGCTCGGCTTCGGTTTCCGTTGCGGCTTCCTTGGCCTCTTGCATCTCGAAATCATTCAGGAACGCCTTGAGCGCGAGTTCAATCTCGATCTCGTCGCCACCGCGCCCTCGGTCGTCTATCAGATGACGCTGACCGACGGCACGGAGAAGGAACTGCACAACCCGGCCGACATGCCGGATGTGGTCAAGATCAAGGAAATCCGCGAGCCCTGGATCAAGGCGACGATCATGACGCCGGATGATTATCTCGGCTCGATCCTCAAGCTGTGTCAGGATCGCCGTGGCATCCAGACGGAACTGACCTATGTCGGTTCGCGCGCCATGCTGACCTATGAACTGCCGCTCAACGAAGTGGTGTTCGATTTCTACGACCGCCTGAAGTCGATTTCGAAGGGTTATGCCTCGTTCGACTACAACATCACCGATTACCGTGCGGGCGACCTCGTGAAGATGTCAATCCTCGTCAATGGCGATCCGGTCGATGCGCTGTCGATGCTGGTTCACCGTTCGGCGGCCGACCGTCGCGGTCGCGGCATGTGCGAGAAGCTGAAGGAACTCATTCCGCCGCACATGTTCCAGATCCCGATTCAGGCGGCCATCGGCGGCAAGGTCATTGCCCGCGAAACGGTGCGCGCCCTTCGCAAGGACGTGACGGCCAAGTGCTATGGTGGTGACGCCACCCGCAAGCGCAAACTTCTGGACAAGCAGAAGGAAGGCAAGAAGCGCATGCGTCAGTTCGGCAAGGTGGAAATTCCGCAGGAAGCCTTCATCGCCGCCCTGAAGATGAACGACGAGTAAGCCATTGGCCTTGTCGGCGGCATGCGTTATTCTATGTCATGCCGCTCACGGAGGCTTGGATGGCTGATCGCAATGCTGCTCTTTCCCTTGATGAAGGGCTGGTCGAACAGGCCCGCTCATTGAACCTTGATGTGGCGAAAGCCGCCGAGGAAGGGATTGCCCGCGCGGTGAAATCCGAGCGGGAACGTCTCTGGAAAATCGAGAACGCCGAGGCGATTGCAGCGGAAAACGCCTACATCGAAAAGCACGGCCTGCCCTTGGCAAAATACCGGCAGTTTTGATGGCGCGGTTCAAGGTCTATGAGCTTGATGCGGCGGGCGTTCTTGCGGTTGATCTTTCAGACCATCGCGACAGGATTGTTGCTGCAACGGATTTCCTCTTTCAGGGCTTTTAAACCCAGCCGAAGGAGCTCGCGGCCAGGCTGACGGCGAAGGTCATCAGGAAGCTAGAGGCCACGCGGCAGAAGAGGCAGGGAAAGCGGCGGCTGGCAAAGCGCAGCACCGAGGCCCCCGCAGACAGCCAGAGCGCCGAGACCCCGAGAACGATTGCGGTGAAGATACCGAGGCGCGGCAGCGTTTCGATAAATCCCCCGTTTGGCAGAATGGCGATGCCGAAAATCAAGGCCTTAGGGTTCAGCATGGTGGTCACGAACATCTGCCGTGCTGTGACAAGACCTGTTTCGGAGAGTTCGGTGAGTGGCGTGAACCAGAGCTTGATGGCGAGTAGCGTGACCCACGCGGCGGATGTGAGCTTCAAAGCGGAAGCGAGTAGCGGATGTTCGGCGAGAAGCGGCCCGGCAAAGGCGACCAGTGGAACGACGGTGACGAGATAGCCAAGACATCCGGCCAGAAGAAGCGGTCCATTCCGGCGCGATGTGCCGGTGGCCCCGGCAATCGCCAGCAGAATGTTGGTCGGCCCCGGCGTCAAAAGCAGAAGGGCGATGGCGAGCATCAGGCTCAAGGTCATGGCGCTTCTCCTTTCTTTTTCCGCGCGGGAATCTGGTCTTCTCCGTGGTTCGACGGGTATTCTTGAAAGCCTCGCTATAAGCAAGGGAACGGTTTTCCAAATTTGTCCCGGTGTTCGAGCATGGTTTTCTTGCTGAGGGGTGCGGCAGGACGTAAACCTCAAGGATCAAGGGAGTTTGCCGTGACAGACGCTTCACGTGACCGCGAAAATGCCGCACCGCGCATCGAGATCACCTATTGCACCCAGTGCAACTGGCTTTTGCGGGCCGGATGGCTGGCGCAGGAATTGTTGCAAACCTTCGGGCAGACGCTGGGCGGCGTGACGCTGGTGCCGTCCACGGGTGGGGCGTTCCTCATTACCATTGACGGGGTGACGATCTGGGAACGCAAGGCCGATGGCGGTTTCCCCGGCGCTGCCGAATTGAAGCGTCGCGTGCGTGACGTCATCGAGCCGGAGCGCGATCTGGGTCATGCCGACCGCGCCCAGATGGACAGCTAAGGCCCGCTGTCTTCAGCCGCCCCGATGCCCTGTGTTTCACCCCAGAGACTGGAGAAGAACACCGCGCCAGCCGAGGCCCTGATAGGTTTCATAGCCCGGCGTCAGGTGGTGAGCGGTGAGCGTCTTGCCGTCACGGTCAATCGCCCAATTGCTGACCTCATCGCCGATCCCCATAATGCGCTCGGACAGCATGCCCTGCCCATCGGAAGCGGCAATGACGCGGTGGCTGCGATCAACAATGACGACACGGGTCCTTTCCCGTTCGGCTTCGGTGAGACGCACGCCTTTGACGATGATGTCGGCCTGCGTTTCCCAATCAAAATGAATAGCGAGCAGGCCAATCGGCTTGCCGTTGACGCGGCCTTCCAGCCGCACCGGCGTCACAAAGGTCGCAACCGTTGCGTTATCGAGCATCGGTTCGGTGGCCACATCTTCGGCGAGGAAATCGTCGCCGGTGCGCAGGCTGAGGCCCTTGCGAAACCACGGGCGGTTGGCCACGTTCTTGTTGCGCACATTGCGTGAGAAGTGACCGCGCGCCGATGCCACGACATTGCCGTCCATGTCGCAAAGCCAAAGGTCCGAGTAAACGGTGTAGGCGCGAATGATGGTTTCCAGCCGTTCCGATGCATAGTCAAAGGCGGCTGGCGACGGGCGGCTCAAGGCATCGACGAAGGCTGAATCGGTAGCCCACCAGCGCACATCGCAGGTGCGTTCATAGAGGTTGCGATCGACGATCTCGATGGCGTTCAACGCCAGATCGGTGAGCCTCTCGCCCTGACTGCCACGGTTCAGCTCATGCACCAGAGTGGACATGGCACCGATTTCTTCGGCAAGCTCCGTCTGTAGTGCCATGGAGAGCTTGTCGACCTCTTCGGAGATGTTGCGCACCTCCTGACTGACAACGGCAAAGCCTCTTCCCGCTTCTCCGGCGCGGGCCGCCTCGATCAGCGCATTGAGCGCCAGCATCCGCACACGGCGATTGATGACCCGGATTTGACCGACCTTGTTGAGCGTAATGTCTTGAACGGATTTGGACTTGTCGGAAATGGTATCAATCGAAACAGCCGCTGGGCGCATCGGGTCTGTCCTTGTTTCTGATATGTTTACCATATTCAAGAACGCTAATTAACAAATGGTAACTTGTTGCACCGCAAAATCATGGACGGTTTCCGAGTGTCGGCTCCTGCTGAAGACCTGAAGCGCTTGGCCTTAGGGCGAATAGGCATCCAGTGCCCGGCCAAGAGCCTGTGCGGCCTTGCGGAAATCTTCTTCAGCAAAACCCGAAAAGCCAAGCACCAGTCCGTAGTCTCGCGGGCCTGCCAGATACATGGGCGAAAGCGGGCGGAGCCCTGTTTCTCGGGCGCATGTGGCCTCAAGAGCGGTAGCCCGCTGCGGGTCATCGGTGGCAAAACGCACGACGAGATGAAGCCCCTGCTCGGGCGGGGCAAGGCGGATGCGCGCGCCACAGGCGGCCTGCAATTCATAGACAAGGTGATCGCGCGCCGCTTCGGCGCGCCTGCGTGCCCGCTTGATATGGCGGGCAAAGTGGCCCTCGCTGATCAGCCGTGCCAAGGCCCGTTCAGCAAGGCCCGGCGGTTGGCGGTCAGACGTTTTGCGAAGGGCGATCACGCGCTCGAAAATCCGTTCCGGCAGCACGGCATAGCCGGTGCGCAACCCCGGAAACAGCACCTTGGAAAAGGTGCCGAGATAGGCAACGGTGCCACTGTCATCCATGCCCTGCAGGGCGGCGAGCGGCGGCCCGGCATAGCGAAACTCGCTATCGTAATCATCCTCGATCAGGATGGCTCCGCTCGCCCGCGCCCGTTCGATCAACGCCAGACGGCGGCGCATGGTCATGGTCACGCCCAGCGGAAACTGGTGCGACGGCGTGATGTAAACCGCTTTCGCCGCCTCACCCGCAGCCGGTATGCGTTCCGGGTCCATGCCGTGTTCGTCCACCGGCACGCCCATGGCCACGCCGCCCGCCTGGCGAACGGCAGCCAGTGCCGATGGATAACAGGGGTCTTCGACAAGCACGGTTTCGCCGGGACTGGTCGCGGCCCGTAAGACGAGATCAAGCCCCTGCTGCGTGCCCGCTGTCACGATGATCTCTTCGGCGCTGCATCGCACCCCGCGCGCTGTTGAGAGATAATCGGCAATCGCCTGACGCAACTCGACGCCGCCACGCGGATCGCCGTAGTTGAAGAGGTGGAGCGGCGGGCGGGCGAGGTCCTGCGCCAGAAGCTTGCGAAACTGCGCAAACGTCACCGGGTCCGGCGTCGCGACCCCGAGCGCCAACGGGCCGCGATCTCGAACCGGCAGGAGCGCGCGCTTCGGCATATCCGCCTGCCCCTCCCCCATCCGGGGCACAGCGGCAGCCACGTAGGTGCCGTCGCCGACGCGCGCCTCGGTGAAACCTTCCGCCGTCAACCGCTCGTAAGCCGCTACAGCGGCGGCGCGCGAAAGCTTCAGCCGGCGCATCAGGTCTCGCGTGGGCGGCAGCTTGGTGCCGGACGGCACGCCCCCGGTCTCGATCAGGCGGCGCAGCGCGTCGTAAAGCGCACCGGCGCGGGTGCCCGCTTCCGGCAGCACCGGAATGAGCGCTGACCAGTCCGGCAAATTGGTCTTTCGAATATCCATGATATTGGTTCTTTCGCGATCCAATTGCAGGATGCACATAAGGGCGGCAGATCGCAAGCCGAAAGGAACCCCCATGAGCGACAACCGCACCGCCACCTATCCCGTTACGCCGCGCAGCAAGGTCAAGCGCATGTATGAACGCGGGGCCTATGATCGGGCGGCGGTGCATGCGGTGCTGGATGCCGCCTTCCTGTGCCACATCGCCTATGTCATTGATGGTCAGCCGTTTTGCACGCCGACGATCCATTGGCGCGAGGGCGACCGGCTTTACTGGCACGGCTCTTCGGCAAGCCGCATGCTGAAGCACGAGAAGAAGGGCGTTCAGGTCTGTCTGACGGTCTCGCATCTCGACGGGCTGGTGCTCGCCCGCTCCGGCTTCAACCATTCCGCCAATTATCGTTCGGCCATGTGCTTCGGCACGGCAGCGATTGTCGATGACCCGCAGGAAAAGGCGCGCGCACTGGAAGCCATCACCAATCGCTTCTGGCCGGGGCGTGCCGAAACGCTGCGCCCCATCGACGGGCAGGAGCTGAAGGCAACGACCGTTATCGGCATGACGATTGAGGAAGCGGCTATGAAGGCACGCGACAAGGGCGTCGGTGATGATGATCTCGACGATGCCGCCCTTCCCGTCTGGGCGGGCGTCATTCCGGTTTCGACGGTCATCGGCGCGCTGAAGCCAAGCCCGGTGATGGACCCCTCGATTGCTGTGCCGGAGGGTGTCGCGCATTATCGCGAAGGCCGCCGTCTGGACGAGGTGCTTCTGGAAACGCAGGCGCTTTACGAAAAGCGATAAGGGGCGGGTCAATACATTGTGAGCGAGAGCGGATTGGAAAGGAATCCCGTGATAGTCTTCCTCCCATGAATCTGCGCTGCCGGGAGGGCTGTCATGTCAGGATCAAAGCTGTTTTCGCCGATCAAAGTGGGTGGGCTGACGCTTGCCAACCGCATTGTCATCGCGCCCATGTGCCAATATTCCGCCACTGACGGGCTGATGAACGACTGGCACCTGCAGCATTTAGGCATGCTGGCGCAATCCGGAGCCGGGGCCGTGACCATCGAGGCGACTGGCGTGACGGCCGAAGGACGCATCAGCTATGCCGATGTCGGCCTTTATAATGACGATTGCGAGAAGGCCATGGGCCGCGTGCTGGAGGGCGTGCGGCGCTGGTCGAATACCCCCATCGTTATTCAACTGGCCCATGCGGGGCGCAAGGCGTCAAGCAACCTGCCCTGGAAGGGCGGCGGCCAGATCCACCCGGATGAAAAGGGCGGCTGGTATACGGTTTCGGCCAGTTCCGAGCCGGTGAATGCGGGCGACGAACAGCCGATGCCGCTGGATGAAGATGCCATGGAGCGCATCCTCAACGCCTTCGTGAATGCGGCCCGGCGCGCGGCGCGGCTTGGCATTGATGCCATCCAGATTCATGGCGCCCATGGTTATCTGCTGCACCAGTTCCTGTCGCCGCTCACCAACAAGCGGCGCGATGAATATGGCGGCTCGCTGGAAAACCGCATGCGTTTTCCGCTGGAAGTCTTTTCCGCCGTGCGTGAGGTGTTTCCGGCCGAACGCCCCGTGACGTTTCGCGTTTCGGCCACGGACTGGGCACCGGGCGGCTGGAATATCGAGGAAACGGTAGCACTTGCCCGCCAGCTGGAAATGCGCGGCTGCGCGGCCATTCACGTTTCGAGTGGCGGACTGGTGCCGCATCAGAAAATCCCGATTGGCCCGAATTATCAGGTGCCGTTTGCCCGCACGGTCAAAGCCTCGGTGCATATTCCGGTGGTTGCCGTGGGGCTGATCACCGAGCCGGAGCAGGCCGAGGCGATCATCGCCACCGGCGAGGCCGATATGGTGGCGATTGCCCGCGCCATTCTTTACGATCCGCGCTGGCCCTGGCATGCGGCGGCCAAGCTTGGCGCGCAGGTTCACGCGGCGCCGCAATATCTGCGCTGCCAGCCTTCACTCTACAAGGACCTGTTTATTCGCTGAGCGGCATCAGCCGCTGGTCAGCATATCCAGAACGGCAAAGTCTTCCTCATCGGAGACAATGCCGGGGTCGGACTGCATGACATAGCGCAGCACGTTGACGATGCTGTTGAGGTGGGCCTTCATAAGCCGCGCGGCTTCATCTTCGTCGCGGGCGGCAAGGGCGGCAAGCATGGCCTGATGCTCACGCAGCACTTCGTCGAAATGGCCCTGTCGCGGAAAAGCGCTGCGGCGCAGGCGGTCGAGCTGCCCCGTGGCATTGTGGATTGTCTGCCAGATGTTGGGAAAACCGGCGACCCCGCAGATCAGGCGATGAAAATCATTGTCGGTGGCAAAGGCGGCGTCGGCATCGCCCGCCTCCCCGGCGGCGCGCTGGCGCTCCATCAGGTCATCAAAGGCAGCGCGATGGCTGTCATCGAAATTGCGGGCGGCGAGCCGCACCATGCGCATTTCCAGCGCGTCGCGCACAATCTGCCCTTCGATGACATCGCGCACCGAGATCTTGTTGATGAAGGTGCCGCCGCTGGGGATGACGTTGACCAGCCCTTCCTGTGCCAGACGCAGGACGGCTTCGCGCATCGGCGTGCGCGATACGCCGAGTTCCGCGCAGATTTCGCGTTCCTGCAGCGTGGTGCCGGGCGCAAGCTTCATGGTGATGATGGCTTCGCGGATTTCATGATAGGCGCGCGCTGCCTTCGGCTGCCCGTCACTGCGTTCAATGGCCCTGAAACCCGTTTGCATGTCGCTATCCCCCGCTCGACTTGCCTTCGGGGGTTAGCGCCGTTTGTGTCATGAGGCAAGCGCAACCGGCGATATAACGCTAAGGCCTCGACGTAAGTCGGATAAAAAGGGGGTAAAACCCCGGCCTGCAAGGCTTTGAGGCGCTTGAGGCCGGGTTGTATTTCAGGCCGCTTTCAACGTCTTGTCGGCGCGCAGCAGCATGCCGAACAGGTCGCGCGGCTCGTCCGGATCGGCAACCATGTCGAGATCGACATAGTGGCCGGTCTTGCGGGCAAGATCGTAGACATAGGCAAGCGCGGAGAAATCTTCCGTGGCAAAGCCGACGCTGTCGAACAGGGTGATGGCGCGCTCGCTCTTGCGGCCTTCGGCTTCACCGGCAATCACCTGCCAGAGTTCGGTGACCGGCGCGTCGGCATCCAGCTGCTGGATTTCCCCTTCGATACGGGTCTGCGGCGGGTATTCGACAAAAATGTCGGAGCGCAGCAGAATGTCGCGCGAAAGTTCGGTCTTGCCGGGGCTATCGCCACCCACCGCGTTGATGTGGACGCCCGGTCCCGCCATGTTGTCGTTGAGGATCGTCGCATAGCGCTTGTCGGCGGTCACGGTCGTGATGATGTCGGCCCCTTCAACGGCTTCTTCCGCCGTCTTGCAGGCGGTGATCGTAAAGCCGAAACCCGACAGGTTCTGGCGGCACTTTTCGGTGGCGACCGGATCGATGTCGTAAAGGCGAAGGTGATCAATGCCCATCAGCGCTTTGAAAGCCATCGCCTGAAACTCGCTCTGCGCGCCATTGCCGATAATGGCCATGGTGCGGGCGTTCTTGCGGGCCAGATGCTTGGCGGCCACGGCGGAGGTGGCAGCGGTGCGCAGCGCCGTCAGAAGCGTCATTTCCGAGAACATCAGCGGATAGCCATTGTGCACATCGGCCAGAACGCCGAAGCCGGTTACCGTCTGGCGGCCTTCCTTCATGTTCTTCGGGTGGCCGTTCACATATTTGAAGCCGTAAAGCGTGCCGTCGCTGGTCGGCATCAGCTCGATCACGCCTTCGGCCGAATGACAGGGCACGCGCTCGCGCTTGTCGAACTGCGGCCAGCGGCGGAAATCGGCTTCGATGCGCTCGGCAAGACCTTTCAGAAACGGCTCGATGCCGATTTCAAGCACGAGCTTCATCATGTGGTCGACACTGACGAAGGGGACGGTGTTGAGGCTGGTGGCGGACATTTTGGTTTCCCTCTGGTTTTATCGGTTGTCGGATGCGGTTGGCGGCTGTCAACGCGTTGATTTCGTTCAGCCTGCGCGGGTCGGGCGGTCGAGCACGCTGCGGCCCATCAGGCTTGCGGCAAGGTCCACCATCAAAAGCGCCGTCTTGCCGCGTTCATCGAGGAACGGGTTCAGTTCCACGAGGTCGAGGCTGGTAACGAGGCCGCTGTCATGCAGCATTTCCATGATGAGATGCGCTTCGCGGAAGGTTGCGCCGCCCGGAACCGTGGTGCCGACGGCAGGCGCGATGGCCGGGTCGAGAAAGTCGACATCAAGGCTCACATGCAACAGGCCATGGACGGCCTTCACCTTTTCAAGGAAGGCGCGCAGCAGCACGGCCATGCCGTGTTCGTCGATGGCGCGCATGTCGTGAACCGTGGCATCCGTCTCGGAAATGGCGCGGCGTTCGGCGGGGTCGGCGCTGCGAATCCCCATCATGCACACATGAGCAGGTGAGACGGGATGCGGCACCGGCGGATAATAGCCGGAAAAGCCGGAGCGCCCGGTGAAATAGGCCACCGGCGTGCCGTGCAGATTGCCGCTGGTCGTCGTGTCGAGCGTGTGGAAATCCGTATGCGCATCAAGCCACAGCACGAAAAGCGGACGCGAAAGCGCTGCCGCCCGCGCCGCCATGCCGCGCACCGTGCCAGCAGACAAGGCGTGGTCGCCGCCCATGAAAATCGGCATGGCACCATCGCTTTCGCGAAATGCGACGTCGGAAAGGGCGTCGATCCAGCCGGTAATTTCCGGCAGGTGGTGAATGGCGCGGTTCGGGTGAATAAGCGGACGCGACGGCGACGGCGCGACGTTCCCCACATCGCGCACCGTATGGCCAAGATCCCGCATGGCGTCGGCAAGGCCAGCCACGCGCAGCGCAGACGGGCCCATCTCGCAACCGAGACAGCTTGCCCCTTCCTGAAGCGGTACGCCTACCAGCCGAACGTCCATGATCCACTCCGAAAAAATTGAATTTCGTCAGGCTATTGGACCATGGCTGAGTGGCGGTTTGAACAATAAATATTGGCAAATAACGCGAAATGACTTATCAAAATGGTCAATTCAATCGATCAGGTTGGCGGCCATGGATGAACTCGACACGCGTCTCATTACCCTGCTGCGCCACAATGGCCGCCGCAGCATCTCCGATCTGGCGGTGGAAACGGGGGCGTCACGCGCCACGGTGCGCGCCCGAATCGAGAAGCTGGAAAAGGAAGGAACGATCCTTGGCTACACCGTGATCCTCAGGGCAGACACGGTGGAACTGCCGGTGCGCGGCATCATGCTCGTGGAAATCGAGGGGCATGTGACGGAGCGCATCATCCGGGCTCTGGGCAATTTCCCGGAGATTTCCGAAATTCACACAACGAACGGCCGCTGGGACCTCATTCTGGAACTCGCCGCGAGCAGTCTGGCGGAGTTTGACGCCATTTTGCGCCGCATCCGCCAGATTCCGGGCATCACATCGAGCGAAACCAGCCTGCTTCTGTCCTCGCCACGGTCGGCCCGGGCGCGGCTTTAAACCCGCTTGAAATGATTGTGGCGGGCCAGCCAGCACCCGGCGGTCACACCCGTCACCCGGCCCTGCCCGTCGCGCTCAAACCGCAGCGTGAAGTCTCCGGGGGCTGGCGCATCCATGGAGCGGCGCACCGGCATCAGCCAGCAATCGGGTGACAGCGGATATAGCGGCTGCATCGCCCCTTCCCCAAGGAAGCCGTTAAAGGCCACATGCGGCAGGCCGCCATTGAGCGTGATCATGAGATCGGCACCAAGCTCGTCCGAATGATAGGTGCCCTCGATGGCGCTCGCATCCTGCAAGCCATCGCCTTGAAGCGCGGCGAGCGGCGTCAGCACCACGTCGAGATTGTCGCCCGCGCGCTGCATCCGCAATCCGCCCGCCACCGCCGTCAGCACGGTCTGGTCGTTGCACGCCGTGATGTCATCCGTCGGCGTCAGCTTCTCGTTGCCGGTGCCGTAGCGAAGATCGAGGCCACCGCCGGCCAGCGGGGTGAGCGTTGCGGAAATGCCGCCTTCGGGGTCCATGAAGTTGCCGGCAAAGGCCGCCCCCGCCGGACCGGGCGTAAAGCGGGCTGGTTCGCGCCCGAGTGCTGCATCGAGAACGGAGAAGGCGGCGGCCCGCGCATTGGCCTCGTGGTTGAACATCACCACAACGGAAAGCCGCTCGGCGGGCACGTGGACGCGGTGGCAGCGCCAACCGCGCAATGCGCCGCCATGGCCGATGGTGGCGACACCATAATGATCGGCATGCGCCAGCCCGAAGCCGTAATGGGCGGGTGTGCCATCCCGGAAGGTTTGCGGCGCGGACAGGTGGCTGTAGAGGCTGGCCGGATCGCCCATGGTGCGGTCGATGTGGCGCTCCCACGCAATCATATCGTCAAGGGCGGCGACCATCCCCGCGTCACCCGCCCACCAGATGCGGTTGACGGAAGGGAAGAAGCCGACGGCGCTGTTGCCCTCATAGCCGATGGTCGTGCCGGGGCGCTTGGCCGTGTCGGGCGCAAGGCGCGCGGTTTCCATGCCCGCCGGGGCCAGAAGCCGTTCGGTGAGCAATTCGCCCAGATCACGGTTCATCCGGGCGGCGAGCATTTCGCCGAGAATGTGGAAATTGCCGTTGGAATAGGAATAGCGCGTACCCGCCTCGAAATGGCCGGTGCGCGTACGGGTGATGAGTTCCCGGGCCTGCTTGGCGGTAAAGACGCCTTCGGCAATCGCACCATGCAAAATGGTCAGCGTCCAGTAATCGCGAAGGCCCGACTGGTTATGGGCGAGTTCCTTGGCGCTCGGGCGACGCCCCTCGAAACGCGGCAGCCAGTCAACGAGATCGGCGTCGAGTACCGACGGGTCCGGGAAGAGGTCGAGCATCAAGCCGCAGACAAACTGCTTGGTGACCGAGCAGATCGGCATGAGGCTTTGCGGCGTCATGGGAACACGCCGGTCGAGATCGGCATAGCCCCAGGCATGGCGGACCAGCACCTCGCCCTCGCGAAGGATGGCGACGGCGCCGCCCGGCCCGCGATAGGTGACGGGAAGCGAAGAAACGGCCTTGTCGATAAGGGCGGAAACTCGGGTCATGGCTCTGGTCCTGAATTTATAGACGCCCGTCGGGCGCGGCGAGCAGGCGCTCGACAAAGGCGGGAACGGTTTCGCTGGCACGGCCTTCGATGATCGTATCGAAATGCGCGCCGGAGGCTTCAAGGTTCAGTTCAACGGTCCAGGCCCCGGCTTCCTTGGCGAGCCGCACGAAACCGGCAGCGGGATAGACCGTGCCGGAGGTGCCGATGGAAACGAAGAGGTCGGCCATGGCGAGCGCATCGGAAATTTCATCCATGCCATAGGGCATTTCACCGAACCACACGACATCCGGGCGAACGGACCCCGCTTCCGCGCAGGCCGGGCAGACGGAGGCCGTTGTCATCTCCGCCGGGCCGGTAAAGCGTGCGCCGCAGGCAGCGCAAAGCCCGCCGGACAGCGTGCCGTGCATATGCAGAACGTCAGTCGATCCGGCCCCTTCATGCAGGCCGTCGATGTTTTGCGTCACGAGAAGAAAGCCGCCCGGCCATTCGCGTTGCAGGCGCGCAAGGGCGGCATGAGCCGGGTTCGGCGCGCATTTGGCGGCCTCACGGCGGCGCATATTGTAGAATTCGTGGACAAGATCCGGGTCGGCGGCGAAGCCTTCCGGTGTGGCGACACGGCGGTAATCGTACTTGGCCCAGATGCCATCGGGATCGCGAAACGTATCAAGACCCGATTCGGCGGAGATTCCGGCACCCGTCAAAATGACGATGTTTCGTTCGGTGAACGGTTGCATGCGGATGATCCCGATTTCTGTCAATCGGTGCGGACCATATACCGCGTCACCCGAAATGGGAATCAAGGAACCGCTTATGGACCGAGTTTTCCAAGCGTCGCCGAAAGCCGGGCAACGACGACAGGCTCGCCGCCTTCCGGATGCGCCTGCAGCGCATGGCCGGTGAGAAAGGCAATACGCCGCCCGGTGCGTTCGGCTTGAATGCGGATGTCCAGATCGCGGGGGCGGCCCGTTGCCAGAAAATCGACCGTGCTGTCGAGCGCCTTCAGCGGATCGGCCAGTGAGGCGCCATACCGTTCGGCGGCCGTATAAAGGGCGGCGGCAATCAACCCGCCATGCAGGGCGTTGCGGCTGGCATTGCCCATGAAATGCGCCTGATAGGGCAGCCTTCCCTGAAGGCCATTTGCCACCGGCGTCGTTTCCATGCCTTCCGGACCGAAGCGTGGATCGGGGTCGAAATCCACATGCAGCGGAAAATGCGTGCGGCCAGATACTGCCGTGTCTGAAACGTCACGCACCGCGATCATGCGGGCCTGTGCGGTCAAAAGCGGCACATCCGGGCGGTCCTCGGCAGCAATTTCCATGCTGACATGGGCGAGATCACCACAGCAGGAGAGAGTGCGTCCACGCCCGATCAATCCCTTGGCCGGTGGAATGGGTGCCAGCACCGATTGTTGCAGGCTGACTGTGGCGACCTGCTTCGTCCAGTCAAAGGCGGGAACGGAGGCCTGTCCGGCGATGACATCGGCCAAACCGGCGGCCATGCCCGGCGAGATCGCCCCGTCCGGCCCGGCAAATCGCGGCAGGAAGGGCATGAGCACCCGCACATCACCGCCTTCCGGGGGCAGAAAGCGCAAGGCGCACCATTCGCTGAAGGCAATGACACCGTCGTAAAGCGAAAAGAATCGGTGGCGTTGCTCTTCATGCATGGTGAGACGTGTTCTCCGGGAGGCTCGTTCTCTCATAGCCTTCCACCGGGCGCCCTGCAATTGGCCGGATGAGGGGGCTATCGATGCTGCAATGCGGCATACACATCCCCTAGTGTTGCGTTTATCCGACACATTGCCAGAGAAAAGTTTGATCTAGCGCAACAAAACCTGCAATTTCATATTGACCAGCAGGAAAAATTTATTCCTGATACAAAACTATAAGTGATCACGCAAAGTGAACCGACAGGTGGGAACATGAACATTATGAAAACGCTTCGTTACGCAGGCGCCCTCGCGGCACTGCCAACTCTGGCATTCGCACAGGATGCTCCGACGCCGACGCTGAACAGCGGTGACATGGCCTTTGTGGCCGCTTGCTGCCTTCTCGTCATGCTGATGATGCTGCCGGGCCTTGGTCTGTTTTACGCTGGCATGGCCCGCAGCAAGAACGTGCTGTCGGTGATGACACAGGTTTTTGCCGCTGCGGCCATGATCTGCGTCGTCTGGACCTTTATTGGCTACTCGCTCTACATGACCGATGGCGGTGCCTGGCAGTCGGTTCTCGGCGGCTTTGACAAGATTTTCCTGGCCGGTGTGACGCAGGAAAGCCTGGTTGGCACGATCCCGGAATATCTCTACATCATCTTCATGATGCTGTTTGCCGCGATTACGCCGCCGATCATCATCGGTTCGTTTGCCGAGCGTATGAAGTTTTCGGCCGTCATGGTGTTCATGTTCATCTGGCTGATGATCAACTACGTGCCGATGGCCCACATGGCCTGGGGCGGTGGTTGGGTCTTCAACATGGGCGTTCTTGACTTTGCAGGCGGCAACGTCGTGCACATGAACGCCGGTGTTGCCGGTCTGGTCGCGGCCATCGTTCTCGGACCTCGCCGCCGTGGTGCCACCACCGTTCCGCACAACATGACCATGACCTACACTGGCGGTGCCATGCTGTGGGTTGGCTGGCTGGCATTCTGCGGCGGCTGCGCGCTGACCGCTGGCGGCTTTGCCTCGCTCATCATGCTGAACACGCTGCTTGGCGGTGCTGCCGGTGCCTTGAGCTGGATGCTCGTTGAGTGGGTTCACCGCAAGCGTCCGTCCACCTTCGGCATCCTGTCGGGCGCCATCGCTGGCCTCGTCGCCATCACCCCGGCTTGCGGCTTCGTCAGCCCGGCTGGTGCCATTGCCGTCGGCCTGCTCGTCTCGCCGGTCTGCATCTTCGCCGTCGAAGTCATCAAGCCGAAGTTCGGTTATGACGACTCCTTCGACGTGTTCGGCGTGCACGGCACGGGCGCTATCGTCGGCGGTATCCTGACCGTTGTCTTCGCCTCCACCGAACTGGGCGGCACGGGCTACACGCAGGATCGCGACTTCATCTCCATGATGCTGGTCCAGGTTTCCATCATCGCCTTCAGCGGTCTGGTCTCGCTGGTCACGACCTACATCGCGCTCAAGGTAACGTCGCTTCTGACCGGCGGCCTGCGCGTCACGGAAGAAGAGGAATATGAAGGCCTCGACAAGTCTTCGCACGGCGAAAGCGGCTACCGCATGAACGACGAAATGTTCGGCGGTTCGGCTCTCTGATCCTTGGCCCCCGGGGCCGGTCCTGTACGGCCCCCGGTTTAAAGGCAAGACGCACCGGCTCAAGCGAGCCGGTGCGTTTTTTAGTTTCAGGGGGTTGGTCGCGTCATGGCGTCCAGCGTGCGGCGAAGCGCGCTGTCATCGGGCGCGTTGTCATCGATGAGATAGGCATACCACGCACCATCAGCGGCAAGGCGCACCACTTCCAGCGCCGGTGCGCCATCGCTCGCGTGATGGCGTTCCACCCGGGCGCGATACCAGTTTGCCCAAAGGCCGCGCAACATCGGGTCCGCCGTAAAGGATGCGGCCATGGCCGCCCAAACGGATTGGCGGCCAAAGGCCTGCTGATCAAAAATCGCGGCCACATAGGCGCGGGTGAATGCGCCATAGGCTTCGCCATCGCTTGCCATATGGGCGTCAATGGTCGCGTCGAGCTTTTCCAGCTGGTCGGCGAACATGCCGGCGACCAGTGCCTGCTTGTTGGGAAAATGGTGGAACAGGCCGCCCTTGGTGACACCCGCCGCTTTGGCCACCGACTGGATGGTGACAGCGGCAAAGCCTTCGTGCGCCGCAAGGCTTGCGGCACCGTCGAGCAACGCGCGACGCACCGCATCCGGCTCTTTGCGGCGGGCAAAATTGCCGTTCATCAGGAATGCCCGGCGGTTTTCGACAAGAGGTTCATGATCAGGACGCCTCCGAGAATCATCGCAATGCCCAGCATGCCATAGAAATCGAGCGGTTGTTTGAGCACGAACACGCCGATGCCTGCCGTCAGAATGATGCCGAACCCGCACCAGACGGCATAGGCAACGCCAAGCGGCAGAACCTTCAGCGAATGCGAGAGGAGATAGAAGGACAGTACGTAAAACAGAACCATGCCGCCGGTCGGCACCATGCGGGTGAACTGTTCAGACTTCTGCAGAAGCGTGGTCGCCGTCACCTCGCAGATGATGGCAAGGGCAAGCGACGCGTAGGCGTAAACGAGAGGCGACATTGGCGGGAACCTTTATTTCTTGGCAGGAACATACCAAACGGTCGGTTTGCGCGTCAAGGTCCTGAATGACCCTTGCCGTTGCCGCAGACGGTTGAGACATCCGTCAGCCTCCTGACAGCAACCCGCCAGTCGGGTAGATGTCGTGGTGCAAGATCACGATGGCGGTCATTCTGGCGGCATCGAACTTGGAGTGGCAGCATGCTTATTCAGAAAATCAGGCTCCAGCGCGGCTGGTCGCAGGAACAACTGGCGGAAATCAGTGGCTTGAGCGTTCGCACAGTGCAGCGCATCGAGCGCGGGCAAAGCGCAAGCCTTGAAAGCATGAAGGCGCTGGCTGCGGTCTTCGAGGTCGATCTCAACGAACTCATGCCCGTCAAGGAGGCTGAAATGCCCGCAGTTGTCGCCACCACCGCACCCGAGGCCGAAGAGGCGCTTGCCTTTGCCAAGGTGCGCCGCATCAAGCGCTTCTATATCCACATCATGCAATATGGCCTTGTCATTCTCATGCTGGCCATCATCAACCTTGTCACTTCGCCGGGTTATCTCTGGTTTCTGTGGCCCGCCTTGGGCTGGGGCATCGGCCTTGCCCTGCACGCGTTGCGCACCTTTGATCTGGTGCCGTTTTTCGGCGCGCGCTGGGAAAAGGAGCAGGTGGAGCGCCACCTCGGTCGCAAGCTTTAAGTGATGGTGCGCCCTATCGCAGCTTGCGCTCGGCCAGAGCGAAGAGGCCCTTGAGTTCCGGCTGAGTGACACGCCGGGCGGCCTCGCTGGCGCTCATCCACTCCACCTCACGCTGGCCTTTCTCGCGAAAGGCCGCGTCCTGGCGCTGCGTTTCGAGAAGATGCACCTCCACGGTGCACGGCACGGATGAGCCGTCATCATATGTTTTGAGATAGGTGAAATAGCCAAGCGGCTTCTTGCGCGCCTTGCCGCGCACGCCCGCTTCCTCGCGCGCCTCGATCTCGGCGGCGCGATGCAGCGTCTTGCCCTTCATCGGCCAGCCCTTGGGGATGATCCAGCGACCACTGTCGCGCGATGTGACCAACAAAAATTCGAGCGCGCCCGTCTCCGGATTGTGCCGGTAGCACAAAGCACCGCATTGGCTTTCGAACGGGTTTGAAAACAGCAGAGAGGGATCGGCTGCAAGTCTGCGAAGAAGACTTCTCTCCTCGCGCTTCATGTCCTTGTTGCGCGTCATGGCCGCGAAATGACCTCCCTGCCCGGCGAGTCGCGCCTGCAGGACAAGCGTTAAGCAGCCTGTACGTCAGGAATGTGACACTTTTATAACCTGCGACAAAACGTAAAAAACTGCTGGTTTTGCGCGTTCCCGGAATCTTTCTCCTGTCCTTCATGACAAATTTGTGACAGTGGAGGCAAGCACAAAAGGATTGATGCCATGCTGGGACTTTTCAGAAAGCTGCTTCCTCGCGAAGATGCCTTCTTCGAACTTTTTGCAAGCCACTCCGAACGCATCGTCGGCGCTGCACAGGCGCTGGAGCGACTGCTGGCGGGCGAAGATGTTGAAGGCAATGCCGCCACCATCGTCAAGCTCGAAGACGAGGCAGACGCCATTACCCGCGAAGTGCTGCTGGCCGTGCGCCGCAGCTTTATCACGCCGTTCGACCGCGGTGACATCAAGGATCTCATCCAGTCCATGGATGATGCGATCGACATGATGAACAAGGTGGTCAAGAGCGTGCGCCTGTTTGATCAGACGAGCTTTGATCCGGGCATGCAGGAAATGGGCAAGACAGTCGTCGAGGCTGCCAACATCGTGGCCGCCGCCATTCCGCTGCTCGACAAGATCAACACCAATGCGGCCCGCCTCTCGGCCATGGCCGAAGAAGTGACGCGCGTTGAAGGCCGGTCCGACCGCCTGCACGCCGAAGGCCTGCACGATCTTTATCGTCGCCACGGCGCGTCCAACCCGATGGCCTATATCATCGGCGCGCAGATTTATGGCGATCTCGAAAAGGTTCTCGACCGTTTCGAAGATGTTGCCAATGAAATCAGTGGTATCGTGATCGAGAACGTCTGATGGAAGCCACCCTTGCCTTTCCGCTGCTGGTGGCCCTCATCGGGGTTGCGCTGTTCTTCGACTTCTTGAACGGCCTGCACGATGCGGCAAATTCCATCGCCACCATCGTTTCGACGCGGGTGCTGAAGCCGCAATATGCGGTGGCCTGGGCGGCCTTCTTCAACTTTATCGCCTTCATGTTCTTCGGCCTGCATGTGGCCGAAACACTGGGCAAGGGCATCATCGACCCCAATATCGTTTCGCCTCAGGTGATCTTCTCGGCGCTGACCGGGGCCATTGTCTGGAACATCATCACCTGGCAATACGGCATTCCCTCCTCCTCCTCCCACGCGCTGGTCGGTGGTCTGGTGGGGGCCGGTGTTGCCAAGGCCGGTTTCGGTGCCATCGTTGCCAGCGGTCTTTTGAAGACGGTTGGCGCCATCGCCCTTTCGCCGATGATCGGCTTTCTTCTGGCCCTGACGCTGATCCTGATTGTTTCGTGGATTTTCGTGCGCCAGACACCCTTTGCGGTCGACCGCACCTTCCGCTTCATGCAGTTCGTGTCGGCCTCGATGTATTCGCTCGGTCACGGCGGTAACGACGCACAGAAGACCATGGGCATCATCGCCGTCCTGCTCTATTCGCAGGGCTATCTCGGCGGCGAATTCCATGTGCCGTTCTGGGTTGTCATCTCCTGTCAGGCGGCCATTGCGCTCGGCACGCTGTTCGGCGGCTGGAAGATCGTCCACACCATGGGCTCGAAGATCACCCGCCTCAACCCGATGCAGGGCTTCTGCGCGGAGACGGGCGGCGCACTGACGCTGTTCGGCGCAACGTGGCTGGGTATCCCGGTGTCCACCACCCACACCATCACCGGCGCGATTGTCGGCGTTGGGGCCGCCAAACGCACTTCGGCGGTGCGTTGGGGGCTTGCCGGAAACATCGTGATTGCCTGGATCGTCACCCTGCCGTCGGCAGCGCTGATTTCCGCCCTCACCTTCTGGCTCTCGGGCTTCTTCGGCTGATCGTTGAGAGGGCCGTCACCAAGCCAACAGGCGGCGGCCCGAAAAATACCCCGCGACCGTGACCATCAAAATGGCCAGACTGTACCAGACCGCCATGAAAAGCGGGCTGTCGTCCGGGCAGTGCCACGCGTAAAGCGCACTGGCCAGCCCTGCGGACGAGGCCCCGGCCACCGCACCGGCAAGGCCGGGCTCGGCAGGGGCGGCGTTTTTCAGCGCCAGCAAGAAGGCCATCAGCGGTGCCAACGACAGCACGGGAATGAAGAACAGGCAGAAGGTCGGGTGTCCACCCGTCATTCGCCGTATCCATTCCCCGCCCGGCACCAGGGCCAGTTCGCTGACGACGCCGACGATCAAGGTGATGAGCGGAAGTGCGAGCAGGCGCAGCCTGTGGCGCGGCGTGGCCTCCGGGCGACCGATTTCGAAAACGGCCCGGCAGGCCAGTACCGCAAACAGCGTGGTCAGTCCGATCTTGAACATCACCCGCCCGGTTTCGATGGCGCTTGCCATATCCGGTCGAATGCCGACGGTTGCCAGAAGCAGCACGGCGGAAAGGCCCGTTCCCGCCAGCAATGCGCTTGCCATCTGGCGGGTCAGCCCACGCTTGACCGGGGCATCCTCGGCCATCATGCGGATCAGTTCATCGGTTTTCATGCGCTTCACTCCGGTAAAGGGCTGCGAGCGTCTTGAGCGCCCGGTGCAGCGAAACGCGCACCGCGCCCTCGCTCATCATCAATCTCTGGGCCGTTTCGCGAATGCCTGCCCCATTCAGCGATATGGAGCGGACAATGTCGCGCTGCGGGTCTTTCAGCCGCGCCAGCATATGTTCGGCGTCCATGCGGCTCACGGTTTCGTCGGCGGCTTCATCCGCTTCCAGCGTGTCCATCACATCGTCAATCGGCACATTCACATGACGGCCGCGCCGCCTGAAGGCATCAATCAACTTGTTGCGCACAATGGCTGACAGCCATGGCCCGAGCGGCCGCGCCGCGTCCCAGGTATGGCGTTTCAGATGAATGGCAAGCAGAACTTCCTGCACCACATCCTCGATATCCGCCGTGGACCCGGAAAATGTTGCCACGCGCCGCCGCGCCAGCGCCCGCAAATGCGGTGTGACGCCCGTGAGGAAGCGCTGATAGGCCTGCGTGTCGCCAGCCAGCGACAAGCGCATCCACTCTGCCCATTGCTGTTCGTCTCTGGCCACGCGCGCTCCGCTACCCGTTCACACCGGCTTACGCACGGATCAGGCGAATTGTTACAGGTTCGGGCCTGAAAAATGCAAAAATAAATCTTTCGATCTTTCTGTAACGAACGGTAACGCCGCCGCGTAACTCCCTTTGCAAGCCAATCACGGCTGACCAAACAGGAGAAATCTCATGAACAAGAGCCTCACCGCACTGGCACTGGCCGGTTCGCTCGCTTCCGCCCTCGCCGCCGTTTCCGTTCCGTCGGCTGCCGCCGCCGCTGACAAGGAAAAGTGCTACGGCGTGGCCATGAAGGGCCAGAATGACTGTGCCGCTGGCGCTGGCACCACCTGCGCCGGCACCTCCAAAGTCGACTATCAGGCCAATGCCTGGAAGTACGTGCCCGCCGGCACCTGCGAAACCATGATGACCCCGAAGGGCGGCCACGGTTCGCTGAAGCAGGGCCCGGCCCCGATGTAACAGCGCCCCCCGCTGAAACATCCCCGGACGAACGGCGCCCGCCCCCCTCCGCGCCGTTCGTCCTCTCCTTTTCGCACTGGAGCACCGCCATGAAACCGTCCCATCTGCCGCCCCGTGCGGGCGTGGGCTTCAAGCCCGAACATTTCAGCGAGATTGATGCCGCGCGACAGCCGGTCGGCTTTTTCGAGGTTCATGCGGAAAACTACATGGGGGCCGGCGGCCCGCCGCACACGCGGCTTGCGCGGCTTCGCGAGGACTATGCCCTGTCGATCCATGGTGTCGGGCTTTCGATTGGCTCGATGCAGCCGCTCGACCGGGATCATCTGGCTCGCTTGAAGGTGCTTTGCGAGCGCTATCAGCCCGAGAGCTTTTCCGAACATCTGGCCTGGTCCAGCCATGACACGGTGTTCCTGAACGATCTTCTGCCGCTTCCTTATACGCAAGACACGCTTTCGCGTGTGGTCGAACATGTCGATCAGGTGCAGGAAGCACTCGGGCGGCAGATGCTCTTGGAAAATCCGGCGACCTATCTGCTGTTTGCCGAAAGCACGCTGGAGGAAACGGCCTTTCTGGCCGAGGTTTCGCGCCGCACCGGCTGCGGACTGTTACTCGACGTGAACAATGTCTTTGTCGCCGCCACCAACCACCATCTCGACCCTTACGATTATCTGGCCCGCTTCCCGCTGGATCAGGTGCGCGAAATCCATTTGAGCGGCCATTCCGAGGCGACCGATGATCACAGCGCGCCGCTTTTGATCGATAGCCATGATACGCCGGTCAAAGACCCCGTCTGGGCGCTTTACGCCCATGTGCTGGAACGCACCGGCCCCGTCGCAAGCCTCATTGAATGGGATAATGACGTGCCCGCGTGGCCGGTGCTGAAGGCCGAGGCGGAAGCCGCCAACACGCTTTTGGCCAAGGCTCGCCAGAGGAGTGCGGCATGATGAACCCTGAACCCGGCACGCAGGCGCAGTTTGCCGCCGCCCTTCGCGAGGCCGATTTGCCGATGCCGCAGGGGCTTTGCGCCTGGAACGGCCCGGACCCGGCCCGCCGTTTCGAAGTCTATCGCAACAATGTGCGGCAGGGGCTTCTGGGCGCCTTGTCGTCGCGCTTTCCGGCGGTGGAACGCATTGTCGGGCGCGATTTCTTCACGCTCATGGCGTCGGAATTCATCAGCGTAAACCCGCCGCGCTCGCCGGTTCTTCTGGCCTATGGCGAGGCTTTTGCGGATTTTGTCGCACACTTCGAGGCGGCCCGGTCGCTGGTCTGGCTTGCCGATGTCGCGCGGTTGGAATGGGCGCGCGGGCAGGCCTATCACGCCGCCGATGCCGAACCGCTGGCCGCGACAGCCTTCGCCGCACTGGCACCGGAAGCCCTGGGCGACGCCGTTTTGACGCCGCATCCTTCGCTCTCCCTGCTTTCGTCGCCTTTTCCGGTTGCAACACTCTGGGCCATGAATGCCGACGAGATGCCGCTTGCCCCGATTGCTGACTGGTCGGGTGAAGACGCCCTGATCGTCCGCCCTCACGGCTTGGTGCGCGTCTATCGCCTGCCGCCGGGCGCGCACGCCTTCTTTTCAGCGTTGAGCGGCGGCGAAAGCCTCGGTGAAAGTGCCGAAACGGCGCTCGCCGCCATGCCCGATTTCGACCTGACCGCCGCCCTTGCCCTTTTGATCGAGGCCGAAGCCTTTATCGCCCTTCATGTTCGGGAGACCTCCGATGCACGCTGACAGCCTGTCTTTTTCCACAGTACGGGATCGATTTCTCAAGATTTGCGCAGCGGTTCCACCGGATCTGATTGCCGTTGTGGCTCGCCTGTCAATTGCCGCGACCTTCTGGCGGTCTGGCCAGACCAAGGTAGAGGGCTGGCACGTCACCGATACGGCGATCGCGCTGTTTGAAGAGGAATACCGCCTGCCGCTTCTCGATCCGTGGTGGGCGGCCCATCTGGCCGCTCTCGCGGAGCATCTTTTCCCGGCATTGCTGGTGATCGGGCTTGCCAGCCGCCTTTCGGCACTGGCCCTTTTGGGCATGACGCTGGTGATCGAGATTTTCGTCTATCCCGATGCCTGGCCGATCCACGGCACATGGGCGGTGTGCCTGCTGGTCATCATTGCCCATGGGCCGGGGCGGTTTTCACTCGATCACTGGATCGCCGGACGGCGACCCATGGTTTGAGACCGATGAGGCGGGCTGTTAGGCCCGCCGCTCCACTTTCATGACCTTTCCGGCGATGATGGCGAGTGCCGCCGCGCCGAAGGAGAACAGAGCGCCCATCTTGGCGGCATCCTGTTCAGCACCCGGCGGGAAGGCAACGCCCGCCACGAAGAGCGCCACGGTAAAGCCGATGGCCGCCACGAAGCCAATCACCACCAGATCGCTCATGCGCATGCCTTCCGGCAGGCCGAGGCCGAGCGGCTTGGCCGCCAGCCAGCCCATGAAGGCGATACCGAGCGGCTTGCCGATGATGAGACCGGCGAGAACGAGCGCCGTGGTGGCATCAATAGCCGAGAACTCAACGCCCGCATTGGCCAGACCAAACAGCATGAGAATGAGCTGAACCGGCGTCTTCAGCGCATGTTCGATGCGGTTCAGAAGGTCGCCCAGGAAGCGCTCTTCCTCGGCATAGACACCGAAATCCGTCTCCGAATGCGGAATGGTCGGAATGATCGGCAGAAGGCCGAGCGCCGGGTGAATGCCGGCATGATGGAAGCCGTACCAGCTGATCGCCCCGCCAATCAGGTAGGGCCAGAAGGAAAAGCGGCGCATGAAGGCGGACGAGACGCGCTTCGACGGATCATTGCCATCCATCATGCGCGGCAGGCGGTTGGCGACGAACCAGGTCAAAAGCGCAGCCGCCAGCGACAGCAGCAGCCAGGCGGGCGCCAGATCCCCCTGCGGATAGAAGATCGCCAGAATGATAAGGCCACCGGCGTCGTCGGCAATGGCCAGAAGCAGCAGGAACATCACGGCCGGATGACCTGCGCCGAACACCATGCGCCCGACCAGATAGGAGAAGGCGATATCGGTGGCGGTGGGAATAGCCCAGCCGGAGGCCAGAAGGCCGAACTTGCCGATGAGGGCTGCCCCGAGAAGATAGACGGCGACGGGACCGATCATGCCGCCAGCGGTGGCGATCAGCGGCGTCAGCGCCTTCTTGCCGCGCAGCGAGCCGTTCTTCAGTGCCACGGCTTCCCACACTTCCTTGCCCGCAACGGCAAAGAACAGCGCCATCAGAATGTCGTTGACCAGGAAATGCAGGGTCAGCGTGCGATGACCGTCATGCAGATGACCGATGGGAGCGTTTTCCCACAACGGATATTCGACGATCGCGTGATAACTCGCCGGATCAACATTGGCCCAAACCAGAGCCACCAACGCACCGAGCACGAGCAGTGCCGAATATTCCTGAACGAAGCTCCAGACCCTCTGCATGGCTTCCCTTTCTCTTTTGTGTTTTGCCGCATTTAGGCAATCGCGCGTCTCTCATCAATGCGGGGTCGATCAAGTTCGATCACACATTGGTGTCTCCCGGGCCGCGCGGGCGGAGCCTAAGTCTCTGACGGCAGAGACGCAAGGGTCGTTGAAGAGTTGTCCAAAAATGACACCTGTTAATGTTCGTACACAGACGACGCACCAGACGAGCGTCAGTGTGATGATCATAATCACGCCCGCTTCATGAAAAAGTGCGACGGGAACCAGTGTGCCAATCTTCATTGTGGCAAGGGCAAAGACCCCAAGCGGGAAGGTGTAGGCCCACCAGCCGAGGTTAAAGGGCAGGCCCCGGCGCATCTGGCGCAGGGTGATCAAAAGAGCGGCCATGAGCCACCACGCACCATAGCCCCACAGCAGCAACGCGCCGAGCAAGGCCGCACCACCGATGGCCGGCGCATAGACGGCAAGCCCATTGGCCGCCAGTGCTGCCGGACCATTGACCGCCACCAGCGCAAGGCCCAGCGCACCCGTGCCGATGGGGCCAAGCGCCAGCCAGCTGGTGGCAGCCATGGCGGCAGGCGGCAGCTTGTGCAGCACCATGCGCAGGAAAAGAATGACGAGAATGCTGAGCGCCAGCGGCACCGAACAGGCCCAGAGAACAAGCGCGGCCATCAGAAGATCAAGCTTCACGGCCGCATCCGCCATATGCGGGATTAACAGGCCCGCACTGGCGGCTGCCACTTCCGCGGCCACGATGGGCAGAAGCCAGACGGCGCTCATTTCGCTCATGGCATGAACCTGCCGCGTGAACATGAAAAAGGGCACGGCAAGTCCCACCAGAACCGCCAGAACGGCATCCACCATCCAGAGCGTCAAGGCAATTTCAGCCGTCTGCATCTCGCCAATCTGGGCTGGGCCATAGATCAAAAGCCCGTTGATCAGCGTGGCGAGCGCCATGGGAATGGTGCCGAGAAACATCGACAGCACCGGATGGTCGAACAGGCTGAGAGCGATTCTGGGGTGGAACACCCACTTGGCTGCGTAGAGGCAGACAAGCGTAGCAAACAGCACAATATTGACGGTGAAGAGAAGCTCGCCCGCCGTGAAGATCAGCGGCAGATCATGGAACTGGCCCAGCGCCACGGACAAAATGCCGGTGCCCATGCTGGTGGCAAACCAGTTTGGCGTGAAGTGCAAAACCATTTCGGTCAGACGATGGAAAGGGCGCGTGGGTGTGGCAATGTTCTGGAGCATGATTTTCACCGCTTTGAGGTTGAAGCGAGAATAATTTTCCTAACCCATCATTTCCAACGAATTATAATTGTTGTATCGTTCGATTATACCGAATGAAGGTGTGTCATGACGCTCGAACAATTGAGAATTTTCGTCGCCGTCGCCGCCCTTGAGCATGTGACCAAGGCTGCGCAGCAATTGAACATGACGCAATCCGCCGTCAGCGCGGCGATTACGGCATTGGAAGCGCGCCATGGGGTGACACTCTTTGACCGGGTTGGCCGCTCCATTGTCTTGAACCCGGCGGGCAAACGCTTTCTCGGGCAGGCCCATTCGGTGCTGGCGAGTGCCCGCGCTGCCGAAGCGGCGCTGGCCGACCTTTCAGGTCTTTTGCACGGCGAATTGTCGATCATGGCGAGCCAGACCATCGCAGGCCACTGGCTGCCCGCGCGTCTGGCCGCTTTTCACCGCACCTTTCCCGGCATTCGGCTGGATATTTCCATCGGCAATACCACCCGCGTCAACGAGGCGGTGGCGCAAGGCGAGGTGGAAATTGGCCTGATCGAGTGGCCAAGCCCGCGCGCCGGGGTGGTCATGCGCGAAGTGGCGGAGGATGAAATGATTGTGGTCATCGCCCCCGGCCATCCCTGGGCGGCGCGCAAGGAACCCATCACCAGCCTGAAGGACACGGCCTGGGTGTTGCGTGAACCGGGATCGGGAACGCGTCTGGCTTTTGAGGAAATGGTGAGTGGTCAAGGACTTGGCATGGCCGAGATCGAAATCGCCCTCACCCTTCCCGGCAACATGGCCGTGATCGGCGCGGTGACTGCGGGTCTTGGGGCAACTTTGGTCTCGTCCAGCGCTGTGGCTGCGTCGCTCTCGGCGGGACTGCTGGTTCAGGCCGCGGTCGCGCCAAGGCCGCGACCCTTTTTTGTTCTGCGACATGCCGAGCGCTATCGTTCCCGCGCCGCCGACGCCTTTGAGGCATCGCTTGCGGCGACCCTTTGATCGCCGCAAGTGGATGTCAGGCTTCGCTGCCTGGACCGGCAATGGCCTGCACAAGGCGCAGGATGTTGTCGCGAATCCGTTCGTCCGCAATGGCGAAGAAGGCGGCATTCAGGAGTGCGGCCTGCCGCGAACCCATCAGACTACCCGCCAGTGAAGGCTGTTTCTGCGTTTCATTGTGCAGGTTTTCGAAAAACAGACGCACATCGACGTCCAGAGCGTTTGCGATCTCGACGAGCTTGCTGGCACTGACACGGTTGGAGCCGCGTTCATATTTCTGGACCTGCTGAAAGGTCACGCCAATTCGATTGCCAAGTTCGGTCTGCGACATCTTGCGCAGCGTTCGCTGCACACGGATGCGCTTGCCGACTTCGACGTCGACCAAATGGGGTTCTGCTTTCATGGGCGGCAAATATCCTTCCTCAAAATTAATGTCGCCACGGCCTCCGAAAACATCAATATCGCGCAACTGATTTGCCCGCAACCGGATAAATCGCCGCAAAGTATCAGACTTTACACTATATGCTTGCGCTCGTTGGCGCAGGAATTCCGGTGTTTTTCTTGCTTTTTTCGCGCCGAGCAAGAAGTTTGCATTTGCGTGCTGCCGCGCGCACGGTAAATAAGGAAACCGATTTCGAAAGCGCAGCCATGAACATCGCCGACACCAACCTGTCTCCTTCGGACGCCCAGCCGGAAGACCGTGCCCAGCACATTCGCGACAGCCTTCGCAGTGCTATTGCCGACCGCCGTCTTGCCCCCGGAACGAAACTGTCCGAGGCCGAGGTGGGCACCCTTTTCGATGTGAGCCGAACCGTGGTTCGCTCCGCGCTGCAGATGCTGGCCTTTGAGGGGCTTGTGCGTATCGAGCGTAACCGCGGCGCCTTCGTTTCCAATCCGACGCCGGAAGAGGCGCGCCAGATCTTTGCCTCGCGCCGCCTGATCGAGCCGGGCATTGCCAAGGCTGCTGCTGCGAGCATTACCGCTGCCGATCTCAAGGAATTTCGCGACCAGCTGATGGAAGAAGAGCGCTTCATGAATCAGCGCGGCCCGGATGCCCGCCGCGCCGAAATCAAGGCGTCGGGCGACTTCCACCTTCTTCTGGCGCGCGTTGCGGGCAATGCGATCCTGCTCAAGTTCATGGAGGAGCTTGTGGCGCGCTCCTCGCTGGTGATTGCGCTTTATGGCCGTTCGGGCGTTTCAAGCTGCGGCCATGGGGAACATGCACACCTGCTTCAGGCGCTGGAAGCACGCGACGGCGAAAAGGCTGGCCATCTGATGCTGCATCACATTGATCATATCGAAGCCGATCTGGATCTGCGCGCCACTGAAGGCCTCGCCTTGAAGGACGCGCTGCTTCTTTGATGTGCTCCAGGCCGGCGCATGAGTGGCGAAACCTAAAGGCCATATCGCTTTCATAATGTGAATCATGTATCGTAACTTCAATGCGTTACGAACTCGACGATTTGCCGCTCAAAACCCTTGTTTTGCCCGTCTGCGAGGCAACGGCGGCGCTTGTGCGGCTGGATGAGCGCATTTCAGCCTCTTCGCTTGGCGCGGGTCTTGTGGCGCGCCTGCATTTTGCCGATGCGGTGGCCTCGCTCTGGGTCGATGGCGAACTCGTCCACATGGAAGATCTGGTTCTGCACGATGCGGCCATGGGCGTTCGCGCGCCCAGCCATGAACTCACCATCGCCCATGATGTCCTGCGCACCCGTCGGCGCATCCTGTCACGTCCGCACGACTGGGCCTTGAGTGACGCGGGCTTGCGCGTCCTTCGCGGTGGCACCGAAGATGACGGTTCAGCCCCCGAAACGAAAAGTGCGGCACCTTCTCTGGCGTCAGACGACCCGGATGATGTCCTCGATGCACCGATGGCCGAGATCGATGCACTGCTGGCCCGCAGCCAGGCGCTGTTGTCCGGCACGCCCTCACGCCGGACGGCTCCCCTCCCCTCCCCCGCCTTGCCGAACTCGGTCGGGCAGGAGCGGTGGCGCGGGCTGTTGCTTTCAAGCATTGAGCTTCCCCCGGTTCTGCGGGCTGCGGTGTTGATCGACGCCTGGCAACAATGGGAGGTGGACCGCACCGCGTCGTGGCTGGGTCGTCTCCTCGGCGCGGCCTTGCTGCGCGAAGCGGGGTTGACCACGTCGCATCTCGCGCCCGTCAATGTCGGGCTGAAGGCCGTGCGCCATGAGCGGCGGCGAAGCCAGGATCGCACCACGCGTTTGCTCGCGCTTCTCGACGGCTTTCGTCTGGGCGCTGAGGCGGGGCTCAAGGACCACGACCGGCTGACGCTTGCCCGCCAGCAAATGGAGCGGCAACTGGTCGGGCGGCGCAGCACGTCACGCCTGCCGGAGCTGATCGACCTCGTCCTGTCGCGGCCCATGGTCTCGGCGACGATGATTTCCGAAACCCTCGGCGTTACCCCGCAGGGTGCGTTGAAAATGGCGGGTGACTTACGCTTGCGTGAGCTGACCGGGCGCGGTCGCTTCCGCGCCTGGGGTGTTTTGTGACGTTTCGATTTTGAATTTAATAAAAACAATGAATTACGGCATTCAATATCGATAGTGAGAATTGAGACTCTGTTCGACTTTGTTTGCCTCACTGATCCCCGTTCTGAAAGGCCGCTTTTTCGGCGTCTGTCAGGGCGGGCGCGACGCTTCTGCCGTCACGCGATGAAATTTCGGCGGCCTCCAGCACAGCCATCACGGCAAGCGCTTCGAGCGACGTCACCGGGTTGCGGCTGTCAACGGAGATGGCCTCCGCTACGTCGCGGTAATATCGGCTCTGGTCGCCGCGCGGCGTGGCCAGGGCCTCGCTGCCGGTCGCGGTGAAGAGTGTCATCGCTTCCGGGTCGACGCCCCATTCGCGATCCCCCGGACGAAGTCCGGCGAGCAGCTGCGTCTCCTGTCCGTCGAGCGTTGGCTTGATCAACGAGCCACCCTCCCCATGAACGGTGAAGCGGTGGGTGCCGCCCGCCACCAGCATGGAGGCATGCAGCACGGCGCGCATCGATCCATAGTGCAGAATGCAATGGGCGTAATCGGCGGCTTGCCCACCGCTGCGCTGCGTGGCGATGGTCGCCGTGACGCGTTCCGGCAGGCCGAAAAGTTGCAGCGCCTGATCGATGATGTGCGGCCCGAGATCAAACCACAGGCCGCCGCCGGGGATGGCATGTTCGCGCCAGCGATCCCGCACCAGCGGCCGGAAGCGATCAAAATGGGATTCGAAATGCGTGACGCGCCCAAGCCTGCCGCTTTCAATCACGCTCTTCACGCCGAGAAAATCGCTGTCATAACGGCGATTGTGGAAGACCGAGAGCAGCCGACGCTCGGCCTTGGCGACCGCGCCGAGATGCCGGGCCTCGGTCAGTGTCAGCGTGAAAGGCTTGTCCACCACCACATGTTTGCCTGCCTTCAACGCGGCTTCGGCCAGCGGCGCGTGGGTGTCGTTCGGTGAGGCGATGACGATGAGATCAACGTCGCTTTCCATCAGCGCCAGCGGGTCGGCGTAGACCGTCACGGCGGGAAAATCAGCCTTTACGGCATCGGGTTTCGAGGAGGAAATCGCCTTCAGGACAAGGCCCGGAACGGCTGAAATCAGCGGGGCATGAAAGGTCTTGCCCGCAAAACCATAGCCGATCAGGCCGGTGCGGATGGGTGTACTGGTATCGCGGGTCATGGGTTCCCCTCCCCTTTCCACAGCCATGCGGCACCGCGCACGCCGGAACTGTCACCATGGACGGCTTTTCGGATCGGCGTCGCAAATCCATCGCCGAATATATAGGCCGGTATCAATTGCGGCAGATCCGCATAAAGCTCGTCGATATTCGACATGCCACCGCCCAGAACGAACACGTCCGGATCGATGATGTTGACGAGAAGCGCCAGCGACCGCGCCAGCCGGTCGGCAAAGCGCTCATAGGTCGCACGGGACGCCTGATCGCCCGCCCGCATGGCGGCGATAATCTCCGCGCCTTTGCGCGCCTCGCCGGTCGTTTCAAGGTGGTCGCGCTCAAAGCCGGTGCCACAGGCAAACATTTCCAGGCAGCCATGCTTGCCGCACCAGCATTTCGGGCCGGGATACTCATTCGCCTTCATCCACGGCAGCAGATAGTGGCCGATCTCGGCGGCAAAGCCCTGAAACCCGGCATGGACGCGGCCGTCGATGGCGATACCGCCGCCGTGCCCGGTGCCGATAATGACGCCGAACACCACATGCGCGCCCGCGCCTGCGCCATCCACAGCCTCGGAAACGGCCAGACAATTGGCGTCGTTGGCAATGCGCACGGGTCGTCCGATGAGCGCTTCCAGGTCGCGTCTCAGCGGCCTGCCGTTCAGCACCACCACGTTGGAATTGCGCACAAGTCCGGTCTGCGGCGAGGGACTGCCCGGAATGCCGATGCCGACCGTGCCGGTGGTACCCGCCTGACGCTCGGCCTCCGCGACCAGCGATTTCACAGCCTCCAGTGCTTGCGTATAGCCGCCCGTGGGCGTGGGCAGGCGGTGGCGTGCCGCAACTGAACCTGCCGGGGTGAGCGCGACGATTTCCATTTTCGTGCCGCCCCAATCGATGCCGAAATACATGAAACCGTTCGCTCCTCTGGTCGTTTGGCAAAGGCGCTGAGGGCCTTGGCCAAACCGCTTTAATTGGAGCGCGGCAGACGAAACTGTCAAGCGCGGTCTCGTTGCAGAAAATCTGGCTTTCGCGTTTTCAAGACGAAATATTTCCGCGTCGCACATGCGGGAAAAAGCCCAAAACTTCAGGGCTTTTCCCCTCCCCTCCCCCGGTATTCGGGCGCTCAAAGCACACGGATTTCGCCGCTTCCGCCCACCCCGCGAAAGGGGCGGTTAACCTTTATTTTCTATTACCTAGGAGACGAGTTTTGCATTCCTCATTGTGCAGGGTCCCATGAGTACTTCCAGATATCCCACCTCTCCCGTCAATCCCTATCACACGACGGACAATCGCCCGGATGAAGCCGGCGGGTGGAGTGCCGAGGCTTCGCGCGCAGCGGGCCAGCCGGTCGCGCCAAGCCCCGCACATGTAAACCTGCCCGGTTGGCAGAGCGCTTTCGCGCTGGCCTCCAATGTGCGCTTTTCGCGCACCCCGGAAAGCGAGCTTCAGAAGCGCCGTGGCGTGGCCGAGCAGCCGAAGGATACCTATGCCGCTCGCCGCGCCGCGGAAAAGGCCGCCGAAATCGAGCGCGCGGAAGCCGCCCGCCGCGCCGCTGCCGAAAGCCTGATGGCCCGTCACGTGCAGACGCTGGTGAGCCAGCCGCTGGCCGAGTTCAGCCCCGTTGAGGCACAGGCCGAGGCCGTGCAGCCTGCCCTGTCGCCCGCCATGACGCCGGCCATGCTGCAGGATATGGCCCGCGTCGGCCTGAACGCCCAGACCTTTGCACCGATTGATGCTGAAGCGCCGGTCGATGCCTTCGTGCTGCCCGCCTTCCTGCCCGTCGCCAAGGCCCCGGAGGTTGCCGCTGAGGCAGCGCCGCAGGCCCCGGTTTCCGTGCCGGAATGGGTTTCGGATTTCGCCTTCTTCGAGACGATGGATCAGGGCGCGGCACTCGCGCCGGAGGCTGCGGTTCCGGTGGTTGCCGCCCCGGTTGCCAATGTTTTCGCGCCGTTCTTTACGGTGCCGAAGGTGGCTGTGACCTCGCAGCCCAAGGCTTCGCCCTCGCTGCCCACCTTCAACGAACATGCGCCGCATGGTTCGGTCGTCGCCCTTTACCGCGAAGTTTTGATGCGCTCCGTGGCTATGGGTGCCGTGGCCGACGAAGACCGTCGCCACTGGTTCCCGCTCGCCGTCACGACGCTGGCCCCGGCGGAATTCTGGAGCGTTGCGGCCTATGAAGTGAGCTTCGGCGAGAAGTCAGCCCCCGTCCCGGAACCCGTCCTTGCCGCCGCCGCCCCGGTCTTTACGCCCCATCCCGAGCCGGTCTTTATGCGGGCCGCTGCCGCCCAGCATCATGCCCGCATGAATGCCGTCCAGTCTGAACCGGCTCCGGTGGTCGAAGCGCCGGTGGCTGTGGCTGCCCCCCTTCCCGCGCCTGTTTCGGTCGAGCCGGTGCAGGCGGTCCCCTCCTTCATTCCGTCTTTCCTCAGCCACATGCCGAAGCCGGACATCGCCGCTCCGTTTACAGCGCCGGCCTTTGAGCCGATGCCTGCACCGACGGCGACGTTCGAACAGCCGGTGCCGATGATGGCGACGCGCGCCGTCAATCGTCTCGGCGATGATTACGGCCCCTATGATTTTCCGCCGGTCTGGCTTCTGCAGGAACCGAATGGTCAGCGCGCTGAAACCATGAGCCCGGAAGCGCTGGAACAGAGCGCCGGCCTTTTGGAAAGCGTTCTGGAAGACTTTGGCGTGCGCGGCGAAATCATCGACGTGCGCCCCGGCCCGGTCGTCACGCTTTATGAATTCGAACCCGCGCCGGGTGTGAAGTCGTCGCGCGTCATCGGTCTGTCGGATGATATTGCCCGCTCCATGTCGGCGCTGTCTGCCCGCGTTGCGGTCGTGCCCGGTCGCAATGTCATCGGCATTGAACTGCCGAACGCCGTGCGTGAAACCGTGTTCTTCCGCGAGCTCATCGAGTGCGAGGAATATTGGGAATCGAAGCACAAGCTGGCGCTTTGCCTTGGCAAGACCATTGGCGGTGAGCCGGTGATTGCTGAACTGGCCAAGATGCCCCACCTTCTGGTAGCGGGCACGACCGGCTCGGGCAAGTCGGTTGCCATCAACACCATGATCCTGTCGCTGGTCTACAAGCTGCGTCCGGAAGAATGCCGCCTCATCATGGTCGATCCGAAGATGCTGGAACTGTCCGTCTATGACGGCATCCCGCATCTCCTGACCCCGGTCGTGACCGATCCCAAGAAGGCCGTGATGGCGTTGAAATGGGCCGTGCGCGAAATGGAAGACCGCTATCGGAAGATGTCGCGCCTCGGCGTGCGCAATATCGATGGCTACAATGCCCGCGCTGCCGAAGCCCGCGCCAAGGGGGAGGAAATCACCGTTCAGGTGCCGTCCGGCTTTGATCGTTCCACGGGTGAACCGACCTACACGGAAGAGGCCATGGACCTCTCCCACATGCCCTATATCGTCGTCATCGTCGATGAAATGGCTGACCTGATGATGGTGGCGGGCAAGGAGATCGAAGGGGCCATCCAGCGTCTCGCCCAGATGGCGCGTGCCGCCGGTATCCACCTCATCATGGCGACCCAGCGCCCGTCGGTCGATGTCATCACCGGCACGATCAAGGCAAACTTCCCGACCCGCATTTCCTTCCAGGTGACGTCGAAGATCGACAGCCGCACGATCCTTGGCGAACAGGGTGCCGAACATCTGCTCGGTCAGGGCGATATGCTGCATATGGCCGGTGGCGGTCGCATCAGCCGCGTCCATGGACCGTTCGTCTCCGACCGTGAGGTCGAGCATGTCGTGGCGCATCTGAAGCTGCAGGGCCGTCCGCAATATCTCGGCACGGTGACCGAGGATGAAGCGGACGAGGCGGCTGAGGAAGACGAAGCCGTGTTCGACAAGTCGGCCATGGCGGAAGACAGCGGCGACGATCTTTACGACAAGGCCGTCAAGGTGGTGCTGCGCGATCGCAAGTGCTCCACCTCTTACATCCAGCGCCGTCTGTCGGTCGGTTATAACCGTGCCGCCTCTCTGGTCGAACGTATGGAGCAGGAAGGTCTCGTCGGTCCGGCCAATCATGTCGGCAAGCGCGAAATCATCAGCGGCAGCCGCGAGCAGCAGGCCCCGGCCTTTGGTGAGGAAGAGTAAGTCTTCAGGCTTTGGCTGAAATGAAAAAAAAGGGGCGGCTTTCGGGCCGCCCCTTTCGTTTGTCGTCTCGTCGCCTCAATAGGAATAGGGCGAGATGCAGACCTTGTAATATCCCGACGAACTCAGGTAGCGGTTCGTGGAGGGGTTATAGGACATGTAGCGGTTCAGGCACCATTGCACATGCGGGTTGGCGCGCGGGCGATAGTAGCGCGGCGGCGGGGGCGGAGCCGGGCGATAATAGCGCGGTGGTTCCCAGCCCCAGCTCGGCGGTGGCGGCGGCCGGTGATAATGCCGCGGCGGTGGCGGACCCCAACCCCAATCCGGCGGCGGCGGACGGTGGTGATGGCGCGGCGGCGGCGGGCCCCAGCCATAACCCGGAGGCGGCGGACCCCACTGAGCCTTGACGATGTCGCCGTCAGCCGGAGCGGAAACCGTCGGCGCGGCGGGCATGCTGAAGGCCGGAACCGCTTCGGCAAGAGTGCCGAGGCCGATTACGCAGACCATCAGGGCTTTCCCTGGATGCATCATGGCAAAATCCTCACTTCGATCATTCGCTGTCATGCCGTCGGTCGGGGATCGGTGGCGGGCAAGCGAATGGTGCATCTCTATCGCCGCTTGCCTGAATGAAAGCTGAAGGCCGCGTTGACAGCTGTCAACGGGTGAGAGGCGGAACGTTGACAGCTGTCAACGGCGCTCCAGCCGGGGAAATCACGGGCTGCACAGTCCCTGATTTGCAGCGGTTTTGTCTGATTTTCCGCCACGTTTCATCCCCGCATCGTCAGTCCGCGTCACGATGGCCGCATAAAGTCTGTGAATCATTGAAATGGCGGTGAAGTGAGTCGCGAGAATCAGCTTGACGCGACTCGGTTGCTTCGCCACGTTTGCCTTGTTTACGGAATTTGGCGAAGAAATTTGCGTTTTGCGTAACTTGGCCGGATCGCTGTCAGTCTATTGTCTTCCCGTATATAGTCGGGGTCAGAGAATCGCTGATACCGGAAAACAGCATACAGCGCGCGTGAAGCGCAAGGAATGGAGACGGCCATGGCGGCGACGCCCGAAACTGCAGGGATCGAGATGGAAGACGGTGCTGCCCGCCAGCCCGCCGATCTTGCCATTGCGGCCGACGCGCATGCGCTCTCCGATCAGCTCAAAGCCATGCGCGAACGCCTCTTTCCGCCGACGGCTCGCAAGACGCTGCGCGCCTTTTCCTCCGGCGAAGCAGCCCGGCTGATCGGCGTTTCGGACGGCTATCTGCGGCAGTTGTCTCTGGCAGGCGAGGGACCGCGCCCGGAAACGGGCAATGGCGGGCGCCGGTTCTATACGTTGAGCGACATCGCGGCGCTGCGTCGGCATCTTGCCGAACAGGCGCTGGCCAAGGGGAATGCCGCCAAGGCTCGCACCTACCTGCCCTGGCGCGATCCGGCACTTGGCGAACATCTGCAGGTCATCTCGGTCACGAACTTCAAGGGCGGCTCGGGCAAGACCACGTCCGCCGTCCACCTCGCCCAGCATCTGGCGCTGAGCGGCCATCGGGTTCTGGCGGTTGATCTCGACCCGCAGGCTTCGCTTTCGGCGATGTTCGGTTATCAGCCGGAGCTTGATCTTTCCGGCAATGACACGCTCTACGGCGCGATCCGTTATGACGGCTCGCCGCGGCCGCTGCGCGAGATTGTGCGTCCCACCTATTTCGAAGGTCTCGATCTCGTTCCGGGCAATCTGGAACTGCAGGAGTTCGAGCATTCCACGCCGCAGGCGCTTCTTCGCCGCCAAACCGGCGAGGATATCGGCCCGCTCTTTTTCGCGCGCATTCAGGCCGCCCTTGCCGATGTGGCCGACAATTACGACGTGGTGGTTATCGACTGCCCGCCGCAGCTTGGCTATCTGACGCTTTCGGCGCTGTGTGCGTCGACCTCGGTGATCGTCACCGTGCATCCGCAGATGCTCGACGTCGCCTCCATGAACCAGTTCCTGTTCATGACGGCGGATCTTCTGGGCGTCGTGCGAGAGGCAGGCGGTGAACTGAATTTCGATTTCCTGCGCTATCTCGTCACCCGCTTCGAGCCGAATGATGGTCCGCAGGCGCAAATCGTCGGCTTCATGCGCTCGCTCTTCGGTTCGCGCGTTCTGACCGCGCCGATGGTCAAGTCCACGGCGATTTCCGATGCCGGCCTGACCAAGCAGACGCTTTACGAAGTGGGCCGCGAAAACTTCACCCGCACCACCATTGATCGGGCCATGGAATCCATGACCGCTGTGAATGGTGAAATCGAGGCTTTGATCCACGCGGCCTGGGGCCGTGAGAAGAGGGCTTAAGCGATGGCTGGCATCAATCGCAAGAACGAGCTGAAGGCGCTTTTCGGCGGCACGCTGGCCCCGCAGGCTCCGGTCGCCCCGGACGTGAAATCGACCGAGGCTCCGGCACCCGCCGCACCGGCCGCACCGGCCGCGCCCGAACATTCGCGCTCCGGTGCCGTCAAGGCCATGGGCCTGACGCTGGGCGCCATGTCGCGGGAAGCCGAAGAAGCGCGCTCGCTGCGCGCAGCACTCGAAAAGGGCGAGCGGGTCGTGGCCCTCGATCCCGAACTGGTCGAAGGCTCGATCGTTGAAGACCGTCTGAAGCTTGTCGGCCTTGCCGATGAGGATTTCGAGCGGCTGGTGGACAGCATTCGCGAAAGCGGCCAACAGGTGCCGATCCTTGTGCGCCCCCATCCGACGCAGGAGGGGCGTTACCAGACGGCTTACGGCCATCGCCGCCTTGAAGCGGCGCGGCGTCTGGCGATCAAGGTTCAGGCGGTGGTTCGCCCGCTCAGCGATGATGCGCTGGTGCTGGCCCAGGGCAAGGAAAATGCCGAGCGCCGCAACCTCACCTTCATCGAGCGCGCGCTCTTTGCCCGCACGCTTGTGGCGCGCGGCTTTGACCGCAAGGTGGCCGGTGAGGCGCTGGCCGTCGAAAAGAGTGAGCTTTCGCGCCTCTTGCAGGTGGCCGAAGCCGTGCCGGAACATGTGGTGCGTGCCATCGGCCCCGCCCCGAAGGCCGGTCGCGACCGCTGGATGGCTATGGGTGGGCTTCTGGCCCATGAGGCGGGCGTTGCCAAGGCGGATGAGGAAATCGGTCTGGTGCGCTTTGCCGAGGCCGATAGCGACAAGCGTTTCCAGTTCATCTTCAATCGCCTCACGGCCAAGGAAAAGCCGAAGGCCGCCAAGCCGCGCGATCTGAAGGATAGTTCGGGCCGGGTGTTTGCCCGTCTCGTGACGACCGGCAAGACGCCGCGCATCGAGTTTCTGGCCGGGGCGTCGCCGGACGCCGTGGAGAAGGCGGCGGATCTCGTCGCCAGCCATTTCGCAGGCTTTGCCTCGAAACCATGATTTCAGGCACGGGCGGGTGAAACCGTTCGTGGTTCAGTGCAACAGAAAGGAACGAAAGAGCAAGAAAAAAGGCCTCCAAAACGTCGCCGATCCGGAAGCCCTCTTCGATGTAGCAATTTGAGAGAATCACTTCCGAACATCAAAGTCAAGTTCCGCCTGGTCGCGTCGCGTCCGGATCAGATAACATATTGTATTTGCGTAGTTTTCTTAAGTCCTGAAACGTCTCCACCGCCGGAATTTCAAGGTGGAACTCGCCCCTGATCAGATCATCACGGGCGAAAACGGGAACGTATGCGCGCAAATCACCTGCTGATTTGCCTTCAGCTCTCACCCATCCTCCTTGTTTGAACCAGAACCGGGTTTCGTGATGTGACCCGCCCGGCGGATGCACCCCTCGAACCGCAATCGCGTTCGGGACCGTGAATCTGTGTTCTGAAAGCGACGTCCGGGGCCGTTTCCCTTGTTCAGGAAGGGGCCGATCATGACAGGAAGAATGGCAACGACGCCTTTTGGCGGCGCACGGATGCGTGCGGACATTTTCGCCCTTCAGCAACGCACGGCCAAACGCCAGTCGGCGTTGTCGGTGGGTGAGGGGGGCAATGACACCGGCCAGGCCGACAAGTGGGAGCTTTTGCGCGCCCTCACCGACGCCCGCCATTTCTATGCCCTTTCCGACCGGGCGCTAACGGTGCTCGACGCGCTGTTGACGTTCCATCCGGAGCGGGTGCTGGATGGCAGCCGTCCGATCATCGTCTTCCCGTCCAATCACGAATTGTCGGTGCGCTCGCGCGGCATGTCCGGGGCAACGCTTCGCCGTCATCTGGCGGCTCTGGTGTCGGCCGGCCTTCTGCTTCGCCGCGATAGCCCGAACGGCAAGCGCTATTGCCGTCGTGATGAAGATGGACTGGTGGAAGACGCTTTCGGCTTCGATCTGGCACCGCTGGCGCTGGCGGCCGCCGAGATCCATGCCCGTGCCGAAGAGGTGAGGGCCGAGGCGCGCGCTGTGCGCATTCTGCGTGCCGAGATCACCATTCATCTGCGTGACGTTGCCAAGACCGTAGAGGCGGCTCTGGAAGAGAAGCGCGACGGTTCGTGGGGTGATTACGCTCTCAGACTGCAGGCGCTGTCTGGACGCCTCTCACGCGCCGCGGACACGACGAGCCTCGTTGATCGTCGGGAAGCACTGGTTCGGCTGCGGGCTGAGGTGGAAAATGCCTACCTCGATAGTCTTTCTGAGCAAGAAATGAGCGCCTATGACAACGAAAATGAGCGGCACATTCATAATTCAAACACAGACCACCAATCTGAAATTAACGGCTATGACCCTAATACAGCAGCGTTCCCCACTCCCGATACCGAACCGTTCGAGTCGCAACCAACTGAAAAACAAAGACATTCTGACCGAAAAGCTGGAAAGATTTCGTTAACCGCGTTGCTTTCGGCCTGCCCGACGATCCGGGACTATTCCCGCGAGGGCATCACGACCTGGAAGGAGGCGAGGGCAACGGCCGATCTTGTTCGCTCGATGCTGGGCATTTCACCCTCGGCCTGGCGCGATGCGCTCGAGATCCTTGGTGATCAGGCGGCCATCACGGTTGTTGCCGTCATGCTGGAACGGGCCGAAGAGATCCGCTCGCCGGGTGGCTATCTGCGTGATCTGACCCGCAAGGCGAAAGACGGGCGTTTCTCGATCCATCCGATGCTGAAAGCGCTGAAATCCGCCGCCGCAGACTAAGCTTCTTCCAAAATCCGGTTCCGGAACGCTATAGTGACGTTCCCTCTTCAGCCGTTCCGGAGCCCGCATGGTCAACGCACGTCCCCGATTGATCGCCGCATTTCTTGCCTGTGCCGTTTGGGCAGGGATTACCCTCGGTGTCAGTCTTTTGCAGGTGGGGCCGGGCACGTCGCTGGAAGCGCTGGTGACGGAACGCCTTGTCTGGGCAACACCGCTGGCGGCGCTTTTCATGCTGGCCTTCGTGGCTGTGGCCCGTTGGCCGAAGGTGGGGATGCGTTCACCGCAACCCGTGGCCTCGCTCAAGGTGATGTGGCTTCCGGCCCTTTACCTTATCGTCTTCTCAGCGGCCATTTTGCTTCTGGTTAAATCGGGCCATGCCGTTCCGACGACATTTGCGCTTGCCATGATCGCGCTGAATACGATGGTGGTAGGGTTCAGCGAGGAACTCGCATTTCGCGGTGTGTTGTGGGATGCGGCGCGAAAAGCCCTGTCCTTCTGGACTGGCTTCCTGCTTGTTTCGGCCTTGTTTGGGCTGGTCCATGTCATGAACGCCCTGCTCACGGGGGCCTTTGAAGCCGCTGTGGTTCAGGCATTGAACGCCTTCATGCTCGGTTGCGCTTTTCAGGCCTTGCGCATTCGCAATCGTTCGATCTGGCCGGTCATGATCCTGCATTGGCTTTGGGATTGTCTGATTTTCATTCTCAGCACGTTGGCAAATGACCCGGGCGAAGCCGGGCAAGGCCTCGTCTTCCTGCCCTTCATCATGAACGGACCGCTTTTCCTCTATGGCCTCTTTCTGGTTCGGTCTGAAAAGGTCAGGGCCGGTTGGCGCGACGACACGCTGGCCTGACGGTCGCACAAAAAAAAGCCCCGGGAGACCGGGGCTTTCTGATGTTTGAGACAGATTGAAACTCAGGCGACGCCCTGAATGGCTGACAGAAGCCAGTCGCCACCGCGCTTGCGGGTAAAGGTCCAAAGCTCCGTGCTTTCCGAAAGCGTATCGGGATCACCCGAAACAACCTTGCCGGTCGAACGGTCCAGCATCACGTCGATGCTTTCATAGCGCATGGCAACGGTGGCGTAGTCGGCGCCCTCTTCGCTCCAGGCTTCGGAAAGATCACCCTGCACAAGGCGAACATCCTTCACGCTGTTGCGCAGGCCGTTCGTGGCGTTTTCACCCAGTTCCTCGGCCAGATAGGACATGGCCTCCGGCGTTGTGATCTGGCGAAGGGCGGCATAGTCCTCGCGACCATAGGCCGATTGCACCTCGCCGAGCAGAGCCTCGAAGCGGTCGAAATCCGCGCCATCGAGATCGAGCGGTTCAACGACGGGTGCCGCCGGAGTGACGGGTGCGGACTGGCGCGCCTGCCCGCCGAAATCGGGCATCTTGAAACCTTCCGCGGGGTTCCGCTGGCCGAACGACGTTGCGTTGTTGCGCAGCGAAGGACCGCCCGTTGCGGCAGAGGCCGGGGTGGGCGCGTTGCGATTGGCAAAGAAGCGCAGCGCCATCATGACGAGGAAGCCAATGATGGCGACCTGCAGGATCAAGCCAAAGAAACCGGCGAAGCCGCCAAAGCCCTGACCGAGCAACATGCCGAAGAGACCGCCGACCAGAAGGCCACCGAGCATCGAGCGACCGAAGCTGCCAAACAGGCCGCCATTTCGTTGGGCCTGGGCGGGTGCAGATGTCTGCATGCCATTGGTCTGCGGCTGCGCGGAAGGCTGGGCGGGCTTCGGCGTCATGCTGCGTTCAATGGGGGCTGCGGCATCCGGTGCGGTGCGTGTGGGGGCAGGGGCGGAAAAGGTTTTCGTTCCACGGCTGCCGAAACCCGAAAACCCGCCACTGGCGCGGCGTGCCTCCGCCGTATCGATGGTTGCGAGCGTCGTTGTCAGGCCAAGCGCCACAAGGGCGGCAAGCCGGGCAAGGCGCGATGCAGATGCGGGCATTCGAAGTCTCCTCTCGTTGAAACGGTCATCCGTCTGGCAATGCATATAGGAAGGCCCGCGGCTGATTTCAGCGGTCCCCTCTATGTTCATGCGCGAGAGCCATGAAAATTGCCCTTGACGATTGCGTGTGGGCGATCACGTTTGCGTCAGGCGGGTCAGCGAAGGCTGCGCGCCGAAAGCCGGGCGGGATCAAGACCGGCCTGTTTTGCCCGTGCCTTGACGATGAGTTTCACGGATTGGGGCGTGAGACCGAGCCGCCCGGGCTTCATCCAGCGGTCAACCGGGCGAAACAGCGGCCCGGATGTCAGGCCGGTTTGTTCGAGCCATCGCCGCAGCGCGGTGGCGGCCTCTTCGCTCAAGAAAAGCGCTGGCTTGCGATGGCGAAGCAGACGGAAGCCGCTCACTTCGTCCCCGGTGAAGTCGCTCACTTTCAGGGCCGAGATCAGGCCGGGACCAAGGCCCAGTGTGAAGGCGGTCAAAAGCAGGGCGCGGTCGCGAAGCCCGGTCAGATGATCGCTGGGACAGGTCTCGATCAAGGCGGCAAGCCCCTCTTCGCCGAGGGTTTCGGGGGGCGGCGTCTCGGGCAGAGGTGCGCTTCCAAGGCGGGCGCGCACTGCTTCATCCTCAAGGATCGCGTCGCTCATTCCCATGGCCCGCGCGATGCGCGCCCAGCTGATCAGCCTGCGTTTCAGCGTTGCAGGGGAGGGGCAGGGTGTTTGCGCCAAAGCATCGCTTAGCCAGTCATCGACAAGGCCGGGGGAGGGCGGCCAAGGTAGTTCCGCGCCGCGTTGGTTGCGATGCCAGATCACAAGCGCCTCGAGATCGGTGGCGACGGCGCGCAATGTGTTAACACTTTCTGTCGCATCGCAGAGTCGAGCAAGGGCGATGGCTTCCGCCTCACTCAAAAGATGCGCCAGACGTTCCCGGCGGGAAAAAGTCAGACTGCCGTCGAGCGCTGCCAATATATCGGCTCGCGAATTGACACTTTCAGCCGCCTGCGTGGCCTGCTCTGACTGGCGTTTTCTAAAATCTCTCAATGGCTTACACTCTGGATAGTGGAGAGCGATGCGAGAATTCACACTATCGATATCAGTATAGGGCTATGATTAGTCCAAATTCAATGCGTGTAAGATTGGATGATCTCCCCCCAAAAAAGCGCGCCGCTTTTCTGAATGGTATTATCTATCTTTTATCAACTCATTTCTTGGGATTGCCCGTAAACCAGGGGTTATTGCGTCTGCATCACATTAGAGTGAGGAGATAGTGTCATCAGGGATGCACACAAGGGAGAGCTTCATTGTTCACATTCAGAAAGCCGAAAATGGCGGAAGCTTTTGTTGAGACCACGGTCGCATCAGATATTTACGAGGCGCCTGCATCGGCGCGTTACGACGAGCCGGCTCATCATTTCGAGGATGGCTACGCTGATCCGTCGTCGACCGCTGCCATGACGGTCTATCGAACGACCTCTGAGCTTTCCAATCTGCCGGATGATTTTGCCTTTATCGGTGGCGAACCGGCTGCCCTCGTCATGGCCTATGTCTCGCCCCATGTTGATTTCGCGTCGACCTGCGACCGCATCCGCCGGCTTTGCGGCACGGCCCAGCTCGTGGCCACCACCACCTCGGGTGAATTGTGCGATGCGGGCTCCGGTGCCAGCGAAAAGCTTTATTGCGCGGCATCCGGCAGCTGGGACAACGTGGTTCTTCAGGTGTTTGGAAGCGGCCTGTTCGAGCAGCTCTCCCTTCAGGCCGTTCCGCTGGCCAACGACGATATCCGCGCTGGTCGCCCCTCGAAGGAACACAGCCAGCGTATCGATGAAATCGTGCGCCACCTGTCGCGCGTTCGCGTTCCCTTTGCGATGCGCGCCGAGGATACGGTCGCCATCACTCTGGTCGATGGTCTCTCCGCGTCCGAAAACTATCTGATGGAAGCGATCTATGAATCGCGTCGCTTCCCCTGCCTGTTCATCGGCGGGTCGGCGGGCGGCAAGCTCGATTTCAAGTTTACCGGCATTTTCGATGGCAGCCGCGTGCTGCAGAACCACGCGCTGATCATCTTTGCCAAGATGCGGCCCGACATTCGCTTCGGCATTCTGAAAAGCCAGAACTTTGTCGATACCGGGCAGTCTCTGGTGGTGGTCGAAGCCTCGCCTGAAGTGCGTCAGGTGACGGCAGCATTGGACCCGGACACGCTGGAAGTGGTGCCGGTGGTGACGCTGTTGTGCAAGATGCTGCGCTGTCGCCCCGAGGAACTGAACGCCCGGCTTGCCGGCCATACCTTCGCGATCAAGATGGACGATGAGCTTTTCGTCCGTTCGGTCAGCGGGATCGATCCTTCCAATGGCACGATCAATTTCTATTGCGACGTGAACCCCGGTGATGAACTGCATCTGGTGCGCGCCACGGACTTTGCCCGTCAGACGCGCCAGGACTTCGCCAACTTCATGGTTGGCAAGCCCGAGCCGGTCGGCGCCATCATCAACGACTGCATTTTGCGCCGTCTTGGCAATGAGCGCGAGCTTTCCGGTCTTGATGGCATGTGGCCCATGCCCGCCGCCGGTTTTTCGACCTTCGGGGAGTTGCTCGGCATCAACGTGAACCAGACGCTGACGGCGCTGGTCTTCTTCAAGGTGCCGGAAGGCGTGGCCTTCCAGGACCATTACATTGATGAATTCCCCATCCATTATGCCCGCTTTGCCGGTTACTTCACGCAGTCGCGGCTGCGCCAGCAGCGCATCATCAACGGCTTGCGCAACAAGCTGATCAACCGCCTGATCGGCTTCCTCGGTCAATCGTCGCAGCTGGCCACCCAGCTGGATGAGGTGGTGGGCCGCACCAATGAAGCGCGGGGCAGCGTTCAGGGCATTCGCCAGAACATGGAAGCGCGCATTGCCGCGATCTCCAACACGGCGCAGGCCGGTCTTCTGGATGAAGAATTCCAGAAGGTGGAAGGCACGACCCGCCAGCTTACCGACATTGTCGAGGTGATCGACAAGATCACCATGCAGACCAACCTGCTTTCGCTCAATGCCACGATTGAGGCAGCGCGCGCCGGTGAGGCGGGACGCTCCTTTGCCGTCGTCGCCAACGAAGTGCGGGCACTGGCCGGAACCACCAAAACGACGCTCGACCGCAGCCGCGAAGCGCTGGCGCAGGTGGAAACCAGCATTGGCGTTCTGGGGCAGAACATCCGCCAGACGGAAGATCGCCTGTCGACCGCCAAGGATGGCTATGACGAGATCGCCCATCAGCTTTCGGGCGTGTTCTCGGGCTTTGAAAAGATCAACAATGCCATGGCCGACGTCGAAGCCATGGTCGGTTCGCAACGCTCGATGATGAAACATATCGACCGAGACGTGGCCCAGTTGAAGCAGATCGAGGGTCGCTGAGCCTTCGGCGGGTCTTCCAGCTCGCATCTCACAGTAAACGCGGTCGGCAAATGCCGACTGCGCGCTCATGTCGCGGCTTTGAAAAGGAATGGACCGGGGAGGGGGAAAATGCCCGCTATCCCTTTTCATTCAAGGGTTAGGCACACGGAAGCGTTAACCTAAAGGGTTGCAAAATCCTGTCAATCCGACGCGTTTCCAATTGAAACGAAATGACGAAAAGGCTCTACTCCGCCTGTTTAAATTCACGCATTCTTCCGCGTTGACGATTCACGCCTGCGGGGAAGGTGCCTAACGAAGAGAACGGGCGGAACATGCCGAGAATTACCCTTCGACAGCTGCTGGATCACGCGGCGG
>Ga0209794_1000544_pt1 | contig 51498 bp, 36 predicted proteins | sample EBPBio232013_DNA_FD_185869 | JGI IMG/M metagenome (GOLD analysis project Ga0209794, IMG submission 185869) | Wastewater treatment Type I Accumulibacter community from EBPR Bioreactor in Madison, WI, USA - Reactor 1_5/23/2013_ DNA (SPAdes)... | ecosystem: Engineered > Bioreactor > EBPR >...
AAAAGACCCATTTTAACCATCTGGACTGACAATGAAACAAAAACTACAGACCCAAATCAGTATTTATTACAATTTTGACTATATTCAATCTCTAACCAAATTGGTCAACCTATTTTAGGCAAGGACAAATGACAGAATGTCGAGTGCAGAATGCAGAGTGTCGAATAAGTGGATTTCATTCGACCCTGTGCATTCTGCACTCGACACTCAACTTGACATTCTGCACTCGAAATTCGACACTCGCTCTATTTCCATCCTTCCCGATACTGACGTTTAACAAACGCGTTGGCAGGGTCGAAGTTGGTGATTTTCATGTTTTGGCCGTCCCAGAGGAGTTTTTTACGACCTGTAAACTTGCCATTTTCGCGGTAGAGGTAGCTACGAACGGCCAAATTTCCCATCAAAACAATTTCGGTGAGCGGGCCTGCTTCGGCAAATGAAGAGCTGGTGTACGTACCATACCCTGCTTTGCACGCTTTGACCCATTGTTGTTGGTGTCCAGCGGTATCACCTTCCACGAGGGGACGAGTAGGGGCGGGGAACTTCACGTCTTGTAGCTGTCCTTTGATAAACAATTTAGGATTTTCGCCAAAGAGTTCACAAGCCAATACCCCTTTGGTTCCGATAAACATCACGCCACCGTCGTTGTCGGCAAAGACTTTTTCGTAATCGCAGCCCTCAGGGAGTTTGGGTTTGATACCCCCGTCGTACCAAGAAAGGCTCAGTTCTGAAAATTTCTTAGAGCTTGGGTGGGGAAATTTGAGGTGAACCGAAGTAGCTTGGGGGCCAATATCTTCAAAAAAAGCTTCACGGAAAAAGTCGCTATACACCGAACTCGCGGAGCATTCTACCGATGTCGGATAGCCCAATTTTAGGGTGCGGAATGGCACATCCATGAAGTGACAACCCATATCACCCAGCGCTCCCGTACCAAAATCCCAGTAGCCGCGCCAACGGAACGGCATGTAGGCTTCGTGGTATTCGCGGTAAGGGGCAGTACCAAGCCACAAATCCCAGTCAACTTCGGCAGGGATAGGCATGGTTTCTTTTTTGTCGCGAGGAGATTTTACTCCTTGTGGCCACACGGGTCGATCGGTCCACACCTCTACCGTATGTACCTCTCCAATCATCCCCGATTGTACAATGGCTTCGGTTTGACGAGTACCTTTGCCGCTGCTCCCTTGGTTTCCCATTTGGGTCACGAGTTTTTTCTCTTGGGCCAGTTGCGTTAGCATTCGTGCCTCCCAAATGTCGTGGGTGAGGGGTTTTTCGAGGTAAATATGTTTGCCCAATTGCATCGCCGCACTACCAATGACGTAGTGCATGTGGTCGGGAGTGGTCACAATCACCGCGTCGATGTTTTTGGCTTCTTTGTCCAACATCTTGCGGTAATCTTTGTAATAAGGGGCATTGGGGAATTTCTCGCGGTATTTTTTGGCTTGACGGTCATCGACATCGCACAGAGCGACGATGTTATCTGAACCGTTGTTGTACGCTTGCTGAATATTGTAGTCGGCTTTGCCTCCGCACCCGATGGCGGCGATGTTAAGTTTGTCACTTGGAGCAACGTACCCTTTGCCTAATACGTGCCGAGGCACAATCATGAAACTGGCGGCTGCTACTGCGCTACCTTTCAAAAACTCGCGACGAGCGACGTTTTTGCTATCTTTTTGGTTCATAGGCTTGTAGTGGAAGAATGTTTCTTCCCAAAGCCAAAAGAAATACGTTTTTACTTTTACGAGGTTTTGAGAATCCACAGGCACTGAAGAATCCACGGGCACTTAGGACTTATAGTCAGCCACGTTGATGACTTCGTCGCAAAAATCGTATTCAGCAGGTACGTTGGAGCAAATAAGAACCAATTGATTGGAGGAAAGTTGTTGCACTTGTTCCAAATACCAGGCCGACCAACGTGCATCGAGGTTAGACGTAGGTTCATCGAGCATAACCACGGGCACATCCGAATAAAACGCTAAGGCAAGCTTTAAGCGTTGTTTCATCCCCGACGAAAAATACTTAATCGCTTTGTCTTTAGAGGCCGTTAGTTCAAGTTGGTCGATGATTTGTGCTTGCGAAATCGATGGTTTGAGAGGTTTAAAACCCGCGTGAAAATTTAAGAGTTCAGTAAGCGTAAACTCCTCAATGAGTTCGAGATAAGGTGCCGCAATGACCAACTGCTTGTACCACTTATCTTCTTCAGTCGTCTGATTGTCAATAACGTAGTTGATTTTTCCTTCGCTAGAGGGTGTTGCTCCTGAAAGTACTTGAAGAAGGGTGGATTTTCCACTTCCGTTGGGGCCAACAAACGTATAACTTTTCCCGCTTTGGAGGTGGTGGCTAAAGTTCCGAAAAATCCATTCGCGGTTGAAACGTTTGCCAAGTTGGTCGATGAGGATGTGCATGAAAATAGTATAAGCCAAAAACTTCGGCAAAGGTCTAAAACTTTACCGAAGTTAAAAAGCCTTCGGTTAGACCTTTGCGACCCACTCTTTAAATAATACCAAGTCTTTTTTCATCGCAGTGATGAGGTCTTGCGACGGAATGCTGAGTTTTTTTGCCCCATTCTCCGCTCCCCCGAGCGGGTACTCGTAGTGCATCGTAATGGGGACTTGGAAATTGTACTGCTTCCATATTTCAAAATAGCGTTTCCAATTGACGACTCCTTCGCCCAGTGGACAGCCAAGTTTGCCCCATTTACCATTGTTTTTTGTCCAGTAAAAATCCTTGATGGCCAGTGATTTGATGTGGGGCGCAATCAAGTGAAGCCCCGTTTCCCACGAACCGCCTGCCTCAGCAGTGGCGTGGTTAATATCATACTGGCAGCCAATAGCTTGGGAAGTAATTCCTTGAAGTTGCTGGTGAAAATCCCACAACGACGCCCCAAAATAGTTGCCCGAGTGGTTTTGGTAGTGACCCACCATCCCGTATTTCTCGTTCAAAGCAGCTACGGCTTTGATTCGTTGACCAATGGCAACGCTTTGGGGAGCGATTTCTTTTTTGAGGTCGTACGGATACCACCCCATGCGATAGTGCTTGATACCAAGCGATTTGGCCGTTTTGAGAATACGTTCCGACTGCGCATCGGCGTCCAAAATCGTGGTCACCATCATCGGAATTTCGAGTTTATGTTTTTTGAACGCGGCGACGGCCTTGGGTAAATCTTCCTCTACGCGTTCGGGCAAAACGTGTCCCGCAGGGCGAACGGTAAGGTCGAGCCCGTCGAAGCCAATGCCTGCAATGGTTGCGGCGAGTTGGTCATAGTCTTCAATCCATTGAAACATTTTAGAAAAAACAAAAATTTTGGGCGAAGCCACCACAGGAGCTCCCACCGAACTAAAAGCCGACGGAGCCAGCGTGCTTCCAACGAGCGTAGTTCCAATAAATTGACGACGATTCATGGTTGACAGTGATATTTTTAAATGGTTATTATCTATTTCATGAGGGCGAAAAAAAACTCGTTTACCCCACAATTTTTCGCGCGTATTGCACATTTTGCGGATATGCTTCATCCAACGTTTTGCCTGGCGGCATAGCTCCTTCGAGCTGCGCCCATCCTTTGAAATGAATTTCGTTGAGCAGCTGTCTGATGCGAGGCCAGTCGATAGAACCTTGTCCGAGCAACGCGCCGTTTTCTTTGAGATGTACTTCACAGATAAGTTTTCGTTTACCCAATAAAGGAATTTCAGTATATGGGTCATGCCCTGCGTCGGCGGCGTTGCGCGGATCGTAATAGACTTTGAGATTAGGCGAGCCTACTGCTTCAATAATATCGAGGTGCTCTTGAGCACTTAAATAAGACTCAATGGCGAGGGTAATGCCCTGTTTTTCGGCTTTCGGTATCAGGCTTTTGAGGCGTTCAATGACTACTTTTTTGCCAGCTTCGTCGTTGCGTAAATCTCCCTGCGAAAAGAAGGCTAGTAAGACCACTTTTACTTTTAATGCTTTAGCGGCGTCGATGCTGCCACTTACCCAATCGACAGTGCGAGCTTCCGATTTGAGCGGAACGCGATTGAGCTCGCCAATGGCCAAACTAGCAATTTTTACCCTCGATTTTTTTGCCGCTTCCAGCATGGCTTGCTGGTTTTCGGGGCGTAATAGGTAGCTTTCGTCGGAGCGAGAATTATAGCTGAGTTGTACACCATCAAGTCCTATCTTTTTGGCATACATAAAAACGGCTGGATTACAGGCTCTTTGCAATGACCAATCGCAGGCACCTAGCGGATAGCTTCGCCGAAGAGAGTCGGATAACGGGTCAAAAGGAGCCGTGAAATAAGTGGCACTTAGGAGCGCCGTTTGGCGGAGGGCATCGCGACGATTCATAGAAAACGGAGGAGCTTGGACGTTAGTACCAAAAGCGAAGAATTGTTGGAAAAATACTCTTTAAAGGTTATTTTTACTAAAAAAACGTGCGTTTGCACTTATGAGTCAACGAACCAATACCCAGTTTTTCGATACCAAAATTGAGTTCTTGAAAGGAGTCGGGCCTACGCGTGCGGCTACGCTCAACAAAGAACTCAAACTATTTACGTTTGGCGATTTAGTTCAGTATTATCCGTTTCGCCACGAGGATAGAACGTCGTTTCAGCGCATTAGCGAGTTGAATGATACGATGTCGGCTGCGCAGTTGAAAGGCCGCATTAGGAGTATGACGGTGATAGGAGAAGGCCACAAACGAAGGCTTACCGTTGAGTTTACGGACGGGACGGGCCTCGTGGAGTTTGTCTTTTTTCAAAGCATTGACTGGCACCTCAAGCACCTCAAAGAAGGAGGCGAATACATCGCGTACGGCAAACCGCAGCGGTTTGGGCAGCGCTTTAATTTTAGCCATCCCGACCTCGAAACCATCAACCCCGAAAACGAACAGGGCGGGTATTTTCAGCCCGTTTATAACCTAACGGAAACACTCCGTAAGAAATACCTTGACAGTCGGTTTTTGAGCAAAATCATGCGGAGTTTGCTAGAGCAAGCTACGCCGCATTTTCGCGAAACCCTGCCCCAAGAGCTGGTGCAAAAATTTCGACTTCTGCCCAAAGCCGAGGCCATGTGGGGGATTCATCTACCCGATAGCCAATACGCGCTTACGCAGGCATTGCGCCGATTGAAGTTTGAGGAGTTGTTTTATAACCAATTACGGTTGCTCAAAAACAAACTTCTGCAAAAACGCGAATACCCAGGGCAGTTTTTTGGCAACCTTGATATGCTAAAAACCTTTTATCAACACCACCTGCCTTTCGGGCTAACCAACGCCCAAAAACGCGTTTTGCGCGAAATCCACGACGATTTTAAGTCGGGCAAGCAAATGAACCGTCTCTTGCAAGGGGACGTAGGGAGTGGTAAAACGATTGTGGCGTTTATTTCGATGTTGATGGCCATCGACAACGGTGCACAGGCTTGCCTCATGGCTCCTACCGAAATTTTGGCCGACCAGCATTACCGTGGTTTAAAGCCTTTTTGTGATGCTTTAGGTATTAATATCTCGCTTTTGACGGGTTCTACGACCAAAAAAGGCCGCAAAATCGTTTTGCCAGGCTTGCTAGATGGCAGCATCCATATTGCAGTGGGTACCCATGCGTTGTTGGAAGATACGGTGCAGTTCAAAAACTTGGGGCTGTGTATCATCGACGAGCAGCACCGTTTTGGGGTAGCACAACGGGCCAAGATGTGGGCTAAAAACGAAACCATTCACCCGCACATTTTGGTCATGACCGCCACGCCAATTCCGCGTACGTTGGCCATGACGCTTTACGGGGATTTGGATCTGAGTATCATCGACGAGCTACCCGCAGGCCGTAAGCCCATTGAGACGGTGCATTATTTTGAGACAAAACGCCTCGCTATGTTTGGGCGGGTAAAAGAGGAAATCCGTAAAGGCCGCCAAGTGTATATTGTGTATCCACTCATCGAAGAATCCGAAAAGCTGGATTACAACAACCTCATGGAAGGCTACGAAAGTATTCAACGCACTTTCCCTGAGTACCACATTAGCATGGTACACGGCAAGCTGTTTCCGTACGAAAAAGACTTTGAAATGCAGCGCTTTGTGAAAGGTGAAACGCAAATCATGGTGGCTACGACGGTGATTGAAGTAGGGGTAAACGTCCCGAACGCGTCGGTGATGGTCATCGAAAGTGCCGAGCGCTTTGGCCTGTCGCAGTTGCACCAGTTGCGGGGGCGCGTGGGGCGGGGAGCCGAGCAGAGTTATTGTTATTTGATGACGGGTGTGAAACTCAGCAAAGATACCCGCATTCGGATTGATACGCTCTGCGCTACCAACAACGGCTTTGACATTGCCGACGTGGACTTAAAATTACGCGGCCCAGGCGACCTTACGGGCACGCAGCAAAGTGGTTTGATGGATTTGCTATTGGCCGATTTGGCCAAAGACGGGGCTGTTTTGAAAGCCGCCCGCGAAGCTGCCGACGAGATTTTGCAGGAAGACCCCGACTTGATACTCCCAAAAAACGAGCCCATTCGCACCCACATCGACTCGCTTAGGAAGGAAGAAACCAACTGGAGTCGGATTAGTTGATGGCAGTCGATGGCGCGAGTGTCCCACTCGTGTCATTTATTTTTAGGCTTCCAGCCATTTCTTTGTATAACTAGGCTTAAAGCCTTTGAATTATTAGCACGAGTGAGATACTCGCGCTACCGGAGAAGGTTTTAGCAGTTGTACAGTTTCTAAGAAATAGTTGTTAATTTGTAAAAAAAGAAAGAAATGGAAACCATTATCATACAAACATCTTCAAAAAGTACCAGTAAATTACTGCTAAGTTTAACCAAGAAACTAGGCGAAAAGGCGCACATTTTAGACCCTGAAATTGCCGAAGATTTAGCATTTGGCTTGATGATGCAACAAGAGAAAACAGGCAAAAAGGTATCGAAAGACAGTATTTTATCGGCTTTAAAATCATGAAAGTTGAGTTTGATGAATCTTTTGAAAAGAGTATCAAAAAGTTAAAAGATGCCAAAATCAAAGCTAAACTTATTGATTTAATAGACGTGCTTGAAGAAGTTGATACGGTGCAAGCTCTACCCAATATCAAAAAAATGCAGGGTTTTCAATCATTCTACCGCATCAGAATTGGTGATTACCGACTAGGTTTTGAATTGATAGACGCTAGCACCATTTTATTGATTATGATAGCGCATCGTAAAGAGATTTACCGCTATTTTCCGTAGTACCTACCTACCATATTAAAGTAAGCTTGCCGCTCGTGCCCTCTGTCTCTATTCCTTGCTGCCATACTTTTTGGGTTAATGGGATTTGAATCATTAGCACGAGTGAGACACTCGCGCTACCGGAAATTCTTCTTAAGCTAGGAGTTGCGTCTCCCACAACTGCCCCTGTTAAAGCAGGCTTGTTAAAAATCATCAAAAAATGACCCTTTCATTATTTACGTGTCTTGTCAGTTCTGCGTCAACACTTAGGTTGTCAAGCTGTTATGTACTTGCTTGGTGAATGTCATCCAAATATCAAATGTTATAATAGCTAATGAAGCGCTACAAGCATAGCAGGTTTTAAAAAAATACACAACTCGTTTTCAAGAGTAGTTTTATCGTCAAACTCATAGCTATTCGTGAAATTCTTAAAGAAACTATCTTGTTTCGATTGCTCGTCTTTGCAAGCCCTTAAATGAATGTATATTGGAAGCAAAAAATAAGGGCTATCAATGGGAGTCCCATTTACTATATGAGGCGACCAACGACCGTTGGTAGATAATAGCGCACATTTAAAACCTTCAACAACGACTGGAGGAGCGCCTACGTTATTTGAGATATTGATTATTTCACCTTCTTTACTAATCCTGAACTTTATAAATAGGCACGTTCTCAAGCATAAAGTATCCAACCCTCTATGATTATCTAAAACATGTAAACTTAGATAACCAGATAAACCAATACCCTTAAAATCTGCAAACTCATCAAATGAAGCTACCTTCACCTGACTCCTCACCATTAAGGACGTCAGGTGAAAAAAAAGTGCAAACCAAAGGCATCTTCTTAAACTTTTCATACGGCGTTCTCAAATAGTTAAATAAAAATAGCATTTGTAATAAAAGTCACGAACTGCGGTTGCTGGCCTTCCTACATTTGTCTCACTATTTAAACTATTTAAAGATAAAAAACATGTTCTTCCAACACATTTATGATAAAACCTTAGCGCAAGCGAGTTACTTGGTAGGATGCCAAAAAACAGGCGAAGCAATTGTGATTGACCCCAAACGAGATGTTGACACCTACCTGGATATTGCAAAACAAAACGGACTACGCATCACTCACGTTACTGAAACGCATATTCATGCCGATTTTTTGTCGGGAGCTAGAGAGCTATCCGCAATTACGGGTGCTCAAATGTACTTATCGGACGAAGGAGGCGAAGGTTGGGAGTATGAGTTTGAGCATATTAGTCTTAAACATGGCAATATCATAAAGGTCGGAAATCTTACGTTGGAGGTACTTCATACCCCTGGACATACGCCTGAAAGCATTAGTTTTTTACTCACTGACCGCCCCGCGTCGCTCCAACCAGTGATGTTGTTTACGGGAGATTTTGTATTTGTGGGCGATATTGGCCGTCCCGATTTGCTCGAAAAAGCGGCAGGTATCAAAGGAACTCAAGATGCGGGCGCACTTCAAATGTACAAATCCATTCAGATGTTTGCACATTTACCCGATTTTGTACAAGTATGGCCTGGACACGGGGCAGGTTCAGCTTGCGGTAAAGCGCTTGGGGCTGTACCAAGTTCAACCGTGGGGTACGAAAAAATTAGAAACTGGGCTTTCCAATACGAAAAAGACGAAACTGGCTTTGTCAATTACTTGTTGGCCGACCAGCCAGAACCACCTAAGTACTTTGCCATGATGAAGAAGCTGAATAAGGTCAATCGTCCACTGTTGACGTCAGTTCCCCAACCTAAAAAATTATCAGCTGCTGAAGTCAAAGAAGCAATGGATAAAGGCATGAAACTCATTGATACACGTAATAAAGTTGATTTTGCGGCGGGATTTGTGCCTGATAGCCTCAATATTCAAGGTAATAATGCCTTTGCGACCTGGATGGGCTGGTTTGTCAACTACGAAGAGCCGTTCATGCTAGTGGCATCCGAAGCCCAAATCGAAGACTTAACGCGTAAGTTGATGCGAATAGGCTTAGATAATATCTACGGGTTTATTTCGGATGTCAATGAGTTAGACGTCGAATTGGCAAAGGTAAATTTGATTGATATTGAAGAGTTTAAATCGCATATAGGGCAAGAAGGGGTGCAAATTATAGACCTTAGAGGAGCCAGCGAATTTAAGAATGGTCATGTAGAAGGCGCTGATAACGTGTTTGTAGGAACATTACTGAACAATCTGAGTAAAATTAGCCGAGAAAAACAAGTGATAATTCACTGCCAAGGAGGCGACAGAGCGGCCATTGCTTATTCGATTTTAGTAAAAAATGGATTTCAAAACGTTAAAAACTACTCAGCAGGAATGAATGAGTGGATAAGTCAAGGAAACCCAGTGCAAATAGAAGAAACTGAAGCAGCCGTCTGTTAGTGCTCATCATCAAAGATAAATAAAACAATTAACTCTTTTTTAACCATTATCAATGGAAACAACGTATCAAATGCCAAGAATAGGCGACACTGCTCCTGATTTTGAAGCAGTAACAACTACGGGGAAACTGAAATTTTCAGACTACAATAAAGATAACTGGGTGATTTTCTTTTCGCACCCTGCTGATTTCACTCCCGTTTGCACGACCGAAATGAGTGGTTTTGCCATGAACCAAGCGTCGTTTTTTGACGAGCATAACTGCAAGCTTTTGGGGCTGAGTATTGATAGTATTCACTCACATATCGCATGGGTGGACAACGTCCGCAAGAATACGGGCGTGCTGTTTAAATTCCCTATTGTAGCTGACATCGACATGAGTGTTTCCAAACTTTGGGGAATGCTTCAGCCAGGCGAAAGCGAAACCGCCGCAGTACGAGCTGTTTTCTTTGTTGACCCAACGGGTAAAATCCGACTTATCATGTATTACCCACTGAGTGTTGGCCGTAACATGGAAGAAATTAAGCGAGCACTGGTAGCTTTACAAACCGTAGATGAGCACAAAATCGCGCTCCCGTTGGACTGGAAACCAGGAGACAAGGTGATTGTACCACCGCCTAAAACACTCCACGCCCTCGAAGAACGCCTAGATAGTGGACTTGAGATGGTGGATTTCTATTTGGCAAAAAAACAGTTATAAAAAAACGTAAAGGCTCTGATGAAAGAGCCTTTTTTTGTGTTAATTAAGAAAGAATTACCGAACTATCCTCTTGCAACTATGGACGCTATCTTACTATCGCGAATACAATTCGCCTTTACAGTTGCTTTCCACTATATCTACCCTCCGCTTAGTATTGGTTTAGGGGTAGTATTGGTCATCATGGAAGGGCTTTACTTACGAACAGGTGACCGCATTTACGAACAAATGACGCGTTTTTGGATACGTATTTTTGCCCTTATCTTCGGCATTGGCGTGGCTACGGGGATTGTGATGGAATTTGAATTTGGGACCAACTGGGCCGTTTACTCTCGCTACGTGGGAGATATTTTTGGGAGCGCTCTCGCAGCCGAAGGCATCTTTGCTTTTGCCTTAGAATCGGGTTTTTTAGGAATTTTATTGTTTGGGTGGAATCGGGTTAGTCCCAAAGTCCACTTCTTTTCTACCATCATGGTGGCATTAGGGTCAATGTTCTCGGCGATTTGGATTGTGGTGGCCAACTCATGGCAACAAACGCCCGCTGGGTTTAAGATTGAAGGGTCGGGTCTTAACGCTCGCGCCGTCGTGACCGATTTTTGGGAGATGGTTTTTAACCCTTCGAGTATGGAGCGTCTGGCGCACGTCTTGGTGGGATCGTTGCTAGCTGGTTCGTTTTTAGTATTGAGCGTCAATGCGTACTATCTCCTCAAAAAACGCCACGAAACCATTGCCAAAGCAGGATTTAAAATAGCGTTAGTGGTTGCTACTGTCGCTGGATTGATGCAATTATTTACGGGACACCGTTCGGCCGACGGCGTGGCCAAAAATCAACCTGCCAAACTAGCCGCTTTTGAAGGACATTACGATTCGTTGGCCGTCGCCGATATGTACCTACTGGGTTGGGTCGATGCGCGCAAAGAAACGATTTCGGGAATCAGTATTCCAAAAGGGCTTACGTATTTGATTCACGGCGACTTCACTACGCCCGTTAAAGGGTTGAAATCTTTTGCACCTAATGACCGCCCGAGTGCTGTCAATTTTGTGTTTCAGACGTACCACATTATGGTGAGCATCGGTATGGCGTTGATTGGCCTGACACTGTTGGCTTCTTTTTTATGGTGGCGCGGCAAACTCTTTGACCATCGGTGGTTATTGCAGGTGTTTGCGTGGTCAGTGTTACTGCCCCAAATCGCCAACCAAATGGGCTGGTACGCGGCTGAGGTAGGGCGTCAGCCGTGGGTGGTGTATGGCCTGTTGCGTACTTCGGACGCGTTGTCGCAAGCACTACGCGCCGAGCAAGTGCTCTTTTCGCTCATTCTATTTACGGTGGTTTATGCGCTGTTGTTTGTACTATTTTTGTATTTGCTCAACAAAAAAATCAAACACGGCCCCGTTGACGACGCGCACCATGTAGAAGAAGTGCCATTGTTCTCAAAACGTGATAATCCCATTCTCTAATCCTTATTCTTAAACTCATGGAAACAATTTTAGGAATCGACCTCCCAACTTGGTGGTTTCTGGTCGTTGGAGGTGTTTTTAGCGGTTACGCCATTTTAGATGGCTTTGATTTAGGAGCAGGGGCGTTGCATTTGTTTTTCAAGAAAGAAGAAAGCCGCCGAATCGCACTCAATGCCATTGGCCCCGTGTGGGATGGCAACGAAGTATGGTTGGTGATTGGTGGTGGTGCCTTGTTTGCGGGTTTTCCTGTGGTTTATGCCACCGTTTTTTCGGCTTTTTATGAACTATTTATGGTGTTTTTAGTCATGCTCATTTTACGAGCCATTTCGATAGAATTTCGTTCTAAAGAACCGATGAAGTGGTGGCGGCAGCTTTGGGATATTAGTTATAGTTTTGCCTCAATTGCCATTGCATTGGCACTGGGTTTGGTGCTCGGGAACGTCATTCAGGGCATTGCTGTTGACCAAAACTATACCTATCGAGGTACTTTGCTCGACTTTTTTAACCCCTATTCGTTGCTAGTAGCGGTGACTACTTTGGCACTTTTTATGATGCACGGAGCGATTTATTTAGTGATGAAAACTGAAAATCGCCTGTACGCCAAACTCACGATTTTGGTTAAAAATACCACCATTTTCTTCGTACTCATGTTTGCCCTTACATCGGTGGTGACGCTACTATTTGTGCCCCACATGGTAGCACGTTATAAAGAGATACCGTACATGTTTGGCGTTCCGTTGCTGGCGATAGTAGCTACGGCCAACATAACGCGCCAGATTTCGGCACGTCGTTATCGTTGGGCGTTTGTTTCCTCTACCTTGGTGACAGCATCGCTGATGTTACTGGTAGCCGTAGGTTTGTACCCAAACATCATGCTTTCGACGCTTGATGCTCGTTTTCATCTAACGGTTTTTAACGGTGCTTCTTCTCCCAAAACCTTGAAAACACTCCTGCTCATTGCCGCTATTGGCGTACCTTTGGTCGCGACTTATACCGCTTTTGTGTTTTGGACTTTTCGAGGAAAAGTGCACTTGGACGACAGCAGTTATTGATTTATAAGAGACTCCCAAACTTTTCCCCTAACTTTGTGGTAGTGTTAAAAAATGACGTAGATGATTGATTATTTAAGTGGCCTCAACGAACCCCAAGCGCAAGCCGTAACGCATGGCCCTGGGCCGTTGATGATTATTGCGGGAGCGGGTTCGGGTAAGACACGCGTGCTGACCTTCAGGATTGCCCATTTGATAGAAAATGGTGTCGATCCGTTTCGGATTTTGTCGTTGACATTTACCAATAAAGCCGCAGGTGAAATGCGGGCGCGTATCGAAAAAGTAGTAGGGCACGAAGCCCGTAATATCTGGATGGGTACCTTCCACGCGGTATTTGCCAAAATTCTCCGCATTGAAGCGCGTTTTTTGGGCTATACTTCCGACTTTTCTATTTATGATACCGACGATTCGAAATCGTTGATTAAGAGCATTGTCAAAGAGCTTAACCTTGACGATAAAACGTACAAGGCCAACGTCGTTTTTAACCGTATTTCGGGGGCAAAAAACAACCTGATTTCGGCCGACGATTATTTGGCGAACCCTTTGTTTAGAGCCGACGACGAAGCGGCTAAACTCCCCGAAATCGGGCGTTTGTACAAAGCCTACGCAACGCGTTGTTTTCAGGCAAATGCCATGGATTTTGACGATTTGTTGTTTAACACCAACGTGCTATTCCGCGATTTTCCTGAAGTTTTGAACAAGTACCAGCACAAATTTCAGTACGTGATGGTCGATGAGTTTCAGGATACCAACGTGGCGCAGTACCTGATTACAAAAAAACTATCGGCGGTGCATCGGAACATTGCCGTGGTGGGCGACGATGCGCAAAGTATCTACGCGTTCCGTGGGGCCAATATTCAGAATATCCTCAATTTTGAACGCGATTTTCCTGAAGTACGGGTGGTGAAATTGGAACAAAATTACCGTTCGACCCAAACGATTGTGAACGCGGCAAACTCGGTGATTGCCAGAAATAAAGCGCAGTTCAAAAAGAACGTCTTTACCACCAACGACGAAGGCGTGTTGATTGACGTTGTCAAAGCTAGTTCGGACAACGAAGAGGGGCGACTGATTGCGACGGCGATTTTTGAAGAAAAAGTAAACAAAGGCTTACGCAACACCGACTTCGCGATTTTGTACCGTACCAATGCCCAATCACGGGCGTTTGAAGAAGCCCTCCGCCGCCTTAATATCAAGTACCGAATCATTGGGGGATTGTCGTTTTACCAACGCAAAGAAATCAAGGACTTGCTGGCGTACTTGCGTTTTATCGTGAACCAAAACGACGAGGAAGCCTTTAAGCGAATCATCAACCTTCCCAAACGCGGTATTGGCGACACTACAGTGGCCAAAATTTCCGTCTCAGCCGCCGAACATCGCGTGCCGATTTGGGAAGTAGTTTCTAATATCTCACGCTACGTGGCGGGGCGTGCTACGTTGCCCATTGAGAGCTTTGCGACGTTGATTAAGAGTTTCAAGATTTTATTGGAAGAAGGCAAAGATGCCTATACCGTGGCCTCTCACGTAGCTAAAACGTCGGGGATTTTGCGGGAGTTGTACGAAGACAAAACCGTAGAAGGCTTGAGCCGCTACGAAAACGTGCAAGAATTACTCAATGCCATCAAGGAGTTTGTGGATAATGCCGATAACGAAGACAAAACGTTAAGTTCGTTCTTGCAAACAGTATCCCTTTTGACTACCGCCGACGAAACTGACGACGATGGCGACACTGACCGCGTAACGTTGATGACGATTCACGGCGCGAAAGGGCTAGAATTTAAAAATGTGTATGTCGTAGGGCTGGAGGAAGGACTGTTTCCGAGCCAAATGATGCTCGAAAAACGGGAAGATTTGGAAGAAGAACGGCGGTTGTTTTACGTAGCCATCACCCGTGCCGAAACCAAACTGACGTTTTCATACGCCGAAAGTCGCTACAACTGGGGGCGCCTCAACATGTGCGAACCTAGCCGCTTTTTGTTTGAAGTTGACCAGCGCTTTTTGATGATGGCCAAAGGGCGCCGTTCGGGAGGCATGGACGATTATCGTAACAACGCAGAGCCGTCAGCAAATAATTTTATTCGTCAGATAACCAACCGAACTTCTCAAACTCCCAAAGGAACGACCGAAACGGTTAAAAGTTCAGCTGGAGTATCCAGTCCCAAAGTACCCACTCCTCCCCCACCGACCAACGGCGCAAGTACATCGAGTGAGCCTTTTGTGGCAAGTGATACCTCAAGTCTGGAAGAAGGCAACCGCGTAGAACACCCTAAATTTGGGAAAGGCACTGTAAAGAAAATGGACGTCAACGGCACCGACCGCAAAGCCATTATTCATTTTGATACAACAGGAGAAAAAACCCTCTTACTGAGTTTTGCGAAGCTAAGAATTTTACGGTAGCAATACGTGAATCAGGGTATGAGTATCCTGATTCACGTATTGTTTTTATTTGTGTCTCGTTTTTAATACGTCCACAATATCGTCTAAATCCAACCCACGTTGTTCGAGAAGAATCAGGTAATGGAATAACAAATCGGCCGCTTCACCTTTAAACAAGTCATCGTTAGTATCTTTGGCTTCAATCACCAATTCTACGGCTTCTTCGCCTACTTTTTGGGCAATTTTATTGACTCCACGGGCAAAAAGCTTACTCGTATAGGACGCGTCCGAGGGATTATTTTTGCGGTCGCGAATGATTTGCTTTTGTAGGTAATTCAAAAACGAAGCTTTGCCTTCATTTTTCTCAAAAAAACAAGTATCCGCACCCGTATGGCAAGTAGGGCCAATTGGGTACGCTTTTATCAAAATCGTGTCTTGGTCACAGTCCACCAAAACTGTTTTTACTTGTAAAAAATTACCTGATGTTTCACCTTTGGTCCAAAGTCTTTGCTTAGAACGGCTAAAAAACGTGACTACTTTTTCGGCTTCGGTTTTAGCCAATGCTTCCGCATTCATATACCCAACCATGAGTACTTTCCCCGTTTCTTCATCTTGAACAACGGCAGGAACCAAACCGTCGGGAGATTTTGAAAAATTGATTTCCATTATCATGTGTGCCAAAGCACCAGTTACTAAAAAAACGTTTAATAAGTTAGACTAACTTCCAAAGCTTGCATACAAACGGACGTCTTCGAGCAAGATTTCGTCGCCACACATAATCACCAAACGCTCAATGACGTTGCGCAATTCACGGACGTTACCCGTCCAAGGCAACGATTTTAGGTGGGTCATGGCATCTTCCATAATTTCTTTGGGCACGCCACCATATTCTTGCGAAATATCGTACAAGAATTTTTCGGCCAACAACGGAATATCTTCGCGGCGTTCGGACAACGGCGGTACGTGAATCGGAATGACGTTCAAGCGGTGGTACAAGTCTTCACGGAAACCTCCTTCTGCAATCTCACGTTTGAGGTCTTTGTTAGTTGCCGCAATCACCCGAACATTAATTTTGATTTCTTTATCTCCACCCACGCGGGTGATTTTACTTTCTTGCAGCGCTCTCAGCACTTTGGCCTGCGCCGACAAGCTCATATCACCAATCTCGTCCAAGAAGAGCGTTCCACCATCGGCTTGTTCAAACTTACCGATACGTTGTTTAACTGCACCCGTAAACGCCCCTTTTTCGTAACCAAAAAGCTCACTTTCAATCAATTCGCTCGGAATTGCGGCACAGTTTACCTCAATCAAAGGCTTATTAACGCGGTTGCTCCGCTCGTGAATTTGCTTGGCTACCATTTCTTTACCCGAACCGTTGGCTCCAGTAATAAGCACACGAGCTTCGGTAGGTGCTACACGGCTAATGGTTTCTTTGACCTTACGAATCGGCGCCGACTCACCCACAATTTCGTTGATTTTGAAAATACGTTTTCTGAGATCAACAGTTTCTGCGACCAATTTGGCTTTCTCAATGGCATTTCGAACCGAGACCAGCAAGCGGTTCAAATCAGGTGGTTTGGTAATAAAATCATACGCACCACGTTTGGTAGCCTCTACGGCATTTTCGACACTACCAAAAGCCGAAATCATAATAAATTGAGTCGCTCGGCCTGCTTCGCCAGCTTTTAGAAGTACCTCAAGTCCTTCCAATTTTGGCATTTTAATATCGCAGAGCGCCACATCATAATGATTATTGAGAATCATATAGAGACCTTCTTCTCCATCTTTGGCCTCTTCAACCTCATAATCTTCGTATTCTAAAATATCACGCAGGGCAGCACGGATACTTTTCTCGTCATCCACAATCAGGATTTTTGCCATCAGTCGTAGAAATAAGTTAATGGGCAAAGTTAGTAAACCCATCGGGAAAATAACGCGAAAGAAAGTTAGTTTTCCAACAATTTAGAAAACTTCAAACGAATGACTCGATAGGAAGTCCTTATTCAAACCGATAACCGTAGCGTTTGGCAATTTTTTTCTTTTTCATTTTCTCCACGCTCATACTCATTCGTACATCTTTTAATGGTCGGTCGGAGCCATCGCGGCGTTGATGCGCAATGCTATCGAGCACCGCCAACCCACTTATCACTTGCCCAAAAACCGTATAATTCCCGTCCAAATGCGGCGTACCGCCTATTGTTTTATACACTTCTCGCTGCTCAGGTGTTGCTTGCCGAGTCCCTACCGCCCGACGTAACTGTGCATCGAGTTCAGCATCGTTATATACTTTTCCCTGTACGATATAGAACTGGCAGGCCGATGATTTTTTTTCGGGGTTATTATCCCTTGCGGCCGCCAACGCCCCTTTTTTATGAAACAAACCGGGACGAAACTCCGCAGGAATTCGCTCCAGATTGCCCCCGCCCCCACCTAAGCGGTCGCCTGGTTTGGCGTTTTTGGAATTAGGATCTCCCCCCTGAATCATAAAATTTTCGATGATGCGGTGAAAAAGTAAACTATCGTAAAAGTGTCCTTTGGCTAATTTCAAAAAATTGGCCTTGTGAAGCGGCGTCTGCTCATGCAAAATGGCTGCCATATCACCAAACGACGTGTGAATGGTGACCACTTCGGCTTTTTTGGTTTTTTTTTGAGCAAAAGCCACCGTACTCAAGACGACGAAAAAGGAAAGAGCAACGTGTTTCATTAGGTAATGGAGGTATTTTTTCACGAAATTGCACTCAAAAATTCCGTTTCCCAAATTTACTCAGGCGTGAACAAACGAAAGATTTTCAACGACCCCGTTTATGGATTCATCAGCATTCCGTCTGATTTGGTCTTTGACCTTATCCAACACCCTTTTTTCCAACGACTTCGACGCATTCGGCAACTAGGGATGGCCGAACTGGTCTATCCTGGGGCACTGCATACCCGTTTTCACCATGCTCTTGGCGCCATGCACCTCATGGGGCAAGCCCTGTCAACATTACGCACCAAAGGTCACTTGATTTGGGAAGCTGAATGGGAAGCCGCCCAAATCGCGATTTTGCTGCATGACATCGGGCACGGGCCGTTTTCGCACGTGTTGGAAAAAACCATTTTGAACGACGTCCACCACGAATATCTTTCGCTGGAAATTATGAAAGAACTCAACCGCCAGCTGGACGGGCGGCTCGAAATGGCCATTCAGATGTTTGAGGGCAGTTATCCACGGCAGTTTTTTCACCAGCTGATTTCCAGTCAATTGGACATGGATCGTATGGATTACCTCAACCGCGACTGTTTTTTTACGGGCGTAGCCGAAGGAGCCATTGGTACCGAGCGCATCATCAAAATGCTGGATGTGGTTGACGACCAACTCGTTGTAGAGTCCAAAGGGATATTAAGCATCGAAAATTTTCTAAACGCACGGCGTCTCATGTATTGGCAGGTGTACCTTCACAAGACGTCCATCTGTGCCGAAACGATGCTAATTCAGGCCATCAGGCGTGCGCGAGAGTTGGCCAGAAGTGGAGAAACCATCTTTGCACCCAATGATTTTGGGCTTTTTCTTCGTCAGACAATCACCCTGCAACAGTTTCAAGAAAACCCCCAATACCTTCAATCCTTCACCAAAATCGACGATTACGACGTTTGGGGTTGTTTGAAAGTATGGGCTACTCACGAAGACCGCGTGCTTTCCATGATTTGTCAACATTTACTTGACCGAAAATTGTACAAAATACAGTTTTCAAGCACGCCATTTGACCAAAATCAGCTCCAAGAAATCCACGAACAACTGCGCCAACAAGGCATTTCGGACAGCTGGCATGACTATTTTTTGGTGCTGGGCGAGTCGAGCAATGCGGCCTATGTTTCGAGCAAAGAACGCATTCTTATCAAAATGAAAGATGGCAGCGTATGCGATATTGCAGATGCCTCTGATTTACCGACAATTAAGGCCCTGAGTAATATTGTCCGAAAGTATTATGTTTGTTGGATGAAACCCCTAACTTTGCAGTCTTAATTGTGACCGTATGGAATTTACCGTCAAGCAGATTGCTGGACTGCTCGGAGGAGAAATAGAAGGCGAAGAGAACCTAAAAATCAGTCAGTTATCAAAAATTGAGGAGGGTATCTCTGGTAGTATTTCTTTTTTATCCAATCCAAAATATGAGCCTTATTTATACACAACCGAAGCTTCGGCAGTAATTGTAGATAAAAGCTTTGAACCTAAAAAAGCGTTTAAAACTACCCTTATTCGGGTAGAAAGCTCCTATACAGCGTTTACTCAACTTCTACAACAATACGAACGAATCATCAAGGGCGATAAACGAGGAATTGAGCAACCTTCTTACCTTGGAGAAGGCACTGAATTGGGCGAAAACCCCTATTTAGGTGCTTTTGCTTACGTTGGAACAAATTGTAAGATTGGGAAAAATGTGAAAATTTACCCCCATGCTTACGTGGGCGATAACGTCAAAATTGGCGATGGTACGGTGATTCATTCGGGCGTCCGAATTTATAACAATACCATTATTGGTCAAAATTGCACCTTTTTTGCCAACGCCGTTATCGGAAGCGATGGATTTGGTTTTGCCCCTCTTCCCGACGGAACTTACAAAACAATTCCCCAACTAGGCAACGTCGTCATCGAAGACAACGTAAGTATAGGAGCAGGAGCAACCATCGACTGTGCCACAATGGGTTCGACAGTTATTCGACAGGGAGTAAAACTGGACAACTTAGTGCAAGTGGGGCATAATGTCGAAATTGGTAAAAATACCGTCATTGCTGCTCAAGCAGGCATAGCGGGCTCAACCAAAATCGGGGAAAATTGCGTCATAGGCGGACAAGCTGGTTTTAACGGGCACATTACGGTGCCAAAAGGGACCAAAGTGGGTGGCCAAGCAGGTGTTACTCGAACATGGGAAGAAGAAGGACTTTCACTTAACGGAACTCCAGCCCTCGAACTCAAAGACAGTTTACGTTCGGCGGCAATTTTCCGTAAATTACCGCTCTTGGAAAAAAGAGTACACGAATTAGAGAAACAAAACAAAGAAGATAAACACTAGGAATGTTGAACATTAAACAACAAACCATCGAAAAATCGGTGTCGGTATCGGGTGTAGGGTTGCATACTGGTGTCTCGGCTACCATGACTTTTGTGCCCGCCCCTATCAATCACGGTTATAAATTTCAACGTATTGACTTGGAAGGTCAGCCTATCGTTGATGCTGACGTGGACAATGTGGTGGATGTGTCGCGGGGGACTACCCTCGAACAAAACGGAGCCCGTGTTTACACGGTTGAGCACACCCTCGCCGCACTTGTTGGGTTACAAATTGACAATGTACTCATTCAGCTTGATGGCCCCGAGCCTCCTATCATGGACGGCAGCTCTATCAAGTTTGTAGAAGCGCTAAAAGAAGCTGGAATTATTGAACAAAATGCCTCGCGCAATTACTTCGAAATTTCAGAACCTGTACGCTACATAAACGCGGAAAAAGACATTGAGATGGTAGCTTTACCTCTCAACGACTACCGCCTCACGGTGATGGTAGATTACAATTCACAAGTAATCAGCAGCCAACACGCTTCGCTCAACGACCTGACTACCTTCTCTCGCGAGATTGCTTCGTGCCGAACTTTCTGTTTCTTGCACGAGCTTGAGGCGCTTTACAAAGCCAACCTCATCAAAGGTGGCGATTTGACCAATGCCATTGTAATCGTTGATCGCGATGTAGAAGAAGGTGAACTAGATTATCTTTCTCAGTTACTCAACAAACCTACCATTGGGGTCAACAAAAAAGTAGGGATTCTGAATAACTTAGAATTACACTATCCCAATGAGATGGCGCGCCACAAACTACTTGACGTAGTAGGTGACTTGGCACTCGTAGGCCGTCCTATCAAAGGCCAAATTTTGGCAGCGCGCCCAGGCCACGCAGCCAACGTTGCTTTGGCGAAAAAAATCAAAAAACTCATGGAGTCGTCGAAAAGCCCAGTGCCTCACTTCGACCCCAAAATGCCTCCTGTGATGGATTTGAAGCGCATTTGTGAGCTTCTTCCCCACCGCTATCCGTTCTTGATGATTGACAAAATCGTTTATATGGACGAAAACAGCGTAGCAGGTCTCAAAAATGTCACCATGAACGAACCCTTCTTTACGGGGCACTTTCCAAACAATCCTGTCATGCCAGGTGTTTTACAAATGGAGGCCATGGCGCAAACAGGAGCTATTCTTGCTTTAAGTTCGCAACCAGACCCTGAGAACTATTGGCCTTTCTTGGCTGCCATCGAAAACTGCCGTTTTCGTCGCAACGTCGTTCCTGGAGATACCGTTATCTTCAAATGTGAGTTTACAGCGCCTATCAAACGAGGAATTGTAAAAATGCACGGCGCAGGGTACGTGGCAGGACAACTTGTATGTGAAGCTGACATGACCGCAAGCCTAGTTAGAAAAAAGTAATGGTAAACAAAGCAAGCTCTCTTGAAAGGTCCTCTTTCTAAGAGCAATGCTTTGGAAACTATCAACCCAACATGATTCAACCGTTAGCATACATACATCCTGAGGCCAAAATTGCTCCCAATGTAATTATTGAGCCATTTGCAATGATCCACAAAGACGTGGAAATTGGTGAAGGAACGTGGATTGGTTCACACGCAATCATCAATGACGGCGCCCGAATTGGAAAAAACTGCCAAATTTATCCTGGTGCAGTAATTTCTTCTACTCCCCAAGATTTAAAATTCAAGGGAGAATATACCCTCACTTACATTGGCGATAATACGATTATTCGTGAATACGCCACCATCAGTCGGGGAACGGAAGAGCACTGGAAAACCGAAATTGGCAGCGACTGTCTTATCATGGCTTACTCACACGTAGCCCACGATTGTCGTATCGGTAACAACTGCATTATCGTCAACAACGTACAAATGGCAGGGCACGTCCACATGGGCGATTGGGCCATCATTGCGGGCTCAAGTTCAGTACGGCAGTTTGTAAAGATTGGCGCCCATGCTATGGTGGCTGGCGGCTCACTAGTTCGTAAAGATGTTCCACCGTTTACTAAAGCGGCAAGAGAGCCCCTTTCTTACGCGGGAGTAAACTCAATTGGTTTACGTCGTCGTGGTTTTACCAACGAGCAAATTAACGACATTCAAGAGGTGTATCGTTACATATATCTCAAAGGTTTCAACAACTCTGAAGCTTTAGAGCATATTGAGCAAGACCTTCCTGCAACGCCCGAACGCGACCTCATTGTAAATTTTATTCGCAATGCCGACCGAGGTATCATCAAAGCCCCTAGTGCTTCCCATGTCGATAGCGAAGATTAATTGAGATTTTATCATTTCAACATAAAAAAACGGTTCAGAGCAATCTCTGAACCGTTTTTTTATAGCCTCCTACCCTCCCGAGCGAGCGCTTTTGGCAAGGGTCTAAAAGCAAAAAACTCGAAGCTTTCGCTTCGAGTTTTACCCGAGTACCCAGAGCCGGAGTCGAACCGGCACGAGTGTAACCTCATTGGTGTTTGAGACCAACGCGTCTACCGATTCCGCCATCTGGGCAAGTCATTGTGTAAACGGGACTGCAAAGGTAGCGGTTGAGATTTAAAATGCAAACATTCACACTGAAAAAAAATCAAAAATTTTCACTACTCGTAGCGTAAAGCCTCGATAGGGTCTAAGCGTGAGGCTTTTATGGCTGGATAAATTCCCGAGAGAATTCCAACCACTACGCACACCAAAATCCCCATCATCATCCAAAACCACGGGACAATAAAGCTTGCATTCTCACTGATAACCTTAGCAATGATGTTTCCTACAATAATTCCAAGAATAAGACCTCCTATTCCCCCCAAAATACACACCACAATTGCTTCCATCAAAAACTGCAAACGAATCAGCCGTGGGGTTGCCCCTAGCGACTTTCGGATACCTATTTCACGCGTTCTTTCGGTTACTGATACCAGCATGATATTCATCAACGCAATGGCCGCCCCCAACAACGTAATGATGCCGATTCCAAAGCCCCCCATGCGCAAGTATCCCGATATTTCTTCAAAGTTTTTGGCCAGTGCATCGGCGCTTTCTATTTCAAACGAATCAGGCTTCCCAATGAGGTCTTTCCGAACCCGCCGCATGATTCCCCTCGCCTCTCCCATGATGAGTTCTTGGTCTTCCATGCTGTTGACCGAAGTCGTAATATCAAAAGTCAATTCGCGGTTTGCAGCCAAAGCTCGGCCATTTTCAAGGGGCACCAACAGCACACGATCATCCCCTCCTCCCGTCAATGAGCCTTTTTTGTCCAGTACGCCTACCACTTTATATTGATTTCCTCGAACGATAATTTCTTCGTTGATTGGGTTTATTTTTCCCTCAAACAGTTTCTGCGCTATTTCAGAACCGACAATAATGACGTTAAGGCCATTGTCTAAGTCAGTTGGGGAAAAATTACGGCCATTCGCAAGCTTATAGCCCTTAATCGCCATATAGTTATCATCAATACCAACTACGCGCGTGTTGGGGTTGGTTTTGACGGATTTGTATTTGACTTGTACAGCACCGCTAATGTTCGACGAAATCGACACTTGGGCATTGTACGTGTCTTTGATTTCTCTTTTGTACTGATTGGCCTGACGGTAGGTAATCGAGGGAAAATCTTTAGAGCGCATTCCTCCGTTTCTTCGACGAAAAGGCTGCGGGCCTCGGATGTCAAAGGTATTTGCCCCCAAATCGGCAAAACTATTATTCACCGAACTTTGCATTCCATCTATGGCCGTCAGAATCCCCACCAGCGATGTAATACCAATGGCAATAATCAGCGCCGTCAGGACAGTCCGAAGCATGTTTGATTGAATGGAACGCAGTCCTTCACGAAAGTTCTCAATAAGGTTCATGGCAATGGTTGATTCTGCACGATTTTTGCAATATATTCGTTATTACAAAAGTCATTCTGAAAATTTAAATCCACAAACCGATGAAGCGGTTCATCCTACCACTTATCATTTTTTTGGGCGTAGTACACGGGGCTTGGGCCTCTAAGATTCTGATTCCGATGGATGAATCCCAAAAAAACCACCTTAAATCGTACGGACTGGCGTACTGGGTCTTGCGCACATACGATACTGAAATTGACTGGCTTCTCAACTACCGAGGAGGCAGTTTTATGATGGATTGGAACCAGCGAATCATCAACGAAATGGTTGTCCGTGGGATTTCGTACGAAGTGATTTCTGACGCGCAAGGAAGCGGAATTCTAAGCGAAATTGCCCAGCCTGACGCCAACATGGACAATGTAAAACTCCACAAAGCTCCCAAAGTGGCCGTTTATTCGCCTAAAACCAAACAACCTTGGGACGATGCCGTGACCCTCGTGATGACTTACGCCGAAATCCCCTACGACATTGTCTATGACGACGACCTGATGGAAGGCAAACTGTCGGAATACGACTGGTTACACCTTCACCACGAAGATTTTACGGGACAGTACGGCAAGTTTTTTCACTTCCGCGACTACCCTTGGTACCGCGCACAAAAGCGAGAAGCTGAGGATATTGCGGCAAAATGGGGTTTTTCAAAAGTATCAAAACTCAAATTGGCCGTGGCTAAAAAAGTACAAGAATACGTAGCAGGCGGCGGATATATGTTTGCCATGTGCAATGCCACCGATACTTACGACGTAGCGCTGGCCACTCAAAATACCGACATTGCAGACGTGATTTACGACGGCGACCCTACTGACCCCACTGCCCAAAAGAAGCTAGATTTTAGCCAGACGTTTGCTTTCCAAAACTTTCAAGTTGTGACCAATCCTTACGAAATCGAGTTTTCGTCGGTCGATAGCCAACCTAATGAGCGTGGCATGACGGAATCTAACGATTATTTCACGTTGTTTCAGTTTTCGGCCAAATGGGATCCTGTTCCTACCATGTTGACACAAAACCACCAACAAATCATCAAAGGGTTTATGGGTCAAACAACAGCTTTCAAAAAGCAATACATCAAACCAGAAGTGATTATTTTGGCTGAAAACCGCGCAGCGGGTGAAGCGCGTTACATTCACAGTACGTATGCCAAAGGCTTTTTTACGTTCTACGGTGGCCACGACCCCGAAGATTACCGCCACGAAATCAATGAAGAACCTACGGATTTAAACTTACACCCTAACTCAGCAGGGTACCGTTTGATTTTGAACAACATTTTGTTCCCAGCGGCCAAAAAGAAGAAGTTGAAGACGTAGTTTTGGGTCAATGGTCAATGGTTGATAGTCGGCAGACGATGGTAAGTGGCTAATTGACAAGTTTGTCAGAGGGAGCCTTTCCAAGTTTTTGAAACTTAGAAAGGCTCTTTTACTATGGACTATCGACCACCGACCGTGGACTAACTACTTTTTACCAAATGCAGCTCGCATTTTTATCTCAGTCAATTTACGTTTGGTATCGAGGGTAAAGTCACCTTTCATCATCCAATCGTAGTAACTAGGCTCTTGTGCCAAAACGTCCACAACACGCTTTCCGTTGTGTTTTCCGAAGTTGATAACCTCTTCGCCTTTTGAGTTATAGGCCATTCGATTGGCAAAATCTACAATTTTTGCCGCTGTCAGGTTATGCAATGCCTCTACATCATTTTGTACAGGCTCATACAACTCCCCTTTGTCGTTCTTGATTTTCACCCCTGCATAGCGTTCCACTTGAGCGCATAATACCTCAAACGTAGCCACCGTATCAGCGTGCGCACTGTGGGCATTTTCGAGGTCTTTGCCACAATAAAATTTATACGCTGCCGCAAGGTTTCGAGGTTCCATCATGTGAAAAATGCGCTGCGCATCCACCAATCGACGGTTTTTGATGTCAAATTCGACGTCGGCACGCAAAAACTCTTCCACCAACATCGGCACATCAAAACGATTGGAATTAAATCCTGCCAAATCGCAGCCCTGCAAAAACTGCGCGAGCGTTTTGGCAAAATTTTTAAAGGTTGGACAGTCCTTCACGTCTTCGTCATAAATCCCGTGAATAAGGCTTGATTCGAGCGGAATTGGAACGCCAGGGTTGACTAGAAAAGTTTTGCTTTCTATCTCACCATTGATGAGCGCTTTCACCACACTGATTTCAACAATGCGGTCTTTTTGGATATTTACCCCTGTTGTTTCTAAATCGAAAAAAGCAAGAGGTTTTCTAAGTTTGAGATTGTGTGCCATTCAATAAGGAAGCTTGAAGCCTCAAAATTACTATTTAATTCAAACAATTCAGCTTGCATCTTCTACCTTTGCCGTCTTGTTTAGACGATCATCAGCCAACGAATAGCCAAAATCAGAATAGAATGCGCAAGGAAATCAGTGAAACCATTAAGTTAAGTATCCCTATCATTATTGCCCAACTTGGAGTAACACTCATGGGAATGACCGACAACCTGATGGTAGGCCGCTACCTTGGCGCCGTGCCACTCGGCGCGGCGGGCTTGGCCAATTCGTTGTCATTTTTAATGTCAAGTATTGGTGTGGGTGGTCTGGGTGTAGTGGCGGCATTGATTTCTCAGGCCAAAGGGCAAAACAACACTGCCGAAATTGGAAAGCTCTTCAGAGCAGGTCTTATCGTTTCCCTCATTCTTGGCACAGGGCTGGGACTAGCGGGTATGCTCATAGGCATTGAATTACACCTTTTTGGTCAAACCGCCGAAGTAACGCGCCTGACGAGGCCCTTTTTGTACATTTTAAGCGCCTCCACCCTTCCTTTGCTTGTATTTGTCGCTGCTCGTCAGTTGGCCGACGGGCTTTCACTCACGCGGGTGGCTATGGCGGTTACAGTTTCTGCCCTGATTTTCAACGCTTTTTTCAACTGGATATTCATTAATGGTATCGGTTTTTTTCCAAAAATGGGACTCAACGGCGCTGCTTTCGCCACTCTCTTGTCGCGTATTTACATGGCAGTCGCTATTTTGGTTTATATTTATAGAAGCAAACATTTCACGCCATACCTCACAGCTTCCCATAAGCAGGCACTAGGAAAATTGATAAAGAAAGTTTTTCAGTTAGGAATTCCCGTCGGGTTTCAGTTTTTCTTTGAAATTGCGGCTTTCTCGTTGGCCGTAGTCATTATCGGGTGGCTGGGCGAAAACCAACTCGCCGCCCACCAAATCGCCATTAACATGGCTTCTACGACTTATATGATGGCAACGGGCATTGCCTCGGCAGGCGCTATCCGCGTGGGACGGGCTTATGGCGAAAAAAATCCGTTCAAGGTCAAACAAGCGGGTACGGCGGCACTGCTTCTTACCATCGCTTTTATGGGTGTTTGGTGCGTTACGTTCCTTACTTGCAACGAATTTTTAGTATCTCTCTATCTCAAAGACAATCCTGAAGTAACAACCATCGCAGCAACGTTGATGATTTACGCGGGCTTTTTTCAACTGTCGGATGGCGTACAGGTAACGGCTTTGGGGGCGCTACGGGGGCTAACAGACGTCAACGTGCCAACGTTTATCACGCTCATTGCGTATTGGGTCATTTCATTGCCGTTGAGTTATTTTCTGGCGTTTACCTTTAAGATGGATGTGGAGGGTGTCTGGGTCTCGTTGTCGGCGGGATTAACTTTCTCGGCAGTTTTTCTGACGATTCGTTTTTACCGAATATCGACAAAGGTTATGCCTTCAAACATTATGCCTACAAACGTTGTGCCTCGCTGAGGCATTTGGTATGTACAAACCTTTTTATAACTACAAACGTTACGCCTCGCTGAGGCATTTGGTACGTACAAACCTTTTTATAATACAAACGTTATGCCTCGCTGAGGCATTTTTAGGGCGTTTAATGCTAATTGAGGGGTAAATCATTATATTTGACATTCCTAAACCGTCATTCATCAACTTGTCTTTTACCCTCCCGCCAACTATGAAATTTCGTTCGCTCTTTTTACTCTTCTTGGTCTGCACCAACGTTCTTTTTGCTCAAAAGAAAACATCGAAAGTCCCCGCACCTACTCCGTTTGAAAGTTTCGATGGGTTTGTGAATCGGATGCTGACCGAATGGAAAGTGCCAGGTGCTTCGGTGGCGATTGTGAAAGACGGAAAGCTATTTTATGCCAAAGGGTACGGCCTCAAAGACATTAAAAACAACTTACCAGTTACTGAAAATACGCTCTTTCCCATCGCCTCATGCAGCAAATCATTTACTTCGGCAGCACTGGCGATTTTGGCAGATGAGGGAAAACTTGACTGGAACAAACCCATTAAAGATTATTTGCCCGATTTTCAACTGGCCGACGAATACGCCACGCGTACCATAACCGCACGCGAATTAGTTTCGCACCGTACGGGATTACCTCGCCACGATTGGACGTGGTTGTACGCCAACCTCGACCGACAAGCACTTTACCAACGCCTCAAGTTTTTACCCTTATCAAAACCCGTTTTTGCCCAATACCAATACAATAACCTCATGTACATGACGGCGGGTATTTTGGTGGAACGCCTTTCGGGGAAAAGCTGGGAAGATTTTGTCCGCGAAAAAATCCTGACGCCCTTAGCAATGAATCAAACGGTGTTGACCTATCCTGAGCTTTTTACGAGCAAAGACTATTCATTGTCGTACCGCGATAACAATGGGCAATGGGTCGAACAAGGGTTTGGCAGTAACGTCGATGCGATTGGCCCAGCAGGTTCTATCAAGTCGAGTGCTACAGAGATGGCCAATTGGCTTTTGATGCAATTAAACAAGGGGAATTTTGGGCAAAAACAAATCGTTTCTGCCACCAATCTCAAAGAAAATCATACCCCACAAACCATCGTTGCACCCGCCGAAGTTACGTTTAGCGAACTTGGGTATGCAAGCTACGGCATGGGCTGGAGTATCAACACCTATCGTGGTCATTTGCGATTGGCCCACAACGGCTCCATCGAAGGCTACCGCTCACAAATGACCTTTTTTCCCAATAACAACCTCGGCGTAGTGGTCTTAACCAACACAGGATTTGCGGACTATCATTTTGTCAATGCCATTAGTAACTACGTTTCTGACCAATGGCTGGGTCTTTCGATGATCGACTGGTCGGCGCGTTTGAAAATAACCCAAGCCGAAGCCAAGGCCAAAACCGATAAAGCCAAAGCCGACAACGCCGCCAAACGCAAAACCGACACCCGTCCTTCTCACTCAGCGGAAGCATATAGTGGCGTTTATACGCACCCTGCCTACGGCAGCATCACGCTCGAAGCACGCGGAGAAAGCGACTACGTAGGGGCATTTCACGGATTATCGTTTCGTTTGCAACATTATCACTACGATGTTTTTGAAGGAACGGGCACTTTTGACCAAAGCAAGTTTGAGTTTAAAATCGATCCACAAGGAGCCATCGACCGCGTGGTTGTTGGGATAGCCAACGCGGGTGATATTGAGTTTAAAAAAGTATCTCCCCCCGCTAAGTAGCTCACTGCCTGCATCCTTCATATCCTCCTACTAATCCATTTATTTCACCGTTTATCCAATTTTCGTAGAGCGAGCAAACATTGTTTTGTAACCTTGAACTGAAAATCCCAATACAGCGATGAAAAAATGGTTACTCGCCTTTGCGCTGGGTTTTAGTGCGTCCACCCAGGCTCAACAAAAATATACCCTCCAACAGTGCGTTGGTATAGCGTTGGAAAACAACTTGCAACTGAAACAGCAGGGACTTCAGGTGCAATCTGGCCAAAATACCCTCGACCAATCGAAGTGGCAGAAATTCCCTACCCTCAATTTAAGCGCCAACCAAGGTTTGCAATCGGGACGTAACATCGACCCTTTTACCAACCAATTTGTGGAGCAAACGGTCAATTTCTCAAGTTTTCAGCTAAATACGGGCGTCAATTTGTTTAATGGGTATCAGCTTAAAAATACCATTAAGCAAAACCAACAGAACCTTCAAGCGCTGCAAAAAGACGTTGAAAGCAATCGTAACGCGCTTATTTTGAACGTAGCTACTTCGTATCTCAACGTTCTCAACAACCAAGAGCAGTTGGAGTTTGCCCGCCGCCAAGCCGAAACAACGCGGCTTCAGTTGGAGCGTACTGAGAAATTGGTAAAAGCAGGGTCACTACCCGAAATCAACCTGTACGATATTCGTTCGCAATTGGCCAATGATGAGCTGTCGATTGTCAATGCGCAAAACAGCATCGAAATCGCAAAGTTAACTTTGAAGCAATACCTCAATTTACCTGCCAGCGAAAACTTCGACCTCATTCCTATTAACATACCGCTTCCCTCAACGTCAGCGCCTTATGATGCGACGTTAGAGCAAGTCTATAATGCTGCCATCAAATACCTACCCGATATGGAAGCAGCCACGCTTCGGATTGAAAGTGCCAAAACAGGCATTGAGATTGCACGCGGCGCCAAACTGCCCTCGCTGTCGCTCGGTGGAGGGCTAAGTTCATCGTTTTCAAGTGCCGCTCCAAAGCAACGCTTTGTAGGCGACGGAGGAGCTTCTAGAGTCGTGGACGTTCCTTCAACCACTAGATACGTTTCTTACGCTGGACTTAGCGTTCCTGTGATTGAAAAAACGACCATTCCCAGCGGGTCAATCCAAAACTTTGGCTACCTCGACCAGTTGAATTTTAACCGCAACGCATCGTTGTCGCTGTCGCTTCGTGTGCCGATTTTCAACGCTTATCAAGTAAGATACCGCATTGCGAATGCCCAAATTCAGCAGAAAAATGCCGAATACCAATCCCAAATCGTGCGTAACCAAGTCCGTCAAACGGTAGAGCAAGCCTATTATACCATGCTCAACGCTGCCAAACGCTACGAGGCTACAGCCAAGCAAATCGAATCGTTGGAGTTGTCATTCAAAGCCGCAGAGGCCCGCCTCAATGCGGGTGCCATCAACGCCGTTGAATACAACATTTCAAAAAACAACCTCGACCGCTCACGGGCAAGCCTTATTCAGGCCAAATACGAGTACATTTTCCGTTCAAAGATTTTGGATTTTTACCAAAACAAACCATTGTCTCTTGAGTAGTAAATCCACTCTTTTCCTAACCGCATCAACCGAAACCGAACTGACTAAAATCAAAACTTTATCGTAGGCCATGGCACAAAAATCTTCTTCAAAAATATGGTGGATACTCGGAGGCGTTGTCGTTGCCCTCGGTGCAGGACTGTTTATTGCCAAACAAGCTGGATGGATTGGCAAAGTGAAGCCCACCGAAGTAGAATTTACCAAAGTAAAACGCTCTGACATCATTGAGCGCGTAAGTGCGTCGGGAAAAGTTCAGCCAGAAATAGAAGTAAAAATCAGCCCTGACGTTCCTGGAGAAATCATTGGCTTGTACGTCGAAGAAGGCGATTCAGTAGTAAAAGGCCAGCTGTTAGCCAAAATTCGCCCCGACAACTACGAAGCGCTCTTGGCACGTTCGCAGGCATCGGTCAACTCAAGTAAGGCCGAAGTAGAACGTTCTAAAGCCTCACTTGCTCAGTCGAATGCGCAGTTGATTCGGGCAAAAACTGAATATGAGCGTAATCAGAAACTACTAGCCGACAAAGTGGTAGCGGAAGCTGATTTTCAACGCAGTGAGGCCGACTATCGCGTGGCACAACAAAACGTAGAAGCGGCTAAAGCTGCCGTGGAAGCCTCAAAATTTAACGTTCAAAGTGCTGAAGCTGCCCTTCGTGATGCGGCAGAAAACTTGCGCAAAACCACCATTTACGCCCCCCAAAGCGGAACTGTTTCAAAACTAAACGTTGAACTAGGAGACCGTGTCGTAGGAACTTCCCAAATGGCAGGTACCGAAATGATGCGTATTGCCAACCTCAACAACATGGAAGTGCGCGTGGATGTTAACGAAAACGACATCGTGCGGGTCAATTTGGGCGATACCGTTGAAATTGAGGTTGACTCTTACGCTGACCGTAAGTTTAAGGGGATGGTCACTGAAATTGCCAACACAGCCAACGGCGTTGGAACGGCAACAGCCGTTTCTAACTCTGCAGATGCCGTAACTGAATTTGAAGTAAAAATTAAGATTCTTAACTCATCGTATCGTGACTTAATGGCCAAACGCGCCAAAAAATCATACCCTTTCAAACCAGGGATGACTGCCGCCGTTGAAATCATTACTGAACGTAAGTTGGGCGTTTTATCAGTACCAATTTCGGCCGTCACAACCCGTGGAAAAGATGACGAAAGCGGAGAGAAAAAAGAAGGCGAGGAAGCTCCTGCTTCTTCAAACAACAACGAATCAAAAGCTAAGAAAGAAGAGAAGTTGAAAGAGCTAGTTTTCATCAACGACAAAGGTAAAGCGGCCACGCGTGAGGTCGTAACTGGCATCAGTGATTTTGAAAACATCGAAATTATCTCAGGGCTTAAAGAAGGAGAAGAAATCATTTCGGGGCCCTTCATCGAAGTCTCGAAGCGCCTTAAAGCAGGCACGTTGGTAGGCAAAAAGGTTGAAAAGAAAAAAGACGCAAAAGACACTAAGCAAGAGTAAGTTTAGGTCGTTTAGGTACTTTATTTTAAAGGTTTCCGTCCAATGGAATGTTCTTCAAAAGAGCATTCCATTTTTTTATTACAAGGGTATTCTCCATTAAAAACATAGGGTTTTACGGCGGCTTTATCATTTTTTAAGGGAAAGTACTTAAATTTGCCTATTCTCCTATTTCCCCTAACCTATGCGTCTTACAGTCAGTTTTTTAGTTTTTTTGGCAAGTTTGTATTCCTCCTCCCTCTGGGGACAAACCGAATTCCGTCTTGGCGTCGAAGTTCGAGACAAATATACCAAGCGTCCGCTTGTTCCGATTGTCTCAGTTTTGGCCGTGAATACCGAATCCGAATTACCAGGCCAAATGGTCAATGATGCTTACGTTGTAAAAGTAAATCCAGGTACTCAATATCAAGTATTTGTCGCTTTTCAAGAGTACAAAACCTACCGCCAAACGCACACGTTTGAGGCGGGCTCGCCTTCCTCCACAGGCTATTCTCCTTTTGTGATTGACCTCGAACCACTCAAGCCACCCAAAGCATTTGAAGTGGCCACAACCACCAATGCAGGGCATACCATTTTAGTGATTGACAAAGCACAGCGTTCGGTTGTTACCAAAGCGGTAGTCACCATCAAAGACGAACGAAATGGGCAATTTATTACTGCCAAAAAGAATCCTAACGTTGGAGGTAGCTGGCTGGCTGAGTTAAAAGATACGGAGCAATATACCCTCGAAGTCAGCGCTCCCGAGTATGAAACTTACAAAAGCTCGCTAAAAATCAAAGCAGGGGAAGCCACGGAAGTGGTTCTTAATCGAATACCTAAGCAAGAGCTAAAATTTGTTGCTATTGACGCCCTCACCAACAAACCCGTAGCGGCACAATTTAAGCTTTCGGACGAGATAAAAGAAAGCTATACAGGGACTACAAGCGCTGATGGAAGCCTGTTTAACCCTACCGTGGTCGTTCAAAAACAACCTTATAATCTGACAGTTACTGCCAGTGGTTACCGCCGTTACGAATCAAAACTTTCGATTACAACCACCGCGCCCGCCACACCACAAGTAATTAAGCTCTCAAAAGTAGATGTTATCCTGAAAATTAGAATCATTGAAGAACAATCTGGACAGCCAATCGTCGCCAATTTACGGGTGATTGACCAAGCTGATAAACGTGCCATTCTGAACATTAAAGGAACCCCAGAAGGGCAAGCTGTCACTCCCATTAGCCCTGGTCATCAATACATGATTGAAGCCGAAGCCAAGGGGTTTATGTCGTACCAACAACCGCTGGATAAAGTGCTTCCACTGCTGACTGAAACGAGCGACTTGACCGTTAAACTGACTAAAATCGGCGACACGTACCTCAGCCTCACCGCAACCAACGCCAACACAGGACAACGTATCCCAGCCATTTTTAAAATTACGGCCTCCCTCACCGAACAAACAACGGAAGTGAGAGGAACGGCTTCAATCACTGCCAAACATAAAATAAAGGATCCTGACATTTATAAAATTGAAGTCGTTTCAACTGGTTATCAATCGGTTACCCACGACCTTGATGCCGAAGAAATGAAGGTGGGACAGGTATTTTCGTACGAAGCCAAACTTACTCCCAACGCGGCCAAACCTGCCGCCTCGCCTTCACATGTATTCACGTTCAAAGTGTTAGATGCCCAATCGCGAAGGAGTGTCCCCAATCTCCGTTTTCGCGTTACCAGTATTGCCACTCAGAAAGCGATTCCCACCAAGGTGAGGTATGCCGATGTGACCACCCAACTTTTCCTCGACCAAGCCTATTTGGTGGAAGCCGAGGCCAACGGCTACGAAATGTACTCAATGCGCATCGACGCGGGTGATTGGGCGAAAAGAGGCGAATACCTGACCAATATTTCGTTGGTTTCTCACAAAAAAGCCGCCGCCAAAGCCAAGCCCGTTGTAAATGATAAAATCTTTGACAATATCAAAGCAGGCCAAACCCTGACGATTGAAGATAATGTTTATTTTGACCAAAGTAGCTATATCTTACGCCCAGAAGCTTACGGCCAACTCAACCGCCTAGCGGTGATTATGACAAAAAACGCTGACATTAAAATCGAAATCGTAGGCCATACTGATAATATAGGCGACCCTAGGCTCAATCAAACCCTTTCGGAGCAACGCGCCAAGGTAATCGCCAACTACCTCGTCAACCAAGGGGCGACCGAAGCCAACATTGCCCACCGTGGCGAAGGACAAAACAAACCCATTGCTCCCAATGATTCGGAAGAGAATCGCCAACGCAACCGTCGGGTGCAATTCTTGATTAAATAACGGTATTCAATTATAGCCCGAGCAAGCGAGCCTATCCTTAGTATGAATAGGCTCGCTTGTTGTTTATACGCTTCCCACTGTTATTTATACCAAAACCTGTCAACTCCACTTTATTTATCGACATACAGGTCGCTAATTTCGACCAAACCATATTTTTCTCAAAAATATTTTTTTTAAATTTTTAAAGTAAAAATGACATTTTTCCTAGTTTTACGGTAAGAATGGTTTACTGTTCTTTGTTATTGCTCATTCTATCTATCTAACTTTTTTTAACACATGAGAAAACAGCTCTACCTAGCTGCGTTATTGTGGCTTGTTGTACTAACAACATGGGCACAAAGCCGCCTCACTGGCCGCGTCACTGACTCAAACGATGGCAATCCACTACCAGGCGTTAGTGTACTCATCAAAGGGACTAACACAGGTGTTACCACCGACGGCGAAGGCCGCTTTACTCTCACCCCTCCCTCTGCTGGCGCAACACTTGTAGTATCCTACATTGGCTACACTACACAAGAAATTGCGATTGGAAACCGCACGACAATTGATGTCTCTTTGGCCGTCGATGTCAAGTCACTTTCTGAAGTCGTTGTAACGGGCTATGCCTCGCAGCGTAAGAAAGACATCACTGGGGCTGTCACCGTGGTAAGTGCCAAAGAGCTTACCGCTACTCCTGCCGCCAGCGTTACTCAAATGCTCCAAGGACGTGCCTCGGGGGTAGTTGTCGGAAACGATAACTCACCTGGTGGTGGTACCATGGTGCGGATTCGTGGGTTTGGTTCAATTAACAACAACAGCCCGCTTTACGTGATTGATGGTGTACCGACGCAAGGTACATTGAACCAATTGAACCCCAACGACATCGAGTCGATGCAGGTGTTGAAAGATGCCTCAGCAGCTTCTATTTACGGAGCGCGTGCCGCCAACGGGGTTGTGATTATCACCACAAAAAAAGGCAAAACAGGCGAACCAAGTATTACCTTTGACTTCTACAGTGGTACGCAGCGCCCAGGCAAAATGCTTAATCTGTTGAACACCCAAGAGCTTGGTCAATACTTGTACGAGTCTGAATTAGGGGCTGGAAAAAACCCTTCGGCAGCATCGCCTTCGGCGCAGTATAAATTTGGCCCTAACGGTGAGCAAACGATTGCAGATTACATCTACCCTAACGTATTTGGAGCCCTTCCCTCTAACTACACTTACACCAACGACATCGCTGACCCTAACTTAGGTAAAACGGCTTTCAATATTACCAAAGCCAACAAAGAAGGTACTGACTGGCAAGATGTGATTTTTGACCCAGCCCCTATCGCCAACTTCCAGATAGGAGCTACGGGCGGTACGAAATCGGGCAAGTACGCGATTTCGGCCAACTACTTCAAACAAGACGGTATCTTACGCTATACCAAGTACGATAGATACTCTGTCCGTGCCAACACTGAGTTTACCAAAGGCAAATTGACTATCGGAGAAAACTTTACGTTCTCTTACGACGAAAGACAAGGGATTACGAACAACAACGAGTCAAACCCTATCATGTTTGCCATTCGTGTTCACCCGATTATCCCTGTATTTGACATCACTGGTGGCCCTGCCGAATTGGGTGGAACAAACACCTCTCCTTACAATGGTTTTGCAGGAAGTAGAGGTAGTAACCTCGGAAATGCACCTAACCCATTGGCGCGTTTGTACCGTGAAAAAGACAACATTACCAAAGGTTCACACGTATTTGGTAACGTATTTGCTGAGTTAGACATCCTTCCTGGATTGAAAGCACGCACAAGCCTTGGTTTGGAATATAACCAATACAACCGCTCTGAGTACTTCCACCGTGACATTGAAGCGGCCGAAGCACGTAACGCCAACAGCTTGAACGTTATTAATCAATTCGACCGTTCGTTGACGTGGTTTAATACCTTGAATTACAGCAAAACAATCGGCGTTCACAATTTCAACGTACTCGTAGGGACAGAAGCCGTAAAAACGTACGCTTTTGGTTTCCAAGCCAGTCGTAGTGCTTTTGCTTTCGATGATTTGGATTACCGCTACCTTGACGCAGGTTCGGCATCAGGTTTGAGCAACGCGGGCGGTGGAGCAACGCTTAGTTCATTGTTCTCACAGTTTGGAAAAATCAACTACGCCTACAAAGATTTCATCCTTGCTGACTTCACCCTTCGTCGCGACGGTTCTTCACGTTTCTCAGCCGCCAACCGCTACGCTATCTTCCCTGCATTCTCGGTGGGTATGCGTATGACTGAGCTGAACTTTATGAAGGAAGTGAAGTTTATCAACGACTTGAAAGTACGGGCAGGTTGGGGTAAAACAGGAAACCAGTTGATTCCTAACGTTTATAACGCTTACACACTTTACGCAGCGGATCCATCTAACAACGCCTACGACATCAACGGTACTGGAACATCTATCGTTGGAGGTTTTGACCTTGTGCAGTTTGGTAACCCACAAGGTAAATGGGAAACAAATACCTCTACCAACATCGGTATTGATGCGGTGTTGTTGAACAACAAAGTGGAGTTGGTTGTGGACTGGTACAATCGTCTGACAAGCAACATGCTTACCCAGATTGCAATTCCACGTACGGCAGGAACAGGTACGATTCCATACACAAACATCGGTTCGGTTCAAAACCGTGGTATTGACCTTGGTATCAACTTCCGCGACAAAAAAGGAGACTTCCGTTATCAAGTGGGGTTGAACGTTGGTCACTACAAAAACGAAGTGAAGAAATTGAACGACGACCCGAACGCTACGGTGTTTGGTTTCACAACGCGCCTTCCTGCCATCTCGGCTACCAAGGCTGGCATACCGATTGCTAGTTACTACGGCTATATTGTAGATGGTATCATCAAAGACGATGCGGAAGCAGCAGCTGCGCCTAAGTTTGGAACATATACTAGAGCTGGGGTATTCAAATTCCGTGACATCAACGGCGACGGCGTAATTACTGCCGCTGACCGTACCATCATGGGCAACCCGCACCCTAAGTTTACGTATGGTCTCAACATCAATTTAGGCTACAAAAACTGGGATTTGACCATGTTTGGCCAAGGCGTTCAGGGTAACCAATTGTTCAACTACGTTCGTTACTGGACAGACTTCAACGTATTCCAAGGCAACCGCTCGAAAGATATGTTATACAACTCTTGGAGAAAACCAGGCGACGATGCGAAACTTCCTCGCTTGAACTCTGGCGATGCGACTAGCCAGCAAGTGTCTTCTTACTTCTTGGAAGATGGCTCTTACCTACGTTTGAAAAACATCCAGTTGACTTATACATTGCCTAGCACTTTGTTGAAAAAATTAGGCATGAGTTCTGCGCAAGTGTACGTCCAAGGCCAAAATGTATTTACACTTACAAAATACACTGGTCTTGACCCAGACATCAACTTGAGAAGATCAGGTAACGACAACCAAGACATCCACATGGGTATCGACGAAGGTGCGTACCCTGTTGCGAAGTCGTATCTTGTAGGTTTACGCTTTGGTTTCTAATCTTAGTCAACAACAAGCAAAACATTTTCGAAACAACAATGAAAAAAGTAATCATACTAACGCTTTTGGTCGGCCTAAGCTTCTCTTGTTCTGAGAGCTTCTTTGACCTAAAACCCCAAGGACGCGCGTCTTTGGATCAATTATCTACTAAAAACGGTATCAATGCCCTTTTGATTGGTGCCTATTCGTTGCTCGACGGAGTTGGTGCGGGTAACACAGGTCGTCAATCAACGATTTCGAACTACGTTTTCGGTGGTATCAGTAGCGATGACGCCGTAAAAGGTACTGACGCGGGTGACCAACCCGAGCAGTCGTTTATCGAACAATACAACTGGTTGTCGGACAATACCTACTTCTTAGGAAAATGGTGGCATTCATACGACGGCGTTGCTCGTTGTAACGAAGTAATTCAAATTGTGGCGAATGTAAAAGACATGACCGATGCCGAAAAAACGCAGGCCATTGCAGAAGCTCGTTTCTTGAGAGGCCACTACCACTTCGAAGCAAAGAAAATGTGGAACAACGTACCGTTCATTGACGAAAAAGTCTATAATCGCGATGATCCAAACTCAACAAAGATTCCTAACGACAAAGATATTTGGCCAAACATCGAAGCGGATTTTGATTTTGCTGCCAAAAACCTTCCTGCCATTCAGGCCCAAAAAGGAAGAGCAACGCAGTGGGCGGCTAAGTCTTACCTAGCCAAAGCCTATATTTTCCAAAAGAAATGGGCAGCGGCTAAAACTTTGTTGGAAGATGTTGTGAAAAACTCTGGCAAAAAACTCGTTGCTAACTACCACGACAACTACCGCACAGTTACTAACAACAATTCTGAGTCTATCTTTGAAGTACAATTTTCAGTGAATGACGGTACAACAGGTAACAACGGTAACGCTGGCGACAACCTTAACTGGCCTTATTCGGCAACTGCTCCAGGTCGTGGTTGCTGCGGCTTTTACCAACCTTCGCACAACCTCGTAAACGCGTTCAAAACCGAGAACGGTTTGCCAATGATTGGTACTGCTGCCGATGGCACACTCGACACCTACAACAAAGTAGATTTACCAACTGACCAAGGTATCACGGCTGCCACTGCTTTTACCCTTGACAAAACAATCCCTGTTGACCCTCGTTTGGACTGGACAGTAGGACGCCGTGGCGTAAACTTCCTTGATTGGGGACCAATGCCAGGTTCTACTTGGATTCGTGATCAAGCTTACGCAGGGCCGTTCACTGGTAAAAAATGGATGTATTACCTTGCCGAAGAAAACAGCACTACTCACTCGACAAGCCGCCGAAATGTAAACAACAACTACCGCCTCATCAAACTTTCGCACGTATTGTTGTGGTTGGCAGAATGCGAAGTTGAACTTGGCAACTTAGCGGCAGCAGAAGGTTACGTAAACCAAATTCGTGTACGTGCCAAAACTGGTTCGGTACAAGACCCAACAGTTACTTACCAAGTTGAACCGTATCCAACAGGTACTTTTGCAGGCAAAGGCGCTGACTATGCCCGCAATGCCGTTCGGATGGAACAACGTCTTGAGTTTGCGATGGAAGGCCACCGTTTCTTTGATTTGGTACGCTGGGGCATCGCCGAAAAAGTGTTGAACAAATACGCTGCCGAAGAATCAGTACAAGGGACTGAACCTTCTGGCCGTAAGTTCAATAAGCGTTCGTACATGGCAGGAAAAGTTTTTGCTTCTAAAAACTTATACTTCCCACTTCCGCAAGACGAAATCTTGAACAGCCAAAAAGGAGGTCAACCGACGTTGAAACAAAATCCAGGCTACTAGACTTTTCGCTACTATAAGTTCCAACCTCCCGAAAGTGTTAAACCTTTCGGGAGGTTTTTATTTTACCCAAATAAATCACTTGACAAATAGCGGTCGCCACGGTCGCAAACGATAAAGACAATCACGCCTTCTTCAAGTTCATTGGCCAACTGAATCGCTGCATGAGCCGCTCCTCCGCTACTCATTCCTGAAAAAACGCCTTCCACTTTTGCCAAATCGCGCGCCCGTTGCGTAGCATCATCCTGTGATACTTCAATCACTCTGTCCACCCGCGCTGGTTCAAAAATCTTTGGTAGGTATTCTTGAGGCCATTTACGAATCCCTGGAATACTCGACCCATCCGTAGGTTGGCAACCTACGATTTGCACATTGGGGTTTTGTTCTTTCAAGTAGCGAGACGTTCCCATGATGGTGCCCGTAGTTCCCATCGACGACACAAAATGTGTCACTTTTCCTTCGGTATCTCTCCAAATCTCAGGGCCCGTGCTCCGATAATGCGCGAGATAATTATCGGGATTGGCAAATTGATTCAACATCAAATACCCACCTTCGGCGACTTTGGCATCGGCATAGTCTCTAGCCGACTCGATGGTGTCTGTCAATATCACTTTTGCTCCAAATGCCTCCATCGTAAGCACACGCTCACGGGTAGAATTTTTGGGCATGGTTAGCTCAATTTCAATGTCGTACAAACGGGCAATCATCGCCAACGCGATGCCCGTATTTCCGCTTGTAGCTTCGATGAGTTTCATCCCAGGTTTGATTTCACCGCGCTCAACGGCTCCTTTTATCATACTATACGCGGCGCGGTCTTTGACACTTCCTCCTGGGTTATGACCTTCGAGTTTGGCCAAAAGGGTTACTTTTGGGTTTGGATTTATCATTTTCAACTCCACCAAGGGAGTATTTCCTACAAAATCTAAAAGAGTGGGCATGACATCAATATTGGTTAATGTTTTAAAACTAAGCAGAATCTATCAGTTATCAGTTCCCTTTTCCTCGTAAAAATACAACTACCATTTTTCTCCACCGTAAAAGTAATTTATCTTTGATTTTGGTTTGGTTCAAAACCATTACATAATTTTCACATTTACTACATGAGTGTTCTCAAAAAATTAGCTGGTGAAACCGCCCTGTACGGAGTGAGTAGCATTTTAGGCAGGGTAATTTACTGGTTTTTAGTTCCTCTTCATACCCACGTTTTTCTTCGTCCTGGCGAGCTTTCTTCCAACACCGAATTATACAGCTGGGTAGCTCTGTTCAATGTCATTTTTACGTTTGGGATGGAAACGGCTTTTTTCCGTTTTGCCAACCGCAACCCCGAACGCCGCCAAGAATATTTTAATCAAGCGCAAACCGCAATAACGGTGGTAAGCCTTGTTTTTTCGGGCTTGCTTATTGTCATGGCTCCTACGCTCAGTCGATTGCTCAATTACCCTGGAGAGTCGTCCAACATTGTCTTTCTTGCCCTCATTGTCGCCATTGATGCCATCGTAGCCATTCCCTTTGCGCGCCTTCGGTTGGAGAAAAAAGCCAAGAAGTTTGTGGCGGTCAAAATCATCAACATTACCATCAACGTCATTCTCAACGTCTTTTTCTTGGTACTTTGCCGTGACATTTCTTTGGGTAAATACCTCACCTCATTACAACCTATTGGTGCGTACTTGTACCGCCCCGAAATCGGCCCAGGTTATATTTTCATCGCCAACCTGATTGCCAATGCTTGCTTTTTACTGCTGCTGCGCGATGCCTTTAAAAATTTTCAATTTACGTGGAAAGGGCCTGTTTTTAGCGAAATGTGGGTGTATGCCTACCCTATTTTGATTTTGGGTTTGGCAGGGACTGTCAACCAAATGGCCGATCGCTGGTTTTTACGCCACCTGCTCCCCGAAGGTTTCTATCCCAAACTCACCTCCGAAGACGCCCTCGGCATTTACGGCAGTTGTTATAAACTATCAGTTTTTATGTCGCTCGCGATTCAATCGTTCAAGTACGCCGCCGACCCCTTCTTTTTCTCCAAAGCTGAAGACAAAAACGCTCCTGAGTTGTTGGCACTTGTCATGAAATGGTTTGTAATTGTGTGCGTCGTACTTTGGGTCGGGGTTAGTTTAAACATTGATATTTTAGGCCATTATATGCTTTCCAAAGCCTACCGCGTGGGACTGGAGGTTGTTCCCATCTTATTGTTAGCCAACCTTTTCCTTGGCGTCTATTACAACTTGGCGTTTTGGTTTAAATTGACCGATAAAACCCACTTTGGCACGCTTATTACGTTCATCGGCGCAGCTTTGACGGTCGGGCTAAACCTGTGGCTCATTCCCCAAATGGGCTACTTAGGCTGCGCCTACGCCTTTTTGGTATCAAGCATTGCTATGTGTGTGGTATGTTATTTGTTGGGAGAGAAATACTATTCCGTTCCCTACAATGTAGGATCGGCACTAGGATATATTTTTAGCGCAGGGCTGTTGATTTATTTTTCAACCTTTGTAAAAATCTCCAGCTTCTGGGTATCGGTCCCCTACCACTTAGCGTTATGTCTGCTGTACGGATTCGGGATTTTGCTCGTTGAACGAGAATCAATACCTTTGAAAATCCGTCGAAAAATACCGTTTTTGAGCTAAACCAATTTTGCCATGTTTTTTACCGCTTACGCAAGAAAAATCACTCAATTTGTTCTTCTTTTAGCCATTACTAGCTTACTTTCTTGCGACTCAAACGCTGTTTTCAAAGACCACGAAGACATCGACGATGGCATGTGGTTCGTCAAAAACGAGCCTTCGTTTACCTTCGAAATCACCGACATTTCGCAGCCTTACAACGTGTATTATTTGGTACGCAACAGTATTTCTTACCCGTATTACAACTTATTCGTAAAGCGTTTTTTGGTAAATGACAAAAACAAAATTGTCAACGAAGCCCTCAACGAATTGATTTTGATGGACCAACGTACGGGCAAACCCATGGGTGACGGGCTCGGCGACTTGTTTGACCATAAAATCGTGGCACTCAAAAACTACCGTTTCCCAAAAGCAGGAAAATATACCTTTAAAGTGCGTCAATACATGCGCCAAGACCCCCTACCTGGTATTATGAGCATGGGCGTAAGCGTGGAGCCTACGGTTGTCAAACAATAAAAAGGAAGCGTCTTTCCTCTTGATATTTTGACTATTTTTGCGGCCAATCCTTACAAATTACGAACTAGGCATGGCCCGCACTGCAAAAAACGCAACCGAACCCGTTAAAGTCAAAGAAACACCCCTCAACCGTCAGTACAACCAAATAAAGTCGAAATACCCAGGTGCCATGCTCCTCTTTCGAGTAGGCGACTTTTACGAGACGTTTGGGGAAGATGCCGTGCGCGCTAGTCGCATTTTGGGGATTGTCTTGACGCGCCGCAACAACGGCGGTTCGCAAGAAGAACTTGCGGGTTTCCCTCACCATTCGTTGGACAACTACCTCCCCAAACTCGTCCGCGCGGGGGAGCGAGTGGCGATTTGTGACCAACTCGAAGACCCCGCCGTGGCCAAAGGGATTGTGCGCAGAGGTGTAACAGAATTGGTGACGCCAGGAGTTTCGTTCAACGACAACGTGTTGGACGTTCGGCGCAACAATTACCTCGCTTCGGTTCATTTTGGCAAAAATAACGTCTTCGGCATTGCCTTTTTGGATGTCTCCACGGGTGAATTTTTGACCACCCAAGGCACCAAAGATTATATCGAAAAACTCCTCCAAAGCTTTGCCCCCTCGGAGGTTTTGTACTGCAAAAAACACCGCCAAGAATTTACCGAGTTTTTTGGCGATAAGTTTCATACCTTTTCGTTTGAGGACTGGGCCTACACCCATGATTTTGCCTACGAATTGCTCACTAAGCACTTCAACACCGCCTCGTTGAAAGGCTTTGGGGTAGAAGCACTGACCGAAGGTGTTGTGGCCGCAGGCGTGATTTTGAGGTACTTAGCCGATACTGAGCACCGCGAAATCCAGCACATTACGCGTCTTACTCGCCTCGACGAAGAGAAGTACGTGTGGCTCGACCGCTTCACCATTCGCAACCTTGAGTTGGTGTATCCCCAACAAGAAGGGGGCGTTCCACTCATTCAAATTCTAGACCAAACCGTGACCCCCATGGGTGCGCGTTTGCTCCGTAAATGGCTGGTGTTACCTCTCAAAGACAAAGCCCCCATCGAAGAGCGGCTACAAACCGTGGAGCATTTTCTCAAGCACGAAGAAATGCTGGAAACGCTCGCCCAACACCTCAAACAAATTGGTGATTTAGAGCGACTTATTTCTAAGGTAGCCGTTCGGCGCATCAATCCACGAGAGATGGTGCAACTCAAAAAATCGCTGAGTCACATTGCGCCCGTCAAAGAGTTGTTGCAAGCGGCCTGGAACGACACCGAAAACGCCCCTTCCGCATTAGGACCGCTTCGCAAATACGCCGACCAATTAAACGCTTGCGAGTTTTTGCTCGAAAAAATTGAAACCGAACTCCGCGACGACCCTCCAACCGTAACCAACCAAGGGGGCATGATTAAAGCGGGTATTGATGCCGAGTTAGACCGTTTGCAAGAACTGGCCTTTTCTGGTAAAGATTACTTGATTCAAGTTCAAAACCGCGAGATTGAACGTACGGGAATTACGTCGCTAAAAATTGCGTACAACAAGGTCTTTGGGTATTACCTCGAAGTGACCAACTCCCATAAAAACCGCGTTCCGTCCGACTGGATTCGCAAACAAACCCTCGTCAACGCCGAGCGCTACATCACGCCCGAACTCAAAGAATACGAGGATAAAATTTTGAGTGCCGAAGAAAAACTGTTTGTCATAGAGCAGCGCATCTTCAACGATTTGGTCATGACGGCCAACGATTATGTGACTGCCGTTCAGCAAAACGCTCGGATTATTTCGGTGTTGGATGCGCTGTCGTCGTTTGCAGTAATTGCCAAGAAAAACAACTATTACAAACCCGTCATCACCGACGACAAAGCGCTCAAAATCAAGGAAGGACGCCACCCTGTCATTGAGCAACAGTTGCCGCTGGGCGAAAGCTACGTACCCAACGATTTGTATTTGGACGACGCTACACAGCAAATTATCATCATCACGGGGCCGAATATGGCGGGGAAATCCGCTTTGCTGCGTCAAACGGCCTTGATTGTGTTGATGGCACAAATGGGTAGTTTTGTTCCCGCATTGGAAGCCGAAATTGGGTTGGTGGATAAGATTTTTACGCGTGTAGGTGCTTCCGACAACCTTAGTCGCGGCGAAAGTACCTTTATGGTCGAGATGACCGAGACTGCCAGTATCCTCAACAACCTCAGCGAGCGCAGTTTGGTACTTATGGATGAAATCGGGCGCGGTACCAGCACCTACGACGGAGTGAGTATCGCTTGGAGTATCGCCGAATTTTTGCACAATCACCCGCGCCACCGTGCCAAAACGCTTTTTGCGACGCACTACCACGAACTCAACCAATTGGCGGAAGATTTCCCTCGGGTCAAAAACTTCAACGTAGCCGTCAAGGAAATGGGCAATAAAGTCATTTTCTTACGCAAGCTCAAGGAAGGCGGTAGCGAGCATAGTTTCGGGATTCACGTAGCTCAAATGGCGGGAATGCCCCAAGAAGTGGTGCTGCGGGCCAACGATATTTTGCACAGCCTCGAAAAGAGCCACCGCAAACAAGAAACCACCAAAGCGGTGAAAGAAATGCCAAAAGTGAATTACCAAATGACGCTCTTTGAACCGCAAGACCCTAAAATCGAAGAGCTAAAATCAAAGCTAAAAATCCTCGACATCAACACCCTCTCGCCCATCGAAGCATTGCTCAAACTCAATGAGTTGCGGCGGTTAGTGGAGTAAAGACAGGTTGGACGCGTTAAAATATAGAGTGGCGATTCATTGCTCCAGAGGAGCTAAAGATGAATTTTACTTGATTGTTTAATGCCGTTGAGTCGAGTTTGCAAATCATGACCAGCATCGAAAAAACCTCACAAAACGATGGAAACTTCAACCCAAGCCACTGAACAAGCGTGTCAAGAACTGTTGAAGTATTTAACAGATTCATCTGAGCAATTGATGACTGCTATTGCCCCCAATGGCTGGCAAAACTCCCCTTACAAATTTATTTTTCATCCAACCGCCCAACAAGTTTATGAGAAAAGCTTGCGTATCCATGAGAACCTCAAAGCTTGGATGACTCAAGCAGGCAAAGCATTAGACGCACCTGTACTTACGGATATTGAAAAAGAATTGGCTGAAGACCCCAAACCTATCAAACCCTACGAGGAGTTTTTAGAGGTGTTAGGATCCTGTTTGTGGTGCATTTTCTCTAATAACCACGATGTGATTGATGAAAACGGAACTGTTTACCATTTAGGGTCTTTCAGAGGGTCAGGAAGTTTTATTGCCGATTTTCTCAATGAGTATTTTCCCTCCGAAGTAATCTTCGATTACATGGATTTTTACTGTGCTGATGTCTCCTTACTCGAAGACGATACCGTTTTTTCACTCTTGGTTTTACTGTTTGAAAGGCTCAAAAATGCCAGATTCAACTGGCGGTACAGTTTCCCAAGGATTGGCATAGTGTCATTTGAGAAACCTGAGCAAGTCACCCAACCTGAAGACTACGACCCTCAGCAAGCCCTCGAAGAAGAACTTACGCGCCAACAACGTCGCGAAGAAGTCGCCAAACTTCAAGCCCAACTGGACGAAGCCTACGAAAAAGAACGCGAAGAAGCGCTATACCAACCCCCACCCCTTATCATTAGGGCTTATCAAACCGTATATGGACATTTTTCCGAAGGATGGGTGGAGTATAGTTAAGTCCATGAAAATCTTGCGTATAGCTACTTTTCCTTACCCAACCACCGCAAAAACTTATTCATTTTCGACAAACGGCCCAACCGACGCGGCTGGGCTGTTTTGTGATTTACCTACTATCAATCACAACCTCTTTGTATTGTTTTAAAAACAGCTCCTCGATGAATTTCTGTACCTGGATTAAATATAATCACAGGGCTCTGGTAAGTGACGTTCGCATTAGACTGTAGTGATTGGCTAGATGTAATTGATACTTGTGCTTTTTCGGTAATGGGAGTGGAAGTACTAATGATACCACTAAGAACTTTCGTAGATGGACAAGGATTCGTTATTACAAAGACCTCTACATTTGCCCCACCACTACTACAATTATTACCATTACAGTAAGCCATATAGGTCGTTAAAGTCTGAGGACTTACTACAAGATTATTTCCCGTCCCTAAAGATACACCGTTTGCAGCATTGTACCATGTTACAGTTCCTGCACAGCCAGTAGCGCTCAATGTACTAGTTTGTCCTGGGTTAATTCTACTGGGGCTGGCTGATACACTAGGACTAGGAGGCACCTCACAATTTATATTAACCCCTACCCCTGAGTTATTACTTTGACAATTATTAACACTACAATAGGCATAGTAATAGCTTGGCTGTGTCACTATCACTGACAGGCTGTTGCCAGTTCCTATGGGGGTATTTATACCCGATTTATACCACGTTATCGTACCTGTGCAATTAGTAGCAGTCAGAGTTGTACTTTGACCCGCACTTACCGCACTTGGACTGGCTACTACGCTAGGTGTAGGAGGTGATGTACAGAGGACATCGACATACACATTTGAATTACTGCTAGAACAGTTGTTGACTACACAATATGCATAGTAATTTGTTGATTGAGTAGGTTTAACTGTAATACTATTTCCTGTTCCGATAGAGGTACCACCTCCGCTGCTATACCAAGTCACCGTACCAGCACAGCCAGTAGCTGTTAATGTAGAGTTTTGTCCCAATTGGATACGACTGGGGCTTGCTAATAAACTGGGTGTTAGGGGGACGGCGCAGCCTACTTGAACGTAAGCATAAGCTTTACTACTTGTACAGCCATTGTAAGTACAATTGGCCGCATAGGTAGCCGATTGAGTTTGAGTTACAGTGAGCCTACCTCCTGTTATTCCTAATGCCGTACCACTTCTAAACCAACTGACTGTTCCATTGCAATTTGTGGCGTTTAATGTAGCCATTTCCCCCGTATTGATAAAACTTGGGGTGGCTGATACGCTTGGAGTGGGAGTAGTACATAAAACAGCTATTTTGACATAGGAAGAACTGCTACCACAACCATTCAAAACACAATAGGCGAAATAATCAGTTGTTTCAGTTGGAGTAACCACAATACTCACTCCTGTCCCCAATGACATATTAGTAGTATTGTTCTGCCAATTAACTAAACCCGTGCAATTTGTTGCTGTAAGGGTAACAGGTTGGCTTGGATTGGCTGTATAGGTACTGGCCGATACACTGGGGGAGGCAGGTGGCGTACAATTACTAACTCTTAGACCATTTGTTGTAACAGTTACCGAAACGAAACTATGGCTACTCTGACAGCCATTGACAGTACAAGTTGCGGAATATAACGTATTCGATGTGGGACTGACCGTAATGCTACTACCCGTTTGTCCCGTTGACCAAGTAACCATTCCTGTACAATTGGTAGCGGTGAGTGTAGCATTTTGGCCTGAATTGATGGTGTTTGGAGAAGCCATCAAACTTGGCGTGGCGGGTACTTCACAAATCACTGCCACGGCAATGCGAGCATCGCCACTACTGCAACCATTCACATTGCAAAATGCATAATATTCAGACGTTGAGACAGGGGCTATCATAATAGTGCCACCCGTGCCTACTAAAAGCCCTTGACCTACTTTGAACCATGTCACCGAACCCGTACACCCTGTGGCAGTAAGAGTAGAACTTTGGCCTACATTAATGATACCAGGACTCGCCGAAACACTGGGGGTAGGTACCGAACAGGGAATAATGACTTGAACAGATGAACTGCTGCTGCTGCAATTGTTTACAGTGCAGTTCGCATTATAATTCGTGGTTTGAATAGGAGTAACTGTGAGAGAATTTCCCGTGCCAATCGGTTGTCCACCTGTATTACTACTCCACCAAGTGACTGTTCCTGCACAACCTATTGCTGTTAATGTACTGCTTTCACCCGCACTAATAACGCTGGGATTGGCTGAAATACTTGGCGAAGGTACTGAGCAAGGAACGGTAACTTGAATATACGCACTACTTGAACAACCTCCGTTCAAACAATTGGCATTATATCCTGTCGTCTGGATTGGCTTTACTTTGATGCTGTTACCTGTGCCAATGGAGCTACCACCACTACTTAAATACCATGTCAATGTACCTGTGCAGCCAGTAGCAGTAATGGTAGAACTATCACCCACACTGATGGTACTGGGAGTAGCTAATAGGCTTGGAGTAGGTACTTCACAGGCAATGTTTATATTTATATTTGTATAACCACTGCTGCAACCATCAACGGTGCAGAAGGCCCGATAGCTAACGAATGAAGTTGGACTAACGGTAATGCTATTGCCTGTTTGTCCCGTAGTCCATGTGACTGTACCTGCACAACCTGTTGCTGTTAACGTACTGCTTTCGCCTATTTTTATTGTACCGGGGTTGGCTGTCAAACTTGGGGTTGGCGGTGGGGTACAGGAAGTATTAGAACAGGCTTCGGTACATACAGAAAAAGTTAGGTTAATGCTAATATCATCATAGTGTACTTTTAAACCCGCTACGGTATTGGGCAAGCACTTAATTTTGTTAATGTCAATAGATAGGTCTGATAAACTATTGGGAAGTGTTGGCAAACAATACATTAAATTACCATAACAGGAAAGAGCTTTCAAACCATTTGGCAAAATAGAAAGGCTGGTTAGTTGGTTATTATTGCAATAAAATCTTTCCAAATTACTTGGTAGTGGAGGTATTATTGTAAGCTTGTTGTTATTGCAATAAAACTCTTTTAAACCAGTAAAGCCATGTATTCCAGTTAAATCACTGATATTCTTATTGAAAAGGGTTAAGAATGTTAAATTTGCCGCAGGTGGAAGAAGCGTATCAGAGGCATTAATACAAGCAGGGCAAACTGTCCGAATGGCAGCCGCAAAATTATCATCGGGAATGTGGATGGGGGTGAAAGGAGTACAGACCGGCGGAGTAGGAATAAGCCTAAAACTGGCGTCTCGAACTTGTAAGCCTTCAACGGAGTTGGGTAAGCAAGTGATTTTATCAGGGTCAATGTATATAGCTGTTAAAGTATTAGGCAAAGAGGGCAAACTTGTCAATTGATTAGAAGAACAATAAAGCGTTTTTAGACCATTAGGCAAAGCCGGCAAGCTTGTCAGTTGATTTGAAAAACAGTACAGCTGGATTAATGTACTGGGCAAAGTAGGTAGTGAAGTCACTTTATTCAGATTGCAATTAAGTACTTGTAAACTATTGGGTAATGCAGGCAAAAGACTTAATTGGTTGAGGTGACATGACAAGTCCGTTAGGCTATTAGGAAGAATAGGTAGGCTCGTGAGTTTATTTTCGTAACAAGTAAGTATTTCCAAATTATTTGGAAGTATAGGTAAAGAGGTAAGATTGTTACTATAACAATCCAATTGTTTCAAACCTGTAAACCCACTTATTCCAGTCAAATCAACAATGTTTTTATTAGAGACATTCAATTGAGTCAAATTCGCCGCAGGTGGAAGGAGATTATCAGAAGCATCAATACAAGTAGAGCAAGTATTCCGTATCGCAGCTGCAAAGTTATCATCAGGAATGTGAATAGGAGGAGGACAGACAGGAGGAGTAATGAGTACGTCAGTATTGCCTGTGTATACCTCTAATCCTGCTACTGAATTAGGTAAGCAAGTGATTTTATCTGCATCTATATACAGTTTTGTTAAAGTACTTGGTAAAGTTGGGAGACTTACTAATGAATTAGAATAACAAAATAGATTTTTTAATCCACTTGGTAAAGTTGGTAAGCTTGTCAGTTGATTACTGGAACAGGCAAGAAATGTTAGACCTACGGGCAAATCTGGCAGACTTGCCAATAGATTGGAAAAACAATATAAATGCGTTAAAGTATTAGGTAAGGTGGGTAAACTTGTCAGTTTATTAGCATAGCATTCTACATATATTAAACCATTTGGTAGATTAGCCAATGAAGCAATTTTATTGGCCCAACAGATTAATCGTTCCAAACCTGCGGGTAAAATTGGTAAAACTGTTAACTTATTAAGAGAACAGTCTAAACTTTTTAGTCCCGTAAATGCACCTACTCCCGTCAAATCAGCAATATCTTTATTTGTAATAGTCAAGACTTAATCTGACAAATTAATTAAATTTGCAACGATTAAACAGATTAAGAAAATGACAACTCAAGAGAAAGTAATTCGTAACAAAGTGGGGATTTTAAATCTTGCCAAAACACTC